>Ga0209598_10004114_pt1 | contig 10767 bp, 13 predicted proteins | sample M_140807_EF_Meta_FD_187317 | JGI IMG/M metagenome (GOLD analysis project Ga0209598, IMG submission 187317) | Freshwater microbial communities from Lake Montjoie, Canada to study carbon cycling - M_140807_EF_MetaG (SPAdes) (version 2) | ecosystem: Environmental > Aquatic > Freshwater > Lake... | reverse complement strand
CCAAAAGCTAGGCAAACTGCAAGGATTTCCGAAACATCATGGTGATGTTTTCACGTTGCGCAACTGGCGCAGAAACGTGTCCATGTCGGGGGTGCGCATTTCCGGATTCGGGTGCATCGCCGCCAGAACGGTGTTGGCCAGGACTTTGTCGATCTGTGGCACAAGTTCGGTGATGTCGCGAGGTGGGGAGGTATCGTGTTGCAAAGCCGCCCTTCCGGTGGTGTCCGACATTTGCCATGGCAGGTCGAAACTGATCAGGTGGTAACACGTCACGGCGAAGGCAAAAATGTCTACTCTTTTATCGGTCGCTCGCCGACGGACGATTTCCGGGGACATGTACAAAGGTGTCCCGGTCCGGTTCCCTGGAACCATAAAGCCCTTGGTGGCAGGCAATGTCAGTCCGAAATCGATCAGCTTCACTCTGGTCATGTCCTTGCTAACGATATAGTTCCTCGGGCAGACGTCTCGGTGGATGAACTCCTTGCGATGCAGGTAAGCTAGAGCCTCGGCCATCTGAGTGATCAGATCGAGCCTTTTACCGGCCAACAGGTCCTCTTTGCGTTCGGCGATCAATTGGTGCAAGCCGGGTCCTTCGATGTATTCCATGACGATGAACTGCTGGCCGCGGTTGGAGGACCCGTACTCGTAGGTTTGAACGATGTTCGAGTGGGTCAACTGGATGGCGATTTCACCCTCGCTAGGCTTGTTCAATCCCTTGAAACGATTCTCGAAAAAATGGACCTTGTCGGAATCGCAGACTTTGACTCCAACAATGCGGTTATTGTGATAGCGATCTTTGGCCACAAAGAAGTTGCTCATCGTGCCTGAGATGGCCGACCTTATCCGCTCGAATCGGGCCTCGATATCGACCGATTTGCTGGCTTTTACCGGCTTGTCTTGGCCCGCAGGCTTGTCCTGGCCAGCACCGGCATTCTTCTTGAAAAGACTATCAAAAATACCCATCGGTCTCGGTTCACTCTAGCGGGCTCGGTGGAATTGCTTGTATGAGGTATTATACCACAAGGCCCAAATGAAGAAGGCCCAGTGAAATACGGCCCAGTGAAATACAACCCAGTGGAAGACTTCGTGATCCCAGGAACAGGGGTTGCTCGGCTGAGATTTGCCGCAAAGGAACATTTCAATTGGAACCCGCTGCAAAATCTAATGTGACTACCCATCGACTTCGACCCGCCCCAGAGTCTTCTCGTAATCCAGAATCTACCCGTAACCCTGGGCCGATCTCGATGGCTTTGGAGGTCACCCAGGTCCGCAAGTCCTACGCTGGCAACGAGGCTCTGCGGGGAGTGTCTTTCGGGATTCGAGCTGGCCAACGGTTGGCTTTGTTGGGCCCAAACGGTGCTGGAAAAACGACTTTGATCCGCTGCATCAGTGGACGCGTCGAGGTCTCGGCGGGCGAAGTCAAGCTTTTTGGCAAGCGGCTTGGCCAACCCAACGCGACGGCTCAGTTGGGGGTGGTCCCACAGGAGCTGGCGATCTACCCGGACCTTACGGCGCGAGAAAACCTCGAGTGCTTTGCTCGTCTTCACGGCCTGCGGGGGCGCAAGCTTCATGATCGAGTCGACTGGGCTCTGCATTGGATCGGACTGCAGGACCGAGCGAGTGAATTGACGGCGAAATTCTCAGGCGGCATGAAACGCCGAGTCAACATCGCCTGCGGAGTGATGCATGCTCCGGGATTGCTACTGCTGGACGAACCGACGGTCGGTGTTGATCCACAAAGCCGCCAGCGAATCTTCGACATGCTCGATGAGCTCAATGGAGTTGGAACGACGATCCTCTTGACGACCCATCATTTGGATGAGGCCGAGCAGCGAAGCGACCGGATCGTGATCATCGACCATGGCCAAGTCATTGCGGATGGAACGATCGATGAGCTTTTGGATCAGACGATTGGCAAAGAAAAGAGGGTGACTTTGGAAGTCGAGGGGACGGTAACGAAGCTTCCCGATGGACTTGTGTTCCAGCCCCAAACTGGCCGAATCGTCGGAGCTTGTCAGAATCTCGTTGATGAGCTTCCTCTCTGGATGGAGAGCTTAGCAAGAACTGGAGTCCGCATCAAAAACCTTGAGATGCAGACCCCAAATCTCCACCATGTCTTCTTGCACTTAACGGGCCGGGAACTCCGCGAGTAACGGCTTAAAGCAATCTACCAATCCCCTTGGATGAAGCGGGGCATAAGCTCCCAGCCGTTGGGGATCTGCAAACCGCTTTGAGCTGCTGCGATCTCGTCGTAGCTGCTGGATCGGTCCGCCGGAATGCCCTTGCCAGCGATGGTAAAGGGGACCCAGCCGTGCGAATGTTTCTTGGTGCTCACTGGTGTAGGATGGTCGGGAGTGATGAGAATTCGGTAATCGCCATAGGTTTTCAAAGCTTGATGCAATGGCCCGACGATATCTCGATCGATTGCTTCGAGGGCTTTTACCTTCTCGTCAACGCGGCCTTCATGGCTGGCCTCATCAGGAGCTTCGATGTGCACGCAGACCAGATCATGTTTTTCTAAGGCTGCGATGGCTGTGCGAGCTTTGGACCCATAGTCGGTATCGAGATAACCGGTCGCACCAGGAGCCTCGATTCTTTCCCAGCCGACCAGAGCGGCGAGTCCTCGCAGCAGGTCCACGGCGGTAATCATCGCACCCTGCACTCCGAAGCGTTGGGCGAAGTTCTCTAGAGAGGGAGTTTTGCCCAACCCCCAAAGCCACAGGTGGGTGATCGGATGGCGACCTTGTTGTTTTCGCTGAGCGTTGACGGGGTGGTTGCCCAGGACTTCGGCGCTGGTTTGCATCCACTCGGACAACAGATCGCAGCCTGGGCCGCGTGGAAAGTCGTCGATGATCGAATTGTCGGTTAGATCATGAGGGGCTCGCGTTCGGGTTTCCTTGGAGAACGGAGAAGCTTCCGTGGCTGGTCCTCGGTAGATCAGCAGATTTCGGTAGCTGACCCCGGGTGTGAATTCCAGTCGATCGTCAGCAAGAGTGTTTTGGACGGCTGCGAGAATCTCGCGAGCCTCTTGGTTGCTGGCGTGATCGGCGGTGAAGTCGACCATGATTTGATCGAGGATCGTGACGGTATTGCATCGGATGGCCCAATCGTTGGGGCCCAACACGATCCCTTGCGCGGCGGCTTCGATCGGTGCCCGCCCGGTAAAGAACCGATTCGGATCGTAGCCAAAGAGGGTCATGTTGGCCACTTCGCTTCCTGCGGGCAGGTGTGCAGGGACGTTATCGGACTGACCGACGAGGCCGGCTTGAGCCACCGCGTCCATGTTGGGGGTATGGGCTGCTTGAAGCGGGGTTTTTCCGCCCAGCGACTCGACCGGGTAGTCTGCACAACCGTCGGGGATGATGATGACGTATTTCATAGCTAGCGAGATTCGAGCCAGATCCTTGAAACCACCCAAAGCATGTAGCCGCTCCACCCGGCCAGAGCCAATGAAGCCAGCAAGAACCGCTTATCCATCCTGACTCCCAATGCGTTCAAAGCGTGGGTGGAAGGCTTGTTCGAAGTCGTATTGATCGTCGAAATCCTCTCGGCGGTCGGACTTGCTTTTCCGCATTTCACGTATGCGGATCAAGTTGTACACGATCTCCCCGAAGTCGCTAGTGGTATGAACACCCCAGCTATTGAGGACGGTTTTGGCAAGAGCCCCATACTGTTCGAGCGCATACTCGCGGATGGCTTGGCATAGCTGCTGGCCGGTCAAGTGCCGGTCCGATTTGCCTTCTTCTTTACCTTCTTCCTTGCCCTCTTCGTTTTCGTTTTCGCCTGTGTAAGCGGGCATCTTCATGACGCGTTGGGCATAGGCCAGTCCTTCCCGGACGAACTGGTAAGCTTCCAGATGGTAGCGTTGATCTTTTGCCAACAGTTCGATCATGGCAAGAACGTGTTCGTTCATGGTAGTTCCGCCCCTCGTTTGATGACTGACAAGCATTCCTCTGGTGTGATAAGTATCCGGCGATTGTCTTGTGTAGCGATGAGCAATTGCTGAGACAGAAGCTCGACGTTGATCACTCTAGCCCGCCCTTCGCGCGTGAGGATTTCGCTACCTGGAGGAGGGATTTTCGAAGCTAGTTCTTCGTAGTGATCGTTTTCATAGCGAAGGCAGCACTTGAGTCGGCCGCATCGCCCTGAGAGCTTGTTCGGATCGAGTGTCGCCTTTTGCAGTTTCGCCATCCGCATGGTCACCGGAGGCATCTCGAGGAGATAACTCGAACAGCACAGTGGCCGTCCGCAATCTCCGTAGTCTCCAATCAGCTTGGCTTCGTCTCTGGCACCGATATGCCGCATCTCAATCCTGGCTTGGTACTTGCTCGCAAGCCTCTTGACCAGTTCGCGAAAGTCGACACGATCGGCGGCCGTAAAGTAGATCGTAATGAGTTCGCCACCAAAGATTCGTTCGACCTCGACGATATGCATCTTAAGCCCGAGGCTATCGACGACCGCTTGGCTTTCGGTCGCATCGCTGAGTGTCTGTTGTTTGAGTTGGGCGCACGCGTCCTGATCGCTCGGGCCCGCCGGACGTTGGATCGAACCGATGGGCAGTTTTTCGCATGCTGGCTCGTTTTGGGGGGTGATTTCGCAGAGCACATCGCCGAGTTCAAAGCCCCGGTTGGATCGGGCGATGACTTGGTCGCCCCGCTTGTGCTCAGTCTTGGAGTTCATCGAAAAGATAGCGCGGTTCAATCCACATCGAACGACGTATCTGTAGTTGCCTGAGGGGTTCATGTCGCCCCCTTTGGCTTGGGAGAGTCGCAAGGTATCTGCCCAAGGAAAATCTGTTGGCTGGCCAAATAGTCCATGACTCGCTGAGCATGGATTTCGGGGGGGCCCGAGCTCCCGTCGAGGATCAACTCAGGGTTCTGCGGGATCTCATACGGGTCGGTGATGCCGGTAAAAAACGAGATCTTTCCCTCTCTGGCTTGGCGATACAAACCCTTGGGGTCTCTGGATTCACAAACCTCCAGCGGGGTATCGACGAAGACCTCGAAGAATCGCAGATCGCTGCGTTCGAGGGTGTTTCGCACACGGTCGCGGTCCTTGCGATAAGGACTGACGAAAGCCGTCAGGCACAGCAGGCCTGCTGAGGCCATCAAACAAGTCACTTCACCGACACGGCGAATATTCTCTTCTCTGTCCTCAGGAGAGAATCCGAGTCCGAATCGCGTTGCGAATAGACTTGAGTAACCTGCCTCGAGCAGCGATGGGGTTGCACACAAGCCGTGGCGGATGTTGTCTCCGTCGAGAAGAAAGCTTGGGCGCTGCTGTTGGTATAGCATGCGGTCGAGGGCATTGGCGATCGTCGATTTGCCTGAACCGCTAAGCCCGGTGAACCACACCACACATCCGACTTGCTCGAGCAAGTCGGCCCTGTCGACGGGGCTCACCGAGCCTGCATGCCAAACGATCTTGGGCGCATCAGGAGTTTGGGTGTGCTCGGTTGTCATGTTCGATTTGGCTTGCATGGACAAGGGCAGAACTTGCGATCCAAACATGGTTCAACCAACCAAGTCTCAGCTAACACCGAGAGTCCGCTTGATTCGTGCGATGGTATCGCTTTCGGATTTCGCAGTGGCTCCAAAGCCTAGAACTCCTCCACTAGCATGGGCTACCTCGGTGACTTCTTCGATCAATTGGTTCTTCAGGGTCGAGCTCTGCTGTACATCGATCGAGGAGAAGACTGCGTCGGCACAGGACTCCCATGTCGCAAGCATTTCGTGGGTTGGTTTTTCTTTCAGCCAACGATCCAACAATGACGACGCTTCGGAGCCTTTGCCCAAGTGTCTTTCAGCGATCATTCGGACCGCGGTTACCTCGTGTGCATCGGCAGTGCCATCGGCCCATGCCACCGCAACGAGGGGGAATACCCGAAAAGCGGAGAGGGCTTGAGGAGTGATACCTAGCTTGTGAAGGGATTGGAGTGCCGCATCGTCCTTGATCCCTGACTCGGCTCGAAGCTTCGATAGGGCTTCGTCTTCTGAGAGCTTCCCCTGTAGCTCTCGGATTAGTTTTTCATCCAAATCTGAGAAGAACGCATTTTCGAGCGAACGGCATCGGTTCTTAAACGCATCAGCATCGGCCATGAGACAATCACTTCCTTTAATTCCGTAGGTTGAAAAGGGCATTGCGCTATCGACTGGAGTAGGTTACTATAAACACCGCGTCTTCAAAAGACGACCAGTCGCGTAAATCGCGGTAACTTTCCGCCTAGCAAGCTTTTGCGGCGAAGCTTTTGCGGCGAAGCGTTGAGAAATACAGCAAAACCAATACAAATCTGAATTCTATGACCCACCCAGCTCCGAGCCAGTCCCCTCCCAGGACGATGTTCCAGAAGATTTGGGACCAGCATGTTGTCCAGCACGAGCCCGGTAAGCAAGCCATTCTCTACATCGACCTGCACTTGGTCCACGAGGTGACCAGCGCCCAGGCCTTCGAGGGGCTAAGGTTGGCGGGCCGCAAAGTAAGGCGACCGGAGCGGACGATTGCAACCCCGGACCACAACATTCCGACGACGGATCGATCGCTGCCGATCGCCGACGCGATCTCTCGGCAACAGGTCGACACGTTGCGGAATAATTGCAAGGAGTTTGGGATCCGTTTGTATGATCTCAATGATGCCCACCAGGGGATCGTGCACATCATCGGTCCTGAGCTGGGCTATACCCAGCCTGGGATGACGATTGTCTGTGGTGATTCACACACGGCCACACACGGTGCTTTTGGAGCGTTAGCGTTCGGTATTGGGACCAGCGAAGTCGAGCACGTTCTTGCGACTCAGACTCTTCTGCAGTATTTGCCTAAGACCTACGAACTGCGGATCGATGGCCAATTGGCACCTGGGGTGACGGCCAAGGATTTGATTTTGTATCTGATCGGAAAGTTGACGACATCGGGTGGGACCGGCTATGTCTTGGAGTATACCGGCGAGGTGATCCGGGCTTTGTCGATGGAAGAGAGGATGACGGTTTGCAACATGTCGATCGAGGCCGGGGCTAGGGCCGGTATGATCGCTCCGGACCAAACCACCTTTGAGTATCTGCAAGGACGGCCCTTTGGACCGAAAGACCTTGAGCGGGCCATCGAGCTTTGGCGGAAACTCCCAACGGATCCAGGTGCCAATTATGATCGCGTCGATCTATACCGAGGCCAGGACATCGAGCCGCAGATTACTTGGGGGACCAATCCTGGCCAAGTCATCTCGGTCAACACGCCGATCCCATCGCCTGGAGATTTTCAAGACGAGACGGAGCGCAAGTCGACATCCGCCGCCTTGGAATACATGGGGCTCAAGTCGGGTGCCAAGTTGACCGAGACACCGATCCAGCGAGTCTTCATCGGTTCGTGCACCAACGCGCGCATCGAAGACCTTCGCGCGGCGGCCAAGGTTGTGCAGGGATACCGGGTATCGAATCAAGTCCATGCAATGGTGGTACCAGGGAGTGGACAAGTCAAAAAGCAGGCCGAAAAAGAGGGCTTGGATCGTATCTTCAAGGAAGCCGGTTTCGATTGGCGAGAGGCCGGTTGCAGCATGTGTTTGGCGATGAACCCAGACCGACTCAACCCAGGGGAGCGCTGTGCGTCGACCTCGAACCGAAATTTTGAGGGGCGACAGGGCAAAGCTGGCCGCACTCACCTGGTTTCACCAGCGATGGCAGCAGCAGCAGCAATTGCCGGAAAATTCACCGACATTCGCGACTGGCGATACCACGCATAATGTTGCCCCCGGGGCCGCTATCCATCCAAAGAAAGTAGACCATGAAACCATTCACAAAAATCACTGGGATCGCTGCTGCCATGGATCGGGCAAACGTGGATACCGACCAGATCATCCCCAAGCAGTTTCTCAAGAGGATTGAGAGATCGGGATTTGGCCAGTTCCTGTTTTTCGATTGGAGATTTTTAGAAAACGGGGAGACGAATCCCAAGTTCGAATTGAATTTGGCACGCAATGCCGGTGCCTCGATTTTGATTGCCCGTCGCAATTTTGGCAGCGGTTCGTCGCGTGAGCACGCGGTCTGGGCGATCGAGGATTTCGGGATTCGCGCGGTGATCGCTCCGTCGTTTGCGGATATCTTTTACAACAACTGTTTCAAAAACGGCGTGCTGCCGATCGCTCTGCCCGAGCAGCTTGTCGAGGACCTCTTTGCCCGTCATGCATCGACCGAGCATTACCAGCTGACAGTCGATTTGGAGCAGAATCGCGTCTACGACCAGCAAGGGTTTTCGGCGAGTTTTGAGGTTGAGCCGTTTCGGCGGCATTGCTTGCTCCATGGCCTAGATGACATCGGACTTACGCTCGAGCACGAGCCCAAGATCACGGCATACGAGCTCGCCCATCCAGCCCTTTAGGTTTGTCTTACCCTGTGGCGAGAGTCTTTCAAACAGGGAACCACGAAAAACACGAAAGGCACGAAAATAAGAGGGAAGAAAACCGGAGGGAAGACAACGGTAGATCAAGACGATCAATAGGATCGCAAAGAAACAATTCATGAGTGAGTTCGATTCGTTTTCGTGCTGTATTCCTTTCGTGCTTTTCGTGTTTTTCGTGGTTCCCTAAATTCGTGGTTCCCTAAATTCGTGGTTCCCTAAATTCGTGGTCCCAAAAATCAATAGACTAAACGCTGTACGGTTGCCTTGGGGTAGTCCCCGAAATTAACAAGTAGACCAAGTTTCATTCCTGTCGCTTTGAGATAGTTGATTACCTGTGCGATATGCTCGGGGGCAATTGCCTTCACGGCTTTGAGTTCGACGATAATCTGGCTGTAGCAAATCAAATCGGGCTTAAACGTCTGCTGTAATAGTTCGCCTTTGTAGGTCAGCCGCAGATCTGGCTGGGTTACAAAGGGGATGTTTCTGGATCGAAGTTCTCGTTCGAGGCATTCTTGATAAACCGACTCAAGAAAGCCGCAGCCCATTTCACGGTAAACTTCAAAGATGGCACCTTGGATTGCATAACATTCGTCTTTGAACAGGATTTCAGTCATGTAGATTCCTCGTGCGTTATGAAGTTAGTGGCTTGAGGGGAACCACGAAAAACACGGGTTTTTGGAACCACGAAAAACACGAAAGAAATCCAACAAAAACGATTCGAACTCGTTCAAGAATCGATTCATGCAACTCCTGTTTTTCCCCCCCTGTCTTCCGCCCTCCTGGTTTCTTCCCTCTTATTTTCGTGCCTTTCGTGTTTTTCGTGGTTCCCTAATCGCCTTCGTGCCTCGGGGAGGTTTTTACTCGATACCAAGGCTTGTGACGCACGCCGAGGTGCCTTGGAGGGCCGCGTGCAGTGAGCGTTCGCGTTGGCGAGGTCGGCCATCTTGAGCCCAGCATTCGGCTTCGTAGGTGAGTCGATGAATGGCGTTTTCGACCCACTTGCGATTTTCTTCCACCCCCGCCTCATCGAGCTTACGAGGAATCGTCATTCGAGATCCGAGGATCAATCGGGCTCGGGATCCAGGCCGTGGGATCGCAAAGCGATCCCAGGTCGAAGCTCGGTAGGGTTTATCGTATCCGACTCCCACCGGAATGATCGGGACCTGGAGGAGCGAGCTGAGTTGGATGCAGCCGGGGGCCATGACTCTGCGCGGGCCCTTGGGGCCGTCTGGGGTGACGACCAAGCTGCTGTTTTGATGCTCTTTTCGGTACTGCAAGATCGCCTTGAGGCCACCTTTGGTCGACGAGCCTCGGACGGTATGAAAACCGAAGTCCTGGGCCAGCCATCCGAGCCAATTCGCATCGCGATGCTGGCTGACCAAGAGGGTCATGCCCGATCGGCTACGGGTCACAAAGGGTAGGAGTATGTTCTCATGCCAAAACAGGTACACAGCCGGTGTGGTGAATTGATCGGTCGTCACATCCACATCTTGGCTGTAGTCTGCGACACGAGCGTCGAGGGTTCTGACAATCCCTTTGATCAAGCTGCCGACGAGGAACGCCACCGGACGGAGGATTTTTTTGTTCACGGTAACTTGTTCACGGTAGTTTAGGTGAAATCGATTTTCACTCTGCCTTGGAAGACCTCGACAGCTGGCCCGGTCATGAAGACGTGTTTGGAGGATTCGTCCCAGCGCAGCGTCAGGTCGCCACCGGTAAGGTGGTTGAGGATGGTGCGGTCGGTTCGCTCGGTGAGAACACCGGCGACGCATACGGCGCTAGCACCTGTGCCGCAGGCCCAAGTTTCCCCGGAGCCGCGTTCCCAGGTTCGCTGGCGGACTTCGCCTCGGGCGAGAATTTCGACGAACTCGACGTTGGTTCTTTTTGGAAAACGGTTGTCGTTTTCGATCAAAGGGCCGATACCCAGCACAAGCTCATCGGTGATCTCTGGAACGAAGATTACGCAGTGGGGGTTTCCCATCGAGACGCAGGTGCCAAAGAGTGTATGGCCTTTGTATTCGAGCTTGTGGTTGATGACCGGTTGGTCAGATGTCCCAAGTGTGGTGGGTATTTGGCTTGCTAGTAATCTGGGCTCCCCCATATCCACGGTGACTTGGTCGACCACGCCGCTGGTTGTATTCAAGTCCAGCGACAGCACACCGGCACCGGTTTCGATCGCCAGTTTGGGTTTCCGAGCGATGCCCGAGTCGTGCACGAACTTGGCCACACACCTGATGCCGTTTCCACACATCTCCGATTCGCTTCCATCGGCGTTGAACATCCGCATACGAGCATCGGCCCGATCGGAAGGCAGGATCAAGATCACGCCATCACCACCGATTCCGAAGCGTCGGTGGGAGAGTTCGACAGCGAGTCGCTCAA
>Ga0209598_10004108_pt1 | contig 10776 bp, 7 predicted proteins | sample M_140807_EF_Meta_FD_187317 | JGI IMG/M metagenome (GOLD analysis project Ga0209598, IMG submission 187317) | Freshwater microbial communities from Lake Montjoie, Canada to study carbon cycling - M_140807_EF_MetaG (SPAdes) (version 2) | ecosystem: Environmental > Aquatic > Freshwater > Lake... | reverse complement strand
GCTACCTTTCGATTTACCTTTCGATGGACCTTCGGAGTTCATGCGATTGAGCTTCTCCATGAGTTCCTGCTGCTCGCGGATCAAGCCTTCGGCCTTGTCTTTGCGCCCTTCTTCCATCAACTGAGCTGCGTGTTTCTTGAGCTCGACAATCCGTAGCTTGAGTTCCTCGCGCTCGTCGCCATAACTCCAGGGGCTGGACACTAGGGTGCACAGAGCGATCATACAAAAATGGTTGCTAAGTCGGGTAAGCATTAGGGGGGACTCCTGGAGTAAGCGTTGCGGGTGGATTTTCCTCGATGGGCATACTAAGCAGATGCCAAGTGATTGCTTGATATTAGTTTGTTCAAGCGGCTTGTCCAGAAGCTTTGTTTTCTTGGCCATCGTTACGTGGGCTTTGCCTTGCCAAGTCGTAGCCACCCGCTGCCAAGCGGTGGTGGGGCGTGAGTAAGGCCTCCACCGTCTGGCGACAGGTGGCTACGGCGACAGGTGGCTACGCTTGTCGTAGCCATCCGCTGCCAAGCGGTGGTGGGGCGCTAGTAACGCTTCCACCGTCTGGCGACAGGTGGCTACGGCGACAGGTGGCTACGGCGACAGGTGGCTAGAGGATAGCTGGAAATCGAGACTCGATTGCCTCTAGAAAGGGAGCGGAGGTAAAACTGGGGTGCCGCTGGGGAAGCTGGGAGCGGGTTGGTTGGGGATCGGTTGCGGAGCGCCAGGAATAGGTGCCGCGGGGAGGATATCGTTGCCGTACCACGTGTTGGTACCCCCTGGTGGTGGCAGTTGCCCACCGGGAGTGCCTGTCGCTGGAGGATAGTTGTTTTTTTGTGGAGCCGGAGCAGACCTAGGACTGGTACCTAAGAATCTTTCGAGAATTCCGCCTGCCGATGTGGCTTGGCCATTGCCATTTTGGCCATTTCCACCCTCCAGACCGATCCCGCGCATCAGGTCGTTGCCCAAGCTTGTACCGTTTGCACCTTGGACATCGACGGGCATTGGGAATCCCTCGGGTGCACGGCCTTGTTCAAGCTGTCGTTCGACGTTGACGATGTAGGGACCGATGACCTCTTTGACCTCCGCGGGCATGAGCGATCCGGCATGCGCGAGAGCTTGGGCGATGTACTGACCGCTTCGGGATCGAGCGATGAGAGTCTTTTGGTTTGGGCCCAGGAGCGTCATGGCGAACATGGTGACGATGCAGCAAAGCGCGGCGCCTTTGAGGAGACCCAGGCCGGCACCGAGCTGGCGATCGAATTCCTTGAGTCGAATTTTATCGATCGATGAGCTGATCATTCGGAACACCAGCCAGATCGCTAGGCTTGTTCCGAAATACAGCAGGAGCATTGCCAGGAAGACGTTCCATGGTGGTTGGGCATTGATGTGCTTGGCCACATCGTGGCGAAAGTGGCTAGCGACGATGTAGCTGACGAAGATCGACGCCAAGGAAGCGACCTGCCAGGCAAAGCCCTTGATCGCGCCGAAGATCGCGGCCGAGGCCAGGATGATCAGCATGATGATGTCATAAGTCTGCATTGCGAAAGGACCGTTGCTTGGGACCATTCTTCAAAAGCTCAGTTTGTTTCCGATAGGATCTTGTAGCAGTCTTTGCTGGTCAACAACAGACCAGTTATAGCTGGCATTTCATCATAGCTAGCAAATCCGCGTGTTTTTCCAGGGGGGCTTGGTTGGCGAACAGTCTTGTCAGGAGTCTGGGAAAATGCTAATCCAATTGGGAGGGATGTAGCAAATATTATGGCTGATTTCAAAACACACATCACGGTTAGCACCATGGCTGGCGTACTGCTGGGGATGGGTGGTTATCAATCGGGGATGTCTTGGGAGAGTTGTTTGATTGCTGGTGGGCTTTGTTCGGTCAGTGGGATGCTACCGGACTTGGACAGCGACTCGGGGATCCCGCTACGTGAGGCGGTGGCATTTGCGGCGGCGTTTGTGCCGATGCTCATGCTTGATCGGTTCGAGCGCGTTGGGTTATCGCACGAGATGATGCTGGTCGTTACCGGCGCGATCTATTTTTTCTTGCGGTTTGGGATTGCCGAATTGTTCCGTCGGTACACGGTCCATCGTGGGATGTGGCATAGTTTGCCGGCGGCATTTATTGCGGCCCTCTTTGTCTTTTTGGTATCGGCTTCTGAGAGTATACATCCGCGTCTTTTCAAGACCGTGGCGGTTTTCGTAGGCTTTATGTCCCATATCTTGCTCGACGAGCTTTGGTCGATCGAGTATCGGCGGGGCAAGTACGTGTTCAAGCATTCGTTTGGGACCGCGTTGAAATTCTTTGGGGAATCGCGTCTAGCCAATGCGGCGACCTACATCTTGCTGATCGCCTTGTCGGTTGTTGTTTATCATGACGAAGCGATCATGGAGTATTTTGGGTATACTCATGCGCATGATTTGCCTCACACAGCCGTCGACTGGTTGAAAGTCATTCGAGAGCAATCGGAATCCTGGATTCGTTAGCGATTGCAAGCCGGGCAGATTCATGGTGTCTATCGGTATCGATTTGTGGGGGATGCATGGCAGCGGCGATACGCACAGAAAAACTTTGTCGGAACTTCTCTGGGAAGACGGCTGTTGATCAGGTCGATTTGGACGTCTTGTCGGGTACGTTCTACGGATTCCTCGGTCCCAATGGGGCTGGGAAATCGACGACGATCAAGATGCTCACAGGTCTTTTGCAGCCCTCTTCGGGCAGGGTCGAAGTCTTGGGGAGAAACATGCTCGACCCGAGGCAGAGTTTAGAGGTCAAGCGTTTGATTGGAGTGATCCCGGAGAACTTAGCTCTTTTCGATCATTTATCGGCCATGGAGTATCTGACGTTCGTGGGCCGAGTTCACGGATTGCCGCGTGATACGATCCGTCAGCGGTCGACCGAACTATTGAATGTTTTGGACCTAGAGGATGACCCCAAGAAGGTAGCAATTGACTTTTCGCATGGGATGCGAAAGAAGCTATCACTGGCTGCGGCGTTGATCCACAAGCCGCAGTTGTTGTTTTTGGATGAGCCGTTCGAGGGGGTCGACGCGGTCGCGTCGCGGACGATACGCGAACTGCTTTTGCAGTTTACCGTCAGTGGTGGCACGGTTTTCCTGACCTCGCACGTCTTGGAGATTGTCGAGCGGCTTTGTTCGCACGTTGGGATTATCGTATCGGGTCAATTGGTGGTTCAGTCGTCGCTTCAAGAACTCGTCGAGGGAGGCACGTTGGAGAATGCATTTATCAAAGCCACTGGAGCCGAGTTGATAGAGACTCAGTCGGCCAAACTCGATTGGCTTACCTCGGAGCAAGGCTCATGAGCGACGAGCTTGGTATCGACCCAGGTTCCATTGCCAACGGTCCAATTGCTCCAAGTCCAGCGATCGCATCGCCGGTGGATTTTGATGGGCTCGGGCACAAGTTCCAGCAATGGAAAGCGTTGGTCAGAGCGTATTGGCAGAGCCGTCTGAATCGATGGATGAAGGAAGCCATCATCAGTCGCTGGCTCGGCTCGATACTCCTGTTTGTTTTGGTCCTTTCGATTGCCGTTTGCTTTGCCGTATTCTTTGCCGGGGGGGTGGCTTTGGCAGGTGCTGTGGCGCGTGGCAAGGATATAGCACCTCTGGGGGCATGGAATGCATTGAGTGGTTTTTTTGTAGTGTTCTGGCTTGTAGGTTTGGCGAACGAAGCGATCCGGGGTGAAGCTCTATCGCTCCAAAGATTGATGCATTTGCCGATATCTCCGGCGAGTGTTTTCGCATTCAATTTCCTACTGACTTGGATCAACCTCCCGATCTTGTTTTTCCTGTCATCTGCGTTGGGTTTGGTTCTAGGCGGATGCGTAGTCGATGGGATCGCCGGTATATGGAAAATCGTGCCGGTCCTGTCGTATGCCTTGATGATCACGGCGTTGACCTCGCACCTGCAAGGCAAGATCATGGTCTGGTTGGGGAACCCTCGAACTCGAAAGACATTGATCACGGTCGTTCCGATCTTGCTTTCCTTTCTTGGGGTTGGATTTGCGATGTCATCGCATTTCATCAGGCGATTAGGCCAAGGTGGGAATACTATCGACTGGATGCGCATCATCGATGTGACATGTCCTCTTTTCTGGCTAGCAGACGTTCTCTCCGGGAAGTCTTTGTTGGGTTTCGGGTCGTTGATCTGGTTGCCTTGCATGTGGTTGATCTCGGCATGGTCGCTCCGAGCCAATTACCGGATGACTAGGCGTTACTACCAAAACGGTTTCGATCTGGAGGCGAATAAAAGGTCACCGCGTCGATCGGCCGACGGCGATGGGGATTTGCCCCAGGCACTTAACGGCGAGACTTTACGTTGGATGGAGCGTTCGTTCCCAGGGTTGAGTCAGCCAGCGTCGGCGATTGCCGCGATGACTTGGACACTTTTTTGGCGATCACCGCAATTGAAACTGGCCATGCTCATCCCGATGATGCAGCCTTTTTTTCTGTTGCTACTGTTTAACAACACTGCTTGGCAAAGGGAGGTTCCCCCCCCTCCGCAACCCAGTGCCGTTGAACCTGCTAGTAGCCCACAAACCAGTCCAGCATCGGATCTACCGCGATCGCCTGGATTCAAATTGCCAAGTTTGGCTTTGGGGGGTGGGACTCAGCAACATGGTTTTTACCTATTGGCCTTCACCGTCTTTTCCACTTTCCTTGGTTCATCCTTTGCTTGCAATATTTTTGGATTCGATCGATCAGGGTTTCGTTTTTGGGTACTCTCGTCGCTTCCCAGGTCAGAGATTCTCAGAGGTCGAAATTGGATGTTCGGCGTCATGATGTTGGTCATCGCAGTGGCGGTGATAGTCTTTACGAACATTCTTTTGAGGTATTCGTGGATTCGGGTCTTCGAGGCGCTGATCGCCTTCCTGGCGTATCTACCGATGTACTTAGTCCTCTCGAACATCATCTCGATCTTGGCCCCTTTTCCTATGGCATCCCAAGGTTTTCAGCCCAAAGAGTTCTCATGGAAGTCCGTGGTGTTGAGTATGGCTCTTAGCGCACTGATTCCGGTCTTGATGGGGATCTGCTGCATTCCTTGGGTGATCGAGCTGGGGCTTCAAACTTGGGTGCCTGCGACTCAGAGAGTACCGATCGCTCTGTTGCTATTACCGATATTGGTCGGTTTATCCTATTGGTTGTACGAGCAATTGCTGGTGGTTTGCGGGGAGTTGCTACAAAGCCGCGAGACGAGTTTGCTCAAAACGGTCACGTCCCAGGAGGAAAAGTAACCCGAGAGGGTTGTTTTTTCTCAAACGGCGACTGGAAACTGGAAATCTAGGGGAGCTGGGTTGGAAATGCGGATATTTGACATACTCAACCGACGTTAGTTTTGCCAGAATAGTTTCACTCCGGTTGCCCGATTAATCGATACAACCCGCACTGTCCAACCTGTAGTCTCGAGCACTATTAGCCATTGAAATATGTCAAGCCAAGCATCTTCGACGATCGAAAAGCCTGTCGAGTTTGTCAGCGGAATCACTGTCCGACTAGTAGGTGATTCCGGTGATGGAATGCAGCTTTTGGGTCAGCAGCTCACCAACACGTCGGCCTTGTCGGGCAATGACGTGGCAACGTTCCCGGACTTCCCTGCCGAAATCCGCGCTCCTCGCGGCACGCGAGCTGGGGTATCGGGTTTCCAGGTCCAGTTCGCCTCGCATGAGGTTCATACTCCGGGAGACACACTCGATGCCTTGGTGGCGATGAATCCGGCTGCTTTGGTCACGAATTTGGCGGACCTGAGCAAAGGTGGCTTGTTGATCGTCAACGACGACAGCTTTGAAGAAAAAGACCTCAAGCTTGCCAAGCTCAACACCAGTCCCTTGGATGATCCTTCGATGGAGAACTATCGATTGATCAAGGTTTCGATGACTCGTTTGACCAAGGAAGCCGTCGCGGAGTTCGGGCTTGGAACCAAAGAGGCGGATCGCAGCAAGAATTTTTTCGCGATGGGGCTGGTTTACTGGCTCTATGGGCGAAACATGGACGCGACGTTGCGGTTCATCCATGGCAAGTTCTCTGCTGGCAAATCAGCGATCGCAATGGCCAACGAAAAGGCGTTGCGGGCTGGTTGGGCGTATGGCGAAACGATCGAGGCCCTAGGGCAGTCCTACAACGTCGAGCCGGCCAAGCTTGCTGCGGGGACGTATCGCAACATCATGGGCAACCAAGCCTTGGCATGGGGGCTGCTTGCAGCCTCACAGCGATCAGGCAAAGAGCTCTTTTATGCTTCGTACCCGATCACCCCTGCGAGTGACATTTTGCATGAGTTGGCTCGCTACAAGAATTTCGGTGTGTGCACATTCCAAGCCGAGGACGAGATTGCAGCGGTTTGTTCGGCCATAGGCGCATCGTACGGTGGGCAGATGGGAGTGACCACCTCGAGCGGCCCGGGTATTGCGTTAAAGGCAGAAGCTATGGGGCTTGCTCTGATGCTTGAACTGCCTCTTTTGGTCATCGATGTCCAGCGCGGTGGTCCGAGCACAGGGCTTCCGACCAAGACCGAGCAGGCGGACTTGTTGCAAGTCATGTTTGGTCGAAACGGGGAAGCACCTTTGCCGGTGCTGGCAGCCCAGAGTCCTGGGGATTGTTTCGACATTATCCAGGACGCATGGATGTTGGCAACTAAGTTGATGGTTCCGGTGGTGGTCCTCTCCGATGGCTACATCGCCAACGGTGCTGAGCCGTGGAAGATACCAGACGTGTCCAAGCTTACACCGTTTACCATTGAGCATCCTCAAGAGAGCAACAATCCCGACGGGCCGTTCAAGCCTTACCTGCGCAACGAACTGCTCGCCCGGCCTTGGGCGATACCAGGCACACCGGAGCTCATGCACCGCGTCGGCGGAATCGAAAAAGAGGATGGCTCGGGCAACATCAGCTACGACCCAGAGAACCATCAAAAGATGGTCCATATTCGCGCTCAGAAGGTCGCCAATGCGGCCAAGTTGCTTCCGCCGCAGTCGGTCGTCGGTCCACAGGCTGGCGATCTGCTAGTTCTGAGTTGGGGTGGCACGTACGGTGCTTGTTTGACTGCGGTGCAGCAAGCTCAGGCGGCAGGCAAGAGTGTGGCTCATGCGCATCTGCGGTACTTGAATCCATTCCCTAGCAACCTCGGCGAGATCCTCACCCGTTACAAAAAGGTTCTCATTCCTGAACTCAACATGGGCCAACTCAGGATGCTCATCCGCAGCCAGTATTTGGTCGATGCGATTGGCTACAACAAGATCAAGGGTAAGCCGTTTTCGGTTACGGAGCTGTTCGATGCGATTTGCGAACATGTCCAATAAGACTGACTTACGAATTCAATAATACAATTCTTCGATTTTCAAATAGCATACTAGTCATGAATACAGCACTTAAGGTTCTCAAGGCCGACGATTTCGCCAGCGATCAGGACATTCGCTGGTGTCCAGGATGCGGTGATTATTCGATCTTGGCACAGATGAAGAAAGTCCTGCCCGAGATCGGCATACCTCCCGAGCAGACCGTGTTTATCTCGGGAATCGGTTGCAGCAGCCGTTTTCCTTATTACGTGAACACCTACGGAGTCCACTCGATCCACGGCCGAGCACCGGCGGTGGCTACGGGTGTGAAGCTCTCTCGGCCCGATTTGAGTGTTTGGGTTATTACCGGCGACGGAGACTCGCTGAGCATCGGTGGCAACCACTTCATTCACTTGCTTCGTCGCAACGTGGATTTGAACATCGTTCTTTTCAACAATCGGATCTATGGCTTGACCAAGGGCCAGTACTCCCCGACGAGCGTCGAAGGGCAGATAACCAAGAGCACGCCGATGGGGGTGGTAGACCATCCTTTGAATCCGATCAGCGTGGCGATTGGTGCCGAGGCAACCTTCATCGCCCGTTCGGTCGATAGCAACATCAAGCACCTAGCGTCGGTCCTCAAGCGAGCCGCCGAGCATCGCGGCACGAGCTTTGTCGAAGTCTATCAAAACTGCAATGTGTTTAACGACGGAGCGTTTAGCTATGCTCAAGACAAAGCGACGCGAGATGATGCGACCATTGAGCTCGAGCATGGCAAGCCGATGATTTTCGGCAAGAACAAAGACAAGGGGATTCGGCTTAATGGATTCTCGCTCGAAGTGGTGAATTTGGGCGATGGCAAGGTCAAGGAAGATGACTTGCTGTTCCATGACGAGCAATCCGATCCGGCGCTTGTGTATTTGCTTTCTAGAATGCGGCACCCGCAGTTCCCCGAGCCGATTGGGGTTTTCCGCAACGTCGTCCATGAGACGTTTGAGGACGCAGTGCGCGGTCAGATCGACCAAGCGGTTGCGGAGCGAGGCAGAGGGGATTTGCAGAAGCTCTTTTCCAGCGGCGATACATGGACGGTGAGCTAATCGCCGTGGATCGAGCCTTGCTGGTCGGCTGAATTATTTTGATTTTCCGGTTCGTTGTTGGGTGACTTCGACGGCAGCAAGCAGTGCCTTGGCTTTGTTGAGCGTCTCTTGGTATTCGCTGACCGGGTCGCTATCGGCCACCAGTCCCGCTCCGGCTTGGATGTATACTCGCTGGTTCTTGATCACCATCGTGCGAAGGGTGATGCAGGTGTCCATGTTTCCGCGATAATCGAAGTACCCGACGGCACCGGCGTAAGGTCCACGTTTGGTGGGTTCGAGTTCGTCAATAATCTCCATGGCTCGAACTTTTGGAGCTCCGCTTACGGTACCTGCCGGCAGGCAGGCCCGGAAAGCGTCCATGGCCGAGAGCTCCTCTCTCAAGGTGCCTTGGACGTTCGACGAGATGTGCATCACATGGGAATAGAGCTCGACGACCATTAAGTCATTGAGTCGGACCGAGCCGAATTGGGCAACGCGTCCAACGTCGTTGCGCCCCAGATCGACGAGCATCACATGCTCGGCCCTTTCCTTGGGATCGGCCAAGAGTTCTTCGGAGAGTTGGCGATCTTCTTCGGTGGATTTTCCTCGAGGGCGAGTGCCGGCTAGCGGTCGGACCGTCACGACCCGATCGACCACGCGCGCCATGACTTCAGGGCTACTGCCGACCAGCGTGCATTCGGGGGTGCGGAGCAGGAACATAAATGGGCTAGGGTTGATCACACGCAGGGTTCGAAAGATCTCGATCGGTTCGCTGTCGCATTCGACTTCGAAGCGTTGGCTAAGGACAACTTGGAAGATATCCCCGGCTTGGATGTACTCCCGGCATCGCGAAACGGCCGCTTCGAAGCCTTCCTTGGTGAAATTCGACTTTGGGATGAGGGTCGGAGCATAGGTCAACGGAACATCGGCTAGCGAATGCTGAGGTAGAGGGCTGTCGAGCCTTGCTACGATTCGATCGATCCAGTGGGAGGCTTGCGCGTAAGCTTCTTCTGGGGATTGGCCTTCGATTGAGTGCGACAGGACCACAACCATGATTGTTTTGTTGACATGGTCAAAAACCACGAGTTGGTCGTAGAATCCGAAATCTAGATCTGGAAGATGGCGATCATCGCAAGGAGTGTTCGGTAGGTGTTCTACGTATCGGACCACATCGTAGCCAGCGTAACCGATGGCCCCTCCGACGAATGGGGGTAGTTCTGGGACCGGAGCGATCGATTGGTTACCGAGTTGCTCGGATAGGAATTCGAGTGGATCGTCGGACTGGAACTTTTCAAGGGTTCCATTGTGGTAGAAATGGACTTGGGATCCGTAAGCCATCACACGGGCCCGGGGGCCGACGGCGATGAAGGAGTAGCGGCCGATTTTCTCTCCTCCGATAACGCTTTCGAAAAGCCCAGCCGAGGAGGTTCCGTCGTCCAGGAGTCTAAAAGCGCTGACGGGAGTTAAATGATCGCTCAGGAGTCTTCGGTACACCGGCACGATATCGAAACGCTGCGACAAATCCCGGTAACTCTCGAAACTTGGAAAAGTAGTCATTTTCAGCAAAAAATTTCGTCCCGGAGTTGTTCTATTCACATGCCGCGGAGGATCGCCCAATCGGCTCGATCTGCTTATACTATCAAGCTCTCTTGGATCCGCGAATCGGAAAAGCCAAATTTGCGATGAAGTGCCAGCACTGCGAGAAAAATGCGATTTTTCACATCACGGAACTGACCGACCCGTCAGGCCCTACGATTATCCATTTGTGTGAAGACCATGCGAGGGTCTTTTTCCAGACGGGTGAATCGCTAGAGACGGCAACAGCGCTTTCGAGTTTGCTGGCCAAGCAACTGCAGCTTGAAAAGGCCGCAAGCGATATGGCAGAGACCGACAAGAAGACCTGTCCGATGTGCGGAATCACATTCTCAGAGTTCCGCAAAGGGGGACGATTGGGGTGCGCTTATGATTACGTCGTTTTCGAGGAGGACCTCGAGCCGTTACTGATAAACATCCATGGTGCCCAAAAGCATGTCGGCAAGGTCCCCAAGAACCTCGGCGGTACCCCAAAACGCCACTTCCAACTCAAGCGTCTTCGGTCGGCTCTGCAAAGAGCCGTCGAGGCGGAGAATTACGAAGAGGCAGGAGAACTCCGGGACAAAATCAAGGCCGTCGAGAGCGGAGCCATGGAACTCGACGATCACGAGATGGAACTTTTGGAACTCGAAGACGAGTTTCAGTCGTTGCCTGATGATCTCTTGGAAATCGACGATGAGGACCCAGTAGACGAGGACGACCTAGACGAGGACGACCTGGACGGGGAGGACCTGGACGAGGACGATCTAGACGGGGAGGACCTGGACGGGGAGGACCTGGACGGGGAGGACCTGGACGGGGAGGACCTGGACGGGGACGACCTGGAAGAAG
>Ga0209598_10004104_pt1 | contig 10783 bp, 8 predicted proteins | sample M_140807_EF_Meta_FD_187317 | JGI IMG/M metagenome (GOLD analysis project Ga0209598, IMG submission 187317) | Freshwater microbial communities from Lake Montjoie, Canada to study carbon cycling - M_140807_EF_MetaG (SPAdes) (version 2) | ecosystem: Environmental > Aquatic > Freshwater > Lake... | reverse complement strand
CAGGCACGTCGTCTACTAGATCATGTGCAGTCGTGTTTTCTTCGTGGCTGTAACTAAATATACCTACCCTATCAAAACGGTGTTCTTGTAAAAATTCTTTTAATTCTTCGATATCATCTTCTGTTTCTCCAGGAAAACCAGCAATTAAAGTAGTACGCAAACAAATACCAGGTACACGTGCTCTAATTTCTTTAATCAACACAGACATATCCTCTCTAGTAATATTACGCTTCATGGCTTTTAACATGCTATTACTGGCGTGTTGTAAAGGCATGTCTAGGTATTTACAAATATTTGAACGCTCACGCATTACATCCAGTATTTCTAAAGGAAACTTACTTGGGTATGCATAATGTAAGCGAATCCATTCGATGCCTTTTACATCTGCAAGTGCGTGTAATAATTTAGGAAGCGCGCGCTCTTTGTAAATATCTAAACCATAATAGGTAAGCTCCTGCGCAATAAGCATGATTTCTTTAACCCCTTTTTTAACAAGTCCTTCTGCTTCGGTTACTAAATCTTCTATGGTACGGCTCACGTGCTGTCCGCGCATTAACGGAATGGCACAAAAAGAACAGGTACGGTTACAACCTTCACTGATTTTTAAATAGGCATAGTGCTGTGGCGTACTTAAAAAACGTTCACCCACTAATTCTGCTTTATAATCTACATCAAACTTTTTAAGCATTAAGGGAAGTTCCATGGTACCAAACCAAGCGTCTACTTCTGGCATTTCAGATTCTAAATCACTTCTATATCTTTCACTCAAACATCCTGTTACATATACCTTATCTAGTTTTCCCCTGCGTTTTAATTCTAGTTGGTCTAAAATGGTGTTGATACTTTCTTCTTTGGCTTTATCAATAAACCCACAAGTATTAACAACCACTACATTGTGGTCTAGCTTGGTGTTTTCATGCACCACATCAATATCACTTGCTTTAAGCTGACCACTTAGTACTTCACTATCCACTAAATTTTTACTGCAACCGAGTGTAATAATATTAACCTTGTCTTTATGTAGTGTTTTTGACTTCATGTAATTATTTATGAATTTCACTAGAAAAATGGAACGTGATACTTGGGTTATTGGTGATTTCGGTGTTTAAAAACCACTCACTTTGAGCCAAATAAACAGGGTTACCATCTTTATCTACTGCTGCGTTTTGTTGTTTGAATCTTAAAAAATCATCGAGTTTTCCTGTCTCTGTAGAAGTTAGCCAACAGGCTTTATAAAACGGCAAGGTTCTAAATTCGCATGCTGCACCATACTCTTGTAATAGACGGTACTGAATAACTTCAAATTGTAAATCACCCACACAACCAATAATTTTTTTGTTACCACCAAATTGGGTAAACAACTGAGCAACTCCTTCATCTGTTAACTGACTAATACCTTTTTCTAATTGCTTTGTTTTTAAAGGATCTTTATTGACGAGTTCCTTAAATATCTCTGGCGAAAAAGTAGGAATACCCGTAAAGTAAAAATCTTCTCCTTCTGTTAAGGTGTCACCAATTTTAAAATTTCCGGTATCAAATAAACCTACAACGTCTCCAGGGTAAGCGTCATCGATAACATCTTTGGTGCGCGCTAAAAACGTGTAAGGATTGCTAAAACGCATCTCTTTGTCATTTCTTACATGGTGGTAGTATTTGTTTCTTTCGAAACGTCCACTACATACGCGCATAAAAGCAATACGGTCTCTATGTTTAGGATCTAAGTTGGCGTGAATCTTAAATATAAAGCCACTAAATTTATCTTCTCCTACTTCTACAAGTCGCTTAGAGGTTGCTCTACTACGTGGCACTGGAGCAATTCTAATAAATGTATCCAGCATTTCTTTAACACCAAAATTATTAACGGCACTACCAAAAAATACCGGCGCCACTTTAGCGTTTAAATAATCTTTGGCATTTAAAGCACCATACACGCCTTCTATTAATTCAACATCTTCTCTTAATTGATCGGCGTCACGTTTACCCACTTTAGTATCCAATAATTCATCTTGTAAATCATCAATACCTACTATATCTTCTTCGTCTGCTTTAGTACCTCCTGTAAATAAACGTAGGTTTTTGTCATGTAAATTGTATACCCCTTTAAATTCTTTACCACTATTAATGGGCCAGGTCATGGGGTGTAACGAAATATGTAGTTCGTTTTCTATTTCTTCTAATAAATCAAATCTAGACTTACCGTCTCTATCCATTTTATTGATAAAAACAATAACGGGTGTGTCGCGCATACGACACACTTCCATTAAACGGCGTGTTTGTGGCTCTACCCCATTTACACTATCAATGACCAATATAACACTATCCACCGCACTGAGTGTACGGTAAGTGTCTTCGGCAAAATCTTTGTGGCCGGGTGTATCCAACAAATTAATGAGGAAGTCTTTGTATTCGAAAGACATTACGGATGTAGCTACCGAAATACCACGCTGTCTTTCAATTTCCATAAAATCGGAAGTAGCATGCTTTTTAATTTTATTGCTTTTAACAGCACCCGCCGTTTGGATGGCACCACCAAATAACAGAAACTTTTCTGTTAATGTAGTTTTACCCGCATCCGGATGCGATATAATGGCAAAACTTTTACGTCTACCTATCTCTTTCTCGTATTTCATGAAGCTGTTCTATTAAGCGCTGCAAAGGTAAGGACAGCCGGGCTTAACTATAGCAAAACATTCACAAATATTGAACCCTAGGCAACTTATCTTTATCCTTATAAATGCTTTATTATGAAGAAATTAGTTCTATTAATCGCAATTGGATGCGCACAAACCCTTCAAGCTCAAAATATTGGTAATTTATTTAAAAAAGCTACGTCCATTGTTGAGCAATCGCAAACGGGATTAAGTAGTGGCGATATTGCAGGAGGACTCAAAGAAGCATTATTAAAAGGAGCACAAACAGGCACCACTAAACTTTCTAGCCCAGGTGGTTTTTTAGAAAATGCAGCCCTTAAAATTATCATGCCACCTGAGGCGCAAAAAATAGAATCTACCCTTCGAAAACTGGGGTTTAATCAACTCATGGATGACATGATTGTAAGCATGAATAGAGCCGCAGAAGATGCATGCAAAACAGCGATCCCTATTTTTACAACTGCCATTAAAGAAATGAACATTACCGATGGTATCAATATTTTAAGAGGAAGTGACACTTCTGCAACTGCCTATTTGAGAACAAAAACCAATACGGCACTTACACAAAATTTTTCGCCCATTATAAAAACGTCTTTAGATAAAGTAAACGCCACCAAGTATTGGGAAAAAATAATTACTACCTATAATAGTGTTCCGCTAATTGGTAAAAAAATGAATCCGGATTTAGTTGCGTATGTAACTGACAAATCATTATCTGGCATTTACACCGAAATTGCCACGCAAGAAAAAGACATTAGAGCCAACCCTGCAGCAAGAACCACAGATTTACTGCGCAAAGTTTTTGAAAAAAAATAAGGCCACAATTTCTTGCGGCCTTATACATATTAGTTAAATTAAATTTTAGATATCAATTGCTTCGCCATAAGCGGCTGCAGTTGCTTCTTTTAATCCTTCACTCATTGTTGGATGCGGGTGTATCGCATTTAAAATTTCATGCGCAGTAGTTTCTAACTTACGTGCCACAACTGCTTCTGCAATCATTTCGGTAACGTTCATGCCAATCATATGGCAACCTAAAAACTCACCATATTTAGCATCATAAATAACTTTCACAAACCCTTCTGTAGCGCCAGCTGCACTTGCCTTTCCGCTAGCAACAAAAGGAAATTTACCTACTTTAATTTCGTAACCAGCTTCTTTAGCTGCTTTTTCTGTGTAACCTACACTTGAAATTTCTGGAATGCAATAAGTACAACCAGGAACGTTATTGTAATCGATTGCTTCAGGTAAATGATGGTGCTTTTTTTCTAGGTAAGCCATGTGTTCTGCTGCGTTGATCCCTTCTTTTGCAGCAACGTGTGCAAGTGCTTGACCAGGAGAGCAATCACCAATGGCATAAATACCAGCAACAGAAGTTTGTTGGTATTTGTCTACAATAATTCTTCCTTTTTCGGCTTTAATTCCTGACTCTTCTAAACCAATATTTTCTATGTTAGCAACCACACCAACAGCACTTAATACGATATCCGCTTCTAGGGTTATGGTACTACCATCTTGTTTTTTAACTAGCGCCTTTACACCAGCACCTGAAGTATCTAAAGATTCTACAGAAGCGTTGGTCATTATTTCGATGCCTTGCTTTTTATATTGCTTTTCTAATTCTTTAGAAATATCTTCATCTTCTACCGGAACAATGCGCGGCATAAATTCTACGATGGTTACTTTAGTACCCATGCTATTGTATACGTATGCAAACTCAACACCTATCGCACCACTACCTACAATGATCATAGATTTTGGTTGCTCGGCAAGTACCATTGCTTCGCGGTAGCCAAGTACTTTTTTACCATCTTGTTTTAAGTTTGGTAATTCTCTTGATCTTCCACCTGTTGCGATAACAATGTATTTAGCTTCTTGGATTTGCTTGGTACCATCGGCAGCAGTAACTTCTACTTTACCTTTAGACAATACTTTACCATAACCCATAATAACGTCAATCTTGTTCTTCTTCATTAAGAATTGAACACCTTTACTCATTTTATCGGCAACACCACGGCTACGCTTAATTACACCACCAAAATCGTGGGTACCAGTTGCATTGATACCATAATCGGCACTATGCTTTACATATTCATATACTTGCGCACTTTTTAAAAGCGCTTTAGTAGGAATACAACCCCAGTTTAAACAAACGCCACCAAGGCTTTCCTTTTCAATAACGGCTACTTTAAAACCTAATTGAGAAGCACGAATAGCAGCTGGATATCCACCAGGGCCACTACCAATTACAATTACATCATATGCCATAAAAACTAAATTACTTGATTATTAAATGCCTATTGGCCATTTGCGTTGCAAAATTAAACTAAAATTGGGCAAATTATTCAAAAAACACGCGAACGGTTTGATAAAACCAATTGGTATCTGAAGCGCTTCCTTTGTTTTGCATTTGCTCATTAAAACCTTGTAGACCAAAGAGACCTGCCATATTACCATTTCGAAGGGCTATTTCCAAATATCCTGCCGAGTTAAACCAAGCCAACTTATCCGTTTCCGCTACGCTGGTATAATTATTACTGATGCTATCAATAACCTCATTGCGCTTAAATACAATTTTAAAGGCACGGCCAGCAGCCTGTGCAGTAAATTCAGAAGCCGTAATATTAATAATTACGTTTTCGAATTGATCAATAAATAAGATTTGGCCTTCTATCCAGTCTGGCCCTACAGTAGGGCGTAAAGGATAGATTTCATTGATATTGGCGATGGTAACACCACCATCTTGTAAATTACCCGTTTTACTTACTTTATTGATAGCCATAGCAATTACAGCTGTTATTTCAAGTAAAGTATGCTTATTATTTAAAGGAATAGCTACAAGTTCTGTAGGCTTTTGACCTGTTATCATTGTTAAAAGTCCATTATCGGGGCAAATAATGTACTGCTGGTTAAATTTGGCCATGAGTACATAATCTTTGGCTCCTTCAAAAAGGTTAACTAAAATACAGTGAAAACTACCACCCGGATAATGTTTGATAGCATTACCACATACATAAGCTGATTGAGGAAAATTGGTTTGCGGTAAATAATGCGAAATGTCACACAAATTGGTGGTAGGATCGAGCTGTAAAAACTGACCTTTTATAGCGCCAACTAAAAAATCTCGTTGGCCAATATCTGTTGAAAGTGTTACAATGGGCATGCCTCATTGTTAACGTAAATACTTGTAAATTATTTCACTAGCTCGTTATTTTTAAAGAAAAACTTACGAACCAATTTGTCGGCTAAGGAAGGAAAAAATTTATTCATAAAAACCGCACGTTTACCTGTAAAAGTTAACACAAGCGTGCGTTTGCGCTTTTCAATGGCATTTGCAATATGCTGCGCACAATCATCAGAACTCATCATGGCAGCTTCATCCATTGGCGACTCCCCTTGCGATTCTCCCTTACTATTTAATGCCGCATTTCTAATATTTGAACTGGTAAATCCAGGACATACCCACATTACGTTAGTGCCTGATTCCAAAAGCTCGGTACGAAGCGCTTCCAACCATCCATTTACGGCATATTTAGAAGCCGAATAGCCACTTCTACCCGGTAGGCCTCTATAACCTGCAATAGAAGACACTCCTACTATTGTGCCATTATTTTTAACGATATGATCAAGCGCAAATTTGGTACAGTAAACCGTACCCCAGAAGTTAATATCCATTACACGCCTAATGGTATCTAAATCTACGTCTTGCACCAAAGCGCGCATAGAAACACCCGCGTTGTTTATAAGAATATCAATAGTTCCAAACTCGTTAATTACCGCATCAATAAAGCCCTTACAGTCTATTTCTTTGCTTACATCTGTGGCATGAATAAACAAAGGCTTACCAGTATGTGCTGATTGCAATTGGTACAACTTTTCATAATTACGTGCACAGGTTGCAACTTTTGCTCCACTATTTAAATAAAGCTCTACCAACGACTTTCCAATACCATCGGAACCACCTGTAATAACAACTACTTTACCATGCATTTGAACCATATAAACAAATTATGTTCAAAAATAAGCAAGTAAAAGGGTGATATTTACGAAATGTGGGTAAATCAAGTAAAAAAGAACCCTAATTATTTGGCTATTTTTTTATTTCGCCTATTTTTGCACTCCTGAATCAAACAAGTGATTGATTGTGAAGGGTGAAGATTCCGTAGCTCAGTTGGTAGAGCAATACACTTTTAATGTATGGGCCCTGGGTTCGAGTCCCAGCGGGATCACAAAGCCTCAACGAAAGTTGGGGTTTTTTTATGCAAAGACGCGAATCAAGCTTGCTTGAATGAGCGGATGAGATATAAAAAAACTAACGCAACCTTCGGTTGCGTTACTAGGCTTTGCGCTAGCTCAATGCGGAAGGGACGCCGGCGAAGTGAAACGGAGCCGACAATCCCAACTATGAAATGTTTTAGACGCCGGCGGAGTGAAACGGAGCTGGCAATCCCAAGTATGAAATGTTTTGGTCAAGTTCTTGTAGGATGGACTTAAATTTATTGTAACTTTTTTAGATGCTTTGTTGAAATCCACTCATCCCATTGACTCTCATAGCCATCATAATGAATGAGGTGCAGCGTTAAGAATTTATTTATTACTTTACCAGTGTACCATAAACTATCAAAGTTACTTAATGCTTTTACCTTGTTGCCAATATTAAAATCATCAACAAATGAACATGGCTTGATTTTACCTAAACTTACCCATTCGGTTTCGTGATTGGTATAACTGTAATATCGAATTTTAAAATTGTTTTTTAAATCAGCGTCTTCAACAAAACCCATAAAATCTTGTCCATCAGTATTTACCATTACACGCGAACCCACTAATAAATTTTTCTTTAAGGGTACATTTTTGGTGACCACCCAATTTTTCATACTTGTGGGAATATAGTAAAAGGCTTTTTGCTCTTCAACTATAGCCATTTCTTCGTCGATATACCTAGCTAATTCATCTACAGTAATGTTACCATTGTTATTAAAATCTAAAAAAGATTTTCCTTGCAAACCATAGAGTAATGCATTAGAAAAAGTCCAATTACCAGTAGAGGTACTCGTTGGAACAACAGAATTTAAAGCAACATATTCGCGGTTAGGATATTTTTTTACTTCCAAAGACAAACCTCCTGAATTACAACAATCGGCAGTAAAAAATGCTTTGTTTCCAGCAAAATTATTATTCACGGTACTAACAATTTCCTCTGCAGACCATTCATCTCCTTTATAGGTAGCAAAACAAACTTTGTCATCATCGTTTTTATATCCATGACCGGAATAATAAAAGAATAAATTATCTTCTTTTTTTGCTTGCTTTAAAAAATTGATAAATTCCGAACGAATGGCATTTGTAGTAGCTTTTTTATCGGTTAGGTATACGATTTGATTAGATGGTATATTATTGTTTTTGAAAAATTCATTAATTTTTGAATCAATCCTTCCTTCTTTATCAAATTTAGCGAGTGTCGTATCTTCCCATTCCACTAAGCTTACCATGAAAACCCATGTTTTTCCAAAACCAGTTTTAGTTTGAGCATGTGAAAAAGAAACAGAAATAGACAATAAAAGGACAACTAAACAATATTTCATTTTATTTTAATTAATAATTAAAAATACATTGGTGCCATTTTGTTCTTTTTCTAAAGGTGTCCATTTTTTGGTATCTGCCTCATAAACTGCTTTATAAATAACTTTGGCAGCAATATCAATTTTTAACTTAGTGGCATAAAACATTGTATTTTTTGGATCAGGATTAATTTCAACTAAGGTGATAGAATTATTATCTGAAGCAGTTTGTTTAAAAAGTTTTTCTTCACTTGGAAAAGACTCTTTCATCTTTATCGCTTCTTCATAATATTCCCACTCATTGTTATCAGCCTTATGTAATTCAAATACCTGATTCATCATTTCATTTTTCCATTTTAACATTGACACATTAGTTCCGTTAATAGATTTGTCAATATTAACTACATCCGCTTTTTCTAGTTCTACAGGATCATTATTTGCACTTATAAACAAAAACTTTTGAGCAGATGGTTTACCATTTTCTAAAGCAGTTACTTTTTTTGTTGTTAAATCAATTTTTAAATTAACACCAAAATCTTTTTGTTCAAGGGTAATTGAATTATTGTCTGCACTAAGTACATTAAAGCCACTTATTTCAGTATTACTTCCATCAGCACCTTTTTGAACCATTTTCCATTCGGACTCCTTTACTTTTTGGAAAGTTGTATTTTGTTCAGCCATTTTTAATTTAATGGTTGTTACAGTTTTACCTGTTAGTTGTCCAAAAGACTGAAGGCTTACTAACAACAAAAAAGCGCTTAAAAAATTTTTCATTTTTTATTTTAAAAATATTAAAAAAGAATCAAATAATGATAATTTGCAATGCATATAAATTATTAATTTTATGCTATATCACTTAAAATGAAACAAAATCGGAAAGCCAAAAGCAACAAAAGCTGTCCAAATAAAATATACAGGAAGGAAAACTGCAATGCTCTTTTCCACCTCTTCCACCCCAACTTTGCCTCTAACTATTAAAAACAGTTTACGACTAACAAGTATTAGGTTAAACAAAATGAGCAAATCGGCACCTAAAACCGAGAGTCTATTAGGAGAAAATCCATAACTATTAATACGGTAAGAAATAGACAATAAAGCTATTATGTTAACTACAATGGTTAAAACTGAAAGTCCCAACAGTAACCAATGGTTCATTTTTTGATCCGAAGATTTGGTGATTTCTGTTAAGGAAAACAGTATGAGAGCCATTACAGCCACTAACAAAACATTAAATAATAGTAAAAAGTCTCTGTTTGAGTTAGGGTATTGGCCCTTTGCAATAATTGTAGCAATAAATATAAATAAGGTTGCAAATACAATAGGTGTAAATATCCTGGCAATTACGGGAGAAATTTTACTAACCAACTGATTGTTATTTTGCACTAAAAAAGCTGCAAAAACAGGTGCCGATGATAAACCTATTGGTACAATATAATGCGCAAAATAGTATTCGATTTTTATACCAATTAGTGAAAATAATCCTATGGTGATGCCACAAAAAAGTCCACCGGCAATCAGCATCAGCCCAGACATCACCATAAAATCGCCATTAAAACGTAAAAATGAAATTCTACTATTGCTTTTTGCAAAACCACCATTCATAAATACATATCCAAATACAACCCACAATAATAGTGGCATATGAATGGCTGCTTGTACAATAGAATCGCTCTTGGGTAAATTGGGTAGTAAATTCATATATACCACAGAGGCTACTGTAATTACAACCGGAACAATAATACTAGATAAAACCTGCTTTTGCTTAAAAATAAAAAACGCCATTAATGCTCCAAATAATATAAGCCCAACATTGCGTGAATAATATACATCCTCTTCAATTTTTATAAAATTAGGAACAAGTGCAACTATTGAGGCGGCGGCAGCAACACAAATAACCATCCACCACTCATTTCTATTTCCCCAGTTTACACTTGGCTGTACATAATGTAAGCGTTCATGCCAAACCTTTGCTATAGGCTCATGTTTAATTGTTTCATAGAGAGAAGTAAATGCTAATTTAAATTGAGTAGCATCCTTTCTATACATAGCTTCTAGTGCAGCCGGATTATGAATGTTATCTAAAATCAAGTCTTTCATTGTGCAAATGTAATATTACAAAAGAGCGTCAAACAAAATTTCTACCGGGTGTAAAGCCTTTTCACCCGTTCCATCCTTAATTTGATGCCTACAACTAGTTCCTGGTGCAGCTACGGTGCAGGTAGTGGCATTGCTTCTAACTTTTGGAAACAACACAAGCTCTCCTATTTGCATGGAAACATCGTAATGCTCTTTTTCGTAACCAAAAGATCCAGCCATACCACAACATCCAGATGGAATTGTTTCTACAGTATAATTGGCAGGTAAAGAAAGTATCGCAACAGAATCAGCAATAGAACCAATAGCTTTTTGCTGACAATGCCCATGCAGTAAAAGAGATTTACGATTAGATGTAAACTTGTCTTGAGTTATATTGCCTGCGGCCATTTCTTTGGCTAAAAATTCGTCGATATAAAAACTATTAGCAGATAAATGATGTGCTGCAATTAAATTACTATCTGTGGCTAAGTCAGG
>Ga0209598_10004097_pt1 | contig 10791 bp, 5 predicted proteins | sample M_140807_EF_Meta_FD_187317 | JGI IMG/M metagenome (GOLD analysis project Ga0209598, IMG submission 187317) | Freshwater microbial communities from Lake Montjoie, Canada to study carbon cycling - M_140807_EF_MetaG (SPAdes) (version 2) | ecosystem: Environmental > Aquatic > Freshwater > Lake... | reverse complement strand
TTTCAAAGGCTTGCCTTCGGCAAAAATATCAATTGTGTTGCCGTAACTCTTGCTCATTTTCTGGCCGTCGGTGCCTGGCACCTTCGATTCCTTGGTCAAACGATACTCCGGCAAGGGGAAAACATCTCCGTAGCGGAGATTGAATTTAACCGCCAAGTCCCTGCAGATTTCCAAGTGCTGGACCTGGTCGCGGCCCACCGGCACCAGATTGGAACGATAAGCAAGAATGTCAGCAGCCATGAGGATCGGGTAGGTAAACAATCCAACCGACGATTCGAGGCCCCTGTCGAGCTTTTCCTTGTAGCTCACGGCCCGCTCAAGCAGCCCCATGGGTGCCAACGTGGAAAGGATCCACGATAGTTCACACACCTGCGGCACATCGGACTGCCTGAAGAAAATGGCGCGCTCTGGATCGAGCCCAAGCGCGTAGTAGTCGAGTGCCACATCAAACACATTCTGCCTAAGTGCAGAAGCATCGTGCACAGTGGTCATGGCATGGTAGTCGGCAATAAAATAAAGGCATTCTGCACCTTCTTGGGCAAGGGCCACGTGCTGACGCACGGCACCGAAATAGTTGCCCAGATGGAGCTTGCCCGATGGTTGCACGCCACTGAGGATGCGGCGTGGTTGACTGGTAACAGCAGAAGAACTCATAACGGCCCCCACACAATGAAACCTGTAATGGAAAGTGTAGTGGAATCAGGCGTTGCGGCAGAGAGCGAAGTGGGGGCTTGCCTAAAGCATCCTTCTGTCCTAAATGTATCATCTAGCCGCCTCCGCACCGGCCCCCCTACCGTGGAGTCGTCACATGATTGACGTGATCAACCTGACCAAATATTACGGCGATTTCGCGGCTGTGCGCGATGTTTCGTTCTCAGTCGGCCAGCATGAAGTCGTAGGGTTTCTCGGGCCCAATGGTGCTGGTAAATCCACCACCATGCGCATGCTGACAGGCTACTTGGTTCCTTCCGGTGGCCGAGCAGTGGTTGCGGGTTGCGACGTGATGAACGATCCGCTTAAGGCTCGCTCCCTTATTGGCTACATGCCCGAAAACTGCCCCCTGTACCCAGACATGCGGGTCCAAGAATATCTGTCATTTAGGGCGGGTATCAAAGGAGTTCATGGCGCCTTGGCACGCAAGCGTGTGGAAAGCTGCCTCAAACAGTGCTGGCTTGAAGGCGTGCGCCGGCAGTTGATCGGCACACTGTCGAAGGGATACCGCCAGCGTGTGGGATTGGCCGACGCCCTTGTCAGTGACCCACCGGTGCTGATTCTGGATGAGCCAACATCGGGCCTCGACCCAACCCAAATCATTGAAACGCGGAAGTTGATTGCGGATCTTGGCCAAAGCCGCACCGTTTTGATTTCGACTCACATCCTGTCAGAAGTGGAAAAGACCTGCACCCGGGCCGTGGTGATCGCCCGTGGCAAGGTTTTGGCGCAAGGGCGCCTTGCCGATCTCTGCCCTCCCGGGCAGTCGCTGGAAAAGATGTTTCTCGACTTGGTCGAGGAACGCGAGGCGATCGGCGCCTGAATCCAACCCAAGCGGAGCGTGCATCATGCAGCAAGAATGGTCCATTGGTTTGGCAATAATGATAGTAGCGGGGTTGGCATCGCTGACGCTGCTATCTGGTTTCGCATGGAGTCTTTGGGGGGCCCGCAGCCTGCTCCACAAAGAGTTTTTCTCGTACTTCCTGTCTCCCATTGCCTATGCCGTGCTTGTGGTGTTTTTGGGAGTTCATGGCTGGCTAGTAGCCAACACACTGGACCTACTACAAGCCAGTGGCCCCCGAGGTGTGGAGTGGCCGTTGCAGCACTGGCTCGCCAGCCCCGTGTTCTGGCTGGTATTTCTGGCCGCCTGCCCGCTTCTCACCATGCGTACATTTGCTGAAGAAAAGGCATCTGGCACTTTGGAAATGTTGATGACTTCGCCATTGTCTGATTGGCAGATCGTGCTGGCGAAATATGCTGGTTGCCTGCTTTTCTATGTGGTTTTGTGGTTGCCCACGTTGGTGTACCTACCGGTGCTTGGCGGCCTCGAACTTACGTGGACCAAGGCTTTGCCGCAGCTCACCATGAGTACGGACCCTGCTCCGATCCTGACCACCTATCTGGGCCTGTTTCTGGCGGGAGCCATGTTCTTGGCCATGGGTGTCTGTGTGAGCAGCATGGTGCGCGACCAACTGGTGGCAGCCCAAGCGACACTCGCACTTGGTGTGTTGTTTTTGGCTGGAAGCTTTGCAGCCAACGCAATGGATGGCGGCGCAGGGTATCAACTGGCCTACTACATGAGTGTGCCGTTGCACTTTGACCGCGCCTTCACGCGAGGTGTCATCGACCTTCGGCCAGTGACATTGTACGTGAGCGTGGCCTTGTTCAGCCTCTTTTTGACGGTCCGCAGTCTTGAAAGCCGGAGGTACGCCTGATGAGCGGAGCGCACAAAAACCGGGCAGCACGCGACCCGCGCCAGTCGGCGGAATGGGTAGGCCTGCTTCGTTTTGCCTTTCGAATTGCCGGTATGGCAGGTTTGCTAGTGGCATGCGTGGGCTTGGTCTTGGTAGATCCCGCCGCTTCATTGCCCCAAGCCGCGAAGCGTCTAATATCAGAAATAGGGGCATTTTCCGGCGCGGGAACATGGGCGTTTCTGGCGGGTATTGGCCTGGCAGTTTTGGCGGCCATTTTCGAAGTGGTATCGCTGGCCTCTTACGCCGCCGGCAGGCGCAGCACGCACTGGACCCTGACCATGGCTCAAATCGGCCTCGCCGGATTTGCTGTGGTGGTATTCAATTATGCCGCCTTCAACCGTCCGCTGCGTTGGGATCTGACCCGGTCGCACAATTTCACACTTCCTCCAGAATTGGTTTCGGAGCTTGATGGTCTGGAACCCGGAACCACTGTTGTTGTTTACCAAATGCACAGGGTGTTCCCGGGCGTGTCCGACAAGCCAGACAGGTTCGACCTGGCAGCCGAGCGGAAGATTCTCGAAAAGGTTCGCGACCTTGTGGAACTGGTTCGGGAATCGAGCGGACGCAGCCTGAAGGTATTGGAACTGGATGTTGAAAACGAAGACCATGAACGGAAATTGAAGAAGCTGACCGAAGAAAACCCTGCCCTCGGTCAAGCCATCGACCAAGCGCCCGAAAGCAGTATTTTCTTCCATGCCCGCCGTGGTGGCAGTGGCCGGGAATTGGTTCAGCGTCTTGGCTTCAATGAATTCCTGCGTCTCGACAAAGTGTCTTCAGAAGAAAACGAAAACCTGGTCCTCTTACCACAAGGCCTGCCCCCGGGTGCGGCTGCACCCGATCTGCGGGGCGCTTATCCTTTCATTCGTGGCCTAACCTCGTTAGAAGCGCGCAAACCGCGCGTTGGCATTGGGGTCATTCACGAGTGGCTAACAACCCGTGGAACAGATGTTTACGGCCTTGTTGGATTGCGCAAAACCCTCGAACGTAACGGCTTCGATGTTCGCGACATGGTGCTCAAGAAATTGGGACGTGCCCCGGCACCGGTGGTATCGACGTTCGAAGAAAGCCGTCTCGACCGCCTCGAAAGCCGATTGGCGATCATCAACAAAGGTTTCGAGCAGCGCAGCAAGTTCATTAATGAAACGCTGAAACGCAGCTTGGAATTCTGGGAAACATCGACACCAGACAAGATTGCCGCTGTTTTATCGCAGCAATTCAAGCTTCCAGCCGACAAGACTCGCCGCGACGAGATCATCAGCGAATTCCGCAAGGACCAGATCGTGGCCATTGCGGAAGAGCGTAAGTTGATCGAACAAGCCGACCAAAGGGCGGTTGAGCAACGCAAGGAAATCGAAGCGGAGCGTGGATCTCTCGACCTTGAAACGCTTGCGGAGCAGCGCCGCAACACGGATCTCAAGGGGAAAATGGAGCAGTTGCTGGCCGATTGCGACGTGCTTCTGTTGCCTAGGCCATCGCTGTACGACGTTGTCAGCGACGACGATAAAAACCTACCCCATTGGCTGCACAGTTTGGACAAGGAGCAGGTCGACGCGATCAAGGCATTTTTGAAGTCTGGGAAGCCTGTCCTTTTCTGTCTTGGGCCCGAGAGCGAGCGGCCCGGACAAGGCCCCGACCAGAAGCCTGAACCTGTTCCGCAAGGTTTCACAGCGGCGGATGGCATCGACTCGATTGTCAAGGATCTGGGTTATCGCCTGAACAAGCAAACGGTGCTTTACGATGTTGAAGAAGTGGCCTTTGGCGAACGCCAAGGTGGTGGCTTGACAGGCGGAACGGAAGTACGTGTGCCGCCCCTGCAGTTGTCGTGGTCGCCGGGAACTGGCTACCCGGCCAATTTGCGGCGACCCGGCGAAAAGGTAGACAACCCGGTGCGCGCGAGCCAATGGCTTGCATCGCGTGGATTGGGTCGGGCGCAGCGTGAAGATCCACGCTTGCAGTTACGCCTCAGGCATGCCCGCCCCGTTTACCTAGAAATCGACCAGAAGGACCCAGAACGCTTCCGCCAACAAGCGGAAATCCTCATGACCTCGGCCGATTCGTGGAACGAAGATCAGCCTTATGCCACCGACAGCACAACGCCGGCGTTCAAATCGACCGCGGTGGCGAAGCAAGAGAAACCAGACTTGGCAACCGCCTTAATGGAACGCCGTCGTGGCCCGTTCCCCGTTGGTGCCGTTGCTGAAGAAAAGCTGCCAGATTCATGGTTTGGCAAGGATGAACGCCGCCCGGGCTTTGTGCGAACAGCGGTAATCGGAGAAGCGTGGTGGCTCATTGGGCCAACACTTGATCCATCAAGGGAACGTCTGGTAACCGACCTGTTCAACTGGCTGATTGGCCGCGACGATCGTCTGGCCAGGCGTCCAGCCGATGAGGCCGTATGGGAATATCCCCGGCTGAATTGGAGTGAACGTAAGGCAGGGCTTTGGCGCAGTGGTTTGGAATTTGGTTTGCCGCTGTGCGCAGCATTTATGGGATTCACGGTTTTGTTGTACCGCCGCCTCCGCTAAATGGCAGGTCATCCGTTTTCGGGAGCAGTTGCATGCGACTTCCTTGGGCATCGGTAAGTGTGGTGTTGGGAATGGCTGCCGCGGGTGCGCTGATTGCGCTCGTGAGCGGCAAGCCCGCTATCGAGGCACGTATCAGCGGTCTGGAATCGCTGAAGACCGCTGATATTGTGGGCATTGTGGTACGGGCACCCGGCCGCGCCTCGACCGAGGATGTGGAACTGGAGCGCGCGTTCGCCGCGGGGAAACCCGGCCCTTGGACCATGAGTGGCGGCTGGCCAGTTCGGCAGGAAGAAGCGAACAGCCTAGCGGAATCTGTAGGGGCATTGCGCACACGTTTTGTGCCGCAATCGTTGCAGGTCGAGGGAGTGCCTTCCAATCTCACAGGTGAGAAGCCTGAGGCGCTGTTTGTTGAAGTACGGTTGGCGAGCGGCGCTAATGTTTCGCTTTGGCTTGCTGAAACCGCTGCCACTTCCGAAAACGCATTCACGCGGCCAACATGGGCGCGGATGAAAAGTTCCGACAATGCCCTCCGCCTTGCTCCCGGTCTGATACCTCGCCTGAATGCACCCTCCGATTTTTATCTTCAACGTCGGCTGTTTGCAGGACGCAAACCAGAGAAATCGGCTGGAGTGCCACGTCCGGGCGACGCTGGAGAAAAAAAGGAAGTTGTGAACGCCACCTCTTTGCGCATGGAATCGCGCCCCGATGGCGACACCAAAGGTGCGCGGGTATTACGTCTTGACCGTACCGGTATTGACGCCGCTGACGCTGACGCGCGTTCATCGGCATGGCTGATGGATTCTGAAGATGGCAAAGTGGTACTCGACCGCCTGAACCCTGCCACGATGGATACTTTGCTTGAAGCCGTTCCCGATCTTTGGGTGGAACGATTTATCCCAGCAGACAAGTCCTCGCCGCAGCAGACAGGCCTCGACAAACCTGAACGCCTGCTGACGGTAACATTGGCCGATGGCAAAAAGACAACGCTTCTAGTTGGCAAAGAATCGCGCGTTCGTGAAACCAAAAAGATGGTGAGCACTCCCCCCCCGCCCGGTCTGCCGCCCGGCATCAACCTCCCGCCGCGCGAAGAGGTCCAGCGCGAAATATTCCTGCACGCGCGCCTTGAAACAAACCCCAAGGTATTTGAAGTCCGCAAGGACCGTGTGGATCAGGTATTTGCCGACATTGCCACTTTGCGCGATCCAAAGTTGGCTCGTTACGAGCAGGCGGATGTGGTTCTTCTTGAAATTGAAGGGCCGAACCGCGCGAAAACTGTGATTGAGAAGTTGGGAGAAGAATGGAAACTGCGCGAGCCGATGGTGCGTGCGGCAGATACCGCCAAGGTGACAGCACTGTTGGGCAAGTTGGTTGGCCTTGAAGCGGCACCAGCGAATGTTGTTGCCGCGCAAACACCGGAAGACCTGAAAAAGCTGCTCGACGCTTCCAGAATGGTGGCTCCCCGTGTAACCATCCGGGTGAAGGTTCTGGAAAAAGACCCGACTGCCAAAGCCGGCACCGAAAAGCCCAAACGGGAACGTTTGGTGACCTATTCGATGGGTGCCACTGATGCCATGACCGGTAAAGTGGCTCTACGGGTGGACAACCTTTGGCGCATTAACCAGATCGAGAATGGCGCCAAGGATCAGCCCGCGGCACTGCTTGATGTTCTTGCCTTGCGTCCCGCTGGCGAATACCGCTCGCTGAAGGTGATGGAACTGGCTGCGTCTGATGTGATTGCGCTATCGTTGGCCAGTAAGAATGGCACGGTTGCCCTGAACCGCAAAGTGAATGAACCTTGGAAACTGGGCAATCCCCCCGGCGATGCCGATCAGGGCGAAGCCGAACGGTTGTTGGGTGCCCTGACCGGTCTTGAGGCACTGGAATTCGTCGCAGACGGCGTGAAGCCCGATGCGCAGGCAAAAGAATACGGAATTGACCCAGCCGGTACCCGTGTGACTCTCGAAACTGCCGGCAAAGATGGCAAGCCTGGAAACAAAACTGTTCTGGTTCTGGGTAAGGACCGTGAAGGCAAGCCCGGTCTGTTTGGAGTGGTGGCCGGAACGGAAACCGTACTGGCGCTTCCAGCAACAGCGCGTGAAACCATTCTGGGTGGCGAATTGGCGTTTTTGCCACGTGAATTGTGGCGCACACCAGAAGCGGACATTGTTTCTGTTACCGTTCGCCGCCCCGGTCAACCCGATTACCGTCTGGTACCTGAAGTGGCGCCAGCCCCGCTGGTTGAGGAAAAGAAAGGTGGCTGGAAGATCGAGGCTCCCTTTGTGGCGTCCGCCGAACCCACCATGTTTGAAGGATTTGCCGCAGGCTTGGCTTCGCCCCGCGCCGAGCGCTGGGCTGCCGTGAAAGCGGACAAGTTGGCAGAGTGGGGGCTGGACAAAGCCGTTGAAGTGACCGTGGCGTTGAAGGATGGCACGAAAAAGATTTTGAAAATTGGCAAAGAAGCCAAGTCCACCGAGAAGAAGGAACCAACCTCAGCCACGCCAGCAGTTCCCGGCCGTTACGCCAGCCTCGATGGCAGGCCGGGCGTGTTTGTGCTTTCCGGTACTGTCGCAGCGTCTCTCGACAGGCCTGTACTTGATCTTGTTCCGCGAAATGTGGAAGCTATAGATGCCACCCGGATTGTCCGGTTTGAGAACGTGGTCCCTGCCGGCCCCTTCAAGTTGCTCAAAGGCACAGGCACTTTGTGGACACTGGATGGCGTTGGTGTGACAGGTGCGCCCGCCGAGACCGGCCGTGTGGTCGATCTTGAAATGGCGTGGTTTGGCCTGAAGCCCGAAACATATGCCAGTTACGGCACGCCACTCGACGCTGCTGCTCTGGCTCGTTTCGGTTTGGATAAGCCCGCAGCGACTGCCCGAGTGGTTCTTCGGGGTGAAGCTGGCAAGCCTGAAGTGGTGCGTGTGGTGGTGATTGGCAACGAAGTGCCTGGCCGACCCGGCTCACGTCATGCCCGAATCGACAACAAGGATGCCGTGGTGGTGCTGCCCATCAAGCAGGCCGGTCCGCTTGCGCGCATGGCAACCGACTATGTGGATCGCCGTTTGCTGCCGGAAGAATTGCTGATGGCGGTTACTGTTGATCGTTCCGGCAAGGGGTTCGACCTCGCCTTGGAGCTTGAGAAGGCCGCATGGAAGGTTAAAGCAACACCACCCCGCCCGGCTGACGACACCACGATCAACCGCCTCCTTGCCCGATTGAACGGTTTGCAGGTTGAAAAGGTGGTTGGGTGGCGTGCCATGTGGGCACCAGCCGACCTTGCTCCGTTTGGCCTCGAGACACCCGAAGCAACAATTACCATCAAGGGTACTGTGGGTGACAAACCCACTGTGCGCGTGTTGCAGATAGGCAAAGTAGCCGACGCATCGACCGGCTCACGCTTTGCCCGCGCCTCGGGTTCACTGGTTGGGGTATTGCCCGGGGATCTGGTGACGGCACTTTTGCAAGATGCGTCGCAGTTCGACGACCGCACCGTTGCCCGTGTGAACAACATCATCCGCGCCACCTGCGTGCGCGATGGCCGCAACGTGGAATTTGTTACCTCCGCTCAGGGCTGGATCGTTGAAAAGCCTGTGGAATCGGCTGCTGAGTTATCCATTGAAGGCCTGATTGCTTCCATGAGCGGGCTTCGGTGCGATGCATGGCTTGGCGTTTCCACACCCGAACAGATCAAGGCCCTCGGCTTGGAACAACCCTCCGTCACTTGGACCTTTGGCGATGGCGCAGGCAATCAATTGGCCAAGTTGGAAGTAGCAGCCTCCCGTCCGGATGGCAAAGCTGTGGCTCGGGTCAGCGGTCAACCCAAGCTCTTCATTCTTGAGGCGGCAACCGTGGCACGCCTGCGCGATGAGTACCGTTGGCGATCGCTGTTCTTCACCCCTGTGGATCCATCTGTGGTGAAGGAATTGCGTGTGCAACCGCAGCAGGGCATGCCTGTTGTGATTTCGCGGCGCGAAGGCGCATGGAAGCGAACCGACAAGGCAGATGCCAAGGTCGATGGAGCTACCGTTGATGAAACGATTCGCGCCCTGACACGACTTCGTTTTGTGCGTTTCGAAAAAGATACGGGCGCCGCGGACGAGCCTTATGGCCTTAACAAGCCCTTGGCTGTGATTGCCGTCAACAGGCAGCCGATTCTGCGGATAGGCAAGGAAGTCGCGGGATCGAAAGATCGCTATGCCCGGATCGAACGTCAGCCCGGCGAGGTTTTCGTGATTTCCGCAGGCGATGTGGAACTTCTGGCGCGAAGTGCCGACGACTACGCCAAACCACCCCGCGACCCGGCACCGCCTACCCCTCCGGGTTCCACCATGCCGTGATTACTGCAAAGGTACTGGCCCCCAAGCCATCGCCGCCATAACTTGACATTCTGACAGATGTTTGAAGGCGATGGCACGGTGAGTACTATGCACGATTTGATTCGGGAACTGCGCGAAGACAATGCAACCAAAATTGTTCTGCTGGTGGCAGACGGTTTGGGTGGCCTGCCCATGGAAAAAGGCGGGAAAACCGAACTCGAGACTGCTGGAACTCCCAATCTCGACGGTTTGGTTCGCGATGGTACCTGTGGCCTTTCCATTCCTGTTCTTCCGGGTATCACCCCCGGAAGCGGCCCCGGCCACTTGGGGCTGTTTGGTTACGATCCACTCGAGCACCGCATCGGTCGTGGCATTCTCGAAGCTCTGGGAATTAACTTTGCAGTAGGCCCCCGCGATGTTGCCATCCGCGGCAACTTCTGCACGGTCGATGGCAACGGTGTGATTACCGATCGCCGCGCAGGCCGTCCTACCACGGAAACGTGCGTTGAGGTTTGCAAGGTTCTGTCGCAAATCCAGATTCCCGGCATTGAGCTGTTTGTTGAGCCAGTCCGTGAACACCGGTTCGTGCTGGTGATTCGTGGCGATGGTTTGGGAGATTCTGTCAACGATACAGACCCCCAAGCAGTGGGCGTTAAACCGTTGATGGCCAAAGGCGCCGATGCCGCTTCGGAGCGGACAGCAGCCGTTGTGAACCAGTGGCTTGAAAAGGCCGCATTGGCGCTTGCTCCCCATGCTCCAACCAACATGGCAACGCTGCGCGGTTTCGCCAGGTATCCGGCCATTGCCACCATGAAAGAGGCATATGGTCTTCGTGCGGCAGCCTTGGCAGTCTACCCGATGTACCGTGGCTTGGCCCGCTTAGTGGGGATGGACATCCTTGAAGTGGGCGGGTCGCTCGAAACCCAAGCCGCGGCACTTGAACAGGCTTGGAAGTCGTACGACTTCTTTTTCCTGCATTACAAATACACCGATAGCACCGGTGAAGATGGTAATTTCTCGGCAAAAGTGCAGCGGATCGAGCAGTTCGACACCATCATTCCACGTGTTCGCGCCCTCAACCCCGATGTGCTGATCGTTACAGGCGACCACAGCACTCCCAGCAAGCTTAAAAGCCACTCGTGGCACCCTGTGCCGACCATCCTATGGTCGCCTACCTGCCGTCCAGACCCGGTAACGGAGTTTGGCGAATCGTATTGTCTGGCGGGTGGTTTGGGCCAATTCCAAGCCAAGCACCTCATGCCACTGGCACTGGCGCACGCAGGCCGGTTGGGCAAATACGGCGCCTGATACTGGCAGCCCCTTGCGCAACCAACCTCGGTGAATGATAGTAGGCATTACGTTTACCATCACCCGCCCGGAGCTACTCTCCATGCTGTGCCTTTTGCCTTTCGTGAGTTTGATGCTGGCCGCGGATCCATGGCTTGTCATTCCTGGCGGTTCCGGGCCAGGTAAAGGCAAAACGGTGGT
>Ga0209598_10004096_pt1 | contig 10791 bp, 10 predicted proteins | sample M_140807_EF_Meta_FD_187317 | JGI IMG/M metagenome (GOLD analysis project Ga0209598, IMG submission 187317) | Freshwater microbial communities from Lake Montjoie, Canada to study carbon cycling - M_140807_EF_MetaG (SPAdes) (version 2) | ecosystem: Environmental > Aquatic > Freshwater > Lake... | reverse complement strand
CGAAGCCGGCAAGATCAGCCTGGCTGATGCGCTGCGCAATGCTGATTCGGTCAATGACCTGCGATTGAACGTCAAGCTCAACAGCACCCGGGACCGGCGCGATCTGTATCAGGGCACCGAGCAGCTCGGCATCATCTGATGCGCGGGTCGAGGCTCATTCGAGGCTGATTTTCGCCTGCTCGATCAGCAGCCGCCAGCGCTCGGTCTCGGACACCAGGAATCGGGAAAAGTCGTCGGCTGAGCCCGGCATCGGGTCAGCGCCCTGCGACAGCAGGCGCTCACGAAACTTCGGTTCGTTCAGGATCGACTGCAGTTCACGGTTCAGCCGGGTGCGGATGTCGGCGGGCAGACCCGCAGGCGCAACCAGCCCGTACCAGGTCGAAATCCGGTAGCCGGGCACACCGGCTTCGGCAATCGTCGGGATGTCGGGTGCTGCAGCCGAACGGCTTTCAGTGGTGACCCCGAGTGCTCGCAGCTTGCCGGCCTTCACCTGCGGCAGCGCACTGGGCAGATTCGGGAAACTGAATTGCACCACGCCCGCGATCAGGTCAGGCATGGCACTGCCGGTGCCGCGATAGGGCACATGCACTGCGTCGATTTTCGCCATGCGCTTGAGCAGCTCGGCGGACAGGTGCACCGAGGTGCCATTGCCGGCCGAGGCAAAGCTGAGTTTGCCCGGGTTGGCACGGGCATCGGCGATCAGCTCATTGAGCGAGCGGTAGGGCGAATTTGCCGGCACCACCAGCACGTTCGGCGCAGAAAAGACCAGTCCGATGGTGCTGAAGTCGCGGATGGGATCGTGATTGAGCTTGCGATACAGCGAGGGATTCACCGCGTGCCCGATCGAGGGCATGTACAGCGTGTGGCCATCGGGCTTGGCGCGGGCGACCGCATCGGCGGCGATATTGCCGTTGGCACCGGCGAGGTTCTCTACCACCACCGGCTGGCCCAAGCGCTGCGAGAGGCTCTCGGCGAGTGCACGCCCCACGGTGTCGGCTGCGCCGCCGGCACTGAAGCCGACCACCAGTCGAATCGGCTTGCTCGGGTAATCGCTTGTCTGGGCCGCGGTGGCGCTTGCAATGCCCATCAGGCACAGCAGGATCAAGCCGCGTCGAGTGATTGAGTGCGTCATGGTCGTTTGATCGAGTCGGAGGAGACTGCGCGTGGCTCGCGGGCTGAACCTGCGACCATCTCGATGCGAAACAGTCGACATTCCAGCGCACCGTTGAACAGCGGCGTGCGCAACGAAGGCTTCAGACGCATCAGCTTGGGCACTTCCAGGTCGCTGGTGAACAGGCACACGCTCCAGCCGGCGAACTTCTGTTTGAGCAGACTGGCAAAGGCTGGCCAGAAATCGCCCGCCTGCGCAAAGGCCTGCCGGCCCTTGATGTCCAGGCGCTCGCCATAGGGCGGGTTGGCGAGCAGCAGGCCTGCGGGCGCGGGCGCTGTGTCCATGCGCAGCACATCGAGCTGTCGCCAATTGACCCAGCCCGCAGGCACGCCGCTTCGGGCCATGTTGGCGCGGGCCGCGGCCACCGCGGCTTCCGAGACATCCGAGCCGAAGATCATTGGCGTCGAGGGTGCCGGATGCGGGGCGACACGGCGCATCCGATCCCAGGCCGCGCGATCGAAGCCGCGCATGCGCTCGAACCCGAAGCGACGGTTTGCACCGGGTGGCACACCGGCCGCGATCATCGCGGCTTCGATGATGATCGTGCCCGATCCGCAAAACGGGTCGAGCAGCGGCTGTTCAGGTGTCCAGCCGGCCAGGGCCAGCAGACCGGCCGCAAGGTTCTCCTTCATCGGCGCGTCGACGCCGTCACGGCGCCAGCCGCGCTTGAAGAGCGATTCACCCGACCAGTCCAGGTATAGCGTGACATGCTCGGCATCGAGAAACGCGAACACCCGCCGATCCGGGCGCTGACGCTCGACCGAAGGACGGTCGCCAAAGCGCTCGCGCAGTCGATCGACGATGCCGTCCTTGATGCGCAGGTTGGCGAACTGCAGGCTTCGCACCTTCGCGCCGCTGCCAGTGGTGTCGACCCGCAGTGAGGTCAGCGGATCGTGCCAGCGCTCCCAGTCGGTGTCGTGCGCGAGTCGATAGAGATCGTCTTCGCTGTGCAGCGGGCAACGGGCGACCTGCTGCAGGATGCGACTCGCGATGCGCGAATGCAGGTTGGCCGCCAGGCCGATGTGCTGATCACCTTCGAATCCGACCCCGCCCGGGACCGGCCTGACCTGCCCGGCTCCGATCGCGTTGAGCTCGACTGCCAGAGGCGCTTCGAGCCCGCGCGGGCAGGGGGCGAAAAAGCGGATCGGGGTCAACCGGCGAGCGCCCGGTCAACGAACTCCAGCCGATCCTGGCCCCAGAACGGCACGCCGTCGATGAGATAGAAGGGCGCACCGAAGACTTCGTCGCGAATCGCGGCTTCGGTGTAGGTGTCGAAGGCGCTTGCGGCATCGGCAGTGCGCGCTGCGATCGCGGCCGCATCGAGTCCACGCTCGGCGAGGATCGACTGGCGAGTGGCCGCGTCGGAAATGTCGCGGTCTTCGGCCCAGCAGGCACGCAGCAGGGCACCGGCCAGGCCCAGCGCCGCTTCGGTGCCCAGGGCGAGGTCGCAGGCAATGATCAGACGCGCGGCATCGTCGGCTGGCACCGGGAAATGTTTCGGGTGAATGTTCAGGGGCAGGCCGGTGAATTCGCGCCAGCGAGCCAGCTCATGCAGGCGGTAGGCCTGACGCTGCGGTGCTCGCTTGGCCAGCGGCAGGCCGCCCGAAATCGGGAAGACACGGCCCAGGTCGATCGGACGCAGCACGATGTTTGCGCCATGGCGACGTGCACTGGCCATCAGGCGTTCGTGGCCCAGGTAGGTCCACGGGGACACCGGCGACATGTAGTAGGTGAGGGTTTTCATTGGGGCTTCCGGGTTATTCAGAACGGCTTGACGACGACCAGCAGCACCACCGCCACCAGCAGCAGCACCGGTGCTTCGTTGAACCACCGATACCAGATGTGCGAGCGCGAGTTCTCGCCGCGCTCGAATCGCTTGACCATGGCACCGCAGACATGGTGGTAGCCGATCAAGAGCACCACCAGCGCGAGCTTGGCATGCATCCAGCCGCCGCCGATGCCATAGCCCAGCCACAGCCACAGGCCTAGTCCGAGTGCCAGGATCATGAGCGGACCCATGAATCGATACAGCTTGCGGGCCATTAGCAGCAGCCGCTCGCGTTCGGCGACAGACTTTGAATCGACCATGGCGAGATTCACCAGGATGCGGGGCAGATAGAACAGCCCGGCAAACCAGCTGGTGACGAACACGATATGAAAGGCTTTGATCCAGAGCATCAGACGATTGTACCGGCCGAGGCTAGAATGCGGCCGCAGCCCGTCCCTCAAACCGTTCATCAATCCAGACACCAAGGTTCCCATGGCCAGCTTCTACGACATTTCGGTCCCAGTCTTCGACGCCATGCTCGGCAATCTCTCGAGCCTGCTCGAGCGCGGCGCAGCCCATGCGGCTGCAAAGAACTTCCCGCCCGATGCGCTGCTCAAGGCCCGCCTGTTCCCCGACATGTTCGAGCTGGTTCGACAGGTACAGATCGCAGCCGACGCAGCCAAGTTCGGTGTGGCCCGGATCGCAGGTGTGGAAGCACCGAAGTTCGAGGACACCGAGGCGAGCTTCGATGAGCTGCGCGCCCGCATCGAAAAAACCCGTGCGTTCATTCGCAGCGTGCCGCGCGAGCAAATCGATGGTGCCGAGTCGCGCCGGGTCGAAGTGCCGGTGCGCACGCAGGTCTATGCCTTTGATGCGCAGACCTTTCTGGAGCGCTGGGCCCTGCCCAACTTCTACTTTCACCTGGTGACCGCGTACAACCTGCTGCGTCATAACGGCGTGGAGATCGGCAAGCGCGATTACCTGGGGCAGGTGCCGACTCTGGGCTGAGCTTGGCGTTTCGGCTGACGCTTACGACGGCCAGACCGTTCGGATCGGGTCTTGACCGTCCCAATGGGCGGCAGCATCACGCACACCCGTGAAGATGCGCTCGCGGCCGGCTGTGAGGTCGGCCATCTCGATGACTGTTCCCGGATGACCTTCGTTCCAGAGGTAGACGAATCGCCCTCGCGGGCTGTCGCCCTGCTGACCGATGGTGTAGCCGCTGGCCAGGGCCTGCTTGAGCTTGGCGTCGTAGTCGGTGGGCCAACTCGACCAGTGCTGCATGCCTTCATGGCCGGCTGCGAGAAAGTCCCGGTACATGCTGGGTGTCTTGCAGCGCTGCTGGATCAGCTCCAATTGCACATCGCCTGAATTGGCCAGTGCGATGGAGATGTGCAGGTCATCGTGCCGCGTTCCCCGATAGCTGAACTCGGTGATCACCAGCTTCTCGGTGTAGAACCAGGGTCCGACCCCGCAGACCTCGATCCAGTGCTTCATGGCTGATTCGATGTCACGTACGACGATGCCGATTTGACGGCAGGATCCGAACAGACGGCTCATGATGTTGCTCCTCGTATCTGACCCGAACCGAAGACCACCCACTTCTGCGAGGTCAGGCCTTCCAGGCCCACCGGGCCTCGTGCATGCAGCTTGTTGGTCGAGATGCCGATCTCGGCCCCCAGGCCGTACTCGAAGCCGTCGGCAAAACGGGTCGAGGCATTGATCATCACGCTGGCCGAATCGACCTCGCGAATGAATCGCATCGCACGCGAATGGTTTTCAGTGACGATGGCATCGGTGTGCTGCGAACCATGGCGGGCAATATGCTCGATGGCTTCATCGAGTCCGGCCACGATGCGAATCGACAGGATCGGCGCGAGGTATTCGGTGTCCCAGTCGATGTCCTGGGCCGGCACACAGGGCAGGCCAGTGGCTTCGATGAGGGCACGGCTGGCCGGGTCTGCACGCATTTCCACGCCCTTGTCGGCATAGATGCGCGCCAGACGGGGCAGCACTTGCGCCGCGATGCCATGCGCCACCAGCAGCGTCTCCATGGTGTTGCAGGGCGAGTAGCGCTGTGTCTTTGCGTTGTCTGCGATGCGAACCGCCTTGTCCGGGTCGGCCTGGTCATCGATATAGACATGGCAGATGCCATCAAGGTGCTTGATCACCGGCACGGTGGCTTCGCGTGCAATGCGCTCGATCAGCGACTTGCCGCCTCGCGGCACGATCACATCGACCCATTGCGGGCTGGAAATCAGCGCTCCCACCGCAGCCCGGTCTGTCGTGGCGATCAGTTGCACCGCATCGCATGCAAGCCCTGCCGCCTGCAAGCCTTCGCGGATGAGTTCTGCCAGCGCCCGATTACTGTGGATCGCTTCCGAGCCGCCGCGCAGGATGGTCGCGTTGCCCGACTTGATGCACAGGCCTGCGGCGTCGATGGTCACATTGGGCCGTGACTCATAGATGATGCCGATCACACCGAGCGGCACTCGCATCTGTCCGACCTGAATGCCCGAGGGCCGATAGCGCAAGTTGGCGATTTCGCCGACCGGATCGGGGAGTGCAGCGATCTGCTCCAATCCAAGTGCCATCGACTCGATCACCGAATCGGTCAAAGCCAGCCGGTCGACGAAGGCCGCGTCATGTCCGGCGGCGCGGGCCGCATCGAGGTCATGCGCATTGGCTGACTGAAGCCGCGCGGTCTCGCGTCGCAGCGCCTCGGCAGCGGCCAGCAGGGCCGAATTGCGGGCGGCGGTCGATGCGCGGGCCAGGTCGCGCGCGGCTGTGCGGGCACGCTGCCCCACTTCGGCCACATAGACAGGGATATCGATCGGGTTCATCTCGGTCATCCAGAAAATCAGGCGGCCAGCGCCGCAGGCGGGTTCAGTGCCAGTGCCGGTGCACCGGCCATCCCCAGGACGATGGCCTCCAGAGCATGCCATTCATCGCCTGCCAGCACGCCCTTGGTGATGCGGTCGACCCGACCACAGGCCGCCAGCAATTCGGCGGGGCGATGGGCTGCAAGCCTGCGCAGCACCTGCGGATACAGACGTTCGCGCTCGCCCCAGATGCGCATCGATCGCATCGCCGGACCCAGGGCCTGCCCGGCCTGCTGCAGCCGGGACAATCGCACCAGATTGCGGGCCGCATCGGCCAGACCCCAGAGCACCACCGGCACGGCCACGCCTTCTGCGCGCAAGCCTTCGAGGCAGCGCAGGGCACGCGCAACATCACCGGCCAATGCTGCATCGACCAGATCGAAGGCGTCCCAGCGGGCCACATCCATCACCGCTTCCCGAACCGCCTCGGGCGCAAGCCGGCCTTCAGGCAGCAGCATGGCCAGCTTGCGCACCTCCTGATCGGCTGCCAGCAGATTGCCCTCGACCCGCTCTGCAATCAGCGCAAGCGTTGCCGCATCGGCCTGCTGCCGGTTGCGGGCGAGGCGCTCGCCAATCCAGGCAGCCAGCCGGGCGCGATCGACCATCGGGATCGAGACCGCCCAGCCGGCTGAATCAATCCGCGAAAACCAGGCTGACTCGCTCACCGCCTTGTCCAGACGTGGGCTGGTCACCAGCAAGCGGGTGTCTTCATCGAGGCTGCTCAGGGCATTGGCCAGCCCTTCACCGATCTCCTTGCCAGGCTTGCCCGTGATGCGCAGCTCGATCAGCCGGCGGCTGGCAAACAGCGACAGCACCTGGGTCTCAGCCAGCAGTGATTCGAGCTTGAAGCCGCGCTCGACCTGAAATACCACCCGCTCGGTGTATCCGGCCCCGCGAGCCGCCAGACGCACCGCATCGGAGGCTTCAAGACGCAGGAGGTCTTCATCACTGGCAATCCAGATGATCGGCGCCAGCCCGGTCTGCCCGATCCTGGACAGTGCGCTCGACAGTGACTCGGCGCGCATCATGTCGCAGGTTTTCTCACGGCGGACATGCGCCGCACGATCTGGCGCACCGCATCGCTTCGCATGTCGGCATACAGCAGTTGCTCTTCTTCCGGATTGACGATGCCCTGCACGTCAAGCACGGTGATCTGACGGCGCAGGACCATCTCGGTCGAAGGAATCAGCGCCTGATCCTTGGCATCGCGCACCTGCCAGCGCAGCCTCAGGCGCAGCTGGTATTCCCGCGGGCGGCCGCTGGTCGAGAGCGCGGTGATCTCGCGCTCGGGCAGCTCGGCCTGCAGCTCGAAACGCGCCTCGGCCGCATCGCGCTGTTCGACGATGGTCACGCCATTGACCCGGATCGTTCGTTTCAGTTCCGCCCCGAATTGTGAGGCGGGTGGAACGGAAACGAACAAGGATTTGAAAGGCAGCTCGGCTGCCCCACGCGGCTTGAAGCCACACCCCGCCACCGGAATCAGTGCCAGGCCGCCAACGGCCCACAACGCACGCCGACGGGAACGGTCATGCGGATTCAGGGCGTGTGCAGCCACCATCTTCAGACCACCAGGTTCACCAGGCGCCCGGGCACGACGATCACCTTGCGCGGGCTGCGGCCCTCTGAATGGCGTGCAAATCCTTCGCTGGCCAGGGCTGCGGCTTCAATCTGCTCGCGCCCGGCACTGGCCGGCACCTTGAGGGCGCCGCGCACCTTGCCATTGATCTGCAGCACCAGCTCGATTTCGTCCAGGGTGAGGGCAGACTCATCGACCTGCGGCCAGGGGGCATCGAGCAGTTCCCCGATTGCGCCGGCATAGCCGAGTTCCGACCACAGCATGCAGGCGATGTGCGGGCAGGCGGGATAAATCGCCCGCAGCAGCACCGAGACGCCCTCGCACAGCACGGCTGCATCACCGTCGCTGCCATCGGGCTTGAAGCCCTCCAGCGCATTGAGCAGCTTCATGCAGCCCGAGACCACGGTGTTGTACTGCATGCGCTCATAGTCGAAGCTCACCTGGCGCAGCACCAGGTGCACCTCGCGGCGCAGCGTCCTGGCCTCAGCGCGGGGCTGTGCGGTGCTCAGGTCGGTGGCGCAGGCGCGACTCAATGTGGTGGCCTGTTGCGCGGCAAACGCCCACAGTCGTCTGAGAAAGCGATGCGCGCCTTCCACGCCGGCATCGTTCCACTCGAGGGTCTGCTCAGGTGGTGAGGCAAACATCACGAACAGTCGCGCGGTGTCGGCCCCGTATCGGTCGATCAGTTCCTGCGGGTCGACGCCATTGTTCTTGGACTTGGACATGGTGCCCACGCCCTCGTAGTTGATGGCGGTCCCGGCGGGCAGTTCGCCTCTGGCTTCTTTCAGGCGGGCGCCCACGACCTTGCCGGACGCGTCGGACACGTTCTCGACGTCCTGGGGCCAGAAATAATCGACTCCACCCTTTTCGCCGCGGCGGGAATAGATGTGGTTGAGCACCATGCCCTGAGTGAGCAGCCGCGTGAACGGCTCGTCAACAGTCACCAGCTTCAGGTCGCGCATGACCTTGGTCCAGAAGCGCGCATACAGCAGGTGCAGAATGGCATGCTCGATGCCGCCGATGTACTGATCCATCGGCATCCAGTAGGCGGTGCCTTGGCCGACCATGGCGTCGTCCAGCGTGGCGTCGCAATAGCGCATGAAGTACCAGGACGAGTCCACGAAGGTGTCCATGGTGTCGGTCTCGCGCCGTGCTGCCTGACCACAGGTGGGACAGGTCACGCCGGCATGAAAGCCCTCGTGCTTGTTGAGCGGGTTACCGCTGCCATCCGGGATGCAATCTTCGGGCAGCACCACCGGCAGGTCCTTCTCGGGCACAGGAACCGCGCCGTGCTCCGGGCAGTGAATGATCGGGATGGGCGTGCCCCAATAGCGCTGGCGGCTGACGCCCCAGTCGCGCAGCCGCCAGGTGATCTTCTTTTCGCCCAGCCCAAGCTTGCCCAGATCGCGAGCAACGGCATCGACCGCATCTTTGACGCTCAGCCCGTCATAGGCGCCCGAGGCCATGACCGTGCCGCGTGCCTTGTCGGCGTACCACTCATGCCAGCGGGTCACGTCATAAGCGCCTTCTCCCGCCACCGCGATGACCTGCACGATCGGGATGCCGTACTTCAGGGCAAAGGCAAAATCGCGCTCGTCGTGGCCAGGCACGCCCATGACCGCGCCGTCGCCGTAGCTCATCAGCACATAGTTGCCGACCCAGACATCGACCTGCGCGCCGGTCAGCGGGTGGGTCACCTGCAGGCCGGTTCGCACCCCTTCCTTCTCCTGGGTGGCGAGCTCAGCCTCGGTGGTGCCCCCGGCCTTGCAGGCCTCGATGAATGCAGCCACGTCGGGTCGTGTGCGCGCGGCGTGCATGGCCAGCGGATGTTCAGGGGCCACCGCACAGAAGGTCACGCCCATGAGGGTGTCGGCGCGGGTGGTAAAGACATGCATGTGCCCGCCCTGAACCAGCGTGCCGTCGTCGCCACGGATGTCGTGCGTGAAGGCGAATCGCACGCCTTCGCTGCGTCCGATCCAGTTTTCCTGCATGAGCTTCACGCGCTCGGGCCACCCGGGCAGCTGGTGCTGCACATGGTCCAGCAGCTCCTGCGCATACTGCGTGATCTTCAGGTAGTAGCCTGGGATTTCGCGTTTTTCCACCACCGCGCCCGAACGCCAGCCGCGGCCATCGATGACCTGCTCATTGGCCAGCACAGTCTGGTCGACCGGGTCCCAGTTGACCACCTGCGTGCGGCGCTCGGCAATGCCGGCTTCCAGCATCTTCAGGAACAGCCACTGGTTCCAGCGGTAGTACGAGGGATCGCAGGTGGAGACTTCGCGGCTCCAGTCGATGGCCAGACCCATCGCCTGCATCTGCCCCTTCATGTGGGCGATGTTGGAGTAGGTCCACTGTGCGGGCGGCACTTTGTTCTTCATGGCCGCGTTTTCCGCCGGCAGGCCGAAGGCGTCCCAGCCCATGGGCATCAGCACGTTGTAGCCCTGCATCCGCAGATGACGGGCCAGCATGTCGTTGATTGTGTAGTTGCGCACATGCCCCATGTGCAGCTTGCCGGAGGGGTAGGGCAGCATCGAGCAGGCGTAGTACTTGCCCTTGGGGAATCGGGGGTCGTGCTCGACGGCGCGATAGGCCTGGGTGGCCGACCAGTGAGCCTGAGCCTTGGCTTCGACTTCGGCAGGAAGATAGCGATCTTGCATCGTATTGGCAGGAAGAGTCGGTGGCGGGCTTGCGCCTAACCCTCGATTATCTCCTGAAAGGCCTCGCAGCGGCCTGTCCAAGTCGCATTCCAGAATGCGGTGCAACACGGTTCCACTTTCTGCGATAATCCGGTCAGGTCAGGCGTCCGCCAGAGACGCCGACCGTCAGGCAAACCGATCCGGTTCGACTGAAAGTTGCATCAGACGCACACGACATACATCAGGGAGACAGGCAATGATCATTGAAGACGTCACTCAGGCCGATGTGCCTGCCGGCTCAGCCATCCTGCGGGCCATCCGCATCCTCGAAGCGCTGGCCGACCACGAGCGCCCCCCCCAGCTGGCTGAAATCGCGCACACCGTGGCGCTGCCCAAGCCGACCGTGCTTCGCATTCTTGGCACCCTGGAACACGCCGGCATCGTCTGCCGCGAACCCGACACCAAGCGCTACGGTTTTGCCGAGCGTCTGAACCAGTTTGCCGGACAAGTGCTGCTGGGCTCGCCCAACCGCTCGACCCGCCACGCCATCCTCGAGGAACTTGTCGAGCAGGTGGGCGAGACCTGCAACCTCACGATCCCCAATGGCAACAGCGTGCAGGTTCTCGACCGAATCGAGAACGCCTGGCCGCTGCGCCTGCAACTGGGCCCGGGCTCGCGGGTGCCGCTGTACGCATCGGCCAGCGGCAAGATCTTTCTGTCGGCCATGCCCAAGCGCAGCCGCGACCGTTTTCTGTCGC
>Ga0209598_10004095_pt1 | contig 10793 bp, 10 predicted proteins | sample M_140807_EF_Meta_FD_187317 | JGI IMG/M metagenome (GOLD analysis project Ga0209598, IMG submission 187317) | Freshwater microbial communities from Lake Montjoie, Canada to study carbon cycling - M_140807_EF_MetaG (SPAdes) (version 2) | ecosystem: Environmental > Aquatic > Freshwater > Lake... | reverse complement strand
GCCTGTAAACCAAGCCGTAGAACGTGCTGTAAGGCTCTTCCCCAATTCCACAATTTTCCTGTCCTTTCCAACTTTGCGCCTCGATGGCAAGCATGCGGTTATAAGCGTGTTGCGCTTCTTCATCCGAACGGGGAAGGCAACGCTCAAAGGTGATCCCCAGCGCCCGGCCTCGCTGATCAGCTTGCCGCAGATTTTTACGAAACTTCCCCGAGCGTCGCGAGAGAAAGCCATCGGGCCCTCCCTCGAGCGATGCGGAGCGAAAGATGATAGGCTCTAGGCTGCCTACTTCATGTTCAGGCCCAATGCGGCGCAGCAGGTTTTTTAATAGCGCCCCCTCCACTTGCAGGCCGCTAATGGCGAGGAAAGGCTTTTGAGCGCGTTGTTGAGGCTCCTGAAGCAAGGCTTCGAGCAAGTCCACACAATCGGGGCCCATCAGAGGCGCGGAGAAAAACCAGTGCGCCTCTAAGGGTTCGAGCAGCGCTCCGACCACTGGGTGTTCCCAGCTTGAAAAGGCGAGGACGCTGGTCTCATTACTGCGAAGTATTAGCTGTTTTTGCGGTGTAAATGCTTCGTGAAAAGAGAAAAGCCACTCCGATCGACTACAGAGCGGATCAGCTGGGGCGCTGTGGACCGCCAACTGGTTTAATAAGGAATTGGGTTGCTCGAATACGGCACTTCCAGGGTGCATCCGGAGGGTAGTGTGCGGTGTCCCAGTCACAGGTGATGCGCAGTGGTGAACAAGGAGAGCAGCGCCCGCCTAGTGCGCTTCGCCCTCCGTGAAAGCCCTCGTTTCGAATCGCGTAAATTCTTTGCGGAAAGTAAGATGAACGTCCCCAACGGGCCCATTACGTTGCTTGGCTATGATCAGCGTCGCCTTGCCTTCGGCGTCCTTTTTGTCGTCTCCCTCGGCATAATACTCTTCGCGCACGAGCAGTCCCACCAAGTCTGCATCCTGCTCTATGCTGCCGGATTCGCGCAAGTCGCTCAAACGAGGACGTCCCTTGCTCTCGCCTGTGCGACTTTCCGGGTTACGGTTCAACTGGGCGAGAACTACGACAGGGATGTTCAGTTCCTTCGCTAATGCTTTAAGCCCATTAGAGATTTCAGCAATTTCCAACTGCCTGTTGTCCTGCGCACGTCGGCTTGTGGAGCGCAACAACTGAAGGTAATCGATAAAAATTACGGCAATATCGTGCTGGCTCTTCATTCGGCGCGCCTTCGCTCGTAATTCTAAAATGCTGATGCCTGGCGTGTCATCGATGAGAATCTTGGATTGAGTGATCAAGGCGCCCGCGCTGGTCAGGGAGTGAAAGTCGCGGTCATTCATGAACCCGTTGCGCAAGCGCGCCATATCGATGCGCGCTACGGAGCACAAAAGCCGCTGCACGAGCTGCTGCGAACTCATTTCCAGTGAGAACACCGCCACCGCCTTGTTCTCATGAAGCGCGATGTGTTCGGCTACATTCATCGCAAACGCCGTCTTTCCCATGGAGGGACGCGCCGCGATGACGATCATTTCCGCGCCGTGCAACCCGTCGGTCATCTGGTCAAACTGGATAAATCCTGTGGGGAGCCCGGAGATTGCTCCCTTGCGATCATGGAGCGTTTGCACGGCGGTAATCGCCTCCATCACCACGCTTTTTAAGTCAAAGCCCTGATCCTGAAACTGCCCGTTAGCGATGTCGTACACTTTCGCCTCCACCTCATCCAGGAGAGTCTGTACAGAACCTTGTTCCTCATAACTCCGCGAGGCGTATTCCGTACACACTCGGATAATGCGGCGCAGCGTGTGTTTCTCGATGACTGTATCGAGGTAGTAGGAGATGTTCGCCGCCGTGGGCAGGTAGGTAAAAAGGTGGGTAATAAAGGGCGGGCCACCAATCTGATCCAGACACTGTTTGTCCCGGAGCAACTGGGTCAAGGTGATGAAATCCACCGGCAGGTTGGCGGTCCACATGCCTTCCAGCACTTCAAAAAGCACAGCATGCGCTGGGAGATGAAAGTGGTCGGGGGTGACCTTTTTTTCAGCGCAAATTCCACCTACTTCCCTAGGGGCAAGCAAGTAACTAGAAAGAACCCCGAGCTCCGCTTCCGGGGATTGCGGGAGCATCCGGTGCGCGTCGGGTTGGTGCAATCCCTTGGAAAAAAGGTCTGCTTTGGATTCTGAGCGATCGCCTTTTCGGCGGCTTGGAGCGTCTGCGGCCATGATGCTAAGGGGGTAATCAGGGCAAAAAGAAGGAGGCGGCATAAACCGCCCCCCTCAATGAGAACTTATTCTTCAAGTGCTTGTTGACGCTGTAGGCTTCCCCAACCAGCTGCCCATGCAAATCTCACGAATTTGTTTTCCAGTACCTTTCGGGTCGGGAAAACTCTTCCGCTAGTGTTGGTGGCGCGCCTTGGACTTCGCCTTGAAACCGCCCGCAGGTTTTTCTTCCTCGGCCTGCTCGGAATCTGCCTGAACTTCGCCCTCCGCTGCGCCCTTGGCCTTCACGGTGATGTGCAGTGTCGCTGAGACGTTGTGGTGCAACTTGATGGAAATTTCGTGCGAACCGCTTTCCTTCAACGGACGCTCCAAATGAATCTTGTGCCGGTCGATTTCCCCCTTGGCGCCGAGTTCCGCTTTGAGACGATCTGCGATGTCTGCCGCAGTGATGGAACCGAATGCCTTGCCGGTTTCTCCGGTTTCCAGTTCAAAATTAAGCTTCAGCTTGTTGATGCGGCGGGAAAGTTCCTCTGCCTCGTTCAGCTCAGCGGCTTCGCGTTCTGCACGCTTGACCTTGAGCTGGTTGAGCTTGCGCAATGCCACGGGTGTCACTTCCAGCGCTTTGCCGCGCGGGATCAGGAAGTTGCGGGCAAAGCCTGCCCGTACTTTGACGACATCCGCCTCGAAACCGAGGGATTCAATTTTTTCAGTGAGAATAACTTCCGTGGTGGCCATAATGTTCGAGGTAAAATGAGCTAGAAACTGAGGTGAAAAGTAACTGGGGGTAAAACGACGCTTCGTTCGATAACAGCCGAGTTCTGTTTGTATAGTTCAGCGGCAAGACACGAATGAGGGTCGGGTAGCAAACGTCAGATAACGAAGGTTGTCAAGTGTGTTTGGTGTGAAAAACGCCTTCGCTTATTGCGTCGTTTATAGCTTCGTTTTCTGACGGGCTTTGAGGTTCAACGGTTCTGTTGAACCCGGATCCTGAAATTCCAGAACCAAACGAAGAGGACGTTTCCAGCCCATACGCCGATGTGTTGGACTTTGAGCTGCAACGTTTCAGCGTGTTGAAAGTGGCTCGAGAGCGGGGCCTCGTGCTGTCTGCAGCGGGAATCGCGCACTCGATAGGCCGCGACGGAAGGGAATGGGTGTTACGGGCCGCTCCGTTGGACGCACCTCGGGCCCTCGCAGAACTGGCGGCTTACGAATTGGAGTTGCGCCAAATGGAGGCGGTTGAAGGTGCGCCAACGGGCGAGCTTGAGCAAAAAGTGGACGCGCTTGAGGTGCTTCGGGGCTTTTTAGTAGTGACATTTTTTCTCGTCGGAGGAGCCGTTTTGCAGGCGCAATCCGGGGATGCATGGCGGGAAGCTGGCCTACTTTCTTCCCAACGCCTGCTCGCCCACGGAGAGTGGTGGCGCGCGGTGACTGCGCTGACATTGCACGCCGATGTGCCGCACGTGGTGGCGAACTTAGCTGCGGGGCTGTTATTCGGGGGTTTGCTGACGACCTCTTTCGGGGCTGGGCTCGCTTGGCTGCTGATTCTGTTGTCTGGTGCGCTCGGCAATCTGCTCACCGCGTGGATCTATTTCCCTACGGAGCATCGCAGCCTTGGAGCTTCGACGGCTGTTTTTGGAGCGCTAGGTCTGCTAGTGGGAGACACGTTAGGGCAACTGTGCCGACGTCGGCACGGGCGTTCCTGGTGGCGTTGGATTCTGCCGCTGGGCGCCGGAGTCAGTTTGCTCGCGTACTTGGGGGCAGGGGAGGGCAAAGCGTCCGTGGACGTTCTTGCTCATTTGTCAGGCTTTTTTGTGGGTCTACCTTTGGGTGCCGCAGTGGCGCTCTTGCAAATGCGGAGGCGTATTTCGACCACAGTGCAGTTAGTGTGCGGAATACTGGCTGGAGGCGTCCTGATCGCGGCTTGGGAATTGGCAGTGCGGCACAGCTTTTGAAGTGATTCTTCAAACGATCGTCATTTCAGAAAGTTGCACAAATTTGGGACGCAAACTTTACCCGCGCGCAGGCGCTTAATTTACGCACTTCCCGCTAAAAACCGGTGGTCCGAGTCATGTTGAAAGCAGCCGAAATCCGGTGGAAATTCGCTTTTCCGACACTGAACGAATGTTTCGCGATTGACGCAAAGGGTTCGATGAGGTGAAAGTCTTTAAAGAGCAATTGGTGAGGTGGCTGAGTGGTCGAAAGCAGCGCTTTGCTAAAGCGCCGTACTCCAAAAGGGTACCGAGGGTTCAAATCCCTCCCTCACCGCTCTACTTAACCCACTGGAAATCATTGCCGCAGCGCGGTTTTATGATTCGGGGCATGCGAGTCTCGGATACTCTTCTCGGATACTCTTCTCGGATACTCTATCGCCGCGCCGCTTTTTGCACCTCGTACGAGTTCTGCATGACTTCCAGAATCCGATTGATGTTCAAAATCTGCTCGGTCTGATAGTCCAAGTTCCCGTCTTGGCTGATGAGTGCGATGGCGAACTTTCCCTTCAAGCCGTAAGCTTCACACACACGCGCTCCATCCGGCAGCAAAGTCACTGGGATGTTTGAGCGAACTTCTCCGCCCCCTTCTTGCTTGAAGGCGGCGATGATTAGTGTTTTGCGAATCGAAAGACGGTCAAAAGCCTTCTCCAATTCGCGAAGTTGCGAACGAAAGGCGCTACGCGTAGGCGAGTCTGCCAGAAGCAGTAGCACCGGTTGTCCCTTAATGTCTTTAAGCGACTTGCTTTCCCCCGCCGCCGTGGAGAAGGCGAACTGCGGGGCGGGCCTCACCACTTCAGCGATGGCTGTTACGCAAAGAGCGGCGCTTAAAATTAGCGCTGAAACTGGGGCGGATATTCTCATCGGCGCGCCTTAAACCTTCATGATGTCCGCTTCCTTCGTTAAGATCGCGTCATCGATCTTTTTAACGAAAGTGTCGGTCATTTTCTGGACTTCCTTTTCGTAACCCTCTGCGGCGTCTTCTGCAATTCCGCCATCCTTGCTAGCCTTTTTGATGGCGTCCATGGCGTCGCGGCGCGCGCTACGGATTCGGATCCGAGCTTCCTCGGCCATTTGCTTGATGCCCTTAACCAAGTCGCGACGGCGCTCTTCGGTCAGCGGAGGAATGGGCAAGCGGATCAACTTTCCATCGCTAATGGGATTGATGCCAAGTTTGGATTCTTTAAGAGCCTTTTCGATGTCCTTGGTGGTGCCTGAATCGAAAGGTTGGATGACCACCATCCGAGGCTCAGGCGTGGTGATCATCGCTAACTGCTTGAGTTTCATCGGGGTGCCATAGGCTTCCACGTCGATGTTTTCCACCAGCGCGGGAGAGGCTTTGCCCGTGCGAACGGCGGCGAATTCGTGGGTGACGTAGTCGAAGCCTTTTTCCATGGCTGACTCTGTTTCGAGGAGGATTTCGTCTGGGTCCATAAGTTGAAGATTAAGCAGGAAATGAGTTGGGAGTCGTTAGAGGAAATGGCTAGGCGCTACTCGGCAGTCACCAGTGTCCCAACGGGTAATCCCAAAACCGCGTTGCGGATATTGTTGGGCGTCATTAAGTCGAACACCAAAATGGGCACGCGATTGTCCATGCAAAGTGTAAAAGCCGTAGCATCCATGACTTGGAGCCGTTTCGAGAGTGCCTCCGAATAGGTGATCCGGTCGTACTTGGTGGCAGTGGGATCCTTTTTGGGATCGGCCGTGTAGATCCCGTCGACCTTGGTGGCTTTCAAAATCGCCTCCGCACCGATTTCGCTGGCACGCAATGCGGCAGCCGTGTCGGTGGAAAAGAAGGGGTTGCCGGTGCCCGCGACAAATATCACCACGCGCCCCAAGTCCATGTGGCGCATCGCTCTGCGTCGAATGAATGGTTCCGCGACACTTTGAATGGGGATGGCGGTCTGCACGCGCGTGGGAATGCCGATTGCCTCCATCGCCGACTGAAGTGCCATGCCGTTAATCACCGTGGCCAACATACCCATGTAGTCTGCCGTGGTGCGTTCCATGCCCCGGTGGCTCGCAGTGAGGCCCCGCCAAATGTTGCCGCCGCCAATCACGATGGCTACCTCGACTCCCAGCGAGTGCACGTCCTTAATCTGTTGGGCCACTTGCGCTACGATCTGCGGGGAGATCGATTCCATACTCCCTGGCTCTTTGAGTGCCTCTCCGCTAATTTTTAAAACGATGCGTCGGTATCGGGGCGCAGGCTTGGCAGCTATGGAATCAGACATGGTCTAGAGTTTGCACAGGGGAGGGTTGTCCTTGCCAAGGGCAAAGATGCGCCTGTCTTGCATACAACGCGGAAAAATGGGCAAACTCCACCCCTTATGGCCTCCAATCGTCTCCAGCAGATCCTCGATATTAAAGCGAGGGAAGTCGCCTGCCTGCTTCCAAAGGCTTCGCTTTTGCGTGCCGCTGCGTTGGAACGTAATGACTTCCGTCCATTCGTGCTGGCGCTCGACCAAGGCCCCGAAGCGTTGGGGCTCATTGCCGAGGTGAAAAAGGCCAGTCCATCAGTCGGCGTTATCGCGGCGAATTTTAATCCTCTCGAAATCGCGAAATCTTACGAAGCCGGTGGCGCCCACGCCTTGTCCGTCCTCACGGATAAAGAATTTTTCCAAGGCGACCTTTCCTACCTCACTCAGATTCGGAGAGTGGTGGAGCTACCCCTTCTGCGCAAAGATTTTATCATTCACGAGGTTCAGATTGCGGAGGCGTCCGTGGCTGGGGCTGATGCTATTTTGTTGATCGTGGCTGCCCTTGAACAAGAACGTCTGGAAGCGCTTTACGCCGAGGCCTTGGCGCTGCAGTTGGATGTGTTGGTGGAGGTGCACAACATGGAGGAGTTGGAGCGCGCGCTGGATTTGGGCGCGAATTGTATCGGGATTAACAACCGCAACCTGGTCACTTTTGAGGTCGATTTGGCCACCACCGAAAATCTCAGCGAAGAAGTTCCCGAAAGCGTTCTGCTCGTATGCGAGAGCGGTTTGAAAACCCAGGCCGACACGCAGCGCGCCCTAGACGCCGGTTGCAACGCCATTCTTGTCGGGGAAACCCTCATGCGCGCAAGCGACGTCGCCGCTCAAATCCACGCGCTGCTGGACGTTCACTAAGTCCGCAAATTCTTTGCTCAACTCCACTTCTGGAGCAAGGTCGGCAACTCCGAAAGGCTGTGGATAAACGCGTCCGCGCCCAGTTTCACTTTCTCCCGCACGGCGTACCCGCCAAAGCCCACGACAAAGTCCACGTCTCCTTGGACTTCCAGATCGCTCGCGCCGTCGCCCACCATGACCGTCTTTTGTGGGTTAAATTCGCGCTTGAGTCGCTGCGCCACTTCGTTTTTACCCCGTGAACGCGCCGTGGGACTGTCCGCGCCAAACCCTGTGAATACTCCGCAGGCGTCAAATTCCAGTGTGACCGCCTCCACCCGAGTAATTTCCAGATGCGTCGCCAGCGGGCGGATCGCCTGCGTGAAGCCACCGCTGACGATAATCGGCGTCCAACCTGCCTCGCGGATCTCATGGAGCGCGGCAATCGCCGTGGGTTCGATCTGGGCGATGTAAAGGGCTCCGACGGCTTCTACTTCGTCTAAACGCGGCTGAATTAATTCTAGGCGACGGGCGAAAATTTCCTCCATCGCTGCGCCACCTTCCATGGCTGCGCGCGTCATGCTTTCGACTGCGGCAAAAGTAGACTCCCCACGCAACCGAGCGAGTTCGTCGATGCCTTCGATTGCGCTGAGCGTCGAATCGCAGTCCAGTAGGAGCAGTTTATTTTGAATCACGGCGCGATTCTCCCCAGCCAAACGTAGCGGTCAAGAAAACGGAGGACGGCGAAAAACAAAGCTCCTCAGGCAGTCTCCGCACCCGCTTGGAAGATTCAACATCCAAGGAGACGGAGACGCCGGGGTGCATTGTAATTAACCGAAGATCTGCGCGTTGAAAATATTCTCAAGCAGCTCTTGGCGACCGCTTTCAAGTGTCGGCGCTGGAATCTCATGCGCGTAATGATCCAACTCGTCCAGTGACGTGTTGCGAGCGGCGATCTTGGCTCCGATTCCCGAGTCGAAGCTTGCGTAACGGTGCGTCACAAACTGGTCTATTTTACCGCTTTCAATGATGCGATGCGCGGCTTTGAGGCCATAGGCAAAGGCGTCCATTCCACCGATGTGGGCGTGGAAAAGGTCGGCGGGTTCATGAGATTCGCGACGGCGCTTCGCGTCAAAGTTCAAGCCGCCTGTGGTGAAGCCACCCATTTTGAGAATGCGCAGCATGATGTTAGTCGTGAGGTAAAGGTCGCTCGGAAACTGATCGGTGTCCCAGCCTAGGAGCGTGTCGCCACGATTGGCATCGACGGAGCCAAGCGCGTTTGCGGCGATGGCGACTTCCATTTCGTGTTCCATGGAGTGGCCGGCCAGCGTTGCGTGGTTGGTCTCGAGGTTGAGCTTGAAGTGACTGAGCAAATCGTACTCGCGCAGAAAGTTGAGGCAAGCAGCGGAGTCGGAATCGTACTGGTGCGTGGACGGTTCTCTGGGCTTTGGCTCGATGTAAAATTGTCCCGTAAATCCGATCTTTTTGGCATGGTCCACCGCGAGATGAAGCAGCGTAGCCAGGTTATCCAATTCGCGCTTCATGTTGGTGTTGAGGAGGGTAGCGTAACCTTCCCTGCCACCCCAAAATACATAGCCCTCTCCACCAAGGCGATGCGTAGCCTCAAGCGCGTGTTTCACTTGGGAGGCCGCATATGCGTAGACGTCCGCAGAGGGAGAAGTTCCAGCGCCCTGTGCGTAGCGTGGGTGGGCAAAGAGACATGCCGTGCCCCAAAGAAGTTTTTTGCCCGTCTGTTTTTGTTGAGCTTCAAAGGCGCCCACTACACGGTCCAAGTTCTTGTGCGTTTCGCTCAGAGTCGCGCCTTCAGGCGAGATGTCTCTGTCGTGGAAGCAGTAGTAAGGGATGGTGGTTTTCTCCAAAAATTCAAAAAAGACGGGAACCCTGTTGAGCGCATTTTGCAGCGACTCAGTGTGGTCGTCCCATGGCATCAGGGCTGTGGGGGCGCCGAAGGGGTCGGAGAGCCCGTTGCGCATAACATGCCAATACGCGGCGGCGAAGCGAAGGTGTTCCGCCATGGTTTTGTTGCCCACTTTTTCTTGGGCGTTGTAGTGCCTGAACGCAAACGGATTGTCGCTCGATAGGCCTTCAAATTGAACGACGGGAATCTCTGGGAAATAACTCATAAGGGAATTGTGATGTAGAGGATTTGAACCGCTCTTACTTTTGATGAAGCGCAAGAGCGGTTGCACCTTTTCCTTTTGTTTGACAGTAATACTGCAATGCAACGTCCTTCTATGGCACGAGTCGCCACCCTTGCCGGCGTCTCGAAAAATACGGTGAGCCTCGCCTTGCGCGGCAGCACTCGGATTGCCGCTGCCACGCGCGAAAAGGTCGAGGCTGCGGCTGCCTCGCTCGGCTACCAGCGGAATCCCGCCGTGGGATGCCTTATGGCTGAATTGCGCCGCAGCGGTTCGGCCCGATTCGAGGCGACGCTTGCGTTGCTCAACGCAAACGGCGATGCCACGGCCCTTCGCACCCACCCGACAGTGCCAGTGTACGTGGAAGGGGCGCGACGGCGTGCGGCTGAGTTGGGTTACGGGATGGATGAATTCTGGCTTCACGATCCAGCGATGGGCGGAGCACGGCTGGCAGGTATTTTGCGGGCGAGGGGAATCCGCGGTGCGCTGGTGGTCGGGCTTTTACGCTCGAATGAATTGCCGGAGCAAATGCGCGTCTTGTGGGACGAATTTCCAGCGGTCGTCACTGGAGTGCGGGTGCGTTCTCCGGAACTTTCCTTTGCGGGTTCAGACCAATACAGCTTGGCCTTGAAGGCGTATGAGCACGCGTGGGACTTAGGCTACAGGCGCCCCGCTTTGGTGCTCGATCCTGAGATCGACGCGCTTATTGACGGCCGTTTTACCGCGGGTTACCTCATGGGGCAACAGCGCTTCCGGGCTGGCGAGAGGCCTCTTGAGCCATTCGTGAAACTGGTTGAAGCACGGAATGATGTGCGTCGGTTTAAGGAATGGTTTGAGGCCTGCAAACCGGATGTTCTCTTTGTGCTGTACCACGAGGTGGAGCGCTGGCTGGCAGCCTGTGGGTTGCGCGTTCCAGAAGATGTGGGGTTGATCCAATATGAGTGGCGCAGACAACGCTCGCATTGGGCGGGGATGGATCAGCGAAACGATCTGGTCGGCGAGGCGGCGGTGGATCTTCTAGTGTCGATGATTCATAACGGTCAGCAAGGTGTGCCGGAGCGCTCCATCGCCACTCAGGTCACCAGTAAGTGGGTGCCGGGGAGCACTGTGCGGAGGCTGCCCGTGTCCGTTTAAGATTCAATCTGTTAGCAAAAAGAAACTGCCGCACGTCGAAAAGTTTCGCCTAGTTTTTGCCGGAGATAGCGCCCGCTTTCGCAGTCTTAAGAGCGAGATCCTCAAGGATATTGAGCGCTTCTTTTTTTGCAGGATCAAAGCTCACCGGCGGGCTCTTGAACTGCGGCTTTTCTCCTTCCTTCGCAGGTTCCGCTGGCGGTTCTTCTTCTGCTTCGCC
>Ga0209598_10004094_pt1 | contig 10794 bp, 10 predicted proteins | sample M_140807_EF_Meta_FD_187317 | JGI IMG/M metagenome (GOLD analysis project Ga0209598, IMG submission 187317) | Freshwater microbial communities from Lake Montjoie, Canada to study carbon cycling - M_140807_EF_MetaG (SPAdes) (version 2) | ecosystem: Environmental > Aquatic > Freshwater > Lake... | reverse complement strand
CACAGTGATCATCAACGTTCAGGGCGACCAGCCGTTCCTGGATCCGGCGGTGATCGATGCCATGGCCGCCGCATTCGAAGCCCGGCAGCCCGTGCCGGAGGTGCTGACGCCCGTCTACCGCCTGGGGGCCGACCGCCTTCATGATCCCAATGTGGTCAAAACCCTGGTGACCAGCGGCGGTCAGGCCCTTTACTTCTCCCGTTCAGCCATCCCCCATGTGCGCGGTGTCGATCCCGGCGACTGGCACGCCCACGCCCCCTATTGGGGCCATGTGGGGCTGTATGGCTATCGGGCTGATGTGCTGGCCCGCTGGGAGGACTTGCCCGATTCCCCCCTGGAGGCCATCGAGAAACTCGAGCAGTTGCGTCTGCTGGAGGCCGGTATCGCCATCAGCACCTTTGCGGTGGCGGGGGAATCCCTGTCGGTGGATACGGCCGAGCAGCTGGAGCAGGCCCGGGCCCTGGCCGCGGCTGGCGCCTGAGGCCGTCCTGCGTCTTGAGGTTGTCAGGCGCCGGTGGTGAGTCCGGCCTGCACCAGGTCGTGGAGGCGCAGCAGTCCGAGCATGCGGCGTTCGTCGCCCACCACCGGCAGCACGCTGATCGATTTGCGGCGGTTGCTTTCCATTTCTTCAAGGGCATTGATGGCCAGGGTGTCGCGGCTGACCGTGATCGGATCGGGCGTCATCAGATCGCTGGCCGTCAGCAGGCTCCATTCGGCTGGGGGATGGCTCTGCAGGGCGCGCCGCAGGTCGCCGTCAGTGATCAGTCCCCCCAGTTGGTTGGGTAGCCCTTCCCGGGCCACCCAGCAGGCTCCCACCCCGTCGGCGGTGAGGTGGGCGATCACTTCCGCCAAGGGGGTGACCGTTTCCAGGGGGCGCAGGGTTGCGGTGCCCACCATCAGGTCGCCGGCGGTCAGGGTCAATTGCTTGCCCAGGGAACCGGCTGGATGGTTGAGGGCAAAGTCCTGGGGCGAGATGCCCCGCCGTTCCATCCACACCGCCGCCAGGGCATCGCCGATGGCCATGGCCACCGCCGTGCTGGCGGTGGGGGCCAGGTTGAGAGGACAGACCTCGCGATCCACCGAGGCATCCAGCACCACGTCACAACCCCGGGCCAGGCTGGAGTTGATCCGGCCCACCACGGCGATGCGGGCAGTGCCGCGGCGGCGGAGGTGGGGCAGGATTTCCAGCACCTCCTGGGTTTCGCCGCTATTGGAAAGCAGCAGGGTGACGTCGTCTGGCGCCACCAGCCCCAGGTCGCCGTGCAGGGCATCCACCGGGTTCAGGAAGATGGCCATCAGGCCAATGGAGGAGAAGGTGGCGGCGATTTTGCGCGCCACGATGCCACTTTTGCCCACTCCCGTGATCACGAGCTTCGATCGGGTCTCGGCGCAGCGCTCCAGCAGCCCCAGGGCGGATTCCACTTGCTGGCCATCCAGGCGGTGGGCGCTGGCGGCGATGGCCGCCGCCTCCTCCTCCAGGCAGCGCGTGAGAGCGGACAAGGGGAAGCTCCGGGATGATGCGGCCATTCTCCCTTGCCCCCTTGCCTGCGAGCGCCTTCTGGGATCTGCCGGGATTGCCCCCCTCCCTGCCCCCCCTGCTCGTGGCGGCGGCGGCGGGAGATCGGGTGGCCCTGGTGGGTGGGGCGGTGCGGGACCTGCTGCTGCATCGGGTGCACCACGATCCCTGGCTGGGAGTCCTGGATCTGGATCTCGTGGTGGAGCCGGCTGGGCTGGAGGGAGTGGATCCGCCCATCGCCCCCGCCCACCAGTTGGGGCGCCGTCTCGGCCAGCGGCTTGGCCCTGCTGGGGTTCTCAGTTACCGGGAGCACACGGCCTATGGCACGGCCGAAATGGAACTGAACCTGGAGGAGGGGCCAGTGCTTCTGGATCTGGCCAGTGCCCGCCACGAGGTCTATCCCGCACCCGGGGAGAATCCCAGGGTGGCTTTCGGGAGCCTGGCCGATGATCTGGCGCGTCGGGATTTCACCATCAACGCCATGGCTCTGATGGTGGGGGATGCCAGCACCACGCTGCTGGACCCCCATGGCGGCTTAGCCGACCTGGGCTCCCGCCAGCTGAGGCTGCTGCATGGCTCCAGCCTGCAGGACGACCCCACCCGCATCGTGCGCGGCGCCCGCTATGCCGCCCGACTGGGTTTTACCTTCGCCCCAGAAAGCCTTGAGCAATGGACCACAACCGTGGCCCGCTGGCCCTGGGCCTGGCGCCCGGGCGATCCCGCGACCCTGGCGCCGCCGGCGTTGGCTACCCGATTGCGCATGGAACTGGCCCTGCTGTTGGAGCGGGAGCCCTGGCGGGCTGGTCTGGAGGCGCTGCAATCCTGGGGAGCCCTGGTGCTGCTGGACCCTGACCTGCAGCGGGACCGGCGCTGGCCCTGGCGATTACGCCACGCCGAGCGGATGGGCCTGCCCTTGCTGCCGGCCCTGTTGTTAGCGGCTGGGGATCCGCTGGCCCTGGCGGAGCGGCTGCAACTGCCCCATCACCACCATCAGCTGTTGGTTCAGGCGCGGGTTCTGGGGCAGCGCCTGGCCGCCCTGGACCCCGGGCAGACGCCAGCCCTTTGGGCCCCATCCCGTTGGTGTGACCTGTTGGAGGCCCCCGGCGTGACGGCCGAGGCGGTGGCCCTTGTGGTGGCGGCGGGTGGCCCCTGGCGTCGGCCCCTGCTGCGCTGGTGGCTGCGCTGGCGCCATCTGCGTTCACCCCGCACGGCCGCTTCCTTGATGGAGGCCGGCATGGCTCCCGGGCCCCAGCTGGGGGAACGGCTCAGGCAGCTGCGCGCCGAGCGCCTCGATGCCGAACGTCGTTGAGGTCCCCCTGGCTGCCTACCATCGCCGCCAGCAATGTTCCGGTGTTTCCATGGCCCCCTTCACCGTTGTCAAATTCAGCTCGGAGGACTGTGGTACGTGCCACCGCATGGGCCACTACGACGCCAAGGTGGCCGAAGAGCTGGGCCTGTTGTTTGTCAGTGTGATGCTGCAGGACACCGACACCTACCGCCGCTACCGCAAGGTTCTGTTGGCCCAATACCCCACCAAGGAAGGCATGGGCTGGCCCACCTATCTGTTGGTGAGTGCCCCGGAAGAGCCCGACTTCGTGATCCACGGTGAACTCAAGGGGGGGATGCCTAAGGGCGATTTCCGCGAGCGTTTGCTCGCCCTAGTCCCAACGGCGTAGCGGGTCGTGGAACCCCCTGCCGTCGGAGGCTCGGCCCGGCCCTGGCTGCGCTTGGGGGCACCACCGCGCTGGGTCTGGGTTGCCCTCTGGATGTTGGTGGTTGGGGGACTGGCGGGGCGGGCCGTCCGGCAGCCTGGGATCCCCGGCAGTTATCCAGAAGCCCTCGATGGCCTGCTTTATGGCGGGGCTCGCCTGCTGCGGGGCGAGCTGCTCCATGCCGACTTCGTCACCGGCCAGGGCGCCATCACCCAGTTTTTGTATGCCCTTTCCGCCTATGCGGGCTCCCTGCCCCTGCATCGGCTGCTGATCCTTGGCGTCGATGGGCTCGGGGGCTTGGTGCTGGCCGGTTCGCTGGCGTGTCTGGCCCAGGCCGGCTGGATCCGATGGCGGCGCCACTCACCCCTGCCGGTGTTGGCCGGGGGACTGGTTGTGGTGATCAACCAATGCGTCCCCAGCGGTGGTGCCGGGCTGCCTCCCCATTTCGCCAATTTATTTTTGGTGTTGGCCCTGGGGAGCGCCTGCCACCTGGGGGTTCGCCCGCCAGGGCCGCGGGCGACCGCGGCCTGGCTCCTGGGCCTTGGGGGGTGGCTGGGATTGGCGATGGCCACACGCCCTGCCCTGGCCTTGCCGCTGCTGACGCTGCTAACCCTGGCGCCCTTCGTACTGGGCCTGAAGCCGACTGGCACCCGCATCGCGTCGCTGCTGGGCGGCCTCCTGGTTGGCCTGGTGCTGCCGTCGGTCCCCTGCCTACTGCGCCCTGGGGGGGTGGCCCTGGCCTGGGCCGGTGGCGTGTTGTTACCCCTGCTGGCGAACGAGCCTGGAACGGCAGCGGTTCCGCCCCTGGGCCTGATCCTCCGGCAGGCCTTGATCACCCCTGTGGCGGGCCTGCCCCTGGGGAGCTTGCTGGTGTTGCCCCTGGGGGCTTGGTTGGCCTCCCGCTGGCCGGCCCGCCCCTATCCACCCGTAGCCAGGCCCGACCGGATGGCCGCCCTGGCCGTCCTGGCCCTGGTTGCGGGCCTGCTGCTGTTGGAGACCCTGCGCCGGGAGGGGTTCCAGCGTTCTGAGCTCGCTTTGCTGGCGTTGCCCCTGGTGCTTTTGACGATCCTGGGGCTGGGGGCTTTGGAGACCGATCCCCGGCCCTGGCCGCGGCGAATGGCCCTGGCCAGTTCGCTGCTTCTGAGCCTGCTTTTGGTCAACAACGTGGCCCTGGCCTCCCTGCTGCATCCGCCCCACCAGCCCGCCGAGTCTGTGCGTGTCCTGGAACAGGATCGGGCCCGGGTGGCGGGCTACCTGGGATCCCTTCCCCCCCAGGAACGCGGCTTCACAGCACCCCAGGACGTTGCCCTGCAGCGCCGCTTGAACGGGCCAGCTTCCACCCGCGGCATCGGCCCCCGCTGGAGCCTGGATCAGCAGCATCTGGGTCAACACTGGGCCAGCCGGGTTCTGGGGCTGCCCGCTGATGCCAGTGGGGCCTGCCGCCAGCTCACCGCTGGCCAAAACCGCTATTTGGTGTGGGCCCGCACCGATCCGACGCTCGCCAACAGCCTCGATTTTTTTCGCTCTTGTTTGGTCCTTGATGGGGACCACTGGGAGGACATCACGGCCCGGTTGGGGCTGGTCAGCGGCGAAATGAAGCTTTTCCGCCGACGTGTTCCCTAAAGCAGAGCGATCCCTACAGGGGCAAAGCCCTGGGCAGATGGTCGCGGAATCTCGCACGACTAGCGGTAATGTCGCGTCCAACGAACGTTCTTTGCCGATGACCACCACGGGTCCCATCCGATCCATTTGCTGCATCGGCGCTGGCTACGTCGGTGGTCCAACGATGGCGGTGATCGCTGACCGGTGCCCCCACATCACCGTGACGGTGGTTGATCTCAATGCCGAGCGCATCGCGGCCTGGAACCACGAGGACCTAGCCCGCCTGCCCGTTTACGAGCCAGGGCTGGATGCGGTGGTGGGACGGGCCCGGGGCCGCAACCTGCACTTCACCACGGCGGTCGATGATGCGATCGCTGGTGCTGACATGATTTTTCTGTCGGTGAACACCCCCACCAAGACCCGCGGTGTGGGCGCTGGCCAGGCCAGTGATCTGCGTTGGATCGAGGCCTCGGCCCGCCAGGTGGCCGCCTCCGCCAACGGCCACACGATCGTGGTCGAGAAGAGCACTCTGCCGGTGCGCACGGCCGAGGCGGTGAAGGCCATCCTCAGCGCCGCCCAGGGCACCGCCGGCGGCACCAAAACCTTTTCGGTGCTTTCCAATCCCGAATTTCTGGCCGAAGGCAGTGCCATCGGTGATCTGGAGAAGCCGGATCGGGTGTTGATCGGTGGCGATGACGAAACGGCGATCGAGGCCCTGGCCAGCATCTACGGCCAATGGGTGTCCCAGGAGCGCATCCTGCGCACCAATCTCTGGAGCAGTGAGCTCTCCAAGCTCACGGCCAACGCCTTCCTGGCCCAGCGGATTTCTTCGATCAACGGCATTGCGGCGCTCTGTGAGGCCACCGGAGCGGATGTGCGCGAAGTGGGCCGGGCCATCGGCACCGATTCCCGCATCGGCGCCAAATTCCTGCAGGCTGGTCCGGGGTTCGGTGGCAGCTGTTTCCAGAAGGACATCCTCAACCTGGTGTATCTCTCTCGCCACTACGGCCTGGAGGAAGTGGCCTCCTACTGGCAGAGCGTGGTGGGGCTTAATAGTTGGCAGCAGCAGCGCATCGCCCGTTTGGTGGTCAACAGCCTGTTCGGCACCGTCAGCGGCAAACGCATCGCCATCTTGGGCTTCGCCTTCAAGGCTGACACCAATGACACCCGGGAGGCGCCGGCTATCTCCATCTGCCGTGATCTGATCGAAGAGGGGGCCCAGTTGGCGATTGTCGATCCCAAGGTGGGGGATCAGCAGATCACCCAGGACCTGGGCCGTCCTCCCGTTGATCCGGCCACCGCCGCCCGGGGGGTACCCCTGGGAGGCGACGGCACCTGGATCCCAGCCGCAAGCGTTCTGGAGGCGGCGCGGGGGGCCGATGCGGTGCTGATCCTGACCGAGTGGCAGGAATACCGCCATCTCGATTGGGGAGCCATCGCGGCGGTGATGCGACAGCCCGCCTGGCTGTTTGATGCCAGGGCCGTGGCGGATGCGGCGGCGGCCAGGGCCGCTGGCCTCAGCGTCTGGCGCGTGGGGGAGGGCTGATCCATGACCTTCCGCAATCTCGTTACCGGCGGCGCCGGCTTCCTTGGTTCCCATCTCATCGACCGGCTCATGGAGGCCGGCGAAGATGTCATTTGTCTCGACAACTATTACACCGGTCGCAAGGACAATGTCCGCCATTGGATCGGCCATCCCAGCTTTGAACTGATCCGTCACGATGTCACCGATCCAATCCGCCTGGAGGTAGACCGCATCTGGCATCTGGCCTGTCCGGCCTCACCGGTTCACTATCAGTCCAATCCGATTAAAACGGCCAAGACCAGTTTCCTGGGTACTTACAACATGTTGGGCCTGGCCCGGCGGGTGGGGGCCCGGCTACTGCTGGCCAGCACCAGTGAGGTCTACGGCGACCCCGAGGTCCATCCCCAACCCGAGAGCTACCGGGGCTGCGTCAACACCATCGGCATCCGCTCCTGTTACGACGAGGGCAAGCGCATCGCCGAAACCCTGTGTTTTGACTATCAGCGCCGCCACGGCACTGAAATTCGGGTGATGCGGATTTTCAACACCTACGGGCCGCGCATGTTGCCCGATGACGGCCGGGTGGTCAGCAATTTCATCGTTCAGGCGCTACAGGGTCAACCGCTGACCCTCTATGGCGAAGGCAGCCAGACCCGTTCCTTTTGCTATGTCGACGATCTGATCGCCGGCATGATGGCGCTGATGAATGGTGACCATCCGGGTCCGATCAACATCGGCAACCCCGGTGAATTCACGATTCGCCAACTGGCCGAGCTGGTGCGTGATCGCATCAACCCCGCCCTGCCCCTCACCACCCAGCCCCTGCCCCAGGACGACCCGCTGCAACGCCAGCCGGTGATTGACCTGGCCCGCAGTGAGCTGGGCTGGGAGCCCAAGGTCAGCTTGGAGGAAGGCTTGACGCCCACGATCGCCTACTTCCGCGAGCGTCTGGCCCAGGGTTGATGGCGGGCACGGTTCTCGTTACCGGTGCCGCGGGCTTCATCGGCGCCGCCGTGGCCGAGCGCTTGCTGGGTCGGGGCGAGAGGGTGTTGGCCATCGACAACCTCAACCCCTACTACGACCCCAGCCTGAAGCGCGCCCGCCTGGAGCGCCTGCAAGCCGTCGCCGAGCCGGGGCAATTTCGCTTCGAAGCCCTCGATCTGGCCGATGGGCCGGCCCTGACCAGCCTGGTGGCCGCCGAGGCGCCCGACCGGGTGATCCATCTGGCGGCCCAGGCGGGGGTTCGTTATTCGATTGAAAATCCCGGCGTTTATATCCAAAGCAATCTGGTGGGCTTTGGCACGGTGCTGGAGGCCTGCCGCCACCAGGGGGTGGCCCACTTGGTGTATGCCTCCAGCAGCTCGGTCTATGGCGGCAACCGCCAGATGCCCTTTTCCGAACAGCATCCGGTGAACCATCCGGTGAGCCTCTATGCGGCCACCAAGAAGGCCAACGAGCTGATGGCCCACACCTACAGCCACCTCTATGGCCTGCCGGCCACGGGCCTGCGCTTCTTCACGGTGTACGGACCCTGGGGCCGCCCCGACATGGCGCCGATGCTGTTCGCCCGGGCGATCCTGGCCGGGGAACCCATCAAGGTGTTCAACGGCGGCCAGATGCAGCGGGATTTCACCTACATCGACGACATTGCCGAAGGGGTGATTCGCTGCCTCGACAAACCCGCCACGGCGAATCCCGATTTCGATCCCCTCCATCCCGATCCGGCCACCGCCGCCGTGCCCCACCGACTGTTCAACATCGGCAACAGCCAGCCGATCGCCCTGATGCGTTTCATCGAGGTGTTGGAGCAGGCCCTGGGCCGCGAGGCAATCCGCGATTTCCAGCCGATGCAGCCCGGCGATGTACTGGCCACCGCCGCCGACACCAGCGCCCTAGAGACCTGGGTGGGGTTCCGGCCGTCCACCTCGATTGAGGCCGGCGTGGGGCACTTCGCCCGCTGGTATCGGGGGTATTACGGCGTTTGAGGGGTGATGGCGGGCTGTGATCTGCCTCATGACCTTGGTGGCAAAGGCTTCTGCTGCGGCTCACTGACCACAAGTCAAATGATGACATGATCACAAAAGGAGCCTGCCTTGGGCCGTAAGTGAAGAATTTTGCGGCCTGCATATATGAAGCAGTCGACCATCTCTGCATGTAAGCGTTCGATCAAGGCTCAGTAGATCTTCTCCATCGTCAGTATGAAACTCGTCTACACTATGAAAAAGAGCTGTCGCTAGATGAATGGCATCCATTTGCTTGCGAAGCCCCAATGAGGGGGTGGATCTGTAGATTTCTCTTGCCTTACGGGCAATCTGTTGGTCAAGCTGGACAGTCCGGACATAGTCTTGAAGAAAGAGATTGTCAACTTGTGCAATATTCTCATCTGGCCATGGACGTGGCGTTCCATCTTCTGATGGAACTTTGACAACTTCAAGGATTGTGATCGTCGAAATCCAGAGCTGAACATGACCTCTTTGAGCGCATTCGAAAATTGTCTGCAAGTCTCCAAACCACCTTTCTTCTTGATTGATGAGACCGATCCAACAGCAGGAATCCCAATAAACTTGTAACTCTTCCGTCATAGATTCTCAGCCCACAACCTTCTCAAGTGCTCATGAGGAGATAGGCCTTCACTGAATTCAGGATCGTGAAGGTCAGACAGACTTACGGGGATTGGATCAATATCAATGATTTCACCTTTCACTTCGACCTTGATCAGCTTTCCACTGCTGTCAAAAAAGCAAACTCCTGGAATCAAAACCCTTCTGTTCTCATAGACTTGATTCCAGTTTCGACTGGCGCAAATCGCATCTCGAATCTCGGTATCTACAAGTAGGCAAGGTATTTCCCTCTTGTCCAGAAAGGAATACAGTACGATTGCAGGCTTGTTGTAGTACGTGCGAAGCCCTTTAACCCTGCCTTCTACCGAGCCAAGTTCGCTATGAGCGAAGTCAGTCACTCTGGACGTAGGCACCTCAAGCTCGGGCTGAAGAACCTCTATTGCATGCCGAGCAGAGGTAGCCTCAATAAGCAAGGGCTCATCAGAGTCTGGCAAATAGATGTCGGTTTGTCGAATTCCATTTTGGCTTCTCTTCAGAAGGTTATGCAAAATTAGCTGCGCCTCCGAATCCATCCAATCCGGCGTGCGCTGCTCATAGAGAATATTATTCAGTCCTTCAACTAGTAGAGAGGCCGAAGCAAGCGCTTCAGCCTCTACCGATTCCCCAGGAATGCTAGATTTTGCCGTAGCTTCTATAGTAAATGGCGAGTTGGTGCTAGCGCACAAGAGCTGCCAAACGATACTTGTGGATTTACCACCATGAGCGGCAACCGCCTTGTCGAGCAGCTTGAAATAGTCTAAAACCTGCTGCATAGCGTCTGCAACAGTTAAGCTCTCATTGTCGGATCCAGATGGATGAATAACTAGTTTTATGGATCCAGTTCTCATGGCTGCAATGCTTGAGATCCCGTTTGGCTAGGTACTTACATCAAGCATAGCCATCCAGCGACCCGCATCGCAAAGCCTTGTCTCAAATAGTTAAGGCTTAGTGATTTACGGCTCCACTGTGCTGAAAACTTTTAGCCAGCAATCCGGCATGCGGTTGTTCTGAATCCTTGGTCATTTCCTTAGTTCATTCGGCAAGCCCCTCCAACGCCAAGATCAGAAGCGGAAAGGAACTGCATTTGATGCCAAATTCTACACCCGTCTTCTATCTATTAATCTTTAGGCTTGTCATTTTCTGTTTGTGGCAATGCGAATTTCAACGTGGGTTTTAGAGATATTATTGAATTCAAAAAGTCCTGTTGACTCAAGGTAGGGCTTGGGCTTGGAAAAACCTAAGTCTTTATAGTTAACGGGTGTATAGGTGTTCAGATGCTTCGCAAAGGCAGCCATATCAGCCCACCCATCATCCCTTGAAGTTAGTCCGAAGGACTACAACAGAAACTCCTTTGCTTCCTCTGCTGAGAGAGTCGTCAATGCTTCTACTGCTTCTTTATTTATAGTCGTGGATTTAGCCGAAGGCTCTTTTTCTTTCGGTTTCAAATTGGTAGTAAGTGTATCGATTAGGTTGTTGAGGTTAATGCCAAGTTGGCGAGTTAATTTCTGGCGAAAGTCAGCGACACCTGCATAAGATTCAGTCAAACCCTGCAATCGCATCTTCTCTTTGAATTTCTTAAGGGCCGTAAATTGCTCAATATCGATGCCCATGATGTACTGGTTCTCAGCGCTTGCCTGGAAAATTGTAAGTCTGCAGGGCCTTTAACACTAACCATTCCACGATTAGGCGAATGAGTATAGATCAAACTGGTTTGTCGTCGCTGATTTCGTCTTGGATCATTTCTCTGTGGTATCGCTTGACAGGCTGTTGAGTGCTTCGCGCAGCTTGAAAGAAATCACCCTAGCGGCGACCCCCATTGCTCCCTCAGACCCCTGCTCT
>Ga0209598_10004091_pt1 | contig 10804 bp, 10 predicted proteins | sample M_140807_EF_Meta_FD_187317 | JGI IMG/M metagenome (GOLD analysis project Ga0209598, IMG submission 187317) | Freshwater microbial communities from Lake Montjoie, Canada to study carbon cycling - M_140807_EF_MetaG (SPAdes) (version 2) | ecosystem: Environmental > Aquatic > Freshwater > Lake... | reverse complement strand
ATAAACACATCCTCATTTGCGTTTTAGCGTAAAATGCCCACGCTTTGGAAGTTCCCCATTTTTCAAATCAACTGCATACCAGTAGTCATTTTCCGGCATTGGCAAAGAGCCAAAAGTACCATCCCATCCCTTGACAATGCCTTTATATTGGGATAAAAGTCTTCCAGAACGATCAAAAACGGAGATAATACAATCGGGAAAAGCTTCAATGCCTCCAATCTCCCAAAAGTCATTATAACCATCCTCATTGGGCGTAAAAAAATTGGGAATAGAAATCTGTGGAAAACCTAACAATAGATTTAATTTTTGATCTCTGCAACCGTTTTTATCTTTAATATAGAGGGAATAATAATTTCCAGAAATAATAGAAATCGTTTTATCTGCCTGAAAATAATCGTTATCTCTGGAGTAATAATAGGGCGGAGAACCCCCTGTTACCTCCAAAGTAACTCTAAATGGTACGGAAGCATCAAAATCGATGAATTTCGGCAACTCATTCATTCCAACCACTTTTGACCCATAACCAATGCACCCTTCACTATCTGTTACGGTAATTTTGAAGGAAGCTGGCGCGAAAATAGTCTGTGATGGATTCGTTTGGCCATTATTCCACAGATAAGTAGCATATTTTACAAAAGGCTGAACAACCAGCGAATCGCCACGGCAAAACGAAGTATCCTTTCCCATATCGACCTTAAAAGCGGGCAAAGCAGAAACCCTGATACTGTCTTCCGACCAACAGGAACCTTTCCGCACTTTTACAGCATAGACCCCGTTCTTCCCCACAGTATTCGTTTGTGTGGTGGTTCCATCTGACCATTTGAACGTATTAAAAATATTCCCTGCATCGAGCGTAACTTTCCCACCAAAACAATACGTTTGGTCAGGCCCCATATCATATTGAAAAGGATCCTGTCTTATTACATGAAAGGAATCAATAAAAGACCCACATTGATTTTCCAGTTTCACCCAGTAAAGACCGGTATCGCGGATCACTTTTCTATCGGTTTTTGTTCCATCGGACCAACCCAGCAAATTGAAGCCCTGCGCTTTATTTATAACCAAAGAATCATTCAAACAAAAAGAAGTGTCGGGGATAGCTGAAACCTCTGGAATTTGCGTGTATATATTAATATTTTTTACAGAATGAATATCTGTTGATCCACCCGTTGAAGCGGTAAAACCCATATAACCAGCATAATCGATAGGATAAAAACCTTCCAGCGTGATAGTGCTATCAATCGTTACTTTTATATTTCCTTGATTGTATTCGACCCTGGCTTTTTTATAATTATTATTTCTCAGTTCCCTAACGGCAAATAAGGTGGGTTGACTATTCGTTGGGCACTCTGAATAATTCTGCCCATTACCATAACGTATTTGAAGTTCTGGATTTGCCCCTCCACAATTATTATAGGTATCAAGTACCACCATTAAGCCCCTTGGATTCTGGGGAATTCCAACACCACTTCCACTAATATATCCCGTGGGCGGACTTACAAGGAAACAGAAAGCAATGCCATCGGCACTGGAACCTTCAAACATTCTGAATTCAAAAGAAACCGCCCACTTACTGCAAATACTCAAATCAATGGGTTCCTTTAAGAATAATCCTCCATTTCTAAACATCTGAGCGGTACAAAGAATAATTTCATCTTCGTTATTATCTGCATCGCCATTTGTGTCTCCTAAGCGCGTATCAGCTACAAGGTTCCACTTATCGGTATTCAAAGGAAAACCGGAAAGAGAGGCAAACACATTGTCTTGCGCGCGCAGCGAGGAATGAGATAAACATAAATAAAATACCCCCAAAGTTATATGGAGAACCAAGGGGGGTATTTTATTTATACAGGTAAAGCCCATTTTTATTTAAAACCAGCTGGTTCCATAATCCATAAATGGCCAGGGAATACTTGCTAAAATAAGAATAAGACCTACCAGATAAGCCCAAAATATGCGACTGAACGCTTTCTTTTCAGGGGCTACTTTTTTTGCCATAATATATCCAACAGAAATGATTATGATCGCCAAAATCATCATAGAAGTATGCTCAACCAAAAAGAAACGGCTCATGGCATTCTTCATTGATTCAGCAGAAAAAACCACTTTTGGGCTAATTAGATACAGGATGAGACCCACTAAAAGCTGTATGTGACAAGAAATGAAAGCAAACAGAGGCATTTTCTTATCCTTATCGGTAAAAGAATGATTGCCAGACAATTTGCCAGCTACCTGAATGATGGCTAAAACAAGGGTTATTAAAAGAACCCATCTGAAGCCAGAGTGTAAATGAACCAAAATAGGATACATATTCGTTGATTTTAAAGGTTATCGACCAAGGTGAATGAGTAAAACGCTGATATCTGCCGGAGAAACCCCACTAATACGACTTGCCTGACCAATGGTCATAGGTTTCATGCGCGTTAATTTTTCTCTTGCCTCAGCGGACAGCGAAGTTAAGGAATGATAAGCAAAAGATTCTGATAATTTTAGCATTTCCAATCTGCTCATTTTATTAACCATTTCTTGCTCCTTTGCCATATAACCGGCATATTTAAGATTAATTTCAGCCTGTTCTACCGCTTCGGCCTTATAATTTGAAAGGAAATCATTTAAACCAGGAACTGCGCCCCTGACATCGGCAATAGAAATATTAGGGCGAAGAATAATGCCATGTGCTTTCACTTTTTGCTTAATGGGCATACTTCCCTTTTCTTCCAGCAGCCCATTTATCTGCTCAGGTTCAACACTGCAATCATTTAAAAATCGCGTAATTTTTTTTGCATCCGCCACTTTATCCTCCACTTTTTTAATTCTGTCCTCCATATAATTCATACCCAGCTCAACAGCCAGTGGAGTTAAGCGGATATCGGCATTATCCTGTCTGAGAAGTACACGATATTCTGCTCTTGAGGTGAACATTCTATAAGGTTCCTGGGTACCTTTAGTCACCAGGTCATCTATCAAAACGCCTATATAAGCATCGGAGCGTTTCAAGATAAACGGATCTTTTTCCACTACAGAAAGATGTGCATTGATACCCGCCATAAGACCTTGACTTGCCGCCTCTTCATAACCGGTTGTCCCATTTATCTGGCCGGCAAAAAACAGCCCTTTCAACAAATGCGTTTCCAGGCTAAGCGATAGCTGGGTTGGAGGAAAAAAGTCGTACTCGATCGCATAGCCAGGGCGGAACATTTTCACCTTTTCAAAGCCTGCAATTTTTGAAATCGCTTTATATTGAACATCTTCCGGCAGGGAAGAGGAAAAGCCATTAACATAAACCTCACAAGTAGTACGACCTTCTGGTTCAACAAAAAGTTGATGCCTGTCCTTATCGGAAAACCGGTCAATTTTATCTTCAATAGAGGGACAATACCTTGGACCTAAGCCCCTTATTCTTCCATTAAACATAGGAGAACGGTCAAATCCCGTACGTAGAATATCATGTACCTCCTGACTTGTATAGGTAATATGACAGGGAAGTTGATTCACCAAAGGCGTCGTTTCAGTGTATGAAAAGCGATTTGGATTTTCGTCTCCAGGCTGAATTTCCATCGCCTCATAATTCAAAGTACGACCGTCTACTCGGGGAGGAGTACCTGTTTTCATTCTGCCAGACTCAAAACCAAGACTTACCAGTTGCTCTGTAATGCCTTTAGCTGCCGATTCTCCGGAACGGCCTCCACCTATTTGTTTTTCACCAATATGGATAATCCCATTTAAAAAAGTGCCATTGGTAAGAACGACCGATTTACTATGAATAGACAGACCCATACCTGTAATCACTCCTTTTACGCGACCATCTTCGACGATTAATTCCTTAACCATGTCTTGCCAAAAATCTATATTTGGATGATCCTCGAGCATCATTCTCCATTTTTGGGCAAATTGCATTCGGTCACTTTGCGCGCGAGGACTCCACATAGCAGGACCTTTGGAAAGATTCAGCATTCTAAACTGCACCGCTGACTCGTCGGTAACGATTCCCGAATACCCACCTAATGCATCAATTTCTCTAACAATCTGACCTTTAGCCACACCACCCATAGCAGGATTACAAGACATTTGTGCAATCGTTTGCATATTCATGGTAACCAATAGTACCTTTGAACCCATATTGGCGGCGGCTACCGCTGCCTCACAACCTGCGTGGCCGGCACCCACTACAATTACATCATACGTTTGAAACATGTATCCTTTTCATTAATTGAGAACAAATTTAATCTGTTTTTATCATTTTTGCGGAACAATCCTATTTAGCTTATCTTTACGTTCAAATAATAAATACAAATAATGGCTTACACTGAATCGAATATGCTGCCTTTGGGTACTAAAGCGCCCAATTTTACTTTACCTGACACGATTTCAGGTAGCGAAATAACCTTGTACGATTTGGCACCGGCCAAAGCTACCCTCCTCATGTTTCTTTGCAACCATTGCCCTTATGTTATTCATGTAAATCCTGAAATAGTGCGAATAGCGGAAACGTACAAAAAAGCAGGCGTTCAATTTATAGCCATCAGTTCCAATAATGCGGTAAAATATCCACAGGACGGCCCTGAAAAAATGAAGATTCATGCAAAAGAAACAGGGTATTCTTTTCCTTACCTATACGATGAAACACAGGAAGTTGCCACAGCTTACGATGCAGCTTGTACGCCCGATTTTTACCTTTTTGACGAACACTTAACCTTAGTTTACCGTGGACGTATAGACAGTTCCAGACCTGGAAATGATAAACCTCTGGATGGAAGTGACTTACGTCAAGCCATTGAAAATGTTCTTTCTGGCAAAGAATTATCTGCTCAGCAATATCCCAGTGCTGGTTGTAACATCAAGTGGAAATAAAATCTTATTTTTTGGAAATAAGATTATTCCCTGTCATTTCCACCGGTAATCCTATCTCTAATAAGTTCAGAATGGTGGGCGCAATATCTCCCAGTTTTCCTGCTGATACTAAATTATTTGAAGCATTTTCAGCGACATAAATGATAGGAACAGGATTCATGGTATGTGCGGTATTGGGAGTTCCATCAGGATTTATCATGTAATCAGAATTTCCATGATCCGCGATAACGATAATATGATAATCGTTATTTAACGCCGTTTTAACCAGTTCAGACAAGCAGGAATCCACTGTTTCCACCGCTTTTATAGCCGCCTGAAAATCGCCAGTATGTCCAACCATATCTGCATTTGCATAATTTAAACAAACGAAATCTGGTTTTTTCGTATTGATGGCCTCTGTTATAAGCTCTGTAATACCTTTTGCACTCATTTCAGGTTCAAGATCGTAGGTAGGAACTTTTGGAGAAGAAACCATTAAACGTTCCTCCCCAGGGAAGACCGATTCCCGACCACCGGAGAAGAAAAAAGTAACGTGAGGATATTTTTCCGTTTCCGCAATTCTAATCTGTGACTTGCCTGCTTTTGAAATAATCTCCCCTAAGGTATTATTAAGATTATCATTTTGAAAAAGAACAAAAACTCCCTGGTACGATTCATCGTACTGGGTCATGGTAACGTAATATAGATTTTTTTTCTTCATGCCGAATTCAGAAAAATCCTGTTGTGTTAACACCTGGGTAATTTCACGAGGTCTGTCTGTGCGAAAATTAAAACAAAGAACCGCATCACCGTCCTGAATAGTAGCAGTAGGCGAACCATCCTTTTTAGCGGCAAAAAGAGGCTTTATAAACTCATCTGTTTCACCAGCCAGATAGCTTTCACGGATAGAGGCAACCAAGTCATTTGACTGAGATCCCTTTCCAAAAACAAGTAAATCGTAAGCTAATTTGATCCTTTCCCAGCGTTTATCGCGATCCATGGCAAAATAACGGCCAATGACCGAAGCCAGTTTTGTCCGCTTATTTTTTAGAAAATCAGATAAATCAGCTATAAAACCCAAGCCACTTTTAGGATCACAATCGCGACCATCGGTAAAAGCATGAATAAAAATTTCAGCAACCCCTGCATTTTCCAAAATATCAACTAAAGCCTTCAGATGATTAATATGTGCATGAACGCCACCGTCAGAAACGAGACCCATCAGGTGAAAAGGTTTTTTATTACTTACCGCATATTCAATAGCCTCCAGTAAGGTAGCATTTTGAGCCAGAGTGCCCTCGCGCACCTCCTTATTTATACGGGCCAATTCTTGATAAACAACCCTTCCGGCGCCAATATTTAGGTGTCCAACCTCGGAATTACCCATCTGACCTTCGGGAAGACCCACTTCTTCACCAAAAGTAATTAATTGATTATGAGGGTAATTGGCTAAAAGATGATCCATAAAAGGCGTATTTGCCTGAGAAATGGCATCAGAATAGGTATCTTTTCCAATACCCCAACCATCTAAAATAGCTAATAATACACGGGAATTGCTCATAAATATTTTATTTTTGGAATTCGAAGGTAAGGTATAAAACAATAAAAGCGATGATAAGGTATATTAATAAATCTATACTTTTTGTTTTAACCTTTTCGTTATACTCAAAAAATATCCCATTACATGAAATTATTCCTCAGTTTTATTTTTTTCTTCGCCCCCTTTTTTCAAACCATTACGACTGACATCACCCGTTCCTTAAATGAAGGGAATACGGTTGGACTGAGTAGCTTTTTAGACAGCCAGGTGGAATTATCTATGACCGATTTTGAGGCAACTGTTTCGAAAGCGGAAGCCATCGGGCAGTTAAAAAAATTCTTTTTGAAAAATCCGGTGAAGTCCTTTACGCAGGCACATCAGGGAAACTCAAAGGGAAATGATTCCACCTATATCATTGGCAATTTAAATACCCAGAATGGTATATTCCGGGTATATATTTATATAAAAATAGATGCTGGCAAGCAATATATACAAGAAATTAGGTTTGACAAGGACTGATGATTAATGATGCCGAATTAAAAGCTTTTTTAGACGAAAAAGTAGCCGCATACAACACCTTCGATTTTATAGAAAACGACCCTGTCTGTATTCCACATCGTTACCATTTGAAAGAAGACATTGAAATTGCAGGCTTTCTGGCTGCCACCATTTCCTGGGGAAACCGAAAAACGATTGTCAGGAATGCGACCCACATGCTGGATTTACTGGGTGAATCTCCTTTTGATTTTGTCATGTCTCACGATGAACATCAGCTTCATTTATTAGATCATTTTGTTCACAGGACCTTTAATAGCATTGATTACAAATGCTTTATACAATCACTAAAACACATTTACACGGAACATGGCGGCCTGGAAGCCATTTTCAGTAAATATGCCGAACCTCAATCGCTGCAATTTGCCATTCATCAGTTCAAGCAACTATTTTTCGAAAAATCGACGGCTGAAAGGAGTAAAAAGCACGTATCAGACCCATTGGCTGGCTCCTCGGCGAAACGGCTTAACATGTATTTGCGATGGATGGTCAGAAATGATAAAAACGGCGTTGATCTGGGCATTTGGAAATCCTTGTCTCCCTCTCAGCTATCCTGCCCGCTAGACATACATACTGGAAATGTAGCCCGGAAACTTGGGTTACTTGAAAGGGTTCAAAATGATGCTCGCGCCGTTACAGCTCTGGACGAAAGCCTAAGAGAAATGGACCCAATAGATCCTGTAAAATATGATTTTGCCCTGTTTGGACTGGGCATCTTCGAGGGATTTTGAAGGGTAATCTCCATCCATTTTAATAAGAAAAACTTATTAACCAAAACGGTGCACCTCAGAATAATTTCATACAAATTAAAATAGATTTTTTGCATAAAGTACCGAATTATGGTATCTTTCGCAAAATTTTACTTTTATAATGGCCGAGCAAAACGATATATCAATCATTCAGTGGCTGGATAAATTATTGGCAAAAGGAGTCTATGGCTTTGCTAAGGAAGCATTGCAGCAGCAAATGCTGGGCTACTCTGTTATTGCTGTTAAAAGGGCACTAAGCCGGTTAAGTACAAAAGGAAAGATTATTTCCATACACAAAGGATATTACCTGGTGCTGCCGCCCCAATACGCTTCAAAAGGCATATTGCCTCCTCAACTGTATTTAGATGCCTTTATGACTTTCTTGCAACGTCCATACTATGTAGCGCTGCTCAATGCCGCTGCATTTCATGGTGCCTCCCATCAGCAACCACAGGAGTACTTTGTAATGACTGATTTTTCCGTTCTACGTCCTACTCAAAAAAAAGGACTTAAAATCAATTACATCAGCATAAAAAAAATTCCAGCATCGCTCATCGAGAAAAGAAAAACGGAAGCGGGATACATACGCATTTCAAATGCGGCACTAACAGCCGGTGATTTGATTCAATTTGAAAAACGCGTAGGTGGCCTCAATCGAGTAGCTACTGTACTGAACGAGTTGGCAGAAGTAATCAAAACAACTGATTTTTCGCCTGCTGTATTGAATCATGTGCATGTTACTGCACTGCAAAGACTGGGGTATTTATTGGAACACGTATGCTTCAATATAGTATTGGCAGATGCTCTGTTTGAAGCCATGAAACGGGAGAAACTACGCTTGTTCCGTATTCCATTAAAGACAGCCAAAGCATCCAAAGGATTTTCTTCCGATAACCGTTGGAAGGTTATTGTGAACACTGAAATTGAAATAGACGAATGATACCACAATCTCATATCATGGAATGGAGCCAACAGGTACCCTGGCAAAGTAACGAACAAGTAGAGCAAGACCTGATAATTTGCCGCGCCTTGGTAGAAATTTTCTCTGATAAATGGTTGGCCAGTAGCCTGGCTTTTCGAGGTGGTACTGCCTTGCATAAACTCTATTTGCAACCTCAACCACGCTACTCAGAAGATATTGACCTTGTGCAGGTACGGGCCGAACCTATCAAAGAAACCGTGCAACGATTACAGGTAGCTTTGACTTTTCTGGGTGAATCCTCTGTGAAACCCAGAAGAGATGGTACTCAAATTATCTGTCGATTTGATTCTGAGTTTCCGCCCTCTTTTCGTTTGCGATTAAAGGTAGAAATAAATACCAGGGAACACTTTACCATGCATGGTTTGGTGCAATTTCCATTTGAAGTCAAATCTTCTTGGTTTGATGGTAGCTGTAACCTTACCACTTATCGCTTGGAAGAGTTGCTTGGCACCAAGTTAAGAGCACTATACCAACGTAAAAAAGGCAGAGACTTGTACGATATGTTCATTGCACTTACCCAAAAACCAGCGTTGGATATTGAAGCTTTGATGCTCAGTTATAAGAAGTACATGAACTATTCGGTAGAAAAGCCACCCACGCAACGAGAGTATTTGTTGAATATGGAAGCCAAAATACATGACAGCGAATTTTTAGGAGATACCACTGCTTTGCTGCGACCAGATGTTCTTTACAATCCCATAGTAGCTTACGAATTAGTAAAAACAACGTTGATTGCAAAGATTTAAAATGAGTTGTATCAACTTTATTTAAAATAGAGCAATATCACTCAATTAAGAATTCTTGCATTATTAGTTTTTTAGCCCTTGACGAAAGTTTACGAAAAATGGACCCGGTGGACCCGGTAAAATATGATTTTGCCCTTTTTGGACTAGGCATTTTTGAAGGGCTTTAGGTGTTATATTTTTCTTACATCAAATCTGCCTTATTTCGTGAGATAAAGTATCAAATTTTTGGCATAATATTTTTTTATTGCCAAAAATTTGAATTAAGTTGAATGTCACATTTGCCATTTTCTAGTCGAGAAATATAACTTTTTTTGTCCCAACTTTCTCAGCAAGTTATTTCTGGGTCATATTTGCTTCTTTTCGTGCTTCCTTCAATATTTCACTAATGACAAAACACTGCGCTTTTTCCTCAAAGTTGTCTCGTTTTTCAGAGCCTGTTTTTCCATATTTTATGTCTAATAATTCGTCAAAATTTTTAGCATTCCTAATATTGTCTTTGCTCATTCCTTTTTCTTTTTTGAGTTAAAATAAACACATCGGAAAGTTTACTCTTTAAACGAAAGTTTGAAATCTGTTTACCGCATTTTGAAAACAGAGATTTCCCCCAACAGGCAATCTGTCGCCATTACCTGCTGGGGGAAATATATTATTGTTTGGTCTGCGCCGGTTTGGAATAAGGCGGACTTTTAATATCCTTCGACGGTTGTTTTTCCAGCATCATCAAGACCTCTTTAACTGCCCTTTCCAATTGAGGGTCACGTCCTTGCTGTAGAGATTTTGCATCCTGACGCACGTCAATATCTGGTGCAACCCCTTCATTTTCAGCAATCCATTTATTGGCAGCTGGATCAAAAATACTATTATCAGGAGCCGTTAGTGCTCCCCCGTCAACTAAGCTATAATGTACAGAACTCTTCACGAGACCACCCCAGGTACGTGCACCAATCAGTGGACCTGCATTTCGGTGACGGAAAACCCAGGGAAAGAAATCACCCCCTGATCCTGCCAGTTCATTGATCAACAAGGCCTTTGGTCCGAGAATCCCTGCCGGCAACTTCATAGGCTTACCACCAGGTACTTCATTGGTAATCGCTGCCCGAAGACTACGGGTCATCAGGTCAGTCATGTAGTCATCTAATAAACCACCACCATTGAAACGTTCATCAATAACAGCTCCTTCTTTATCTTGCTGCGCAAAATAATACCGGTTGAAGGACACAAAACCTGGTCCACCCGTATTTGGCACCCAAATATAACCCAGTTTTCCGCCGGAAAGGCTATCTACCAAACGGCGATTATCTTCCACCCAATTGCGTTGCCTAAGACTTAATTCATTGCGCAAAGGTTTAACCGTTTCGGTCCAGGAACCATCAAAAGCAGGCTTATTGTTCAGATGCAATAC
>Ga0209598_10004088_pt1 | contig 10807 bp, 5 predicted proteins | sample M_140807_EF_Meta_FD_187317 | JGI IMG/M metagenome (GOLD analysis project Ga0209598, IMG submission 187317) | Freshwater microbial communities from Lake Montjoie, Canada to study carbon cycling - M_140807_EF_MetaG (SPAdes) (version 2) | ecosystem: Environmental > Aquatic > Freshwater > Lake... | reverse complement strand
ACAGGTTCGCGGGGTAGCCCGGGGGCCGTGGTCACGGAAAGATTGACCGAGTGACGTGTCAAAATGGGAGTGGTCGAGGCGGGCAGGTGGAAATTTCTACAGTCTGGCGACTGCATGAGCCGACACGGGACGGCTTAGGTTGCCGAGCCAGACGTGCCTGGCACGGTTTTGGGATCGCAGATATCGAAAACGCTCATCATGCGCAACAAAATGCACAACCAAATGACGGTAATCTAGGCATGTTCGGTAAGCCACGCAAATTTCTATTGCCGGCCGCCGCGACCCCCTCCCAAACCAGCATCTTTCTCTGAAAACTACGTTTTTTCGCAACTTTTCCCTGCGGATCAGGCCCTACCCGCCGGTCCCGTCCCCATGATCCAAGGCCCAGCCTCCAGCGAGCAGACCCCTACCTCCGCCCTACCCTGGGCAGAGGCAGCCATCGGGCTTCTCCCTGGGGAAACGGTTCTGGCCACGGGTCGGTTCGACCTCGATGCCGACCTGCAGTTCAGCGATGGCTGGATCGTGCTCACCACCCGACGGGTCATCGCCGACCGACCGGCTTCTGCAACACAGCCGCTTGGTGGGGTGGGCCCGTGGACGTGGACGATCGGGCCCACCACGCGGCTCGACGTCCAGCTCCGCTCCGCCGTCGGCCGCGTGGAACTCTCCGAGGACGATCGTGTCGTCGCCCGCTGGCTGTTCACGCCGGTGAAGGCCAACGCGATCCACATGCTGGAGGATGCGTTCGACGCCCGCGTCGCCGGCCCCGACGGACTCTCCCAGCCTGAAGGAGTCCGCAAGCCGTCCGCGGTTGCCGACGACGCGGCCAGTGAGGTCGATGAGAAGCCCGCTCCTGCCGGCCGCGGGCTCGGCGACGATGACGGTGGCACCGCCTCATGGCGGGCGCTGTTTCGCGTGATCGCATTCGCCAAGCCGCATGCCGGCATGGCGATCCTCGGCGGATTGCTCTCACTTGCCAGCACGACCGCGGCGCTTGTGCCCCCGTATCTCACCATGCCCCTGGTCGATACGGTGCTGATCCCGCGGCAGAATGGAAAGGATGTTCCCTTCGCGCTCGTCTGGTGGTATCTCGGCGGCCTGCTTGCCGCCGCGCTCGCCGCGTGGTTGCTCTCGTGGGTGCAGACCTGGGTGCTTGCCTGGGTGAGCGAGCGGATCGCGGCGGACCTGCGAACGCGAACCTACGCCCACATGCAGACGCTCTCGCTCGACTTCTTCCAAGGGAAGCGGACGGGCGATCTCATGTCGCGGGTGGGAAGCGACACCGACAAGATCAACGTCTTCCTGTCGGTCAACCTGATCGAGTTCGCCTCCAACGTGATGCTCCTGGTGCTCACGGCGACGGTGCTCGTCTGGCTCAATCCGCTGCTCGCCGTGCTCACGCTCGTCCCCTTCCCGTTCGTCGTCTGGCTGATCTACGCCGTCCGCGAGCGACTTCGCCGCGGATTCTCCCGGGCGGCCGTGGCGTGGAGCGACATGACGAGCGTCTTGGCCGACACGATCCCTGGCATCCGCGTCGTCAAGGCGTTCGCCCAGGAGCGCCGGGAGATCGACCGTTTCGTCTCCGCCAACGAGCGGGTGCTCGACGCCAACGACCGCGTCAACGTGATCTGGTCGTTCACGGGGCCGGTGGTGAGCCTGATCAGCGAGATCGGCCTGCTCGTGGTGTGGGCCTGCGGGGCGTGGCTGGTGTTCACTGGCAGCGTGACCGTCGGCGGCCTCACCGCCTTCCTCGCCTACATCGCCCGCTTCTATGGCCGCGTCGAGTCGATGATCCGGATGGTGCCCGCCACGCAACGAGCCGCCGCGAGCGCGCAGCGAATCTTCGAGATTCTCGACTGCAAGCCGACCGTCGCCGAGGCGCCGAGGCCGGTGAAGCTCGGACGCGTCGAGGGGCGGATCGAGATCTCCGGCGTGCACTTCCGCTACGGTGCCCGCGAGGTGCTGCACGGCGTCGATCTGGTGATCGAACCGGGTGAGATGATCGGGCTGGTGGGCACGAGCGGCTCCGGCAAGTCCACACTCGCCAACCTCGTCTGCCGCTTCTACGACCCGTCGAGCGGCTCGATCCGCGTTGATGGTGTCGACCTCCGCGACGTCGACATCGCAGACTACCACCGCAATCTCGGCTGTGTGCTCCAGGAGCCGTTCCTGTTCTTCGGCACGATCGCCGACAACATTGCTTACGGCCGGCCAGATGCCCCCCGCGAGAAGCTCGTCGAGGCGGCCCGTGCCGCCGGCGCCCACGACTTCATCCTCTCGCAGCCCCTCGCCTACGACTCCCGCGTGGGCGAGCGTGGTGGCGGCCTCTCCGGCGGCGAGCGGCAGCGGCTCTCGATCGCCCGGGCGCTGCTCGTCGACCCACGAATTCTTGTCCTCGACGAGGCGACGTCGAGCGTTGATGCGGAAACCGAGGCGATCATCCAGGCGGCAATCGACCGGCTCGTGACGGGCCGCACCACGATCGCGATCGCACACCGCCTCTCGACGCTCCGGCGGGCCAACCGGCTCGTTGTGCTCGACGCTGGCCGAATCGTTGAGGTGGGCACCCACGAGGAGCTCCTCGCCGCCGACGGCATGTATGCCCGGCTCTATCACGCTCAGATGAAGGCGGCCGAAGAGGCCGCGGCTTCGGCCTGACGCCGGCACCACCGTCCTGTTCCCGCGACGCACACCATGCATGCCTCCGACTCCACGATGATCTCCAGTGACTCCCCCGAAGGCTGGCGGATCGAGCGGCACGACCACGGCCGACTCGATTTCGTCGACGCGCATGGGATGCGGCACAACGACGTCGATGTCTTGCGGGCATTTCCGGTGACGGCGGCCGCGGGTCCGGTGGCGATCATCGCGGCCGACGGCGGCGAACTGGCCTGGGTCGAGTCGCTCGCGGATCAGCCGGCCGAGCTCCGCACGCTCCTGGAGCGGGAACTCGCCCAGCGGGAGTTCCTCCCTGTGATCGAACGAATCGAAGCGGTTTCCGATTCCGAGCCGTCGGAATGGTCGGTGATCACCGACCGCGGTCGACACCGCTTCAAGGTGGCCCACGTCGACGACATCGCCCGCCAGGCGGACGGCAGCGTGTTCATCACCGACACGTTCGGGATGCGATATCGGATTCCGCGCGAGTCGGCGCTCGACGCCACGAGCCGCCGCCTGCTCGACAAGCTTTCGTAGGCCGCTCTCCTCGGCAAGTAGACAGGCCGGATGGCCGCGGGCTCCTCGTCGTGTGCAGTTCGGGGTTGCCCATGCCCAAGGCGAATCGAACGGACACAGGTTGCCAACCTGTGCTACGGATGCGAATCAGGAATACACAGGTTGACAACCTGTGCTACGGGAGGCAGCGAGGGGCTGCCCGTGCCCCGGGAGCCGGCGTTGCTGACAAGCGCAGCCATGGATGGCGAAGCGAAGTCAGCATCGAGCGAGTGAAGGCCTGGAAGGCCGCAGCGAGCGTCCGGCGACGGGGCATGGGTAGTCCCGAGCGGGGCGGCAAGGCAGATGACGCGGAACTCGGGCTCGATGCCGGAAGATGGGCCGGTTGCACCGTCCGTGCGGGACAGGGGGGCATTTTTCCAGTAAAAAACAGGCTTTTTTTCTCAACAAGCCGCTTGTGGCCTGCGTACATCGGATTAGTCTCGAAGGGTCCTTCTTAGGAGAGAACCCATGTCCGTGTCCGGTGCCCGCTCGCCTCGCTCGAACTTTCTCCGCAGCCTGCAGTCGCTCGCCTGCGCCGGCCTCGTGCTCGCGCCCCAGGCGCCCTCGATGCGGTTCGCCACCGCCGAGTGCGGCTGCGGTGCCGCCCCCGCACCGGTCGCCGTCGCGGTGCCCACGCAGACCTATCGACTCGACTACCAGACCGTCTTCGACGAACGGCAGGTGACCGCCGAGCGGGTCAGCTACGAGACCGTCTACGACACGAAGACCTACACCGTGCAGAAGCCGGTCTGGGAGACCCAAATGCAGGAGCGCCGCTACACCGTGCAGAAGCCGGTCTGGGAGACCCAGACCCGCGAGGAGCGAACCACGGTGATGAAGCCGGTCTATGAGACCGTGATCGAAGACCGCAGCTACGACGTCACCCGTGACGTGGTCGAGACGGCCACCCGCGAGGAGCAATACACCGTGATGAAGCCGGTCTACGAGACCGCGATGCAGCAACAGGTGCAGGTCGTCCGCAAGCCGGTCTATGAGACGAGCGAGCGCGAGCAGGCCTACACCGTCACCGAACCGGTCACGCAGATGCGGACGGCGTACTCGGTCGGCAGTCAGCCGGTCGACACCGTCACACCGGTGGTCACGCCGGGCGCGACCGGCCTCGGCTATGCACCAGGCGGCTGGGTGATCGATCCGACCACGGGCCTCGCCGTCTGGCAGCGGGGCGGCTACCAATGGGTGATGACGCCGGGCGCGGTGGTCAACCAGGTCAACCGTGTCTACCAGCCGACCTACACGCCGGTGCAGGTTCCGGAAACGACCTACGTCAACCGCGTCGTCACCCAGAAGGTGCCGGTGCAGACCGTCCGCTACGTCGATGAGCAGGTCGTCACGCAGGTGCCAGTGCAGACCATGAAGATGGTGGCCGAGACGGCGGTCCGGCAGGTCCCGGTGCAGACGGTTCGCAAGGTCGTGGAGCGGGTTGACAACAAGGTGCCGGTGCAGGTTTGCAAGATGGTGCCGGAGGAGCAGGTCCGCCAGGTGGCGTTCCAGGTCTGCAAGATGGTGACCGAGGAGAAGGTCGAGCCGGTGCAGGTGCAGGTGATGAAGGTTGTCGCCGAGGAGCGTTCGGTGCAGGTGCCGCGGGTGGTCGAGAAGAAGACCCCCTACACCTACACGGTGCGGATGCCGAGGACGGTGGTCACGAAGGTGCCGCTCGATCCGTGTGGCAATCCGCTGCCCGCTGTCGCCCCGGCTGCGGCTCCGGCCGTGCTGGCCCCCGCCCTGCCGGCGGCGGCCACCTATGAAACGGTGCCCGCGCCAGCAGCCTCGTCGGCCCGTCCCGAAACTCCCCCCGGCGCCGCTCCGCTCAAGACGTTCAGCGACAAGCCGGCCGCGGCGGCCGCCCCCGTCAGCGATGGCTGGACGGCGTCGCCCCTGCAGCATGTCGATCCGGCGAAGACCGCCGGGGTTCAGTCGCGGGTTGCCGAGAAGCCGTTGGCGGATCCCGCCGTGGCCGCCGAGGCGATTCCCTCTCCTTCGGCTGCGGTGCCATCCGTGACCGTTCCTGCCGAGCCCACTCCGACGGTCGCGCCGGCCGGCCCCGCAGTCGAGCCGGCCCAACCGGCGCACGATCTTCGCGACGTCCCCTCCGCAAAGACCTCAGGCGCTGGTTTTCTGAAGCCGATCCTCACGCCCGACCACACGACCTGATTCGGCGTGGCGGCCGCTGAGGCCGCATCCGGCCAGTCGCCTTGCCTGCTGTCGGCTGCCCCAGCGAACGCTTCCCTGATCCACCGGCTGGGAACGCTGCTTCGACCTGGTTTTTGAGGGGGGTTGCCGTGACAACCCTTGCTGTGGCACTTAGTGGCGATTGACGCGGCCTGTTATTTCGTGCGGCGTGAATCTCCGGAGACCAGCAGATGAGCGGGCAGGTGTCATCGTCGGCGGTGTCGAAGGAACTGGCAGATATCGCCCTGGCGATGCAGTCGGAACGGACGGGTCACACGCCGAAGGCGGTGACGGTGGTCGCCAGCGACGAGACGGTGGTGGTGACGCTCCAGGAGGCGCTGACGCCCGCCGAGAAGATCCTCGTCCGCACCGAGGCCGGCGCATCGAAGGTCGAGGAATACCACCGGGCGCTGTTCGCGGTGTCTTGCAACGAACTCCGCCGCGAGATCCAGCGACTGACCGGCCGCAGGGTCCGCGAGGCGGCTGTGGTGATGGAGCCCGCGAGCGGCGCGCTCGTCCACGCCTTCACGAGCGGCACGATGGTGCAGATCTTCCAGCTCGAGCCGCTGCTTGCCGCTGTCTGAAGACGGCGGCGGAAGGCCGCATCTCGTGCCACTGTTTCAAGCCCACGAGTAGGATCCGGTTGAGCGTGAGCGTGCCCGAGGTGGCGGCCCGATTGGCAGCCCGCAGCCGCGCCACGCGGGCGGGGTCACCTGGTGGCTGGCTCGAGTCCCTCATCCGAGCGACCCATCCGCCGGAGGCGACCGTAGAAATGACCTCGGCGGCCGTAACCGCGGCCGGCGAAGTCCATTTCCTTGCCCCCTGAAGCCGCGCGTGCTAAAAGCGTGGGGGGGAGGCTGCCATATACATTTTCAGACTTTTTTGGATACACGCGTGGAACGGCGTCCCCGCCACCCCCCGTCACTGAGTGCCTCGGTCGCCGCGCGGGTGGCCGCCGCGTTCGCGGTCTGCGCCGGCCTGGTGATGGCGCCGCGAGGGGCTCATGGCCAGACCATCACTCTCTCGGGCAGCGTGATCGGCTCCACGCCGACCACGCTGGGCTACAACTCCGGCCACTTCCTGCCGGGATCCAACACGGCGTCATGGTGGAAGTACTCGGGGGTCAACGGCAGCCGGATCTTTTCGAGCCCCAGCTACCTGACGCCCGGCTCGAGCACCTACTTCCGGTCGGAATCGACCCTGTCGCTCAGCGCGACCACGCAGGCCCAGTTCGTCACGCAGCGCGACGCACTCCGGGCCAGCGGCACGGCCACCACGTTCGTCCGTTGGGACCGGATCTTGCCGCTCTACACCACCGGCACCACCGACGGATCCAACTCGATCCAGCTGAAGACGGCCGAGGATTCGATGAAGTCGCTGGGCGTCAAGCCGCTGATCGTGATGACAAGGTCGCCCGGAAGCTACGCGTGGCCCGCCTCCCCTTCGGCCAATGCGGCTGGTGACTGGCAGGATCGCTGGCTGGCCTGGCAGCAGTGGTATTCCCAGGCGTTCATCCACGCCCAGTACAACGACGTCGAGAACTACCAGTTTTTCAACGAGCCGGACCTCTACGCCAGTACCTACGGGACGCTCACGCAGGACCAGTGGCTCGAGATGGTGCGGTTTGGCGCCAACGCCGTCGAGTGCGCCATCGCTGACGTCAACCGACTCTACGGCAAGAGCCTCACGGCCCACGTCTATGGGCCGGTGACGACGGGACCCGAGACCTCGGCAGGCGGCTGGGGCGATCTGCTCCTCCGCAATCGCACCAACCAACTGATCACCGGCTCGTCATCGTCCTACCGGCTCTTCGACAACTACGACTACCACAACTACGGCAGCAGCCCGACGACGTTCGGCACGAAGGTCGCCGACACGATCGCGGCGATCAACACGACGACCGGCGGCCAGGCAGCCCAGTTCCCGATCGTGCTCAGTGAGTTCAACACCCGCACGAGCGCCAACTACGATCCGACCGACGCGACGAACAATCCCAGCGGCTACACGCCCGACACGCTCGACATGTCGAGCCGCCTCGGCCAGATCCTCGTCAATCTGGCCAACAATAAGCCCGACGAACTCTATCTCTTCAAGTTCAGCAACGCGAGCGGCGCCAACAACGGCGTTCATTGGCAGAGCGAGAGCGGCTCGAAGAACGTCGGCGGCGCCTCACGGTCGGCGATGGCGTACCAGCTCTTCACGGAGGGCTTTACGGCCAACACGCTCCTCAAAGCTCCGACGTCGTCCGACTCCGCCCTCACCATGGCAGCCTCCTACGATGCGGCCGAGGGCAAGCGCTATGCCTACATCGCCAACGAGAGCAGCTCGGCGAGCAAGTCGATGACGCTCGATCTCACCTCCTGGAACGTAGCTGTCGGTTCGACGGTGACGGTCAAGCAGGTCAGCGGACTGCATCAGGGCGGCATCAGCCAGACGCTCACCGTGCCCGCCAACCGCACGATCACAGTCAACGCCGATCCGTTCGGCGTGGTGCTCGTCACCGCCCCCACCGTGAGCGGCCTGGAGCGGCGGCCGTTCATCGCCTCCGAAAACGCCTACGTGCAGGAGAGCGGCCTGACGACCAACTACAGCGGGTCGGCGGCCCTGCTCGTCCGCAGCGGCAGCACCACGGCGAATCACAATGCCACCTATCTCAAGTTCGCGATCGGGTCGCTCGATCCCGCGCTCGTGGCCGACGCCACGCTGAGCATCACCGCCCTCGATCCGGCCGCGACCGACCCCACGACGGCCGGCATCATCTGCCACGTCTACGGGATCACGAACTCCACCTGGCGGCAGGCGACGAGCGGCACAGCCGCGGGCATCACCTGGACGACCGCCCCCAACATCAGCCAGGCCAGCCGCCCGGCCACGCGGACGACGATCAGCCAGAACTACGTGACAGGAGTGGGCACGACGGCCGACATCGTCGGCCAGTTCGCCGCGACGGGCACGGCCGCGACGCTCTCGATCGATGTCAGCCGTTGGATCGCGGAGCGGGTTGCCGCGGGCGACACGAACGTGAGCTTCATGATCACCCGCGACGTGCGGTTCGACGGCGATTTCGACAACGTCCATTCCCTGGCGATCACGAGCCGCGAGGGTGCCGGGGTCAACACCACCCTGGCGCCGACACTCACGCTCTCGACGCGCACGGCGCCGATCACGATCTCCGTCGCATCCGGCAGCCAGACCCAGCTCCAGACCGGCAACTCGCTGATCCGGGGCACGAGCCCGGTGACGAAATCGGGCACGGGCACGCTGGTCTACGATGTCGCCAACACGACGACGGGATCGACCACGATCCAGGCTGGCACGCTGCGGGTCGCCCACCCGCAGGGGCTCGCGGCCAGCCCCACCACCATCCAGGCCGAGGGCCGCCTGCTGGTCGACACAGGAATCACGATGAAGGCCCCACAAGTGACGCTTGCGGGCGGAACGCTCGCGGCCGCGGCAATCTCGGTCAATGGCACGAGCGGCATCGGGCTCCTGACGATCTCGTCCGGAGTCGTCGCCGGGGCTCCGGCGCTGAGCATCGCAGGTGGCGGCCGCGTGGTGATGTCGGCAACGTCGGCCGAGTCGCTGAACGTTTCGGCGCTCACCATCGACCAGACTGCCGGCGGAAGACTCGACCTCGGCAAGGGCAGCATCACGATCGCCCCCGGAGGCATCACGTCGGCGGCACTGCGGGCCGACCTGGCGGCCGGCTTTGCGGACGGCGCCTGGAGCGGCACGAGTGGCATCGTGTCCACTGCGGTGGCCACGGCCCAAGCCGCCGGCCTGCTGCGCACGATCGGCTGGACCGATGCCGGCGACGGAACGCTCCGGGCGGCCTTCGCCGCGCCGGGCGACTCCAACCTCGACGGCCTGATCGACCTCCTGGACGCCGCGAACTTCCTTACCGGGGGTCTTTATGACGCGAACCTCCCCGGCACCTGGGCGGATGGCGATTTCACGTACGACGGCCTCGTGGACATCCTCGACGCCGCCGACTTCATCGGCACCGGACTATTCGACACCGGCTTCTACGAGGGATCCGTGGCAGGAACCGTGGCCGTGGTGCCGGAACCCTCCGGGATGGCCCTGATCGGCTTCGCAGCCATGGTCGGGGCCGTTGCCGGGAGGAAGCGGCCAAGGTGTTGAAAGCCCCGCCGGCTCTCGTATAAACTCTCGCTTGGGTTGTATACATGGCCGTCCGCCCAAGGGTTTCTAGGCGGTAGGCTGCGGTCGCGGGGATTCCGTCTTCGGAGGGTTCATCATGCACGCTTGCCGTTCGTTCTTGCGTTGCTCCAGAGCAGTCGCGGCTTCCACTTCGACTCGCAAAAGCCGACTCTCCGGATTCATCGATGGGCTCTGCCGAGGCGTGCTCACCGGACTGGTGCTCGTCGCCGGGATGCCGCAGGCCCGCGCGAGCACACTGCTCACCTGGGATCTCACCACGACCACCGGTTCGACGAGCGGATCAGCGGCCTCGGCACTCGTCGTCGGCGTGACGGGGACTGTGATGTCGTCGGGCACCGGCACGACCGCGGGGAATGCAGGATCGGGCGGCTCCAACGGCAGCCCGAGCAACACCTGGAATCGCACCTACCTCAACGTCACCACCTCGGCGACGGCCGCGCTCGCCGCCGGCAATTACATCGAGTGGACCACGACGGCGGCGCCCGGCTACACGGTGTCGTTCAACGGCCTGACCGGCATGAACCTTGCCAAGACGAGCACGGGTCCCGATCAGGCGTCGCTCTTCTATAGCACCGACGGCGGCCTCAACTTCGTCCAGACCGGCTCATCTGTCCCCGTCACGGGCACGTTGACATCGGCGGCGACGACCTTCGCGTCGACGATGTCAGCGACGCCGATCGTGCTCGACGGTGGTGGGAGCGGCGCGTCGATTCTCTGGCGTCTCGCGGCCTATGGCGGTGGTGCAAGCCGGATGGGCATCGGCAAGGCGGCAACAGACGATTTTTCGATGCTCGGCACGGTCACGGGCGGCGCCGCCCGGAATCTCACCTGGGTGGGCACCGCGGGCAACGGCACCTGGGACACCGACCCCGCCAACACGGCCTGGACCACCGGCAGTTCAGCAGCAGCCTTCGCCACCAACGACAACGCCTCCTTCACGACCTCAGGCACGGTGTCAGTCGGGGCGGGCGTGGCCGCAGGCTCCGTTGCCGTGTCCAACGCGTCGGGCGTGCTGCGGCTGGAAAACAACGGCTTCAGCGGCACCACGCTCACGAAGTCGGGGTCCGGCACGCTCGTGCTCGCGGCGGCCAACACACTCACCGGCGGTGTCACGGTGACCGGCGGAGCAGTCGTGCCGGCGGCAGCCGGGGCCTTCGGCAGCCAGCCACTCGGCCTCAACGGAGGCACGCTTGCATTCGCCGACCCGACCGTGACATCCATG
>Ga0209598_10004087_pt1 | contig 10809 bp, 12 predicted proteins | sample M_140807_EF_Meta_FD_187317 | JGI IMG/M metagenome (GOLD analysis project Ga0209598, IMG submission 187317) | Freshwater microbial communities from Lake Montjoie, Canada to study carbon cycling - M_140807_EF_MetaG (SPAdes) (version 2) | ecosystem: Environmental > Aquatic > Freshwater > Lake... | reverse complement strand
CCCCAGCTCTCCGAGAGCCAGAAAAAACTTCCCTTCGTACTTCTCGGTAACCTCACCCCCGACCTCCAACACTCCGTCCTCGATCAGATGCAAAAGCCCAAGTTCGTGGTGGCGGACACCATGAACCTCTGGATCGATATCGCCCGCACCCGTCTTCTCGAACTCCTGCCCCGGATCGATCTCCTGATTCTCAACGATTCCGAAGCCACCCAGCTCTCCGACGAATCCAACCTCGTCCGGGCCGCCCGCTGGCTCCGGGAACGGGGCCCCCGTTATGTCGCCGTGAAAAAAGGAGAACACGGCTGCTTCCTCGCGGGACCAGAGGGCGCCTTTGCCGCCCCCGCCGTACCCCTCGAGCAGGTGCTCGATCCCACCGGCGCCGGAGACACCTTTGCCGGCGGACTCACCGGTTACCTCGCCGGCCAAAAAGAGACCAACCTCTCCACCCTCGCCCAAGGCGTCATCGAAGGCACCATCCTCGCCTCCTTCACCGTCGAAGACTTCAGCCTCAACCGCCTTGCCTCCCTTTCCGAAAAGGATATCGCCGCCCGCCGTCGGGAACTCCTGCGGTTGATCAATCCGAACCCCTGATCCCCGTGGAGTCTTCGGAGGAGATCGCTCTGGTCCTGCTCCTTCTCACCGTCATCGGATCCGTGGCCGTGACTCTGGCCCTGACTCTCCTGCATCCGAAATACCGGGAACTCAAACCTCGCCTGATTCTCTCCACCCAAATGCTGGGAATCCCTTTGGCGGTTTACGGCCTGCTTCGCTGGCTCACCTCCCTACCTCTGGCCAGGTTCGACTTCTTTTTGACTGCCCTTGTGGCCGTGTACACCTTCGAGTTTCTTTTCTTTTTCACGGTCATGCGCCACCCACCCCGACGGCCACGCTGATTTTCACCCAAAGAACTTTGAGAAAACTCTCTTAAAGCCCTAATGGGCAGGGCCTGGTGACTTGTTCGAGAAACTTTCGGCCAAGGCTTGCCCCGTCGGTGTTTATGAAGCAAACTAATGTCTTGTCGTCCTCCATCTCCCACGCCCAAGCCACGACCCCACTGACTAAGATTATCCTCTTAGCCTTGGTCTGGCTTCCCATCTTCGGGGTCATTTCGGCCATTGTCCTTCTCTGGAACTCCTATGTCACTTGGGTCGACCTCACCCTTCTTCTGTCTTTCTTCGTCATGGCAGCCTTTGGCATCACCCTCGGCTACCACCGAATGCTCACCCACAAGAGCTTTCAAGCCCACCCGTGGCTGAAAACCGTTCTCCTGATCTGGGGCTCCATGGCCATGCAAGGTCCCGCCCTGCACTGGGCCGCCACCCACATCCAACACCACGCCAATTCAGATGATGACGACGATCCCCATAGCCCCCTCAAAAGCCTCTGGCACGCCCACGCCGGCTGGATCCTCGACAACTTCAAGCCCGACATTCAGCGCTACGCCGGAGCCCTTCTCAAAGACCCCATCATCGCCTTCATCCACAAAACCTTTTGGCTTTGGGTCTTTGTCGGCTTAGCCATCCCCACTCTCATCGGGGGAGCCACCGCCGCTCTTTTCGGTCAATCCTTCCTGCTCGGAGCCTTCGGGGGATTGGTTTGGGGTGGATTCGTCCGTCTCTTTCTCAATCAGCACATCACCTGGTCCGTGAACTCGATCTGCCACACCTTTGGCGGTCGTACCTTTGAAACCACCGACGCCAGCCGCAACAACTTCCTCTTCGGCATCCTCGCCATGGGGGAAGGTTGGCACAACAACCACCACGCTTTTCCCCGCTCCGCCCGCCACGGCATGCACTGGACCCAGCCAGATATGTCCGCATGGATGATTTGGCTCTTTGAAAAACTCGGCCTCGTCCGCGATGTGGTTCTCATCTCCCCCCAGCGGATTAAAGCCCGCATGGCAGACCAACCTGATCCCGAACCGGAATCCGTCATCCTGCCCGTACCCGCCGAACAGCGGGACTAAACGAATTAACCCAACAAAAAACCCTGCCCCGTAAAGGGCAGGGTTTTTGTTTGTCTAGATGTCTTACTTTTTGTCGGAGGGGGCGACGTTGTTGGTCTCGGAACTCTTCTTCTTTTTTGCACCGCCGTCATCATCGTGACAGCTGGAGCACTGGGCTCCTGCAATTTGAGCCGAAGCCAATCCCACCACCAACCCCAACACGGCAAGACGAGTCGATTTGTTGATCATTCCTAAATGGTAGAAAGAGGACAGGCAGACGCAAGTCAGGCCGGACCGATTTTCTCTAAAACCCTTCTCAACAAGGAGATTCCCGACTCCTGACTTTTCTCCGGATGAAACTGGAACCCAGCCACCTGCCCTTTCCAAATTCCGCTGGGAAACCATCCCCCATACTCCGTTTCACTGGCCAACCAATCCTTGGGCGCCGAGGACGGTCGAAAGGAGTGCACATGGTAAAAATATCGGTCCCCACCGGTAAACAGTTCCTGCGCCCGGGCGGAAACCCTCACCTCACTCCAGCCAATCAGTGGTATTTTGAGGCCTTTCCCTTGAAATTTTTCCACGCGACCGGGCAGCAACCCGAGCCCCGCGACCCCGGGCGCCTCCTCGCTCTCCTCCCACAGAAGTTGGAATCCCAAACAGATACCGAGAAAAGGGCGCCCAGCCTTGACCCAATCCCTTAAGGGTTCGAGGAGTTTCCTTTCTTTCAAACCTTGGACGGCATCGCCAAAGGCCCCCACCCCCGGCAACACTACCAACCCGTCTTGATCCAGTGCGGAACCAGTCTCCGCACGGGCCACCTTGGCACCAGCCTTCTCCAAGGCCCTCTCCACACTCCGCAGGTTTCCCCTGCCGTAGTCGATCATCACCACCTTCATCATTTCGCCATCCTAGCAAACCTCGCCTACCGAAGTGACCTTTTTCCTTTCCTTCATCCCGTCAAAAAATCCCCCAATCCCGCCACCAAGGGAACCCCACAACGCTCCAGCCTATCCCGGCTGTTGTGCCCACAAGGAATCAAGAAACAGTCCACCCCCATGGCCCGGGCCACCTCCGCATCATGGGTCGTGTCACCAATCAGAGCCGTCTCTTCCGGACGAACATGCAGCTCTCTCAACATCTCCAACCCCTGCTCCACTTTGCCCGCCGCATAGTGATCCCGATTCCCGGCCACACTCCGAAAATGAGCCCGCACTCCGAAATGCCTAAGAAACTCCTCCAAGGTATGGTGGGAGTAGGCAGAGAGAACTGCCTGTGAAATTCCATGCCCCTCAACCTTCCTCAGTAACTCTTTGGCTCCTGACTGCAAACGACACTCCTTTTTTCGCTTTTCGTACTCCACAATGAATTCTGTGCCGGCCTCCGCAAAAGTCTCCTTCTTCCAGTCAAAACCCACGGTCCGGTAATACTTCTCGACCGGAAAATCAAAGACCGCCTCATATCTCTCCTGGCTGATCGCAGGCAATCCCCGCTTGCGCAGTTGCCCGTTCATGATTTCACGACAGAGCCAGGCATCGTCCAGCAGGGTCCCATTCCAATCCCAGATCAGGTGCCTATATTTTTTCAGAATCACGTTTTCAAAAGATGGACCAAAGGATTCTGAGCCTCGATCTATTTTTAACCCTCGGTTTCTTTACCTCTTTTCCGCCGAACGCTCCTTCCATAATCTCGAGGGATGTCCTTGGCTTCTGTCATGGCGGTCACTCCCCACCCCAAGGGCTTCCGCTCCCGCCGGGCTCTCAACTGGATCTCCCTGGGTCTTCTTTATGCCTCGTTCTACATGTGCCGATACAACTTCCGTTTTGCCGTACCCGGGATCATGCATGAGTTCCATTTCACCACCTCCCAGATCACCGACATCATGGCGATCTGGTCCCTGGCCTACGGCACCGGACAGCTTTTTAACGGTCTTCTCGCCGACCGAATTGGCGGCAAGCTTTCCCTTCTTATCGGTGGCGTGGGAACCATCATCGTCAACCTCGTCTTTGGTTGCACCAGCCTCGCCTCCAACTTTGCCACCTTCACCCTGATCTGGCTGATCAACGGCATCGTTCAGGCCGAGGGACCGGGCATGGTCAAAATCAACACCGCCTGGTTCGACCGTCGCGAACGTGGAACTTTCTCCGGAATCTACGGGCTGGTCATCCAATCAGGCCAGGTCGCCATCAGCCACATCGCCCCCATCATTCTTGCCGGGTTCACGATTTTTGCCTTCACCGTACCCCCAGGCGAATGGCGCTGGCTTTTCCGAATCCCCCCAATCTTTACGGCCGTGACCGCCATCCTCATGGCTCTCTGCGTGAAGCAGACCCCCGATGAAGCCGGTTTCCCCGGAGCCATCCATGACGAGATCGATGACTCCGCCGGCGTGACCGTTCCCCTCCTCCAGTCCCTCAAGACTATTCTCACCCACCCCTTGGTTTGGTTCTACGCCGTGGCTTACGGCTGTACAGGTGCCGTTCGCTCCAGCTCTGACCAAATCGCTATTCTCTATTTTCAGGATCAACTCGGCTTCGACATGAAGACCAACATTCCCGCCGCCGCCCGGATCACCCTTGAAGTCATGCCCGTCGTGGCCGTCCTGGGATCCTTCCTCTCGGGATGGGTCTCCGACCATATCTTTAAGGGGCACCGCTCTCCGGTGGCGATGGCTCTCTACTTGATCGAAGCCATTGTCATCAGCATTGCCGCTTTTGTTCTCCTCCTTGGCAAGGTTGGCCCCACTCCGTCTGGAATTTTCGTGGGTTGCCTCATTCTCATCCTCATCTCCTTCACTGCCAACTCCACTCACTCCATCGTCGGCACCGCAGCTCCTATGGACATTGGCGGAAAAAAGATGGCCGGCTTTGCCGCCGGCGTGATCGACTCCTTCCAGTACTATGGGGCCGCCATCTCCCTCTCTCTCTCCGGTCGCGTCCTCGAAGCCACCAAAGGCCAATTTGGCTACACCTTCTGGTTTGTCATCATGGCCGCATTCGGCCTGCTCGGAGCCTGCGCCATGGCCTATGTCCGCAACACCCAGCGGGCCCACGGCCAAGCCCCTGCTCCCGACCTTCCCGTCTAATTCAGAAGCCGGGCCTAGGCCCGGCTTCTGGACTACGCCCCGCCAGCCACGAGATGACTAACAGCGCCACCCCAACGCTGATCGCCGAATCAGCGATGTTAAAGGCCGGCCAAGACCATCTCCCATAGTGGAAATCCAAAAAATCCAACACGTATCCCAACCGCACCCGGTCGATTAAATTCCCGATCGCTCCTCCGGCCACCATCCCGGCCACCACCTGGACCCACCGCTTCTCCCAATCCCATCCCCTCACCACCCATACAGAAAGAATCAGAATCCCCAGAGCCAACACTCCGGTCAGTAGGTTGTTGCCTTGGGCCATACCGAACGCCACCCCAGTGTTGTGCACCCGGGTCAAAGAAAAGAAGCCCGGCAAGATCTGCATACCGCATCCCGGGAGTAACGATCGTTCAATCCACACTTTGCTGCCTTGATCCACCACCAAGATCCCGATCCACACCGGTAAAAACCAACCCCGCCCCAGTCGACTCAACTTTTCGCTCCAGCAGAGACCACACTGTCACAACGGTGGCAAAGGGCTGGATGCGCAGCGCTCTTTCCCACGGTCTCGGAATGCCTCCAACACCGCTCACATTTGGTGCCCTTGGCTGGAAATACTGTCACCTCCAGAGGGCCACCACCGCCCCCTGCTTCCACTCCGCTCACCAGACAAACTTCCTCCAGAAGAGCTGCCTCCATGGCGTCGGTCCCCTCTCCACGGATCTCAACCCTGGCCTCCAGACTTTTGCCGATCTTCTTGACCTTCCTCTGCTCTTCCAACGCTTCGTTTACCTTCGCTCTGGCCTGAAGGATTTTCTCCCATTTCGTCTCTTCCTCCGAGGACCACTTCGGGGGTACGCCAATTTCCGAAAACTTCTCCAGATGAACCGAAGCCCCATTGGCGCCCGGCACCGCCTTCCAAGCTTCCTCCGCGGTAAAGGCCAAAACGGGAGCCACCCAACGGATCAAGGCATCAAGCACCTCATACATCGCGCTCTGGGCCGACCTTCTCTTGGGATCATTTTCCGCATCGCAATAAATCCGATCCTTGCAGGCATCCACATAGAACGCACTCAACTCCACGGAACAGAAGCGGTTCAACGCGTGGTAGACGGCTGGAAAGTTATAACTCTCATAAGCTTCCCTCACCGATTTTCCCAATGCTGCTAACTTGGCTTGGATATAGCGATCCAGTGGGCTTCTGGATCCCACTGCCACGGAATGTTTTTTGGGATCAAACCCTGCGAGATTCCCCAGCAGGATCCTCAGGGAATTTCGAATTAAGCGATAACTGTCCCCCACCCGACCGAAGATCTCCGTGGAAAATGGCACATCCTCCCGCGCATCCTCGCTGGCCACCCAGAGCCGCACCACATCGGCCCCGTACTTGTCGACCAACTCCATCAACGCCGGTGGTTTGCCCCTGGATTTCGACATCTTCCGCCCATCCACATCCACCACAAATCCGTTCGTCAGGACGGTCTTAAATGGTGCCTTTCCAGTCAGAGCGACCGAAAGCAGCAGGCTCGATTGAAACCACCCGCGATGTTGGTCGCTCCCCTCCAGATACAAATCCGCTGGAAATTTAACCCGTCCATCCTTTGCCACCGCCGACCAGCTCGAACCTGAATCCAGCCAAACATCCATCGTCTCCCTTCCACGCTTCCAGTCCCCCGGAACACCACAGCTCTTGGCGATCCCCTCATCACTTTCGCTAAACCAAAAGCCCGCCCCCTCCTTTTCCGCCCGATCCGCCACCTTACGGATGATAGCGGCATCCAACACCGAAGTGCCGTCCGGCTTGTAAAATGCGGGGATCGGCAAACCCCAAGACCTCTGGCGGGAGATGCACCAGTCCGGCCGTCCTCCCAAGGCCCCACGGATCCGGCTCTCCCCCCAACCCGGCACCCACTTCACCTGGCCCACCGCCTCCAACGCCTTGTCCCGCAGCTGATCCATCCGGATGAACCACTGCCGCACAGAACGGAAAACAATCGGAGTTTTGGAACGCGGACAATGTGGATAGCTGTGCCGGATCTTTTCCCGTGCCCAGAGTCTGCCTTTTTTCTCCAACAGATCAGCGACCTCCGGATTGGCCGCAAAAACGTTCTTTCCCTCAAGCTCAGGCACTCCTGCCTCGGCCGTCAGTTTTCCGGCCTCATTGACCGGTGAAAACGGCTCCAACCCATGTTGCCGTCCCAACACATAGTCCTCATGTCCATGCCCCGGAGCAATGTGGACCAACCCCGTCCCGGAATCCGCTGTCACGAAGTCGGCCACATGAACCTTACCCTCACGCTTCACCAAGGGATGATGATATCCCTTCTTTTCCAGATCCTTGCCCTTCCCCTCCCTGACCACCTTCAGCTCTTGACCCGCAGCCTTGGAGACTGCCTCTAGGCGGCTCTTCGCGACCCAAACCTTCCTTCCGTTCCCTGTGTCGGCCAACACGTAAGTCATGCCCGGATGCACGGCGACCGCCAGATTCGCCGGCAGGGTCCAAGGAGTCGTCGTCCAGATCAGCAGATCCTCATCCTGGGAATCCTTTAACTCCATTCTCACATAGACGGATTCGTCTTCACGGTCGGCATACTCCACCTCCGCTTCCGCCAGAGCCGTCCGACAGCCCGTGCTCCAATGCACCGGCCGCAATCCCTCGTAAACCATCCCCCTCTCCACCAGATCCGCCAAAATCCGCAACTCCGCCGCCTCATAAGCGGGATTCATCGTCAGGTAGGGCTTCTCCCAGTCCCCCAAGACCCCCAAGCGTTGAAACTGTTCCTTTTGCCTCCCGATGAAATGTTTGGCCACCTCCTCACATTTGGATCGGATCACGGCCGGCTCCGCACCCACCAACTTCTGTTCCGTCACCACCTTGTGCTCAATCGGAAGGCCATGACAATCCCAACCAGGAACGAAGGGCGTTCGAAATCCCGACATCGCCCGGCTTTTGAGGACGATATCCTTGAGCACCATATTGAGTGCATGGCCCACGTGGGCATCCCCGTTGGCAAAAGGCGGTCCGTCGTGGAGATGAAATTCAGGGGCCCCTTGGCGGGCTTTTAGAAGGGCTTCGTAAGTCTTTCCCTCGAGCCAATCCGCCGCCATCGCTGGCTCCCGCTTGGGCAAATCCGCCCGCATAGGAAAATCGGTCTTGGGAAGGAGGACGGTCGAACTGTAATCCATCCAGTATTTTCTAGGAGAAACAAGCTCCCCGTCCAAGCGTCAAGACTTGTTCAAGCTGACAAAGATCTGATCAGAGGAAGGGAGTTAAGCGGGGGTTGCTGCCCCAGTGTTCGGATTTGAGTTAACCGGACCAGGGGTAGGTGGGGACGGCGGAGGCGTGCCAGTGCCAGCACTTCCTGTCCCGCCAGCCGCTGTTTGAGTGGATTCAACTCCGGCAGCTGTAGCCACGTCGGCCGGAGCTGCACCCCCATCTGATGGAGCCATGCTTGAAGCCGCAACCGCCTTCCCTTCCCCAGAACGGGCATCAGCAGCCATAGACGCCCCTGTTCCAACGAAGCTGTCAGTTGAACCAAGGCCTGCCACCTGACCCGTGGCACTCGAAAAACCCTGATTCGAGCTGATCGATACGGCCGTAGAGGAACCGGTCGGAACAAACTGAGCACTCCCTGATGCTACCTTGGCGCTCACCTCGCCCCCCGCATCGGTATTGATGGCGAAAGCAGTCGCAAGATCCGCACTCTGATTCTCCCCACCAGCTGTTGCGGAGTTCAGAGTCAAATTGGGAGCTTTGGTGCACTCCTCCGGAGACATCCCTGTCAGCGCCGCCAACACATTAGCAACAGAATCCTCCGCTCCCCCACTCTTACCTTCCGCACCGCTGTTTTGGGCAAACCCGCTGGCTCCCGACTCGATTGCGTCCGACTGCTTCTGCGCAACGGCCTCAACTTTTTCCGTTCCCGGCATGGGATTCGAGAATTCACTAAAAAGCGGCGAGCTTGTGATTAAGCCGGTTACGTTGACCTCTTTGACTGTGGCCCCTCCCGATTGGTTAGCGGATATTACCCCCATTTGTCCTGAGGTCAGAGTTGTCACCGATCCATCTTTTCCGGTGATCTTGCCACTGCCCCCCTCAGTTTCGAGCACCACAAAGGCAAAATTACCCTTCCCATCCGCAGAGGCCATCACCGTGCTGCCGGTGACCGCCCCCACTACACCGCCGCTCTCAACCGAGACTCCCCCGTTGCCGGGAGGCACGTGCATCAGCATCGCCCCCTTTTCCAGATGGACCATGCGCTCCTTTGAATCAAAGGAGAAATGGGAATTCTGCCCCATCCGCAACACGGAAGAGTCTTGGAAAGTCAGTTCCGTGCAGGACTCTGCCCCGGTATCCACCTTGTTACTTTCGGTCAGCTTGCCGTCTTTTTGCGCCTGTTTTTTTTCGGTTCCTTCAATCTGGGTAACGTTGTTTTTTACGGCACTGAACGCACCAGCCTCCAGAGGCTTCTTATCCGCGCTCCAAACCGGACTCACCCCAACCAAAAGAGAGGCCCAGACCAACCAAGCAAAAAAGGGTTGTTTCATTTTTTTGCCGCCTTCTGGGGCTTGGCTCCTGGAACCGTGCTCTGCGCCTTCATCAATCCCTTGGGCGTGGAAACTTCCAGTTGAATCTTCTCACCAAAACCATCGGCCACCGCAAAGTGAACATCCCCTTGGATGGTTTTCAGCTGGGTCAGGGCCTTCTGCAGGATTCCCTTCTCAAACTGACTCGAGCTGTTTTCAAAAAAGATCTCACTATTCTCCTGCACCTCTGCAAGCACCCCGGAGACCGGAAGAAATAGGACCATGGAGAGTGACCCTGTCTTGATGGAACTTCCAACGGGAAGATTCTGCCCGAGCCTGATCGGTTTCCCATCCACGGTGGCACTGCCCACCACCCTAAGAACCTTGCCGGCCTTGGAAAAAGGACTGGGCTCGCCCTGCAACCAACCTGCCGCACGCTTGATAAACTGGCCCGCAATCGAATTGGTTGCAGCGGGCGCCTGGAGGTTCTCCATCCCGGTGATCCTTTGAATGTCAGCCAGCAAATCCGGGCGTATCCCGACCGATTGTGACGCGATTGTTTCCTTTAGGTCCGGCCTTGCGGTGATGACTTGGGTTAGAATCTCCTCGATCGCTTCCGGACAACCCCCCACACCGTCCTGAGCGATATCCAATAACGTCGCCTCTTTGCAGACCGCGGGGAAAGCCTTGAGTGTCGCCGCCTCGGGAGTTCCAGCGGCCAAGGCTGAGGCCTTGTCACTCCCTGGGAATGCCAGCTTTTGGTTGGCGGAGGCCGATCCCCGCTCCACACCTCCTGCGACATCTGCCAAGACCACCTTTCCTGAAACGACGCTGATCAGGCTTTTCCCATCGGCACCCTTGGTCACTTGGTAAAGGCCATCGCCGGTTCGGGCTACAATCCCCTCTCCGATCACGATCAGATTCGCCCGTGGAGCGACTAGGGGACTGGCGATGTAGGTCATCAGGGTTCCCCGCCGGAGTTCTACTTTGATGTCAACGGAGTCCTTCTCCAAAGGAGCGAAAGTGATTTCGGTTCCCGGAAAAGCCTGATGATAGACCCCGGCAGCGCTTTGAAAGATCATCGGGTTCCTGGGACCCACCACGATGGTTCCGCCCACTTGCACCGCTTCCCCTTCGAGAAGTTTTCTGGCGCCGTTGTTGGCGATCTGCAGGGTGTCCTCGCCGCCTGTTTTCAAAATTTTACCCGACTTGTTGCTCCAGCCGCCCTTGCCCTCTTTCCAAGCGGCAAAAC
>Ga0209598_10004085_pt1 | contig 10817 bp, 6 predicted proteins | sample M_140807_EF_Meta_FD_187317 | JGI IMG/M metagenome (GOLD analysis project Ga0209598, IMG submission 187317) | Freshwater microbial communities from Lake Montjoie, Canada to study carbon cycling - M_140807_EF_MetaG (SPAdes) (version 2) | ecosystem: Environmental > Aquatic > Freshwater > Lake... | reverse complement strand
TGCGGTTTGCCGATCGGTTTCTATCTGCGGGGCATGCTGCGCGAGCAAACCCACGTCGATTACGATGATGCTCTGCGCAGTTACACCCAAGTCGCCCAGTTGTTACCAACATGCGATCCGATCCGCTGGGATATCGAGCGCGTGACCCAAGGTGTCCATTCCCAACCCGGCTGCGGGGTGATCTATGTTTTTGCCATGGTGGGCCGAGGACCTTGCAAAACCGAATCGGTCGAGCAACCCACCAGCGACGCTTTGCTCATCGCCGACCGTATCGTCTCTGCCGTAGGACCTTATAAGCTCCCACCAACAATCGCACCGATCAAAGTTCCCAAAGTCGTCGTCCCAGACTCGGATATCGACAGTGTCCAAGTCGCAGTCGATCGCCAACCCATAGGCTCGACCGTTTCGATCGCCGATATCGATCAGCTGGCTCTGGAGACTTCCCAAGCGGCCCGAAATCAACTCATCGCCCGGGCCGTCGCGCGGCGAGTCATCAAAAAAGCCACCGTCGCTACGGTCAAACAGCAAACCTCTTCGAATAGCCTTACGTCTCTAGGATTTGACGCCGCCGGGGTGGCTTGGGAAGCCCTCGAGAAGGCCGATACTCGATGCTGGGGGCTGCTCCCGAGGAACATTCAAGTCCTGCGAATCGAGGCACCTGCCGGAACCCACTCGATCTCAATAGCTCCCGAGCACTTCGGTCAAACCGGCAGGCCCACGGCCCACGAGCAAGTCACCGTGGTCGATGGCCGAAACACTTACATCATCGGTTGGTTCCCCGACACGTTTACAGCACCAAGAATCTTGACATCGACGCATTAGCCTCAATCCGCCAATTGTCTGCCTAACGATCCCCCCCCCTTTGGCAGGGGCTGGTCAAAATCTTTTTCGCCGATTTTTCCCAGAGTGACCAAACGAGTCACTGCTCCGCTTCACAATCTCTTAACTGACGGTTCCTTCGATGGTTAGGAACGCCGCCACGGGCTGTTTTTGCCTCTAGTAGCAATTCTTACCCAATCCTCAAACCCAGACTCCAGCAGACTTTGCGACAGGCCAAACAAAAAATTTGACTTTGCGTTTAGAAACGATAAACTGCCTCCCCATGACGCAACATGTAGTGCTATTGCGACGGAAAGACTACTAAGGGTAGTGTTTCCAGTCGATAATATCTCTGCGTGAAACGCTCTTCGAGAATTGCCACCAGCGACCAGGCAGCTCCCGTCGGGCGCGTCGGAGGCTTGTAGGAGTCAGGGGCAAGATGCCCCAACGAGGTCGCAAGGAACCGTCTTTTCCACGTTGCGCAAAAAGGGCCCCTTTTCCTGTCCAAACCACCAGAGGACTCCTATCCCCTGATGTTTGTTCATTAGAAGAGCTTATTTGCAAGAAACCCTAGTCGAAAATCACCAACCTCAGGAGTCAATTCCAAGCATGGCAACCGCAGAAATCGGAAGCGAACGTCGAACTCGAACTCGAACGCCCCAAGAGGTTCGAGGCAACCGCAGCGGATTGAGGATCGAATCTCGTTTTTGTCCCACGAGTGTTTCGGATCCGTTTGAGACCGTGGAATGGGAGACCCGCAGCGCGGCGATCAAGGACGAGAATGGCAAGGTCCTTTTCGAGCAGACCAACTGCCAGATCCCCTCGACTTGGAGCCAATTGGCCACCAACGTTGTGGTCAGCAAGTACTTCTATGGCGATCCGAAGAATACCAAGGAGCGAGAGTATTCGGTCAAGCAACTGATCCATCGAGTAACGCGAACAATCGCCGACTGGGGTTTGCAGGACGGCTATTTCGACCAACCGGCTGACGCCGAGCGCTTCTACCGCGATTTGACTTGGCTGTGCCTACATCAGTACGGTTCGTTTAACTCGCCGGTGTGGTTTAACGTAGGTTTGTTCCAGCAGTACAACGTCGTAGGTACCAAGTGCAACTGGCACTACAACGTCGAGCGTGGAGAGCTCGAGCAACCCGAGAACCCTTACGAGTTCCCTCAAGCTTCCGCATGTTTCATTCAGAGCGTGGATGACAACATGGAAGACATCATGCGATTGGCAGCAAGCGAGGCGATGCTCTTTAAGTTCGGTTCGGGAACTGGGACTGACCTTTCGACGATCCGTTCGAGCCGCGAGCGACTCTCGGGTGGAGGCAAGCCCAGCGGCCCGTTGTCCTTCATGCGTGTCTATGACCAGATCGCTGCTGTGGTCAAGTCCGGTGGCAAGACTCGCCGTGCGGCCAAGATGCAGTCGATCAAAGTCTGGCACCCAGATGTCATGGATTTCATCGAGTGCAAGTGGAAGGAAGAGCAGAAGGCTCACGCGCTGATTCGCGAAGGCTACGAATCGAACTTCAACGGCGAGGCCTACTCATCGGTGATGTTCCAGAATGCGAATTTGTCGGTCCGTCTGACCGACGAGTTCATGCAAGCGGTTCGTGACGATCAGGTTTGGAGCACCCGATGGATTTCCGACAAGTGCAAGGAAGAGCCGCCCAAGTACCGAGCCCGAGAGGTCCTCAATCGAATGGCCGATTGCGCTTGGCATTGTGGAGATCCAGGAGTTCAGTACGACACGACGATCAACAAGTGGCACACATGCCCCAACAGCGGTCGTATCAACGCCAGCAATCCCTGCTCGGAATACATGTTCCTTGACAACACGGCTTGCAACCTTGCATCGATCAACTTGATGAAATTCCGTCGCGACGACGGATCGTTTGATAACCAAGGGTTCATGGCTGCGTGCCGATTGTACTTCATCGCCCAAGAGATTCTGGTCGACCATGCGGCTTACCCGACCGACCGGATCGCTTACAACAGCCACCTGTTCCGTCCGCTAGGTTTGGGTTATTCGAACCTCGGCTCGTTGATCATGACCAACGGGGCTGGTTACGATTCGCCGATGGCCCATGGCATGTGCGGTTCGATCACAGCCCTTCTCCATGGGGCAGCGAATTTAACCAGTGCCGAGATGGCTGGGGTGGTCGGTCCGTTTGCTGGATATTCCGAGAATGCCGAGCCGATGATGCGAGTCATGCAAATGCACCGCAACGCCGTCGAGCAGATCTCCGATGCGAGTCCGCGCTATCTCAAGGATGCGGCCCGGGAGGTTTGGGACAAGGTCTTGGAAGCTGGTCGCAAGAACGGCTTTCGAAACGCGCAATCCACCGTGCTAGCTCCGACCGGGACAATCAGCTTCATGATGGACTGCGACACCACCGGCATCGAGCCGGATATCGCGTTGGTCAAGTACAAGCAGCTTGCCGGTGGCGGGATGCTCAAGATCGTCAACGGATCGGTCCCACTTGGATTGCTCAATTTGGGCTATACCCCTGAGCAGATCAAAGACATCGAGAAGTACATCGACGAGCGCGATACGATCGAAGGTGCACCGCATATCAAGCAAGAGCATTTGCCTGTATTCGACTGCGCATTTACTCCTGCCAATGGCACGCGCAGCATCCGATGGCAAGCTCACATCGAAATGATGGCCGCCGCTCAACCTTTCTTGTCCGGAGCGATCAGCAAGACCGTCAATATGCCTTCGGATACGACCGTCAAGGATATCTCGGATGCTTACTATTGGGGTTGGGAGTTGGGGCTCAAAGCCATTGCGATCTACCGCGACGGGTCCAAGCAAAGCCAGCCACTGTCGACCAAGTCCGAGTCGAAGAAGGCCGAAGAGGCCGAAGCGGCCAAGGTCGTCGAGAAGGTTGTCTACAAGCCGCGTCGCGAGCGATTGCCCGATACCCGCAATTCGGTGACCCACAAGTTCAGCATTGCTGGCCACGAAGGCTACATCAATGTCGGGCTCTATCCGGATGGCCGGCCAGGCGAGGTCTTCATCACCATGGCCAAAGAGGGCAGCACCATCGGTGGCCTAATGGATAGCTTCGGCACCGCGATCTCCTTGTCGCTCCAATACGGAGTTCCTTTGGAGGTTTTGGTCAACAAGTTCAGCCATACACGGTTTGAACCCAACGGCCATACGACCAATCCGGACATTCGCATCGCAAAGAGTGTTGTCGATTACATTTTCCGCTGGATGGGCCTAACGTTTTTGGCAGGTTTTCGCGAAGAGCAAAAGGCCAAGGCGGAATTGATCTCGGGCAACGAGCCAAAGGAAGCTTCTGCACCGGTAGCAGCCGTGCGTGTTGCAGCTCCTAGCAAACCGGCAATCGAGTCGGCTTCCGAGTCGATTCGCAACGAAGCGATTCGCAACGAGTCCATTCGCACAGAGTCTATTCGCACTGAGGCTCGCTTTGTCAGCCATGACGACAAGAGTCCGAGTTGGGCAATTTCCTCGACAGCGGCTCGAGAGGACAGTCGGGGCGAGCAATTCTCCCGATTCCAGAGCGACGCACCGGCTTGCGATAACTGCGGCTCGGTCACGGTACGCAATGGAAACTGCTACTTGTGCCACAACTGTGGAAACAGTCTAGGTTGCAGCTGATCCAGTAGCGTCTTTTGCGATTGCGAGCTGTCGAAAGACAAATCCAAAGGGTGGCCGAGTCAAATCTCTGCCACCCTTTTTCATTGCCGTTTGGAGCTTGGAATCTGTCTTTTTGGTCACAAGCATTCCATAATGCAGCAGGCGACTTACCAGGCGCCTAGTCAACGCAGTTGGATGGTTTGCACGCACAGGGCATTAGATGATTCTAGGAACAGCCGCAAAAAAACTGCAATCCCTGTGCGGCGTCTGTGCCGCGTTGATGGGCATTTCCATGCCCGTCTGCGCCGATTTTGTAGTCTATCGGCTACCTGGTTCCGAGGTCACGGTGCTCCTCGAGGGGAGGACCAAGGGGGTCGGTCAAGGGACCTTTGAATACACCCATCCATCGCTCGGCACATTGACCTTCAGCCACGAAGCCGCTTTGATGATCAAGGCTCCGACGAAGATCGAGGAGTATCGACGGCTTTTTGGCCAAGCTCGCCAATCTCAGAGCTTTGACGGCTATATCCAAGCCGCGCGCTTTGCGATTCGAAGCGGGCTTTTGGATGAATTCCGCGATTGCTGCAATGCGGCTTATAAAATCCAACCCGACCATCCGACGATGCAAAGGTTGTTGGAAGCTCGAAAGAAGTTCAAGCAACCCCTGGCCGATTGGCAGCAGTGTGAAAAGGAACTGCGTGAGTCGGTTCCTCTTGCCAAAATGGAGATAGCCCGCAGTGATCATTACCTATTGCTACACGACACCGGCAGCAACAAGGTAGGACGTCGTCGCCAGAGCCGATCTCAGGGCCGATTGGATCTGCTGGAGAAAGTCTACGAATCGTACTTCATGAAGTTCGCGCTCGAAGGGGTTGTGCTCGAGCCCCCCAAGCAGCCGATGAAGGTGGTGCTATTTGGCCAGGAACAAGACTATGTTAGCTATAGCCAGCAGCGCGACCCTGGTCTCATCGGTGCACTCGGATATTGGTCAGCCGAAGACAACGTGGCGGTGTTTTTCGATCAAGGAACCACGAAGCGCATGAAGGCGTTGGAGCAACATTCCAAAGAGCTACAGCGGAACAAGCTGCGAGCGCGCGGGACCACGCAAGCCAAAGATGCAGCGTATCTGGCCAACACCGTCGAGCTGCTCGTGAAGCTCACGCGCGAAGAGGACGACATCGAGGTGGTCTCCCACGAAGCCACCCATCAGTTGGCGGGCAATACCGGGATCATGCCTCGCAACAAGATCGCTCTTCGCTGGGCTCACGAAGGACTGGCCAGTTACTTTGAAACCTCCAGCGATGCTGGTTGGGGTGGCATCGGTGCGGTCAACGAGAATCGACTCAAGAGTTACTACCGAGTCTCCTCGGATCCACGTCGAGCGGACATCGCGCTGCTGGTGTGCGATGGCCTGTTTGACTTGGCTAGAAACCAGCAGGAGGAGGCCGAAGTGTATGGGCAAGCATGGGGATTGACCCACTTTCTCATGGAGCGTCGCTTTGTGGAGCTCATAGAATACTATCGCAAGGTCTCTGAGCTTGAGTCGACCAACGGAACGGTCACTCGAGGGGAGTTGGTCAAACTCTTTGCCGAGTCGTTTGGTGATCTGAAAAAGCTCCAGACCCAGTGGCACGCTTACATGCGTGAGCTCAGAACGGATTTGGACCGAGCTCGCAGTCAACTCGGGGCAGCCGGGCCCTAGGGCTGTAGATCCGTAGGGCGTGGAATTCCCATCGTTGAAGCTTGTCGGATGTTGCAAAAGATCCCAGCTTTTGCGATTGCCCGGGCCACTGCGCAAACGATAATGGAGGTTTGATCGATTCGCACTCTGCGATTGTTGAACTCACCTGCGAGACATGTTGTCGTATGCCTGAAATCCAAGCCTTCCGCGGCCTGCGGTACAACCTTGCCCGAGTCGGCTCGCTTTCCGAGTGCATTGCGCCTCCGTACGATGTGATCGATTCGGTACTTCAGAACCAACTCTACGAGCTGTCGCCTTATAATTTTGTCCGTTTGGAGTTACCCAAGAGCGATCCTGCAGATTCTGTGCAAGCGCTCTATGATCGTGCGGGCCGGACGCTTCGCGGTTGGCAGAGCGAGAAGATCCTCCAGGCCGAACCCGATCCGGCAATCTATGTTTACCATCAGCAATTCCAATGGCTTGGCCAGTCGTTTCTCCGTCGCGGCTTGATGGCTAACGTCCGTCTCGAACGATTTGGGCAGGGCAAGATCTATCCGCACGAGCAGACGCATGCCCGAGCCAAAGAGGATCGGCTCGAGATGCTGCGAACGTGCCGTGCGAATCTGTCGCAGATCTTTGGCCTTTATCAAGACCCTGAGAACCAGATCCAAGAGTTGCTCGAATCGAAGATTCTCGGAGTGCTCGGCACCGAAGCGATCGACCATCTTGGGGTTCGACACAGCATATGGCCCATCAGCGATTTGACCACCATCCAAGAAATCTCATCCAGGATCTCGAGTCTTCCGATGTTTGTTGCCGATGGGCACCATCGCTACGAAACGGCTTGCAACTATCGCGATGAGCTAGCGGCTGCCGGTAAGCTCAACGAGGACGATCCGGCAAACTTTGTCTTGACGGCCTTGGTTAGCATGAGCGATCCGGGATTGATCGTCCTGCCGACGCATCGGCTGTTTCATGGGATTCCTCGGTTCTCGACCGAGCAGTTGCGTGAAAAGCTCGACAAGTACTTTGACTGCGAGCTCGTGGCCAAGGGACCTGAGAGTGCCGGTGCTGTTTGGGCCGAACTCGATCGGCTCGACGAACAATTGATCATGGCGATCTACTCGGCAGAGTCCAAGCAGTGGATTAGGATCAGCGCCAAGGAGGCGGCGATCGATCGGATGGCAGAGCTAGCCCCCGAGCACTCCTCGGCTTGGCGCGAGCTTGGGGTAGCCGTCCTGCACCGCTTGGTCCTCGAAGACGCCTTGGGGCTCAAGGACATCCCCACGCCGACCTATGTCCATCAAGTCCAAGAGGTGATCGATGGGCTCAGTGGGTCTGTGGTTGCAGGACACGAATATTCGCTAGCGGCGATGGTCATGCCCGCAAGTCTCGATCAGATCCGAGCGTTGTCGCTAGGCAACGAGCGAATGCCTGCCAAAAGCACCTATTTTTACCCGAAGCTAGCTGCGGGTTTGGTGGTACACTCAATGGACTGATCCGACTGATCCGACTGATCCGACTGATCCGACCGATCCGACCGATCCGACTGATCCGACTGATCCGACCGATCCGACTGATCCGACCGATCCGACTGATCCGACCGATCCGACTGATCCGACTGATCCGACCGATCCGACCGATCCGACCGATAGGACACTGAAGAATTATGGGGTACTTGGCAGTTCAACTCAAATCCAGCATGCTTGCCGCACTGGCGATTGTCATTGCGATGTGTTCGATTCTTTTTGCACAGACAGAGGATTTGTCGTCATCGGATTTGGAATTGCTCACCGAGCCTCCAGAGTCGCTACAACCCAGGCTAGGTCGCATCGCGAGTATATTGGTGGATCGATGCGTCGGGTGCCACGATGCTCAGGATGCCCAAGGGGGCTATTCGATGGCATCGCCAGCGTTGATTTTGACCCCTGGAGAGTCCAAGCATGCGGTGGTTGGCCAAAGTCAGACCGACCAGGAAGGTCGCATCGTCGCTTTCCCGCGAGGGCTAGGAGAGCTTTGGGATCGCATCACTAGTGATGATCCGGCCCTCAGGATGCCCAAAGACTCCGATGCATTAGAGCCCGATCAGATCGAGGATATACGAACTTGGATCGTCACTGGAGCGAAGGTCGATGGGAGCATCGACGCGCCGATCGAATCGTTCTTGCCCGTCTATATTCCGACCGAGCCGAAAATACCTTCGTATCCGCGCAAGCATGGTGTTCAAGCGATCGCGTTGGATGCAACCCATCGAACTTTGTTTACTAGCGGATACCAAGAGGTTCTCGTGTGGCGGTGGGCCGATGGGCTAGAGCTAGCGGCACGGATTCCGACGCGGGGTCGAACCATCAGCGATCTCGATTGGGACAGCGTTCAGAGCACCCTTTGGATCGCCTCTGGGGAGCCGGGACGAATCGGCTATGTCGAATCGATTCCCTTTAAGGATTCCGTAGCCGATACCAATCCTAAAGCCCGCAGGGTGGCTTGGGTCAGCCGCGACACACCGCTGGATATCCGTGCAAGCCCCAGCGGTGAACTTCTGGGGATCGCCAACGCGGACGGAACCGTGGTGGTTGTCGATGCGCTAACCAACAGCATTCGATGGCGCATGGCGGCCCATGCTGCGGCCGTCACGAGTGTCGATTGGTCCCGCGATGGCAAGACCCTGCTATCCTCGTCGCGCGATCGGATGGCCAAATCGTTTCAGGCCCAGGATGGAACCATGTTATCAAGCTTTGTCGACAACGAGCGGACCGTCGCCTCGATCGTCGCGCTGGCTCGAGGTGCGGTGGCATTTGACGAAGCCGGTACGGTTCGCTTTTACCCGAATTTCACCACTCCGAATGCCAGGACTAGCTGGGGCGGGTTTTCTCAGCAGACCCACAAGCTGATCGCCAACAACGAGGACTTCTTTGTGATCGACTCGGATCGCATCAAGCACTTCCGCGTACGGCGCGAGGAGATTGAAGTCCCAGACGAGCAGGACAAAGACAAAGGCGACGACAAAAAGGTAGAACCGAAGAAGAAAAAAAAGACCGAGTTTCATATAGACGAGCGAGAAGGGATCCGGTTGGTGGATCCGACCGATCCGAATCGACCGCTCATGCCCTTGAGCATGCAGGCATCGACGGTGCAGGTCGATGATCAGCAGCAGCTGTACATCGCGATAGGCTGCTCGGGTGGCGAGATTTTTGTTTGGAGCCCTGCGAACAAGACGTTGATCTCCGGCGGCAACAAGCCCTGATCAGATGGATCACCCGTAGCTTTTTTCGGTGGGCTTCTATGCATCTATCCGTTTTAAGAGGATAATGCGCGTTGATCATCCAAAGATCCCCCAAAGATCCACTAGAGGAATTAGCAGCATGGCATTGGCGCGAATACTGACAGCAAAAGGGGTGCAAGCCGCACGCATAGACATTCACAGGGGCAACGCGGCTGTGGCCACTCCCTTGAATCTCGCAGCCGCCGGACTTGCGAGTCTTTCCCAGTTGCTTTCGCACCCGGAGTTGGTTGCTCTATCCGAGCAGCTTGAGGCCGATGGTCCGGGAATTCCGCTAGATGAAGTCAATTGGTTACCTCCGATCGACGACCAAGAGGTGTGGGCAGCCGGGGTGACTTACAAACGTTCTCAGAAGGCTCGCATGGAGGAGAGCGAAGCGGCGGCGAGCTGTTACGATCGCGTCTATACGGCTGCCAGGCCAGAGATCTTTTTCAAAGCGACTCCGGGTCGATGCAGCGGGCACTTAGGGATGCTACGGATACGCGAGGATGCCCACTGGAATGTGCCCGAACCGGAGTTGGCATTGGTGATTGCAAGCTCTGGCAAGATCGTCGGCTATACCATCGGAAACGACATGAGTAGCCGCGACATCGAAGGCGATAATCCTTTGTACTTGCCGCAAGCCAAACTCTACAACCAATGCTGTGGCCTCGGGCCGTGGATCTCATTGACAAGTCAGATGCCTGAGCGACAAAGCATCCAGATCGCTCTGGCGATCCACCGCGACGATGCGATCGTTTTTGAAGGGCAAACCTCTGTAGCTCAGATGGCTCGCCAATTCGAGGACCTCGTCGGATGGCTCCTGCGAGACAACGACATGCACCAAGGTGCTTTTCTGCTGACCGGGACAGGAGTGGTCCCCGAGAGCGACTTTACCCTCCAGCGTGGCGATATCGTCGATATCACCATCTCTGGCATCGGGACCCTGACCAACACGATCGTCCAAGGATAATCACGACATGACCACAACCAACAAACTTCAACCCGTCCTGATCGACGGCCAGTGGATAAACGAAGCGACCTCGCATTCGTTTTCGTCCAAGGATCCGAACACCTCTGAGTCGATTGGACTGAGTTATCCGGTAAGTTCTTGGGCAACTTGCGAACTCGCGCTCCGGGCAGCCCATCGGGCCTTCCAGATCAGCCGCAACCTGGAGCCCTCGAAGATCGCTGCGTTTTTAGAGGACTTTGCATCGAGGATCGAAACCGATCGCGACGAGCTTGTGCAGATCGCGCATCGAGAGACCGGTTTGCCCAAATCCCCTAGGCTTTCGGATGTCGAATTGCCCAGGACAGTCAATCAATTGCGGGTGGCTGCCGAAGCGGTTCGCAATCAATCTTGGCAAATGCCGATCATCGATCGCAAGGCCAACATCCGTTCCTGTTACATCGCGCTCGGGCCGGTGGTGGTCTTTGGACCGAACAATT
>Ga0209598_10004082_pt1 | contig 10824 bp, 8 predicted proteins | sample M_140807_EF_Meta_FD_187317 | JGI IMG/M metagenome (GOLD analysis project Ga0209598, IMG submission 187317) | Freshwater microbial communities from Lake Montjoie, Canada to study carbon cycling - M_140807_EF_MetaG (SPAdes) (version 2) | ecosystem: Environmental > Aquatic > Freshwater > Lake... | reverse complement strand
GCTGCTGCAGGTGTCGCGCCATCCGTGGCCACTGCTGGAAGCCCATCGCAGCGAGCTGCAGTCCAGCACCACCGTGATCAGCAACTCGCCCTTCGCGCATGCGGTGATCTGGATGACCGATCGTCGCGACCTGCTGATCACCGGCTGGTGGGGCGAGTTCGACAATCAGATCGACCTGCCGGATGACCGCGCGAGACTGGTGCCCCCAAGCAATCTGGGTGCCACCATCGAGGCACGGCTGGCTGCAACACCGCAGGCCAGCGTGACGCTGGTCACCAGCCCCGGCGATGCCGACGTGCTGCTTTCGTCACACCCCCTGCCCGCGCCCACCGTGCGTGACGACCGCGGCGACGTGGCCGTGCTGGTGTGGCGCGCGCCGTAGTGCCGTTCAACCGAACTGCTTGATCGCGCGATCGATGCGCGCCAGGCTGCTGTCTCGGCCCAGGATCGACAGCGTGTCGAAGATGGGCGGGCTCACCGTGCCGCCGCTCACCGCCACGCGCAATGGCTGCGCCACCTTGCCAAGCTGCCCTTCGGTGTGCGCATCGGCATAGGCCTTGATCGCGGCCTCCAGCGCCGCCGGCTCCCAAGCCTTCACCTCGGCCAGCAGCGCGCGCAGCACGCGAAGGTGCGACACGCCGTTCGGCTCGGCGCCGCGCAGGTTCTTCTCGGCGGCCTTCGCGTCGTACACGAACGCGTCGTCGGCCAGCACCAGGAACCGGTTGCCGCGGAACATGTCGTCCAGCGTCTTCGAGCGCTCGTGACTGGCCCCGGCCAGCGACTCGAACTGCGCCGGCGTGAGCTTGCGCATGAAATCCGCGTGATAGGTCTCGCCGTGCGCCCGCGCGCGCCGCACGAAATCCTCGCGCGCCATGCCGGTGATGGCGTCGCAGTTGAAGCTGAGCAGCTTCACGCGATCGAACTTCGCGGGCGTCTTCACCACGCGCGACAGATCGAACGCCTGCGTCAGGAACGCGTTGTCGAACTTCTCGCGGTTCTCGCCGGGGCTCCAGCCATTCAGCGCCAGGAAGTTGCACACCACCTCGGGCAGGTAGCCGCTGCGGCGGAAGTCATCCACGTTGATCTCGGGCAGCGCCACATCCAGCGCGTTGGCCAGGCGATTGGCCTCCTCGTAGTCGAGCTGCGTGTTCTTGTCGCCCAGCCAGGCCGTGAAGCGCGCCGCATCCACGGTGCCCGCGGGCGGCTCGGCCAGCTTGCGATCGGTCACGGTCTTGCGCAGCACCTTGTCCTTGTCGCGCTTGCTCATCTTGCTGCCATCGGGATTGAAGATCAGCGGCAAGTGGCCGTAGGTCGGCCGGCGGAAGCCCAGCGCATCCTGCAGCACGATGTGCTTGGCCGTGTTGTTGAAGTGCTCCTGCGCGCGCAGCACGTGCGTGACGCCCATCAGCTCGTCATCCACCACCACCGCGAAGTGATAGGTGGGAAAGCCGTCGGCCTTGCGGATCACGAAGTCGTCCACCTCGCCCGCTGGCAGCGTGGCCTCGCCCAGGATCTCGTCCTTGATGGTGATCGGTCCATCCGGCGTGCGAAAGCGCACCACCGCGGGTCGCCCCTCGGCCAGCAGCGCGTCCACGGCCTGCTTGCTGCGCGCCACGCTCTCGCTGCGGTCGTAGCGGTACGGCGCACCGGCAGCCTTCGCCGCGGCGCGCTTGGCGTCGAGTTCCTGCGCTGTGTCGAAGGCGTAGTAGGCCTTGCCCGCGTCGATCAGCTGCTGCAGGTGGCGGTTGTAGATGTCCAGTCGCTCGCTCTGGAAGTACGGGCCGTTCGCGCCGCCGCCGCAGCCCTCGTGCTCCGGGCCCTCGTTCCAGTCGATGCCCAGCCACTTCAGGTCCTTCAGGAATCCCACGCTCGCCGCATCGCTCGAGCGCTTCTGGTCGGTGTCCTCGATGCGCAGCAGAAAACGGCCGCCGCGACCGCGCGCATAGGCCCAGCAGAAAAGCGCGGTGCGCGCGCCACCTACATGCAGGTGGCCGCTGGGCGACGGGGCGAAACGCGTGACGATGGAACCTGCGGTCGACATGGCGGGAAAGGCTAACCACCCCTTGCATCACGCGCCGCAGGTGGTCACCATCGTGCGATGGCGACCATGGTGGGCATTCTCTCTGACAGTCACGGCCAGGTGCAGCGCACGCGCACCGCCATCGAGCTGCTGCAGAAGGCGGGCGCCACCGAATTCATCCACTGCGGCGACGTGGAGGAGGACAGCGTGCTCGACACGCTGGCCGGCCTGCAGGCGCATGTGGTGCTGGGCAACTGCGATCGCGCCGGCCCACTGGCCCGCTACGGCACGCGCATCGGCCTCGACATGCAGCACCCCAGCGGTCGCATCACCGTTGATGGCAAGCGCATCGCCTTCACGCACGGCGACCAAACCGATCTGCTGCAGTCGGCCATCGCCGAGCGCGTGGACTTTCTGTGCCATGGGCACACGCACCTGCGCCGCGACGACATGGTGCAGGGCGTGCGCGTGATCAACCCGGGTGCCCTGCACCGGGCAAACCCCTTCACCGCGGCGCTGCTCACCCCCGCCACCGGCGCGCTGCAGTTCATCACGGTCACCTGAAACGCCCCGCGAATCCGCGCCACGCCTGCCGCCGAACCCAACCGCCATGCTCGCTCTTCTGCTGCAAGCCGCCACCAGCTGCTTCCTGATGGGTCTCATCTGGATCGTGCAGGCCGTGCATTACCCCCTCATGTCGCGGGTTGGCGCGGAACGCTTTGTCGAATACGAGCGTCTGCACGCCGCGTGGATCACGCCCGTGGTGGGCCCCGCCATGCTGCTCGAGGCTGCGATCGCGGGTTGGCTGATCGTGCAGCGCCCACCCACCATTCCCGCCTGGAGCGCGTGGCTCGGCGCCGCACTGGTCGCCCTCATCTGGGTGGTCACATTCGGCATCAGCGTGCCCTGTCACGCAACGCTTTCCGCAGGATTCGACGCGTCGGCGCACGATCGTCTGGTCAGCACGAACTGGCTTCGAACCATCGGCTGGACCGCCCGCGCCGCCCTGAGCGTGTGGATGCTGTGGCAGGCGCTCGAATTGAAAAAGGCGTGACAACTTCACGCCCGGGTGGTTGAGGCGCATGCGCCGCGTGGGTAGCGTGCTTGCATGGGCTGGATGCCGATCCCACTCCCGAAGAAATTGCGGCGCGAGCGTCGCATGGCGAATCTGCACCTGCCGCCAGGCACGCTGCAGGTCGACCCCGACGCCACGCGCCCGGCGCTGACGGCCTTCGGCTTCTCGCCAGCCGGTTTCGAGGAGATGTCGCTGAAGAACCCGGAGGAGATCCGCGACCTGATCGCGCGCTGGCCCGTGGTGTGGCTGAACGTGGACGGCCTGGGCGACGAGGCGATCCTGCGATCCATTCAGGCGATCTTCGGCATTCACCCGCTGGCGATGGAGGACGTGACCGACACCACGCAACGCGCCAAGGTGGAGCAGTACGCGGACAACACCTTCCTGGTGGTGCCCATGCCCAAGACGCACGGCGATGTGACGCGCTTCGAGAGCGAGCAGCTGAGCATGTACCTGACCGAGCGCGCGGTGATCAGCTTCCAGGCCTCGGCCCCCGGCGACTGCCTGAACGTGATCCGCGAGCGCATCCGCACCGGCAAGGGCCGCGTGCGCACCAGCAACGCCGCATATCTGGCCTATGCGCTCATCGACACGGTGATCGACGCCTATTTCCCGCTGGTCAGCGAGATGGGCGACCGTCTGGAGACGCTGGAAGAGCGCATCGTGCACGACGTGAGTCCGGAGCAGATCCACGACATCCGCGCCATCAAGGTGGATCTGCTGCGCATGCGCCGCGCGGTGTGGCCGATGCGCGATGCGGTGTCGGCCATGGCCTCCATCGAGCGCCTGTACGGCCACGAACTGCGCCCCTACATCCGCGACGCGCAGGACCATGTGGCGCGCCTGATGGACCTGATGGAGACGGACCGCTTCATGGCCAGCGACCTGATGGAGATCTATCTCACCGCCACCAGCAACCGCCTGGGCGAGGTGAACAAGTTCCTCACCATCGTGGCCACCATCTTCATTCCCCTGGGATTCATCGCCAGCGTGTACGGCATGAACTTCCATCCGGACAGCCCATGGAACATGCCGGAACTCACCTGGCACTACGGCTATCCGTTCGCGCTGGGACTGATGCTGCTCACCGCCGCCGGTTTCATGGGCTACTTCTGGTGGAAGGGATGGCTGGGCAGCCAGGCCTTCGGCGCGCCGCGTGATCACCGCGGTCAGGATCGCTAGAAACAGCCCGTTTCGCCCTTCGCGAGGGCAGCGCATCCTGTCGCATCCATCGGCGCCTCGCCGGCGAATGCCACCCCATGCCCCGCACCCTCGACACCGCCACGCCCCCCACCATCCGCACCCTGGCCGAACTGCGCGCCAGTGGTTGGAAGAGCCGTCCGGTGAAGAGCGAGTTGCGCGACAACTTCACGCGCATGCTGGCCGCCAAGGAGACGCTGTTCCCTGGCGTGCTGGGCTACGACAGCACGGTGCTGCCCGAGATCGCGCACGCCATCCTGGCTGGCCACGACATGCTGTTCCTTGGCGAGAAGGGTCAGGGCAAGAGCCGACTCATGCGCGCACTGGTGCGCTTCCTGGATCCGTGGGTGCCGTACCTCGACATTCCGGGCTGCCCGGTGCATGAAGACCCCGAGAAGCCGATCACCCGCGCTGGTCGCGACATGCTTGCCACGCTGCCACCCGAGCGCGTGCCCATCGCGTGGTGGAAGCGCGAGGATCGCTATGCCGAGCGTCTGGCACCCGGCACCAAGTTCGCCGACGTGGTGGGCGAGATCGACCCAAGCAAGCTCGCCGCAGGCGAAGCCATGGGCAGCGAGCAGGCGCTGCACTTCGGCCTGATCCCGCGCACGCACCGTGGCATCTTCGCCATGAACGAGCTGCCCGACCTCGACGAGCTGGTGCAGGTGGGCCTGTTCAATGTGCTCGAGGAGCGCGACGTGCAGATCCGCGGCTACCCCATCCGCTTCGACCTCGACATTCTGGTGCTGTTCAGCGCCAACCCCACCACCTACAACCGCAGCGGCAAGGTGATCCCGCAGCTGAAGGACCGCATCGGCAGCGTGATCCAGACGCACTATCCGCTCGAGCGCGCGCTTGGCGAGGCGATCACGCGACAGGAAGCGGGCATCGACCTCGGCGGCGATTGGCCCGTGAAGGTGCCGCCGTTCATGGACGCCATCATCGAGCAGATCAGCATCCAGGCGCGCAAGAGCCGTTTCGTGGATCACGCCAGCGGCGTCAGCGCGCGTTTCAGCGCCAGCAACTGGCGCACCATGGTGGCCAGCGCGCGTCGTCGCGCCATCCAGCTTGGTGAAAAGCCGGCCGTGCCGCGCATCAGTGATCTGGCGCATCTGGCCAGCAGCGGCGCAGGCAAGCTGGAACTCGACCTGATGGGCAGCCACCAGATGACCGAGCGTCAGGTGATCGACGCGCTGGTCACCGAAGCCGTGGGTGCGGTGTTCCAGGAATACGTGGATCAGCACGGCATGGAGGCGATCGCCGAGATCTTCTCCAAGGGCGTGAAGGTGGAGGTGGGCGACCAGCTTCCAAGCACGCAGTACGCCGAGCGTCTGCAGCGCGTGCCTCCCGCTTGGGAGAAGGCCTTCGAGGTGAACAGCGCCAGCGACGCGGCCGTGCGCGCCAGCTGCGTGGAATTCGTGCTGGCCGGACTGCACGCAACCGACAAGGTGTCGCGCAGCGAGAAGCACGGACGCATCACCTACCAGGTGCGGTGAGGGCGATGCCCGATCCCACACCCACCACGCCCGATGACCTGCCGCCGCTTGGTGGCGTGATCCACACCTACCTCGGCTACGACCCCGTGACGTTTCCGCCCGCGGCCAAGCCGGGCGGCGATGCGCTTGGCGCCGCGTTCGAGCACCTGCTCATGCACGGCTCCACGCGCGAATTCACCGACGCGGAACTGGCCAACGCGATCGACATCGATCCCGCAAGCATTCAGGGCCTGGGTCCCAGCCTCGAAAGCCTGCGCGCCATGCTGGAAGAGCGCAAGCGCCGCATCCTGAGCACCTACGAATCAAGCCACGCCCGCACGCTGGCGCGCGAAGCCTTCCACGGACTGGCCGCCGGCATGCAGGCTCCGAAGGAGATCGAGCCGCACTTCCGCAAGCATGTGGAAGAGGAGCAGCTGCGCGAACTCGAGCGCCTGTGGTATCGCCTGGATGAACGCAGCCTGTTCGCGCGCCGCCTGCTGCCGCTGATCGAGCGCCTGAGCGAGCGCTATCAGGTGGAGCAGCTCGCCTCGCGCTACGCCTTCACCGGCCGCCAGGAAATGGATGTGACCAAGGCGCTCGAGATCAAGGAAGAACTCGAGACCATCGACCAGCTGCTGAAGCAGCTCGAGCAGGCCATGAAGGACGCGCGCGTGGGCCGCATCGACATGGACGCGCTTGCGCAGTTCGCCGACGAGAACCAGATGAGCGAACTGTCGCGCATCGCCAAGCAGATCGAGGAACTGGCGCGGCAGGCCGCCGAACGCGAAGGCCTGGAGCGCGGACCCGAAGGCTGGCGCGTGTCACCGAAGGCGCTTCGCCTGTACCAGCAGGGCCTGCTGAAAACGATCTTCGAAGACCTGCAGAACGCGCGCAGCGGTCGACACGCCGGCGTGGACAGCCCCGACGGCGCCATCGAGCTGCCCACCACGCGCGACTGGCAGTTCGGCGACGCGGCCAGCAGCCTCGATCTTCCGCAGAGTTTCACCAACGCGTTGCTGCGCGAAAGCGCCGAGCGCGGCGGCGGCCCACGACCCGCCGGCCCCCTGCGCCTGCGTCCCGAGGACATGCAGGTGCATCGCACGCGCAAGAGTCCAAAGGCCGCCACCGCGGTCATCATGGACATGAGCGGCAGCATGCGCTACGGCGGCATGCACGCCAACTGCAAGCGCATGGCGCTGGCGCTCGATGGCCTGATCCGCAGCGAATACCCGGGCGACTTCCTGCAGTTCATCGAGATGTACACGCTGGCGAAACCCTGCGCGCCCGGCGATGTCACCGGCCTGCTGCCGAAGCCCGTCACCATCCACAGCCCCGTGGTGCGACTGAAGGCGGACATGAGCGACCCCAAGATCCTGGAGTCGCACCTGCCGCTGCACTTCACCAACATCCAGCGCTCGCTGCAGCTGGCGCGCCAGTTCCTGGCCGCGCAGCCCACGCCCAATCGCCAGGTCATCCTCATCACCGACGGCCTGCCCACCGCGCACTTCGAGGGCAACACGCTGTTCATGCTGTACCCGCCGCACGCGCGCACCGAAGAAGCCACCATGCGCGAGGGCGAGCGCTGCCGCCGCGAGGGCATCGTGATCAACATCATCCTGCTGCCCAGCTGGAATCAGGGCGAAGAGGATGTGGGCTTCGCGCGACGCCTGGCCGAGCGCACCGGCGGCCGCGTGGCCTTCGTGGGCGGCAAGGAACTCGACCGCTTCGTGGTGTGGGATTACCTCAAGCGCCGCCGCACCATGCTGGGCTAGCCCCGGGCCACGCCTTCGCGCAGCCAGCGGATTCCCCGAAAAACACGGCTGTTCCGCAATCTCGCCTCCGCTATGCTCGCCGGATCCGTAACCGATCGCCGGGTACGGAGCGCAGCCCCCAATCGAAGGAACGAGACGGCCATGTCGCGAATCAGCCACCAGGAGAACTTCGTGCACACCATTCCGCAAGCCCGTGCCAGTGATGTCTACGGCAACCTGATCTTCAGCGGCGACACCATGCTGAAGCGCCTGCCAAGCGATGTGCACAGCAGCCTGCAGAAGACCATCCAGGATGGCCGCACGCTCGACCCCGCCGTGGCCAACACCGTGGCCGTGGCCATGAAGGACTGGGCCATCGAGAACGGCGCCACCCACTACTGCCACTGGTTCCAGCCGCTCACCGGCATGACCGCCGAGAAGCACGACGCGTTCCTGAGCATCCTCGGTGATGGCACCGCCATCGAGAAGCTCTCCGGCAGCCAGCTCATCCAGGGCGAGCCCGATGCGAGCAGCTTCCCCAGCGGCGGCATCCGCGACACCTACGAGGCGCGCGGCTACACCGCATGGGATCCCACCAGCCCGGCATTCCTGCTGCGCAATCCAAGCGGCGTGACCACGCTGTGCATCCCAACCGCCTTCGTCAGCTGGACCGGCGAGGCGCTCGACAAGAAGACGCCGCTGCTGCGCAGCATCCGCGCCGTCAGCGAGCAGGCCATGCGCGTGCTCAAGTTGTTCGGCACCGACAAGGGCGTGAACCAGGTCGTGGCCACGCTGGGCTGCGAGCAGGAGTACTTCCTGATCGACCGCGAGCTGTACAAGGCGCGCCTTGACCTGATGATCACCGGCCGCACGCTGGTTGGCGCCATGCCCCCCAAGGGCCATCAGCTGGATGACCACTACTTCGGCGCCATTCCCGATCGCGTGATCAGCTTCATGGCCGCCGTCGAGCATCGCCTGTTCGAACTTGGCGTGCCCGTGAAGACCCGCCACAACGAGGTGGCGCCCGGCCAGTACGAGATCGCGCCCACCTTCGAGCTTTCGAACATCGCCTGCGACCACCAGATGGTGTGCATGCACGTGCTCAAGATGACCGCGCGCGAATACGGCTTCGAGTGCCTGCTGCACGAGAAGCCCTTCGCCGGCGTGAACGGCAGCGGCAAGCACAACAACTGGAGCCTGGCCACCAACACCGGCATCAACCTGCTTGATCCCCGCGAGGAGACGCACCACAACCTGCAGTTCCTCACCTTCCTGTGCGGCGTGATCCGCGCGGTGGACACGCACGCCGACCTGCTGCGCGCCAGCATCGCCAGCGCCGCCAACGATCACCGCCTGGGCGCCAACGAGGCTCCGCCGGCGATCATGAGCATCTACCTCGGCAGCATGCTCACCGACATCCTGAACCAGCTCGAGGGCGCAGGACCCAAGAAGACGATCAAGGGCGGCGAACTGGATCTGGGTGCCAGCACCCTGCCGCTGCTGCCGCGCGCGGCCAGCGATCGCAACCGCACCAGCCCCTTCGCCTTCACCGGCAACAAGTTCGAGTTCCGCGCCGTGGGCAGCACCGCCAGCGTGGCGTGGCCCAACACCGTGCTGAACACCATCATCGCGGAAAGCCTGGACTTCGTCGCCACCGAGATCGAGAAGAAGGCCGGCAAGAACCCCAGCGCCGCCAAGCTCGACGCTGCCGTGCGCGGCGTGCTGAAGGAGATCGTGAAGAAGCACCGCCGCGTGTGCTTCGACGGCGACGGCTACAGCGAGGCGTGGCACAAGGAGGCCGAGAAGCGCGGCCTGCCCAACATGCGCAGCACCGCCGAGGCGCTGCCCGCCTTCGACAGCAAGAAGGCGCGCGACCTGTTCAACAAGTACAGCGTGCTCAGCCCCAAGGAGCTGCATGCACGCGCGGAAGTGCTGATGGAGCTGTATGTCACCGTGGTGGGCATCGAGGCCCGCACGCTGGCCACCATGGTTCGCACGCAGATCCTGCCCGCCGCCACGCGCGCCCAGTGCGAACTGGCCGACGCGGTCGGCAGCAGCCGCGCCGCCGGCGTGGAGTGCCCCGACGAGGAGCTGGCGCTGCGCCACTGGGTGCAGAGCGTGGCCTCGCTGCGCGGCGCGCTGGCCGAGCTGGACAAGGCCGAGTCGAAGGAGTTCGACGACACGGCCAAGCACATGCGCCAGTGCCGCGACGAGGTGGTGTCCGCCATGACCAAGGTGCGCACCATCTGCGACAGCATCGAGAAGTGGACCCCGGCCGACATCTGGCCGCTGCCCACCTATGCCGAGATGCTGCTCGATCGCTGAGCTGCGCAACGCACGCGCATGACAGGGGACGGGCCGGACGGTCCGCTCCCGAGCTGTTACGACAGGCCTTGCCTGCGCTGCCACGCCGCACGCCGCGCGGTGAATCCGGGCGCGACATCGTCGTCATGCTGCGCCCGAATCCAAGCGTCCAGTCGCTGTCCAGAACACGGTTCGCCATCCGTCGAGTCGCGCATCCAGCTCGCAAAGGATGCCCGCATCAGTTCCATCGACCACCCCAACACACGGCGCAAGCGTTCCTCGGGAGACAGACGCTGCATGAGCAGCGCCTGCGTTCGCAGCGTGACCGTGTCAGAGTCGACCATGCGGCAAATCTAGCGCCACCGCTCGCGGCCGCTGATGCGCTCTGTGGAAATTCCGACCAAAGGTTGTGGGTATTCACGCCCCGCGTGAGTAGGCTGCTTATGCACCGCCCGAAGCATTACTCTCGAAGTGCCGATCCCCCGCTCATCTACCTGGAGTACCCCACATGCCCCCACGCACCCCCCGCCACAAGCCCGTGCACCCCGGCGAGATCCTGCGCGTCGAGTTTCTCGAACCGCTCGGTGTGACCAAGTACCGCCTCGCCAAGGACACCGGCATGCCCGCCGATCGCGTGGGGCGGCTGGTGCGCGGCACGCGCGCGTTCACGGCCGACACGGCGCTGCGCCTGGCCGCCTACTTCGGCACCACCGCCGAGTTCTGGATGAACCTGCAGGCGCGCCACGACCTGCACGCCGTGCAGCGCTCGCCCGCCGCGGCATCGGTGCGGCGCATTCGGCGATGTCGGGTGGCGTGAGCTGAGCCGCCGCCCGAGGGACGGGGGTCGTTATTGGCCGCAATCTGGAGCGAATTGGAAGAATCGCGTTTGCGCCGCACCACGTCCGGGCTACATTGCGGGCTCCGAGGTTCCGGGCGATTTCACTTTGAAAGCGCTGCCTCCGGTGGAGATGACACACATGCGCGTTGTGAACAAGTTGC
>Ga0209598_10004080_pt1 | contig 10828 bp, 6 predicted proteins | sample M_140807_EF_Meta_FD_187317 | JGI IMG/M metagenome (GOLD analysis project Ga0209598, IMG submission 187317) | Freshwater microbial communities from Lake Montjoie, Canada to study carbon cycling - M_140807_EF_MetaG (SPAdes) (version 2) | ecosystem: Environmental > Aquatic > Freshwater > Lake... | reverse complement strand
CGTGCGGGAAGGCTGATCCCCCATTCCTTCCCATTCCCCCCCCATTCCTTCCCATTCCCCCCAGACCGCGCCCGGATCCCCCGCGCCCCGAAGTGCCCCCGCGGAAACCGCCCAGATTCGGCAGTCTGTGGTCGGGAAGGATCTTCGATCGCCATTCTCATGCCCTGCGCGGGGCGTGCCGAATAGACCGGTGACGCGGGTCGTTCCGGATCCTCCGATCGTGACGGAAATTCGATGCGCACATCCCCATCCGTGACACGCGGCATCCCCCCGAGGCGCGCCCTTCTCTGGGCGTTGGTGTGCCTCTCCCTCCACGCCGTCCCGACGGTGGGAGCGGCAGCCGACGCCGACCCGGATATCCCTGGCGACACGCCCCCGCTGCCAGCCGATTTTGAACCCGCCGATGTGCCGTCCGAGACGGGTCTTCCCACCGTCGTCGATACCCCCGGCGGGATCTTCTCCGGCCCACTGGTCGGCGCCGCCACCGATCCCCAGCGCTACCTCGTCTTCGACGCCCTGGGCATGCAGCGCAACAACGCGCTCAAGGACGGGCCGCTGATCGTCGAGAACGCGACGCCGCAGTTCACGGCGCTCCAGAAGAACATGCTCCAGAGCACGGTCGCCCCCGGCGCGCGCCTCCTCTACGGCGATTATGGTTCCGACGGGATCGGCTGGGAGACCGGCTATCTCGGGCTGTGGAACATGTACTCGCGGGCCCGCATGGAGAGCCCCAACGCCCTTCTCCAGGCGCCCGGCGGCCTCGGCTTTGCCTCCACGGCCATGCGCAACGGCACCCAGGGGGACTTCACCGGAATCACCTCGCTGCAGTCCGCCGACGTGAACGTCGTCTTCCACCAGTTCGACGGCGGTTGGAATCCGCGGTCGCCGCGCCCCTCCCAACGCGTCAACTGGTATGACGGCGGCCACCTCGATTGGATCACCGGCTTCCGCTGGGCCGGGCTCGACGACGTCGGCATCCTGGGGTTCACGCCGGCCGGCTCACCGGCGGCAAACACCTACAAGGCGCACACCTCGTCGAACCTCTTCGCCGGTCAGGTCGGCGTTCGCGGGAGGATGGAGTTCCAGGAATGGGCCCTGGAGAGTTGGATCAAGGTCGGGCTCGCCGGGACTTCACTCTCCCAGACCCAGTCGTTTCAGGATCAGCTTGCCCCCCTCGACCCCTTTCGCCCCACCGGCTCATCCTGGAAGGGTGGAGTGGGAATGATCGCCGATGCCAACCTGTCGGGGATCTGGCGGATCGACGAGACCTGGGGCTTTCGCTTCGGTTACAACCTCGTGTGGCTGACCGGCGTGGCGCTCGCCCCCGACCAGTACAACTTCTCGGCCAGCACCTCCCCGGCGACAGCCATCGACAGCACCGGCAGCATGCTCCTGTCGGGTGCCAATGGGGGACTCGAAGCCCGGTGGTGAAGGCCCGTCAGGGGGACGGCCCACCGAAAGGCTTCATCGAGAAACCGGTGCCCGTGTTTCCCGATCGAGTCAGGTCGTGGCGGTCAGCTCGACGTCGAAGACCAGCGTCGCCCCACCGGGAATTGTCGGCGGACTGCCGGTCGAGCCGTAGCCGAGGTTTGCTGGGATCACCAGTTGCCGGCGACCGCCGACCTTCATCGTCGCCAGGCCTTCCGTCCAACCGGGAATCACCTGATTGAGGTTGAACGAGGTTCCGCTGTTGCCATCGAACCGGGTGCCATCGAGGAGCCAGCCGGTGTAGTTCACCGTGACTTTCGCGGTCGACGAGGAGGGACTCGCTCCGGTGCCAGGGACGAGATCGCGGTAGACCAGTCCGGTCGCCGTCGTCACCATATCGGCGTAGGGCAGCGCTGCAATCGGGCTGGAAACGAGGGGTGAGCCTGACACGCCGGGAGTCTCGGAAGACTTGTTCCAGAGGTTCTTCACCGCGTCGTAGCCGTACACTCGCGCGGTCCCAGCGGCGACGCCGTTTTGGTTGGTGATGATCCGATCGATGCGGCCGTCGCCATCGGTGTCGCTTGCCGCGAGCGTCAAGCCGACCGGCTTCGACGTCAGATCGCCGTAGGCGGCAAAATCGGAGAGCGGGGTCGTGGAGCCCCCCACCTTGCCGTCGAGGATCTGGATCTTCGACGCTCCGCCGCCATCCTGAGCGACGATCAGATCGGCCACCGAGTCGGCGTTGAAGCGGGCCGCCACGATGTTCACCCCTCCCTTGAAGGCCGTCGTGAAGGGGGTGGCCGTCTTCACCACCTTCGCGGTGGTGCCGGAGAGATCGACGACCTGCACCGTCGGCTTGATGCCGGGGGCACTGGCGAGAACGAGCTCCATCCGACCATCGGCCTTCGTGGCATCGGTCGTGGCCCCGGAAGTGAAGGTGCCAAAATCCCCGGCGGCGAGTCGGACTCCGCCAACCGACCCGGTGATCGACGGGGTGAACGAGCGGTAGAGGGTCAGCGGCTGGGTGGCGGAGAGCGTCGAGGTGTAGACCTTCACATCCCCCGTCCCCGAGGCTTTGGCCACGGCGATGTCGACGCTGCCATTGCCGTCGAAGTCACCGACCGCCACCCGAAGCCCCCGGCGATACGACGCACCGAACGGCTGGATGGTGTAGGCCGGATCCTTCACGAGCGTCACTTTGCCGGCAGCGTCGATCTGCTGCTTGAAGACGACCACTTCCGCAGCCCGGCCGTAACCGGAGACCGCAACGACCTCGAGCTTGCCGTCGTCATGAAGATCCCCGAGGGCCGTCCGCACGCCCCCCTTGAAGCCGTTCTCGAAGGCGTTGGCGGAGGCGATCTCGGCTCCGGTCGATGGATTGACGAGGCGGACCTTCGGCGAGCTCGACCAACCGCTGTCGTCCGTGACGGCAATCGACGTCGGGACGGCCTTGAGCGTCGACGTCGCCGAATTGTTGGCTGGGGTCGTGTCACCGCCGCCGGAAACGTTGGCCGTGGTGACCAGCGCCCCGGTCGCGTCGGCCGCGATCTGGGCGGTGACGCTGAAGGTGACGCTCGACCCGGATGGGAGCGTGAGCGTGCCGGAGGGGCCGCTGGCACCGGAGAGCGGGCCGACGGCCCCGCCGAGATAGGCTGCCGACCACACCGCCCCCGAGATCTGGCTGCCCAGCGACGTCGTCAGAACCGCGTTTTGGGCGGTGTCGGAGCCGATGTTGGCGATCGTGAGCGTGTAGGAGGTCTGACTGGCCGGCGCGTACCAGACATGGGCATCGGAGAGCGACACCGAGAGGTCGGCGGCGAGCATCATCCGCTGCTCGAGCACCTCGGTCCCGTGCATCCCCACGCCGAGGGTCTCCCAGTGGCCGGAACGCTTGCGGCGGCTCCGTCCGGACAACCGGGACCGTTCTCGGGAGAGGACCCTCCCGAGGGGGAATCGACGGAGTGAGAAGGGAAATCGGGTGGGCATCGGCGAGCCTCCGGCGGGTGGACCGTTCTACGTCGAGAGTTACCCCCGGGTTCGGTGGCGGTCAATGTTTTGGCCCTGATGCGTCATGATTTCCTCGAATCACACCGATCGCCATCCCCTCCCGGCCGCTTGCATGGCCGTGAGGTCGAATCAGACTCGAGGAATCCCCATTCTCCTGGAGCCTGAACCATGCCCCGCCCCCGCTTCCTTTGCCCTCTGGCCTTGTCGATCCTCTTGGCCGTGGCTCCACCGGCCGCCGCGGTCGATCTGACGGGGTCTTGGACGGGGAGCTGGGAAAGCACGTCGACCGGTCACGCGGGCCCCCTGCGGGCCACGTTCCGCCCCTGCGGAGAAGACCGGTGGGCCGTCGATTTCTCCGGGCGGTTCTTCAAGCTCTTCCCCTTCCGCTACTCCGTCAACCTCCGCGTTGTCGAGGATGCGGGGGACCGGGTCACGCTGGCGGGGACTTCCTGGCTCGGCCGGCTCTTCGGGACCTTCTGCTACCGGGCCGACGCCACCGCCTGCCGGTTCGAGGCCCGCTACACTTCGAAGAAGGACAGCGGGGTTTTCCGACTCGAGCGGGCCGATTGACCCACTGCTGGCGTGGCGGAAATCCTGGCAAGTGCCCCCCGCCGCGGATCGCGCCGCAGCGATCAGAGCGGCTCGGCCCGGGCCTGGTTGCCCCCCTTCGGGGCCAGCGACTTCCCCTCCAGAAGCGCGTCGAGCTGCTTGCGCAGTTTGGCCTCCATCCCCTCGTTGGCCCCGACATGCACCGCCTGGACGATGCCGTCCCGGCCGATGATCACCGTGTGGGGGATTGCATCGACCCGATAGGCCGCCGCCGCGGCGCCGTCGCTGTCCATCACGACCGGGGCATCGATCGGCTCATCCTGGAGAAACCCGCGGATCGTCTCCGCATCCTCCTTGAGGTTGACGGCACGGAACACGACCCCTTTGTCGGCATATTCCTTGCAGATCTGGACGACGACCGGGAGCGACACCCGGCAGGGGCCGCACCAGGAGGCCCAAAAGTCGAGCACGACGATCTTGTCCTTTTGCATGGAGGCATCGAAACGGGAGCCGTCCACACCGACCAGCGACAGCGGCGTGCCGGGAAACCCGACGGTCGGGTGGAGCGACGGGCGGGCGGCGAGGCGCTCGCGACGGGCCTGGTCGGCGAAGCCGGAGAGCGAATCGACCTTCTCCCAGCCCTCCTCCGGCACGAAGGCGAAGTCCGCAGCCTCGAAGTCCGGGTCGAACCGCCACTGGTCGAAGATCACCGTCGACGAGAGATCGACGTTCCGGCCGCCGAAGAAGAGCTGGCCGATGGTCGGCACGAATTTCACCGGCACCGGCTCGTCGCCCGTCGCCACCCACAAGTCCCAATTCCCCAACTCCGAGCGGGCGACGAGGTGCGTGCACGCCCTGCCATCGATCTCCTCGGCGTCGGCAACCGAAAGCTCCTGCACTCCTTCGAGCAAGGCCGCAGCCGGATCCTCGGCCAGGAGGGCCTTGGTGACGACGTCGGCCCCGCCGACCGCGAGCATCGTCCGGAGGTGCGGATTGTCGACGACTTCCGACAGGGTCGCAGGAGCCGGCGACGACTCGTAGCGGTCGGCGTCCTTTTGTTTCTGGTGGATGACGAGCGATTGGCCGTCGCTGATCACCGAGCCGCTCCCCGGCTGGTTGCCGGTGAGGAACACGGCCAGCCGATTCGGGCGTTCCACGCGCACCGCATGCTCCATCAGTCCGGCGAGCTTCTGGGCCGCCTCGTCGCTGGCCGTCGTGGTGCTCACCTGCCGCAGCGAGAAGCTTTGCGTGGCGCCGAGAAACGTCGCCATCCGGTCGATCACCTCGCGGGCCTCCGGCGCGATCGACACCGGGCGGGGTTTGACGGCCGCCGCGGCTGACGGCTTGGCCACCGGCGCGGTGCCGCCGCAGCCGGCCGACAGGAGCACCGCGGCGGCCCAGCCGCCGAGCATCCACAGCCGGGCGCCGTGATCGATCCTCTTCGTTCGAAATCCCGCCATTCCCATGCCACCCTCCTCCGCGCGTTGAGATTCCATGCCGGCGATCACTCCACCGGCCGGCGTGTCCCGGGGAGGGCAGGAGCCTCCTCTCCCGGATTCTCAAAGGATACTCCGAAGCCACGTCCAGGAAACCACCGCCAAGCCGTCGACGCCGTTGGGTTCATCGGCACCACGTTCGGTACACTCCGCAGGAGGGGGATCCTTCCGAGGGGAGAACATCCGCATGTCGATCGGCGTCACCTGCCCGAAGTGTGCCTGGTCGGGACGGGCCAAGGACACGTTGGCCGGGAGGTCCGTCAAATGCCCGAAGTGCGCCAGCCCCTTCCGGGTCGGCCCTCGGAGCGAGGGGCGGACGGCCGCCGGTCCCGCCGTCACCCGGCCGCCGGTGCTCCCGTCACTCCCTCCTGGCCCATTCTCGCCCGCCGAGGCGGTGGCGCTGGTCATCGGCAACATCCGCCCGGTCGGGACGACGATCGGCTACCGCCTGGCGCTGGCGCTGGTCGGAGTGATGATGATCCTCCTCCCGCTGATCTACGTGGCGATGATCGTCGGCGTCGGCTGGGGGGTGTGGTGGCATCTGGTGCATGACGTCGGAATGCTCGCCGACCACGGGCTCCGCGGCAAGGCTGCCGCGATCCCGCTCCTGGCCTATCTCGCCCCGGCGGTCATCGGAACCGTCCTCGTGGCCTTCATGGTGAAGCCCCTCCTGGCCCGCCGGCCGAAGGAACCGGAGCCCCGTTCCCTCCGCCCCGAGGACGAACCGACCCTGTTTGCCTTCGTGCACCGGATCTGCCAGGCGGTCGGAGCCCCACTGCCGAAGCGGATCGACATCGATCTGCAAGTCAATGCCTCGGCGTCCTACCGGCGCGGGCTGGCGAGCCTCGCGCGCAACGACCTCGTGCTGACGATCGGCCTGCCACTCGTGGCGGGGATGTCGGTCGAGCAGTTTGCCGGCGTCCTCGCCCATGAGTTCGGGCACTTCACCCAGAGCGCCGGGATGGGCTTCGGAGCCCTCATCCACCGCATCAACGGCTGGTTCGCGCGCGTTGTCTGGCAGCGCGATCGATGGGATGTGCGTCTCGAGGAATGGGAGAAGGGGAGCGGTTTGTGGATTGGCATGATCTTCTGCCTCGCGCGCTGGTGCGTCTGGCTCACGCGCCGGATCCTCTTCGGCCTGATGTGGGTCGCCCACGCCCTCTCCTGCCACCTCTCCCGGCAGATGGAATACGACGCTGATCTCCACCAGACCAGACTCGTCGGTGGAAAGGTCGTCGCCGACACCTTTCGTACCCTGCCGCGGCTCTCCGCGGCCGAACGGAAGGCCTGGCAACTCCTCGAGGAGTGCTGGTTCGAGGGGGTGCTCGCCGACAGCGTGCCTGACCTCGTGGTCGAGCTCTCGAATCGACTTTCCCCGGAAGAGCGCGGGGCGATCGAGAAGTCGGTGTCGGAGGAGAAGACCGCCCTCTTTTCCACCCACCCAGCCGACCGCGAGCGGATCGCCCGGGCCAGAGCCGAAGGGGCCACGCCCCTGCTGGTTTCCACCGAGCCGGCGGTTCGACTGTTCGCCGATTTCCACCGGCTCTCCTCCACGCTCTCCCAGGTGAAGTACACCGAGGCCCTCCCGGGGAAGGTCTCGCCGGAGCAACTGCGGCCGGCATCCGCCCTGCTTTCGCAGCAGCAGGCCGAGAAGACGGCCCGGGAGGCAGCCGATCGGTGGCTGGCGGGGGATCTCATCCCGCACCTCCCTTTTCCCGGGGCCAGCGGGGCAGCGGAGCGGACCAGCAAGGACCACCTCGCATCCCTGCAGGAGACGCGCAGGATCCTCCGAAAGACTCCCCCCCAGCCTTCGGAGACGCTCGACGAGATCTGCACGCCCCTCGCCAAGCACCGGCACACCTACCTCGTTGAATCGATCGTGCGAGCCGGGCAGAGGCATGACGACACGCAACTGGGGATGAGCTTCCATTCGAGCGCCGACGTCGAGCGATTCCGGCAGGAGACCTGGGACGATTTTCACATCCGCTCGGCTCCGCTCCTCGAGCGCCGCACGCTCGTCGATCGGCGCCTCCGCGCTGCCCTCGGTTGGCTTGCCTCACCAGAGGCGGAGGGGAAACTTCCGGATGCCGTCGAACGGCGTGCAGACGTGGCCCGGCTGTCGCGCGGCCTCGCCGCATTGACGGCCCGGCAGGCGGAGTGGATGGCCGTGTCGGGCAATGTCACCGCGCTCCAGTTCTGGTTCGGATATCTCGCCGAACACGAGCCCAACGAAGCAGCCCGCAAGGCGTGCAGTGATCTCCTTACCCGCACGACTGCCGCTCTCCAGTCCATCCGCACGCCGCTCCTCGAGGAGCCCTACCCCCTCGATCACGCCGACCGGACGATGACGATCGGACGGTATCTCGTCCCCGAGGAGCCGCCCGCCGATTCACCCCAGGCCGTGATCACGGCAGCAGGCCAGATGGCCAACCTGTTCCCCTGGCTCGGGTGGCAACTCGTCGGCCGCCTCATCCTCCACGCCGAAGCGGTGGAAGCGGTTCTCCTCGGGAAGGAGCAGGCGGGCTGATGCCCCCCCGCAATTCGCTCACCGCACCACGACCGCAGGCCCTCCTACCGCGGCGGTGAGAAACCAGGCGGCGTCGATGCCGGTGGCGTCGCGGTAGGCGGCGTGGAGGCGGTGCCCCGTCGCCTCGGCCCCGTCCGCTTCCACCAGCGCCACAGCGCAGCCGCCGAAGCCCCCCCCCGTCATCCGGCAGCCGATGATCCTGGGGACGCCCGCCGAGAGCTCCACGATCCGATCGAGCTCCGGACAAGAAACGCCGTAATCTACGGACAACGACCGGTGGCTCTCCCCCATCAGTCGGCCGGCCCTGTCCCAATCGCCAGCGGTCAGCGCCGCGACGAACGCCGGCACACGTGCGATCTCGCCGACGACATGCCGCGCCCGGGCCAACTCCGTGGTGGGGAGTCGCCCCGCGGCGGCCCCGAGATCGGCTGCCGTCACGTCGCGGAGCGACCCGACGCCGAGCCACCCGGCAGCAGAAGCGCACTCCGCCCGGCGGTTGGCGTATTCCCCATCGGCGAGCGCATGCTTCACGCCGCTGTCGAAGACGAGGACGCGGACGGCGGCGTCGATCGGCACTGCCACCATTTCACGCGATCGGCAGTCGAGCTGGAGCGCGTGGCCAGCCTCCCCGCAGCAGACGGCGAATTGATCCATGATTCCGCAGGGAACGCCGGCAAACTCGTGCTCGGCTTGCTGGCAGAGGAGCGCTTTCTCCACCCGGGGAAGGCTCCGGCCACAGAGCGTCTCCACGACGGTCGCCATCGCCACCTCGAGCGCCGCACTCGAGCTCAATCCGGACCCCGCCGGGAGGGTGGCGCTGATGTCGGCATCGAATCCCGGGATCACGAACCCGATCCGCCGGTAGCCCTCGATAACCCCGCGGACGTAATTCGACCAGCTCCGCCGCACCGGCGCAAACGTCGCGGTGAGATCGAGCGTCACCGGTCGCCGGTCGCGTTGCGTCCGCAGCACGGCCAACCGGTCGCCCCGCGGGCGGACATGGATCGTCACATGGCGTTCGATCGCCATCGGAAGAACGAAGCCGTCGTTGTAGTCGGTATGCTCGCCGATGAGGTTCACGCGACCAGGCGCGCTTGCGGCAAACGGGACGGTGACCGGCTGAGACAGGCTCGACATCGGTAGCATCTCTTTCTCCAGGCAGCATACCTGCGACTCCGCTGGGGAGTGCTGCCTGTTCGACAGGCACTGCCGCGGTGGCGCACGGGGATCTGGCGAGGGTCGTGTCTGAAAGTGGATCGACCCGTGGAGCGCCCCCTGCGGGGAGAAAACAAGAAGCGGCCCGATCCTTTCGGACCGGGCCGCTCCCGTTCCCAATCGTCTCGCTCCTCCCGCCTTCGGCCCTGCGGGCCGGAGGCGTTCAGAACTTGCTTCGTTCGATCATTCGCAAAGCGGAACCTCGCGGCAGATCGTCATCGGCACGCAGCGGGTCACCGTGTAGGGAACCCGCGTCGGCACGTAGCGGACAACATCGATCGACTTGGTGTAGTGCACGGGGAAGGTCTTGCAGACCGGCACCTGACGGGTGCGGCACTCCTTGACCAGCGTGCAAACCTTGTACGCCACTTCCTTCGAGCACTGCTCCGTGACCGTCCGGCAGACCTTGTAGCAGCAGGTCTTGACACGCTGCTCCGGCACCATCCGGCAAACCTGATACGTCCGGACACGCTGCTCCGGCACCATCCGGCAGACCTTGTAGCAGCAGGTCTTCACGCGCTGCTCACTCACCATCCGGCAGACCTGGTAGCTGCAGGTCTTGACGCGCTGCTCGGGCACCATCCGGCAGACCTGGTAGGTCCGGACACGCTGCTCAGGGATCATCCGGCAGACCTGGTAGCTGCAGGTCTTGACGCGCTGCTCGGGCACCATCCGGCAGACCTGGTAGGTCCGGACACGCTGCTCCGGCACCATCCGGCAAACCTGGTAGCTGCAGGTCTTGACCCGCTGCTCGGGCACCATCCGGCAGACCTGATACGTCCGGACCCGCTGCTCAGGGATCATCCGGCAGACCTGGTAGTTGCAGGTCCGGACACGCTGCTCGGGCACCATCCGGCAAACCTGATACGTCCGCACGCGCTGCTCGGGCACCATCCGGCAGACGGTGTAGTTGCAGGTCTTCACCCGCTGTTCCGAGACCATCCGGCAGACCTTGTAGCACTGCTTCTCGACGATCGTCTCCCGCTCGTAGCGGACACAGGCGATCTCCTTCTCGATCGTCTCCGGCACCCACGTTTTCTTCGTGATCGTGCGCGGCGGGCACTGCTCCTCGACCTTCGTCACCTGGCCCGGGTGGTAAACACACTTGCCCTGGCACTCATCCCACACCCAGCAACCGGGCTCACGGACGCAGCGGGTGATCACCGGACCGGGCACCTCGCAGCACTCGGTCTCCCAGCGGCCACTGCAGACCTGGATCGTCTTCGTGGAGTGGACAGGCTTGCAGACCGTCCGGCAGACGTCACGCTCGCGGGTCTCCCACACCGGCTTGCAGACCGTGTAGGGGATCTCCTTGGTCAGCGTTTCGCGGACCGGCTTGCAGACCGTGTAGCACTGCTCGCGGGTCTCGTACACCGGCTTGCAGACCGTGTACGGGATCTCCTTCGTCATCGTTTCGTAGACCGGCTTGCAGACCGTGTAGGTCTGCTCACGGGTCTCGTACACCGGCTTGCAGACCGTGTACGGGATCTCCTTCGTCATCGTTTCATAGACCGGCTTGCAGATCGTGTAGGTCTGCTCGCGGGTCTCGTACACCGGCTTGCAGACCGTGTACGGGATCTCCTTCGTCATCGTTTCGTAGACCGGC
>Ga0209598_10004077_pt1 | contig 10834 bp, 9 predicted proteins | sample M_140807_EF_Meta_FD_187317 | JGI IMG/M metagenome (GOLD analysis project Ga0209598, IMG submission 187317) | Freshwater microbial communities from Lake Montjoie, Canada to study carbon cycling - M_140807_EF_MetaG (SPAdes) (version 2) | ecosystem: Environmental > Aquatic > Freshwater > Lake... | reverse complement strand
TCACGCTGATCGACATGCTCTACGACAACCATGTCAAACTGGTCGCCAGTGCCGAGGTCGAAGCGCATCTGCTCTATGAGGGGCAGGAGGGCCGCGAAGGCTTTGAATTCGACCGCACGGTGTCCCGCCTGATCGAGATGCGATCGGAGGAATATCTGTCGCATTCGCACGGCATCAAGCGCGTGGTCAGCGGCAATACCACGGGCTTGATCGAAACCTAGCGGCCTGATAATTCCTACCGATCAACAGACAGGGCGCCAGCGCCATGATCCCTGTGGCAATCCAGCCCATGATCTTGAACGGCCGCACCTGCGACAATACCCGGTCCCAGCAACCGCCGCTGTGAATGGCGCGGATGGTTATTGGCCGTCCCGTGCTGCGGCTGGCTAGCCGTTTCGGACGCAAGCGGTGGCAGTGTTGGCTGGATGGGTTCGGACATCATGGGGGCTCCTGTGACTTGGATTGTGGGGCCGGACGGTATCTGGTTCAGGGCACTCCCTGAATAATATGAGAAAAATCAGGGCGGAGCGGTTGGCTTCAATGCCGACACCACTTGTGATGAGGGGCTGATAGCTGTCATAGGTAGCGGGATTTGTGCATGATCTCATACAGAACATGGTAATCAGGCAGGATGATGGCGGTTTCAAACGCACCACGGCAGGACAGGAGGATTCTGGAGATCACGCGCGAACAGGTGCGACGCTTCGGTGCCTCGCGGTTGACGCTGGTTTCGGTAGCCGAAGAAGCGGGCATGACCCATGCCAATATCTACCGTTATTTTGCCTCAAAACTGGCTTTGTGCGATGCGTTGACAGCCGATTGGATGCGCGAGATCGAAGGGCGGCTGGGCGCGGTGGTCGACTCGCCCGATCCCGCCGATGACAAGCTCGAACGCCTGCTGCTGGAACTGATGCGCGTGCACCGGCGGCATCTGGCCAGCGAGCCCGAACTCTATGCCCTGTTGATCAATGCCTATGCCGAAAACCGGCTGGTCGCCCGCCAGCATCGCGCCCGTGTCGGCCAGTTGATCGAACAGATTCTCGATGACGGGATTTCTGCGCAAGTGTTTCAGATGACCAGCAAAGAGCGCGCACTCGGCCTTGTGTTCGATCTGTGTTACCGCTTTTTGCATCCCCAAGCCGTCGGCATGGACCGCACCATCCCCGAAAAGGCGGTAGAATCCCGCCACGCGACAGCCGCCCGCGCGGTGGTGATTGCGCTCAAAGCCCGTTTGGGATAATTCAATTCTTGTTACAATTTACAAAATTTGTAATTTATTACCATTTTTTTTAAGGTCCCGCCCAAAGACGGGCCGGATGCTTTATTTTCGCTTAATGCGTTGTATTATTTCATGAATATAAGTTTTATCGAGACCGGAGGGTGCCACTATACTCCTTACTGCCGCCTTTCTTAGTCTTTAGCTTGACTTGATCAAGGCCTGACGACTCGCTAGGCGATGGAGGGTCGGTAACGACCGAACGCTTATTTTTACTCAATTCCGTGTAAGGATTACTCTCAATGGCACGCAAGAAGATTGCATTGATCGGCTCCGGTCAGATCGGCGGCACCCTCGCTCATCTCATCGGCCTGAAGGAACTTGGTGACGTGGTGATGTTCGATATTGCCGAAGGCGTGCCGCAGGGCAAAAGCCTCGATATCGCAGAATCCTCGCCTGTTGACGGCTTCGATGGCCACTTCACCGGTGCCAATTCCTACGAGGCGATTGCCGGTGCCGATGTCGTGATCGTGACCGCAGGCGTGCCGCGCAAGCCAGGCATGAGCCGCGACGATTTGCTCGGCATCAACCTGAAGGTGATGGAACAGGTTGGCCAGGGCCTCAAGCAATATGCCCCCGACGCTTTCGTGATCTGCATCACCAACCCGCTCGATGCGATGGTCTGGGCGTTGCAGAAGTCGTCGGGTCTGCCCAAGAACAAAGTGATCGGCATGGCCGGCGTGCTCGATTCCGCCCGCTTCCGTTATTTCCTTGCCGAAGAGCTCAACGTGTCGGTGCGTGACGTGCATGCCATGACACTGGGCGGCCATGGCGATGACATGGTGCCGTTGATCCGCCATTCGACCGTGGGCGGTGTGCCGCTTCCCGATCTGGTGAAGATGGGCTGGATCACACAGGAAAAACTCGATTCCATCGTCAAGCGCACCCGTGGCGGCGGCGGTGAAATCGTGGCTCTGCTCAAGACCGGTTCGGCGTTCTACGCGCCTGCGGCTTCGGCTGTGGCCATGGCTGAAAGCTACCTGAAGGACCAGAAGCGCATTCTGCCCTGCGCGGCCTATCTCGACGGCCAGTATGGCGTGAAAGATATGTATGTGGGCGTTCCCGTGGTGATCGGTGCCGGTGGCGCCGAACGGATTGTCGAAGTGATCTTCGACGATGCCGAAAAGGAAATGTTCAAGACATCGGTGGCCGCTGTGAAGGGCCTTGTCGATGCTTGCAAAACCATCAACCCGTCATTTGCCTGAGTGAGATCGGGGCAGGTTGATCCTGCCCCTTTTGCTATGCCTCCTTGCAGGGCGTGATGATCACGCCCATGCGGCCACACCCGGAGTTTGCTATGAATATTCATGAATATCAGGCCAAGGCGGTCCTGAAAGAGTTTGGTGTACCGGTTCCCGAAGGGTATCCCGTGCTTACAGCCGCCGATGCGGAAACGGCAGCCAAACATTTGCCCGGTCCGGTTTGGGTTGTGAAATCCCAGATCCATGCGGGTGGTCGCGGCAAGGGCAAGTTTGTCGAAGCCTCTGCCGGTGAAAAGGGCGGTGTGCGTCTGGCCAAGTCGATCGACGAGGCCAAGCAGTTTGTTCATGAAATGCTGGGCAAGACTCTGGTGACCATCCAGACCGGCCCTGCGGGCAAGCAGGTCAACCGTCTCTATATCGAAGACGGTTCGGCGATTGATAAAGAATTCTATCTGTCGCTGCTGGTCGACCGCGTCCATTCACGCGTGTCGTTCGTGGCCTCGACCGAAGGCGGGATGGACATCGAAACCGTGGCGCACGATACGCCCGAAAAGATCATCACCTTCTCGGTGGATCCTGCCACCGGCGTGATGCCGCATCATGGCCGCACGCTGGCCCATGCGCTCGGTCTGACGGGCGATCTGGCCAAGCAGGCCGGTGATCTGGCGACCAAGCTCTACACGGCTTTCGTGACCAAAGACATGGCGATGCTGGAAATCAACCCGCTGATCGTCACCAAGGACGGCAAGCTGCGCTGCCTCGATGCCAAGATCGGTTTTGATTCCAACGCGCTGTACCGTCATCCCGATATCTTCGCCCTGCGCGACGAGACCGAAGAAGACGCCAAGGAAATCGAAGCCTCGCATCACGACCTCAACTATATCGCGCTCGACGGCACGATCGGTTGCATGGTCAATGGCGCGGGTCTGGCGATGGCCACCATGGACATCATCAAGCTCTATGGGTCGGCTCCGGCCAACTTCCTCGATGTCGGCGGCGGCGCGACCCGTGAAAAGGTGACTGCGGCGTTCAAGATCATCACCGCCGATCCGAAGGTCAAGGGCATTCTGGTCAACATTTTCGGCGGCATCATGAAATGCGATGTGATCGCCGAAGGCGTGATCGCCGCTGTGCGCGAAGTCGGCCTGCAGGTTCCGCTGGTTGTGCGTCTGGAAGGCACCAATGTGGAACTGGGCAAGGACATCATCGCCAAATCCGGCCTCGACGTGATCGCAGCCGATGATCTCGACGATGCAGCACAGAAAATTGTTGGCGCGGTCAAAGCCGCCGGCCAGGCAGGAGCACACTAATGTCAGTCTTGATCAATGCACAGACCAAGGTGATCTGTCAGGGTTTCACCGGTAAGAACGGCACGTTCCATTCCGAACAGGCGATTGCCTATGGCACCAAGATGGTCGGCGGCACGTCGCCCGGCAAGGGTGGCTCGGTCCATCTCGGCCTGCCGGTATTCGACTCGGTTCTCGATGCCAAAGAGCAGACCGGCGCCGATGCTTCCGTGATCTATGTGCCGCCTCCCGGTGCGGCCGATGCGATCTGCGAAGCCATCGAAGCGGAAATTCCGCTGATCGTCTGCATCACCGAGGGCATTCCGGTGCTCGACATGGTGCGGGTGAAGCGCTCGCTGTCGGGTTCCAAGTCGCGCCTGATCGGCCCGAACTGCCCCGGCGTCATGACCGCAGGCGAATGCAAGATCGGCATCATGCCCGGCAATATCTTCAAGCAGGGCAATGTCGGCATCGTGTCGCGTTCGGGCACGCTGACCTATGAAGCCGTGTTCCAGACCACGATGGAAGGCCTCGGCCAGACCACCGCTGTCGGCATCGGCGGCGACCCCGTAAAGGGCACCGAATTCATCGACGTGCTGGAAATGTTTCTGGCCGATCCCAAGACCCACTCGATCATCATGATCGGTGAAATCGGCGGTTCGGCGGAAGAAGAGGCGGCCCAGTTTCTGGCTGACGAAGCCAAGCGTGGCCGCTCCAAGCCCGTGGTTGGCTTCATCGCCGGTCGCACGGCGCCTCCCGGTCGTCGCATGGGCCATGCCGGTGCGATCATCTCGGGCGGCAAGGGCGGCGCGGAAGACAAGATTGCAGCGATGGAAGCCGCAGGCATCCGCGTCTCGCCGTCACCCGCACGTCTGGGCAAGACCTTGGTGGAACGCCTGAAAGGCTAACCCGATGCGGATGTCGGACATCGCTTTCGCAACGACGGATTGGGATGCCATCGAACCGGTGCATCACGCAGGTGATGCAGGCAGGGCCACATGGCGGACCCGTTCTTTCGGACCGGAAGACAACCGCATCCGCGTCAGGATGGTTGACTATTCGGCAGGCTACGAGGCCGATCACTGGTGCGAAAAAGGGCACATTCTGTTGTGCCTGAAGGGCGAGCTTGAAACCCGTCTGGCAGACGGACGGGTTTTCACACTCACCCCGGGAATGAGTTATCAGGTTGCCGACGGTGCCGAGCCGCACCGCTCAAGCAGCCCGAAGGGTGCGACATTGTTTGTCGTGGATTAACAAGCTGTCTTTACGACAGCGGGTAGAGGACGAGGGAAACGCGATGGCGCGGCAGGATCAGAACGAAGCATTGTTACAAACGTCTTTTCTCTATGGCGCGAACGCCTCCTACATCGAAGACCTTTATGCACGCTATCAGGACAATCCGAATTCGGTCGATGCAGAATGGCGCAACTTTTTCGGCGCGTTGAATGACGATGCCGCCTCTGTCACCAAAAGCGCACAGGGCGCGTCATGGCAGCGCAAGAACTGGCCGATTGCCGCCAATGGCGAACTTGTGTCCGCGCTCGACGGCAACTGGGGTGCGGTCGAAAAGATCGTCGGCGACAAGCTGAAGGGCAAGGCCGAAGCGAAGGCCGGAACGACGGGCGCGGCTGTGTCGACCGCCGACATCCAGCAGGCGACCCGCGATTCCGTGCGCGCACTGATGATGATCCGCACCTACCGGATGCGCGGCCATCTGCATGCCGATCTCGACCCGCTGCATATGGACGCTGAAAAGGACCATTCCGAATTGCATCCTTCGGCGTTCGGTTTCACCGATGCCGATTGGGACCGCAAGATCTTCATCGATCATGTGCTTGGGCTGGAATACGCCACTTTGCGCGAAATGCAGACCATTCTGCAGCGTACCTATTGCTCGACCATCGGCTGGGAATTCATGCATATTTCCAATCCGGTTGAAAAGGCCTGGATTCAGGAACGCATCGAAGGACAGGACAAGGAAATTGCCTTCACCCGCGAAGGCCGCCGCGCCATTCTCAACAAGCTGGTCGAGGCCGAAGGTTTTGAAAAATTCATCGACGTCAAATATACCGGTACCAAGCGTTTCGGTCTGGATGGCGGGGAATCGATGGTGCCCGCGCTCGAACAGATCATCAAGCGCGGTGGTGCGCTCGGCGTCAGCGAAATCGTGTTCGGCATGGCCCATCGCGGCCGTCTGAACGTGCTGTCGCAGGTGATGGGCAAGCCGCACCGCGCCATTTTCCACGAATTCAAGGGCGGCTCCTATGCGCCCGAGGATGTCGAAGGTTCGGGCGATGTGAAATACCATCTGGGTGCGTCCTCCGACCGCGTGTTCGACGGCAACAATGTGCATCTGTCTTTGACAGCCAATCCCTCGCATCTGGAAATCGTCGATCCCGTTGTGCTCGGTAAAGTGCGCGCCAAGCAGGACCAGCACAATGACCAGGGCGAGCGCGCCAAGGTCATGCCTTTGCTGATCCACGGCGATGCGGCTTTTGCCGGTCAGGGCGTGGTGGCCGAATGTCTGGGCCTGTCGGGCCTCAAGGGTCACCGCACCGGCGGCTCGATCCATTTCATCATCAACAACCAGATCGGCTTCACCACCTATCCGCGCTATTCGCGCTCCTCGCCCTATCCGTCCGATGTGGCGAAGATGATCGAAGCACCGATCTTCCATTGCAACGGTGACGATCCGGAAGCGGTGGTGTTTACCGCCAAGGTAGCGACCGAATTCCGCCAGCACTTCCACAAGCCTGTCGTGATCGACATGTTCTGCTATCGCCGCTTCGGCCATAACGAGGGCGACGAGCCTGCCTTCACCCAGCCGCTGATGTACAAGAAAATCCGCGGCCAGCGCACCACGCTCGAACTCTATTCGGATCGGCTGATTGCCGATGGTGTTGTGACGGTCGGCGAAATCGACAAGATGAAGGCCGATTGGCGCAACCGTCTAGAAGCCGAGCACGAAGCCGGACAGGCCTACAAGCCCAACAAGGCCGATTGGCTGGATGGCCGTTGGGCCGGTCTGAAAGCCGTGTCGGAAAGTCAGGATGATGCGCGCCGCGGCCAGACTGGTGTCGAGATCGACCATCTGCGCGAGATAGGCCAGAAGCTGACGGCGGTTCCCGAAGGTTTCCAGGCCCATAAAACCATCCAGCGTTTCATGGACAACCGCCGCAAGGCGATTGAAACCGGCGAAGGCATTGACTGGGCCACGGGCGAGGCACTGGCCTTCGGCACATTGTTGCTGGAAGGCCACCGGGTCCGTCTGTCGGGTCAGGATTGCGAACGCGGCACCTTCTCGCAGCGTCATTCGGTGATCATCGATCAGGAAACCGAAGCCCGCCACAAGCCGCTCAACCATTTGAAGCCGGGCGCGCAGGCCAAATACGAGGTCATCAATTCGATGCTCTCGGAAGAAGCCGTTTTGGGTTTCGAATATGGCTATTCGCTGTCCGAGCCGAATGCCCTGACTCTGTGGGAAGGCCAGTTCGGCGATTTCGCCAACGGCGCACAGGTGGTGTTCGACCAGTTCATCTCGTCTGGCGAACGCAAGTGGCTGCGCATGTCGGGTCTGGTCTGCCTGTTACCGCATGGCTATGAAGGGCAGGGGCCGGAACATTCCTCGGCGCGTCTCGAACGCTTCCTGCAAATGTGCGCGGAAGACAATATGCAGGTCGCCAATTGCTCGACCCCTGCCAATTACTTCCACATTCTGCGTCGCCAGCTGCGCCGCGAATTCCGCAAGCCGCTGATTCTGATGACGCCGAAATCACTGTTGCGCCACAAGCGCGCCGTGTCGCGTCTGGATGAATTGGCGGCAGGCACCTCGTTCCACCGGATTTTGTGGGATGACGCGCAGATGCTGAAGGGCGAGAAAATCAAGCTCGTCAAAGACAACAAGATCCGCCGCGTCGTGCTGTGCACGGGCAAGGTCTATTACGATCTCTACGAGGATCGTGAAAAGCGCGGCATCGACGATGTCTATCTGCTGCGTGTCGAACAGCTCTATCCGTTCCCCGTCAAGGCTCTGGCGACCGAACTGGCCCGCTTCCCCAATGCCGACATTGTCTGGTGTCAGGAAGAACCCAAGAACATGGGCAGCTGGTCCTTCGTCGAACCCTATCTGGAATGGGTGCTCTCGCATGCCGGTTGCAAAGTGCCGCGGGCCCGTTATGTCGGCCGTGCCGCTTCGGCAGCCACCGCGACGGGTCTGATGTCTCGCCATCTCGCGCAATTGAATGCCTTCCTCGACGAGGCGTTTGCCGTCTGAATCGAATAACGGGGGAGCTTCTCCCCCCTCTCCTCTCACAATCAGTGGATGTTTTATTATGGCAACTGAAATTCGCGTCCCCACACTGGGTGAATCGGTCTCTGAAGCAACAATCGGCAAATGGTTCAAAAAGCCCGGCGATGCGGTGAAAGCCGACGAGCCTTTGCTGGAACTCGAAACCGACAAAGTCACTCTGGAAGTCAATGCACCGGCCGCCGGCGTGCTGGCCGAAATCCTTGCCAAAGACGGTGATACGGTTGGCGTGGGCGCCTTGCTCGGCTCGATTGCCGCCGGTTCCGGTGCGGCTGCTGCCGCTCCCGCCGCTGCTGCTGCACCTGCTGCTGCGCCCGCACCTGCTGCTGCTCCTGCCCCGGTTGCTGCTGCGGCCTCGCATGATCATGGTCCGGCCGTGTCGCGCATTGCCGCAGAAAGCGGGATCAATCCTGCTTCTGTCGCCGCGTCAGGCAAGGATGGCCGCGTCACCAAGGGCGACATGCTGGCCGCTGTGGCTGCTGGTCCTGCCGTCTCCGCTCCGGTTGCGATGCGCGCACCTTCTCCCGCCGATGACGCCAGCCGCGAAGAGCGCGTCAAGATGACCAAGCTGCGCCAGACCATTGCGCGCCGCCTGAAAGAGGCCCAGAATACGTCTGCAATGCTGACCACCTTCAACGAGGTCGACATGACCGAGGTGATGGCGCTGCGCAACAAGTACAAGGATATTTTCGAGAAGAAGCACGGCAACAAGCTCGGCTTCATGGGCTTCTTCGTCAAGGCTTGCGTGCAGGCTCTGAAAGAACTGCCCGCCGTCAATGCCGAGATCGACGGCACCGATCTGGTTTACAAAAACTACTATCACATCGGGATTGCGGTCGGCACCGACAAGGGTCTTGTCGTGCCGGTGGTGCGCGAGGCCGATCAGCTCTCGATCTCCGGCGTCGAAAAGACCATTGCCGATTTCGGCAAGCGGGCGCGTGACGGCCAGCTCAAAATAGACGAGATGCAGGGTGGTACATTCACCATCACCAATGGCGGAATTTACGGCTCGCTGATGTCGACCCCGATCCTCAATGCGCCACAATCGGGCATTCTGGGCATGCACAAGATCCAGGACCGCCCGATGGTGGTGGCCGGCAAGATCGAAGTGCGGCCGATGATGTATCTGGCGCTGAGCTATGATCACCGCATCGTCGACGGCAAGGAGGCTGTGACCTTCCTCGTGCGCGTCAAGGAAGCGCTGGAAGATCCGGCCCGTCTGGTGCTTGACCTCTGATCGGGAGTAGAACCATGACCGCTTCCCCTAATCGTGCTGTCGCCATTGTCACCGGCGGCAGCCGTGGCATTGGCCGGGCCTGTGCGCGTATTCTGGCCTCGCGCGGTTTGGCGGTGGTGGTCAATTACGTCTCCGATGAAAAGGCTGCCAACAGTCTTGTGGCCGAAATCGCGGCCGCCGGTGGCCACGCCGTGGCCGTCAAAGGCGATGTCGGTATCGAAGCCGATGTGCTGGCCATCTTCAAAGCCGCCGACAGCCTCGGGAGGCTCGCCGTGCTGATCAACAATGCCGGTGTCGTCGATGTCGTGGCGCGCGTGGACGAGATGACGGTCGAGCGTCTCAACCGCATGATGACCATCAACATCATAGGCACCTTCATTCCCTCGCGCGAGGCGGTCCGCCGCATGTCGACCAAACACGGCGGCAAGGGCGGGGTGATCGTCAACCTGTCATCGGCGGCGGCCAAATTGGGCTCGCCCGGCATGTATGTCGACTATGCCTCGGCCAAGGGAGCGATTGATACATTCACACTCGGTCTGGCACGCGAAGTGGCTGCGGAAGGCATCCGCGTCAATGCCGTGCGCCCCGGCCTGATCGATACCGATATCCATGCCAGCGGCGGCGTGCCGGACCGGATCGAAAAATTGCGGGATCAAATTCCGATGAAGCGGGAAGGCTCTGCGGATGAAGTGGCGCGTGCGGTGTGCTGGCTGGCCTCTGACGAGGCCTCCTATGCCACCGGTGCCATTCTGGATATCTCGGGCGGGCGTTAAGTCGCCGCTGTGCTTGAAAGAGGAAGGATTTGACTATGTCTTATGATTTGATCGTGATCGGCACCGGCCCCGGCGGCTATGTCTGCGCCATTCGTGCGGCCCAGCTCGGTTTGAAAACCGCCGTGGTGGAAAAGCGCAAGAGCCATGGCGGCACCTGCCTCAATATCGGCTGTATTCCGTCCAAAGCCCTGCTGCATGCCTCCGATCTGTTCGAGGAAGCAGGCCATGATTTCGCCAATATGGGCATCACTGTCTCCAAGCCGAAACTCGACCTGAAGGCCATGATGGGCCACAAGACCGAGGTGGTCGACGCCAATGTGCAGGGCGTGGCGTTCCTGCTGAAAAAGAACAAAGTCGATGCCTTTTTCGGCACCGGCACCATCGAGGCCGCAGGCCGTGTCAAAGTCACCGCCGAGGACGGCAGCGCGCAGGTGCTGGAATCCAAAGCCATCGTGATTGCCACAGGCTCGGATGTTGCCAGCCCTCCCGGTGTCAGCGTCGCGTTTGACGAAAAGGTGATTGTCTCCTCCACCGGCGCATTGGAACTGGGCAAAGTCCCCAACAAGCTGGTGGTGATCGGCGCGGGCGTGATCGGGCTGGAGCTCGGCTCGGTCTGGCGTCGTCTGGGTGCCGAGGTGACCGTGGTTGAATATCTCGACCGCATCCTGCCGGGCATGGATGCCGAAGTGGCCAAAAGCTTCCAGCGGATTTTGGAAAAGCAGGGCGTGACCTTCCAGCTCTCCTCCAAAGTCAC
>Ga0209598_10004073_pt1 | contig 10839 bp, 6 predicted proteins | sample M_140807_EF_Meta_FD_187317 | JGI IMG/M metagenome (GOLD analysis project Ga0209598, IMG submission 187317) | Freshwater microbial communities from Lake Montjoie, Canada to study carbon cycling - M_140807_EF_MetaG (SPAdes) (version 2) | ecosystem: Environmental > Aquatic > Freshwater > Lake... | reverse complement strand
GCCCAAAATGCGCTTTTCATCGAGCGCTTGAGCCAGCGCGACGCTATCGACCAACTCCCCGCGCGCGCAGTTGAGAAGGACGAAGTTGCTTTTACAAAGTTTCAACCGCTCCGCATTGATGAAGCCTTTCGTCTCGGGCGTGAGGTTCATGTGGAGCGAAACAATGTCGCTGCGGCGGATGAGATCGTCCACGTCCGCCACGCGCTCGATGCCATGCTTTTTGGCGAACTCCTCGTCCCAGTAGAGGTCGAAGCCGAGAACATTCATGCCGAAGGCGCGGGCGCGGATCGCAACCTCCTTGCCGATGCGGCCGAGCCCGGCGATGCCGATGGTCTTGCCCATCAACTCGTAGCCGGTGAGCCGCTTCCACTGGCCGGCGCGCACGGTGATGGCCTGCTCGACGATGTCGCGGTAGATGGCGAGAAGAAGTCCGAAGGTGTGCTCGGCCACCGTGGTGTGATTCACACCGGGGCAGAAGGTCACCGGGATCTTCAGATCGGTCGCCGCAGCCACATCCACCTTGTCGAGGCCGATCCCGTATTTGGCCACAACCTTGAGGCGGGGCAGCGATTTTTCCATGACCGCGCGGGTGATGGCGTCATCACCGCACAGGAAGGCATCAAAATCCCCAGCCAACTCCAGCATCCGGGACTCGGGGAGCGGACCGCGCTCGCGCGTGATCTCGAAGCCAGTCTGCGCCAGCAGATCGTGGTGCGGTCCGGGGGTGTCTTGAAACGATGTCGTGGTGAGAAGAATACGCATAAGGGGTGGTCGGAAATCGGAGCGGGACCGTCATTCCAGCCCTTGCCGGATGACATTTGGCAGGAGGTGTTTCTAGCAGCAGGCCGTGGATGCGGCGAGCACAGATTGAACCCCAGCGCGGAGAAACATCAGGCGGCAGCGATCCAATGCTCGATCTCCTCGAAGGTCTTGCGGCCACAGTTGCGCTCGTGGCGGAGCAACTGGAGAATGTCTGCCCGCTTGGCCTGCTCGCGGGTCGAGATCTTGTGGCGCCCGAGCGCATTGACCGCGCGCGCCGAGAGTTCGGTCAGTTCCTTCGAACCGGCGAGCGACTTGAGCGAACGGCGGTGGCGAGAGAGCATGAGCGAGGCCGCCTGCGGAGTGACTTTGAATTGGCTGGAAATTTCACGGAACGAATATCCCAGACCGCGGAGGACCGCGATCTCGCGCACGCGTTGCGGCAGGGATTCGATGGTGTAGGAAACCGCCGGAGAACCGGCTTCATTGTTGGCAGAGAGGTCGTAGGTCACGACTGTAATAAATATGAAATTCGGCCTGCCAGAGGAAGATAGAGAAACGTGCTAAGCAGCACAAAAACGACTTTCTTTTCCATGCTGACCGGCGAGGACCTCGCATGATCAGCCCGGTCGGTGGGCTCAGGGCAGATTGCTCGAGCCCATCAGAAAGCGATCGCACTCGCGGGCGGCGGCGCGTCCTTCATTGATGGCCCAGACGACCAGACTTTGTCCGCGGCGCATGTCCCCTGCGGCGAAAACACCGGGGACACTCGTCGCGAAGGAGCCGTATTCGGCCTTCACGTTGGAACGCTCGTCGGTCGCCAGCTTGAGCGCCTCGACCAGCGGTTTCTCCGGTCCGAGGAAGCCCATGGCGAGCAGCACGAGCTGCGCCGGGACCACCTTCTCGGTGCCGGGCACATCCTTCGGAACGTAGCGGCCGGAGGCGTCGAGCGTCCACTCGATCTGCACCGTGTGGATCTCCTTGATGCGGCCCTGTTCGTCACCGATGAATTTTTTCGCCGTGGTGCAATAGACCCGCGGATCGTCGCCGAAGATCGCAGCGGCTTCCTCCTGCCCGTAGTCCATGCGGTAGATCTTGGGCCACTCGGGCCACGGATTCCCCGGCGCGCGCGCGGCCGGAGGCTTGGGGAGAATTTCCAACTGCGTGACGCTCCGGCAACCTTGGCGGATCGACGTACCGACGCAATCCGTGCCGGTGTCACCGCCGCCAATGACGACAACGTCGCGGTCCTTGGCCGAGAGCGTGGCCGGAACCTGCGTGCCGTCGAGAAGGCACTTGGTGTTGGTGGTGAGAAATTCCATCGCCGGGAAAATCCCCTCGAGGTTGCGTCCGTCGAGCGGAAGATCGCGCGCCTGGGTGGCGCCGCAGCAGAGGACGACGGCATCGAAATCCTGCGCGAGCTTCGCGGCGGGATAAGATCCGCCGACGTCGGCATTGACAACAAACTCGATACCTTCGGCAGCGAGGATATCGACGCGGCGCTGGACGATGTCCTCCTTGTCCAGCTTCATGTTGGGGATGCCGTAGGTGAGCAGTCCGCCGATGCGGTCGGCCCGCTCGAGCACGGTGACGAGATGCCCCGCCTTGTTGAGTTGATCGGCGCAGGCGAGGCCAGCCGGACCGGAACCGACCACGGCGACTTTTTTGCCCGTGCGGTGCTTGGGCGGGTGCGGCACGACCCAGCCCTCGGCGAAGCCTTTCTCGATGATGGAAAACTCGATGTTCTTGATCGTGACGGGCGGCTCGATGATGCCGAGCACGCAGGCGCCCTCGCAGGGGGCGGGACAGACACGGCCGGTGAATTCGGGGAAGTTGTTCGTCTTGTGCAGACGGTCGAGCGCCTCGCGCCAGAGGCCGCGGTAGACGAGATCGTTGAACTCGGGGATGAGGTTGTTGACCGGGCAGCCGCTGGCCGCGCCGTTGATGATCATGCCGGTCTGGCAGAACGGCGTGCCGCAGTCCATACACCGAGCACCCTGCTCGCGCAGCTTTTCGTCAGGCGTGTGGTCGTGAAACTCATCCCAATCGCGGATGCGCTCTTTGGGTGAACGGTCCCGCGGCAGTTCGCGGGTGAACTCCATGAATCCTGTCGGCTTGCCCATAAATCAGTTGCCCCCCGCCCGCGCGAGGTCGCGCGCATTTTCTTGGAACGCGGCCATGACGGCCTCGTCGCCGCTCAGGCCGGACGCGATGACGCGATCCATGGCCATGAGCACCCGCTTGTAGTCCTTCGGGAGGACCTTGATGAATTTTTTCAGCGACTCGTCCCACGAGGCCAGTATGTCGCGGGCGCGCTGGCTGCCGGTCAGTTCGGCGTGGCGCTCGACCATGCCCTTGAGGTCGGCGATGTCGTTCGCGTTCTCCAACCGATCAAGATCGACCATGGAGATATTGCAGCGCGTGTGGAAGTCACCCGTCGCATCGTAGATGTAGGCGATGCCGCCCGACATGCCGGCGGCGAAATTGCGTCCGGTCGGACCGAGCACGACGACGCGCCCGCCGGTCATGTATTCGCAACCGTGGTCGCCGACCGCCTCGACGACGGCTTTCACCCCGCTGTTGCGCACGCAGAAGCGCTCGCCGGCCATCCCGCGGATGTAGGCCTCGCCGCCGGTCGCGCCGTAAAAGGCCACGTTGCCGATGATGATGTTGTCCTCGGGCACGAAGGAAGATTCTGCGGGCGGGCAGACGATGATCTTGCCCCCGCTGAGGCCCTTGCCCACGTAATCGTTGGCGTCGCCTTCAAGGCGCAGGGTCAATCCCGAAGGCGCGAAGGCCCCGAAGCTCTGCCCGGCCGAGCCGACGAAATCCAGCGAGATGGTGTCCGCAGGCAGCCCAGCGATGCCGTGGGCCTTGGAGATCTCGTAGCCGAGGATGGTGCCGACCACGCGGTTCGTGTTCTTGATCGGGAGGCGCGAATGCACCTTCTTGCCGTGGGTAATGGCCGGCTCGCAAATTTTGAGCAGTGTCGTGATGTCGAGCGACTTCTCGATGCCGTGATCCTGCTTCATCGTGCAGAAGCGTCCAACGTCGTCGGCCACATCCGGCGTGAAAAGAATACGGGAGTAGTCGAGTCCGACGGCCTTCCAGTGATCGATGGCCTTGCGCATGGCGAGGCGGTCGACGCGACCGACCATCTCCTCGACGGTGCGGAAGCCGAGCTTGGCCATGAGTTCGCGCACTTCGGTGGCGATGAAGCGCATGAAGTTGACGACATGGTCGGCGTCGCCGGTGAATTTTTTGCGCAGCTCGGGATCCTGCGTGGCCACGCCGACCGGGCAGGTGTTGAGGTGGCAGGCGCGCATCATGATGCAACCCATGACGACGAGCGGCGCGGTGGCAAAGCCGAATTCCTCGGCGCCAAGGAGCGCGCCGATGACCACGTCGCGTCCGGTTTTGAGCTGCCCGTCGACCTCGACCACGATGCGGCTGCGCAGGTTGTTGAGCAGAAGCGTCTGGTGCGTCTCGGCGAGGCCCAGTTCCCACGGCATGCCGGCATGCTGGACCGAAGAAAGCGGTGATGCACCCGTTCCGCCATCGTAACCGCTGATCAGCACGACATCGGCGTGAGCCTTGGCCACACCGGCCGCCACGGTGCCGACGCCGACTTCGCTGACCAATTTGACCGACACGCGGGCGTGGCGGTTCGCATTCTTCAAATCGTGGATCAACTCGGCGAGATCCTCGATCGAGTAAATGTCGTGGTGCGGCGGAGGCGAAATGAGGCCGACGCCCGGGGTGGAGTGCCGCACTTTGGCGATCCACGGATACACCTTGGTGCCGGGGAGCTGTCCGCCTTCGCCCGGCTTGGCGCCTTGCACGATTTTGATCTGCAACTCCTTGGCCTGCGAAAGGTAGTAGCTGGTCACCCCAAAGCGACCGGAGGCGACCTGCTTGATCGCGCTGCTTTTCGAGTCACCGTTGGGCATCAGGGTATAACGCTCGGGATCCTCCCCTCCCTCGCCCGTGTTGCTCTTGCCGCCGATGCGGTTCATGGCAATGGCCAGCGTCTCGTGCGCTTCCGAACTGATCGATCCGTAAGACATGGCGCCGGTTTTGAAGCGCTTCATGATCGACTCGACCGACTGAACTTGCTCGATCGGGATGCCGCCGTTTTCGGGGAACTCGAAATCGATGAGGCCTCGCAAGGTGGCCAATTTTGTCGACTGATCGTTGATCGAGTCGGTGTATTTGCGGAAAGCATCCATGTTTCCCGTGCGGCAGGCGTGCTGCAGCAGGTGGATGGTCGTCGGATTGAAGGCGTGGTGCTCGCCGTCATGGCGCCACTTGTAGACACCGCCCGCATCAAGGACCTCGTCGCGGTAGTCACGGCCGGGATAAGCGCGGAGGTGGCGCTCTTCGACTTCGCGGGCGATGCCGGCAAGGTCGATGCCCTCGATGCGCGAGGCAGTCCATTTGAAATAGGTGTCGACCACTTCGCTGTTGAGGCCGACCGCTTCGAAAATTTGCGCACCGCGATAACTCTGGATGGTCGAAATGCCCATCTTGGACATCGTTTTGACAATGCCCTTCACCGCAGCTTTGACGTAGTGCTTGATCGCTTTTTGCACGTCGATGCCGGTGAGGCTTTGGCGGCGGATGATGTCCTCGATCGATTCGAAGACGAGATACGGATTGACCGCGCCCGCGCCGTAGCCGGTGAGCAGGGCGAAGTGATGCACTTCGCGGGGCTCGCCGGACTCGAGGACAAGGCCGACCTGCGTGCGCGTGCCGTTGGCCACGAGATGATGGTGCAGACCGGACATGGCGAGAAGTGCGGGAATAGCCGCCTGCTCCTCGCTGGTGCCGCGATCGGAAAGAATGAGGATATTGACGCCATCGGCGATGGCGCGGTCGGCGGCTTGGAAAAGGTCGCTCAGTGCTTGCTCCAACGCGGGTCCGCCGCCGCCCACCGTGTAAAGGATGGGGAGCGTGACGGATTTGAAACCAGGGCGATCGAGGGCGCGCAGTTTTTCCAATTCCTCGTTGGTGATGACCGGCGAGGACAATTGGATCTGGCGGCAACTCTGCGGCGTGGGTTCGAGCAGGTTGCCCTCGGATCCGAGGGTGGTAATGGTCGAAGTAACGATTTCCTCGCGGATCGAATCGATCGGCGGGTTCGTCACTTGAGCGAAGAGCTGCTTGAAGTAATTGTAGAGGAGCTTGGGCTTGTCGGAGAGGGCGGCGAGCGGCGCATCGTTGCCCATCGAACCGATCGGCTCGACGGCCGTCTTGGCCATCGGGGCGATGATGAGATTGAGATCCTCTTGGGTGTAACCGAAAGCGAATTGGCGCGTGGTCACCGTGTCATGGTCGGGATGCGCGGGATCTTTGCCGTCCGGAAGGTCCTCGAGTTTGACCAGGTTGTCTTGGAGCCATTGGCCGTAGGGCTGCTCCTTGGCCAGCGAGGCTTTGATTTCCTCGTCGGAAATGATGCGGCCCTCCTTCGTGTCGACGAGGAAGATGCGGCCGGGTTGCAGCCGCCCTTTGAGCGCGACGCGTTCCGGATCGATGTCGAGGACGCCGACTTCGGACGCCATGACGACGAGGTCATCCTTGGTGACATAGTATCGGCAGGGACGCAGGCCGTTGCGGTCGAGGACAGCGCCGATCTGCGTGCCATCGGTGAAAGCCACCGCGGCGGGTCCGTCCCACGCCTCCATGAGACAGGAATGGTATTCGTAAAAGTCTTTAAGGTCCTTCGGCATGGTGCCGTGCTTGGCCCAGGGCTCGGGGATCATCATGACCGCGGCGTGCGCGAGCGAACGGCCGGAAAGGACGAGAAACTCGAAGCAATTGTCGAACATGGCCGAGTCGCTGCCGTCCTGGTGGACGATCGGCTTGAGCGTGTCGATATCGTCACCGAAGAGCGGCGAGGCGAACTGCGACTCGCGGGCGTGCATCCAATTGACGTTGCCGCGCAGGGTGTTGATCTCGCCGTTGTGGGCGACATAGCGGTAAGGATGCGCACGATCCCAACTCGGGAAGGTGTTCGTGCTGAAACGCGAGTGGACGAGCGCCAGCGCGCTTTCCATCCGCGGGTCAGCAAGATCGCGGTAATACTCCGCGACCTGCGCGGTGGTCAGCATCCCCTTGAAGACAATGGTGCGCGAAGAAAAGCTCGGAACGTAGAAAAAGCTGCCGCCCGGCGCGCCGGCGTAGCGGACCTCGTTGAAGAGGCGGTGACGAATGACGTAAAGTTTCCGCTCGAACGAGAGCTCGTCTTTGATCGCGGGATTGCGTCCGACGAATGCCATGCGGACCTCGGGCTCCTCCGACTTGGCCGTCTCGCCGAGGGTCGAGTTGTCGGTCGGCACGGTGCGCCATCCGAGGAATTTTTGCCCCTCGGCACGGACCACCTGCTCGAAACGCTCCTCGATTTTTTGGCGGACCTGTTTGTCCGGCGGGAGGAAGACCATGGCCACGCCGTAGTGGCCGGCGGGCGGGAGGTCGATGTGCTCCTCTTTGGTCACGGCCCGGAGGAATTTGTCGGGCATCTGGATGAGGATGCCGGCACCGTCGCCCGTGTTTTCCTCGAAGCCGCAGGCTCCGCGGTGCTCAAGATTGACCAGGATTTGCAGGCCCTGCTGCACGATTTCGTGCGACTTGGCGCCCTTCATGTTGGCGACAAAGCCGACACCGCACGATTCGTGTTCGAATTGCGGGTCGTAAAGTCCTTGGCGTGCGGGTCTTTTCATGTTTTTGGCCGGCCGGGGCCGGGCGGATCGTTTAAGGTATGGATTTCGGCGGGAGGGGCAAAGAAAAAGTGCCCTTCCGGATGCAGAAAAAGCAACGTCCGTGCCAAGTCCGGCGGACGCCGGTCAGCGGCGCTTGGCGGGTGCGCGCTTGGCGGGGCGTTTGCCGCCGCGCGTCCGCACGCGTTTCTCCGACTCCGGCCGGGCCCGCAGGTCGAAGATGAGAGGCAAGCCCGGATACTCGCGCACGCGACGGAGTTGCGAGGCGAGATATGTCTCGTAAGTCGGGGTGAGCAGCCCAGGCGAATTGACGAAGAGAAGAAATTTCACCGGCGCGAAGGGCCGCGGATTGGTCTGCTCGAGCTGCGTGGCGTAAAAGACCTTAAGCCGCCGCGTGCCCTTCATCGGCGGCGGGTGAAGGGTCATGGCATCGCGGATCACACGATTCAACTCGCCCGTGCCGAGGCGCCGCGTGGCATGCTGACGGGCTTTTTCCAGCGTAGTGCCGAGCCGCTTGAGATTGTCGCCGGTCTTGGCCGAGAGCAGGACCATGGGAGCGTAGGGCAGGAAAAACAATTGCGACTGCCAGACGGCGAGCTGTTCCTTGAGTCCGTCCCGCTTGGTCGACTCCTCGGGGAGAAGATCCGCCTTATTCACCGCGATGACCACCGCCTTGCGCGCTTTTTGCACCAGCCCGGCGATGCGCTTGTCCTGCTCGGTCACGCCGGCTTGCGCGTCGATGACCAGCACGCAGACATCGGCCATGCGGATGGCTTCCTCCGAACGCATGACGCTAAACACTTCGACCGAAGTGTTGTGCCTCGAGCGGTGGCGGATGCCCGCCGTGTCGAGCAAGCGGTAAGGATGTCCGCCCAGCTCGCAAGGCACTTCCAGGGCATCGCGGGTCGTGCCGGCGATTTCGCTGACGATGGCCCGGGCGCTGCCGAGCAACGCATTGGTCAGCGATGATTTGCCGACATTGGGCCGGCCGATGATGACGATGCGCGGTGGAAGCACACTCTCCGGCGGCGCAGTTTCCACGTCCCCGCGCCCGAAGGAACCTTCGATCGCGGCCAAGAGATCATCCGTCCCGCGCCCGTGCACCGCACTCACACCGACCACATTGGCAAACCCTAGTTGCAAAAATTCGGCTTCGAGATCGTCGTGCTTGGGGTTGTCGAGTTTGTTGACCACCAGAACAACAGGACGCGAGGCTCGGCGCAACTTGGCCCCGAGTTCGCTGTCGAGCGGTAGCAGGCCGTCTTTGCCGTCGACGACGAAGAGAACAACATCGGCGCCCTCCAAGGCATCATCTGCCGCTCGGTGGGTGGCCTCGGCAAAATCCGGGTCCGGCGCGGCGCCGATGCCGCCGGTGTCGACGATACCGAATGGCGATTGGCCGAGTTGGCACACCGCCTCGATGCGGTCCCGCGTCACGCCAGGTTGGTCGTGCACGATGGAAATGCGCCGCCCCGCGAGGCGGTTGAAGAGGGCGGACTTCCCGACGTTGGGACGACCGACGAGGACAGCCTTTTTCATTCTGCTTGGGCCGCCCCTCCCATGGATTGCGAGCCGCGCCATATGTAGCCGAGACCGCTGAGCAAGGTGAAGATTCCCGCGCCCCACACGACCCACTTTTCGTCGGGGATCTGGAGAAGAACCCATGCCACCGCGCCCATTTGCAGGGCGGTGGCCACTTTGCCGAGAAGGCTGGGACGAACCTCGACGTCGCCGGTGATAAATTTGAGCAACCCGCAACCGACAAGAATGACCACATCGCGGGCGATGACCAGGATGGGAAACCAAAGCGGAAGACTCACGGTCCAGGGATAGAGACTCAAAGTAATGATGGCGGTAAGCAGAAGTCCTTTGTCCGCGATGGGATCGAGCACAACGCCGAGGGCGCTGCGCTGATTGAAACGCCGCGCGATCCAACCATCGATCCCGTCGCTCGCCGCGGCAACAACAAACGCGCCCACAGCGCACCAACGCAACCATTCCTCCGGCATGCCGTTCCGCACGCTCGCGGAATAGTAAACCGCAAAGACGACGAATACCGGAATGAGCAGGATGCGCACCAATGTGATTTGGTTGGCCAGCGTCATGAACACCGAGGGTGCCGAGGCATGGAGCCACGCGCAACAGATTCTTCCTGCATTTTCCGCCGGCGGCGCCCATGATGCCGCTTAGCGCAATGACCGCCCCCCTGCTCCGTTGCCGCAACCTGCAATGCATGCGTCCGCTCTGGCGCGAAGGCGCATCGCATGTGCGCGGCGTGAACGCTGAGTTCGAGGCCGGTCGCTTCTACGCCATCTGCGGCTCGGAGGGCTGCGGCAAAAATCTTCTTCTCCACTTGCTCGGGTTGCTCGAACAACCCGATGCCGGTGAAGTCTGGGTCGGCGGCACGAACGCCACAATCCTGCCGGCCGGCGAACGCGACGTGCTCCGCCTGAGGAAGTTCGGTTTTCTTTTTCCCACCTGCGCCTTGCTCCCTTCGTTGACCGTGCTCGAGAACATCGCTTTCCCCGTGCTCAAAGCGGGAGGCGCGACCGAGGCAGAGCAGGCCGAGCGCACCTTGGCCGCGCTTCGGTTTTGCGCCTTGGAGGAAGAGGCGGAGCAACCGGCGGCCAGCCTCGCACCCGGTCGCCAAGCCGTCGCAGCTTTTGCCCGGGCCATCATTCATCGTCCGCCCTTGCTCCTCGCCGAATCGCCCGCCGCGGAGGAAATTCTCGTTCCCCTCGCCCGGCGTGCGGTTGATGAACTCGGACTGACCGTCATCTGGGGCGCGCGGCATGACGGGCCGGCCATGAACGCCGCGGACTGCACGCTGCACATGTCCGAAGGCTGCATCGACGGCGCGTGAATCCGCTCTTGCCACCCGCCCGACTCGATGCCGCCGCCATCGTGCGCGCGAGCAAGTCGAGTTTCGTTCCCGCCTTCCGTTTGCTCCCGGCCGATCGACGCCGCGATCTCGAGACCTTCTATGCCTTTTGCCGGACAGCCGACGACATTGCCGACGCGGAAAATTATCCGACCGGTCACCGCTACGAAGCGTTGGAGGCCTGGCGCGCCGGTTTCCGCGATCCGGAAATGCACGGTCTTCCCGGCAATCTCGCCGAACTCATCCAGCGACGCGCTATGGACCGCACGCTCTTTCTCGAACTCCTCGATGGCACCGCGACCGATCTTGCCTCGAGTGTCCGCATGGCCACGCGGTCCGATCTCGACCGATACTGCCACCGCGTGGCGGGAACGGTGGGCCGACTGTGTCTTCCGATCTTCGGCGCGAAGACCGAGCGTGCCGCCGATTACGCGGAAACGCTCGGCCGCGCCCTGCAATACACCAACATCCTGCGCGACACAG
>Ga0209598_10004072_pt1 | contig 10839 bp, 11 predicted proteins | sample M_140807_EF_Meta_FD_187317 | JGI IMG/M metagenome (GOLD analysis project Ga0209598, IMG submission 187317) | Freshwater microbial communities from Lake Montjoie, Canada to study carbon cycling - M_140807_EF_MetaG (SPAdes) (version 2) | ecosystem: Environmental > Aquatic > Freshwater > Lake... | reverse complement strand
ATTGTTTAGACTGCTCTGAGGCCTGCTGAGCCTGCATATTACGAGCTTGGTCTTGGTTGTACTGATTCATGGCGTTTTGAAACGCTGTGTCGTAGCCTTTGCCTGTGATGTTGGCAAGGTTGGTTCCAAGATTACGCTGGTTCTCTGCGGCAAGAATGGCAGACCGGCCACCACCATAAGCACCAGCGCGCGTCATTGCGGCCTTGTTTCCCTGCTCGGTAATCTGTGCTTGACGGCGGGCTTCTTCCAATTGGGGGTTCAGTGAGGCTTGCAAGTACGGGTTCATGTACTGCTGAGCTTGCTCACCACCAAATGTGCCAGACGTAAAGTTGGTGTTCTGGTACTGACCTGGAGCTTGGAATGCGTTGTTAAACTTAGTAGCTTCAGATTGCGTGGGCGCTTGAAATTGATTACCAAATGTTCCAGCTTGATAGGCCGCAGGAGCATTAAATTGAGAAGATACAGTATTAGCGCTTAATTGATTGTATTGGGGTAAGCCAGATGCTTGGTATTGAGATGGCGCTTGATAGGTAGACGATACATTACCAGCGTTTAACTGGTTGTATTGAGTCTGACCGGCTGGAGTATATGCACCGGGCGCATTAAACTGGTTTGTAAACTGAGTGGGCGTATAACCCATGTTCTGAGCTTTGGACGCGATATCACCAGCTGTATTAGCCGCCGCACCAATACTGCCGGGAACAGTCAATGATCCAAGGCCTTGGAATGCATCTGTTTGAAGTTTGGATTCACCGGCGGTAAGCGGGCCTTTGTAAACCTCATAGTCTTTATCAGCAAGGCCGGCCGCCTTACCAAGATAGTTGGTAATGTACGGCGCCGCCCAATCGGCTAAGCCTTGGGTGTTTGTCGATCCTGTAGGTAGAGTTTCTCCGGCCATAACAGTTCCTTAAGATGGTAAATATTTGTGCGCTTTAGTATCGGCCGCAACGTTTTTGGTTTGACGGCGAGCTTTTTGAACACGATCCATCATGTCGTAAAGCTTATTGGCGCCCGCATTTGTAGAGCCGTTACCCAGTTCGGAAACAATTCTTGCTGGTACAACAAACTCACCTTCTGCTAGGCGGGCTGGTTGCCTACCACCGATTGTCGCAGGAATTGAGTCAGACACGCCATCACCAGGTCCACGAAGTAAACGGCCACCATCAGAGTACCCACCGAGGCTAGACATACCGCCGCCGGCCAATCCCATTAGACCGCCTTCAGCTGCTTTAGGTGTGTAGGTTGTTGGAGAAAAGTAGGTCTGCCCACCAGCTCCGGGACGTCCCACAGGAGCATATGGAAGCTGTGAGCGATTAGCCGATAGAGCTGGGATGGTTGAGGCCGCACCAGAGCCACCACCACCCCTGCTGTTCATCATGGCCATCATTGCCATCAGAGCCATAATCAAGCCATTGTTGCTTGTGCCGGGTGATGTTCCGGGTTTTGCGGCAGTCCCAGCTTTTGTGGCGGCAGATCCCGCTTTAGATCCAACGGCGCCTGCTTTGGTTCCGCTTGAACCTTCGCCGGTTGCATCTTCTTTTGTTCTGAAAAGTGTGCCGTTTTTATAGACGTTACCCAAACTGTCTGTTGTGTATTCATCTTCCATTTCTGGTGAACGAATCAACTCACCATCTTTGTTGTAAAGATTTCCATACTCATCATTGTTTTCAGCGGCCCTAAACAATTCACCATCTTTGTAAAGATTGCCCATTGCATCTGTGTAATACGGCATTTCTTTTAGACCAACTTGATCATCATAATCCTGAGCCGTCATATCGTCCGGAGAAAACAAGGACGAAAGATTGCCCAAGTAATCGCCGCCAATGTTAATTTCATCATCCATGGTTTTTTCCTTTACGGGCTCTTCCAAGCCTTTAGTTCCAAGTGTATCGGTGGTAGCATTGTTTATCAAGTCTTCACCACCCCTGTTGGGGCCAAACCCTCTTTCGTTTGGCATAACTCCGTCTAATTTTCCGTCTTCGTCATAAAGGTAGTAGTTACCATCTGACTTCAGAACAGAAGATGATCCATCTGGATTGGTTATCCTGTTAACTTCTTCAAGCTCTTTGTCTTCCCCGCCGATAGACTTCACTAAGTCATCAATTGTGGTTTCTTGTGGCAGATTAGGAAGAATAGTGGAAGTATCAAACGGCAAATCAGCGGGTTTGATCTCGTCATCTGTAATACTTGTATTCTCTTTTGGGAGAGTTCTTGCAGTTTGTTCTTGCTGACTAGCCGTCTGGTTGTTTGTTGATGGGAAGAAGTCGTTGAAATTAAACTTGCTTGGGGTGCTCTCTTCATTAGCTCTTGACTGAGCCACAGCATTACTAGCTGCAGAAGATGCTCTACCAACTACTGCGTTTTGTATGGCCTGATCAATAGGAACACCGGTAGCGGCCGCCGCAAGAATGCTAGACGCCATGTTCTTGTCTGCTGGAGACAAGTCCTCCATGCCAGGAATATCACCAATAGCAGTGTTAACACCAGTACCTACAGCACTACCTAATAGCGCCTTTCCAAGATCAGCTTGGCCGCCGCTACCCACAAACTGCTGGGCTGTTTTTGCCGCAATGTCTGTTCCAGTCTTGCCCAATAGGTCTGTAATGCCGCTAGACCCAGAGATCAGATTGCCGGCCTGACCACCAAGATAAGACAGAGCAGTGCCCTTTGCCACATCCTTTAGATTGCCACCGGCCAATAATTGGAAAGCAGCATTGGCCGCCAGCTGGGCAGGCAAAGACAAGCCACCCGTAGCGGCCGCAAGCGCAATCTGACCAACTGGCCCCAAGTCTGCCATGATGTTGGCAAGATCATTAGAAGACGATTTAGTTGTGTAAAAGTAAGGCGTACCATCAGCGCCAAACTGAACCCTGTATCCAGTATTGTCCTTACCGGCAAACGTCCCGCCCCAAGCATTACCAGTCTGGCGTTCGCTATACGTCATCGGGACTTCTTGGCCAGTTAATTTGTTTCCATAAGTCTTACCAGTCTCAACCAGCGCCATGCCGTTTTTTGTAACAACTTTAGATGGATCTACAGTTTTAAAGTTTCCTTCAGCATCTTCGTATCCATAGGCTTTACCTATTTGAGATGGATCTAGATTTATCCTTGATGTGTTTCCATCTGCATCTGGAGGTGATACAACGAAGTAGCCATTCTCATCTTGCTGAGCTACTTGGCCGTTATATCCTTCGCGAATGATTGCCTGCTCAAGCTTTGGAACCTCGCCAAACTGTTTAATATCAGTAATACCAATGCTGGCCATGATGCGGGCCATGTCGGCGGCGTTCTTGTCAGCAGATCCATGACCCTCACCTTGCCACTTAGAAGTCAATCCCTGACCTAAGATCTGATTGGTTAGCCCGCTAACAATCTCTGGAGATGGGCCTGTTGGTGCGACTGTTTTTTGAGCGGGAGCTTGAGCTGGCTGAGCTGGCGTAATAGGAAGACCAAACACACCTGTAGGAGCGGCGGCATCTTCTACAACTTGAGTTTCAGGCGATCTGGGATCAACGGCCGGCGCTGGCTCAGGGCCATTCTTTAGGGTTTGTTGTGGCGCATCAAGATACTCTTTAACAGAGTTAGTCTCAGTAATTATCCCTGAGTTAGGGTTATACGGCTCGGGAGATCCCGGCTCTATACCATTGTTTAGTTTGCCTTGCGGCACATTATTCAAATACTCACCAAAGTTGTCTGTAATGATCCCAGAATTAGGATTATAAGGCTCAGGAGAGCCTGGCTCTGAGCCGTTGTTTAGTGTACCTTGGGGCACAGTATTGGGAGTTCCAAACAGATTTGGAATGCCGTAAGTGTTTGGAGCCAGCCCAGTAATGCCTGTAGGCGCGTATGGCGTTTCTGCGTATGGGTTTGTGGCGTCCTGGGGCGGATTATCAGCATCATAAGTTAATGCTGTTTGGTTTTTGGGCTTCTTTAATGGCCACTCTGGGTATGGTGCGTCCCAAGACATATTATCCAACCTTCCAATTTGTTCCGTCAGAATATACAGGGACTGCAACAGCCCCGCCAGTCGCAACGGTTGCTCCAAACGTAGGGAGCAAAGCATCAGTAACAAACGCTCTAGCACCCTTACCAGATGTAACCGCACTGGGCAGTGTTGCCACTGTGTAGTTGGTCAAAGGCGGCTGGAAAGCACCAGAATCTAATTGATTAAGTATGCTCTCTAAACGATTGAAGTACAGACGCAAAATGTTGTTTAGCTGATTCTGATACTGCTCGCTGTATGCGGGCGTGGCAAAGGGTAGCGCAGGCGGCGTAATCCGTTGAAGATCGTACTCTGATGTAATGATGACGGTCATGAGTTACCCCTGCGTCCATCTTGGCGGATATCCAAACGAGGCGAACCAAGCTGCCATGTGCATCCAATCTGATTTGATTCCACTTTAAGAATCATCTGGCGTCCTCGAACGCGGATGTACACCTGACCAGTAAACTTCTCAATTGGCACAGTTGCTGTCCTGACAATCGTAGCGTCTTGGTTACCGCCCAAGGATATTGGATCGTTGTATCCAGAGCCGGAGTTCTGCATAGGTATAAGCGTCATTGTGCACTGAGGTGAATCAATTGTAGACCCCCTGAATGTAATGTCGGGCAAGATCCTCCACACAAAACCAAACCTATCGCCGTCATCAATGTCAAACTCAGCAGTCTCAATAACCGCATTAATTGGCAAGGTAGTGCCGGTTGCATTATCGTCAACACCATTCTCGTGATAGACAATGTTTCCTGTGGTGTTTGATTGATAGGTTGCCGCCATAGGATAGTTACGCAGGCCGGAATCTAGCCATGCTGTACGCGCCATAGTCCCGTAAGCCCAGACGTCTTCTGCGTAGTTATAGGTGACGTATCTGTCAATTGCTGTTGAGTTTGCTGAACAATAAAAGAACCAGACTTCATTAAAGCCTTCGTTTGTTGACGCAAAGATCTGCGCGGCCTGATCTAAGTTAATGTCTTCATAAATAAACCGAAGCAAGTCGCAACGCAAAGTCTGTGTACGACCATCGTATTTATAGAACTTGTCAATACCCATCCAGTACGTTACACCAGAAGCAATAGCCGCCGCGTTTGGCCCAGCAATAGATAAGTTATCACCCAGCAACTGAGAACCCCATACAGCTGGCGGGCCTTGGTATTGCATGGAATACAAAGATGAATCCGTCCAGATCAAAATCTCCTGACGAGATTGAAGCGCGGTAACGATCTTGGATCCATGCGAAAGCTGTAAGCTACCGGCTTGATTTGTTGAGGCAGGGAACCACTCGAGGTAATCCTCTTGGTCAGACCAGCGAACCAGCATTGGGTTTTGTGTGGCATCGGCATAGTCATTACAGCCAAATGCAAATGTAAACCTAGATGAGTCTGAGATAAGGATAAAGTTCTGCACAGTGGGGACATAACTAGCACCGGTCAAACTAGATATCAAAACACCCCTAGTTGTTAGAGATGTGTTGGCCTTCCAAATGTAAATCTGCCCGCCATTTGGTGCAAATATTAAGTCTTCACCAAAGTTAGCCTGACTCCAAATACGCATCTGGCTAACTGATGCTGTACCAATACCCCATGTTCCTGTACCCCAGGCACCGCCGCCCCAGCCAACTAAAGGAATGGCATAAGCTGTACCAACATTAACCTGATATGCTGCCAAGACAGAAGCTCCGCCGCCCGTAGTGGTTGCATTAGCCGCAGATGCCGCTGTGATTGTGTATGTGGTTGTGGATGTTCCAATTGTGGTGATCTGGTACTCGCCATTTAAGGTAAGTCCAGCAACAGCTGTAGCGCCGCTGAACGTCACAAAGTCGCCATTAATATATCCACCCGTGGCATCGGTCACTGTAACAGTGGTAGAGCCAGATACTGTGGCAAATGGATTGCTTCCTAGAGTAGCCGCTGTTTTCCGCAAGGGAGTGATGTCGTTATACGCACCACCAGACTCAATGTAAAACTTAAGGTTAGTACCAACACCAAGTAAGTTCTGACCGCCCAAAGTCACCCAGTTCCACAAAGACCGGCAAACTCCCAGGAATGTCGTTGCTGAAATCCTCTGCCAGCCACCAATCTTCTCTGGTGTGCCCTGACGAAACCGTACCTTATCGGATACGTAATATCCGTTCTCATTGGTATAGCGGGTGTTTTCTCTGTTTACACCAGCTTTTTGGGTAAGTTTCTTTAAGGCCATTGCTTATTTTCGCATCAATTAGGTAATGCCTCAAGCATAAGCTCTAGTGCCGGATTTGTCGATAATCAACGCCTGCTTTCTGGGCTTGGCATCTGGGGTGTTTGGGATGCTCAAATGTGTCCAGCGGTCAAACTCTCGGATGACCTGATCGTAGGGTAGGCTTGATGCGATTATGGCTTTAACCACCTGATCGGGTGTTAATTGAGGTACTCGGAAGTCCACAGCAGTACCAATGCGATGCTGGCTAGAGTCGCGGCTACCAACTGCATCATTGACTTGCTTGCTTCGAAAAGCCGAGTTGACCATGATGGGCTTTCCACCAAGTACTGTTTTGACTTCTTCAAGAAATTCTGCGAGGCGTTTGAGGTTTTCCAGTTCCTCATCATTTGGCGTATTATCATATTGTCTGTGATCTGTGTGGGTTAGTTCTTCAAGGGAAAAGTGTTCTGTAAGCTTCATTTCTTTGACCTCATATCAGCAAGTTTTTCAACAGTGCGCCCGCCGAAGTACGCAAGGAAAATAATTTGACCCCATTGGCCCAAAAGGTTTACGTAACTTTCTTGTGCGTTATATCCAAACGCAGACATCATTGTGAACAAGAAAAACGCCACAAAAATAGCAATCAAAGCCATAGGACGGATGTTTTTGGACAACCAAGAGTCAGACGCCATGTCTGCTGTCCAGCGTTCTGTAATGGCTGTTTGCTCAATTTCAAGTTGTTTAGTCTCATTAGCCATTTTAGCCAGCTCGCCGTCTTGCGCCATCTTTGCCAGATCCATCTGGGCTTTGGCTTTGGCTTCGGGGTCTGGGATAAGCTTGTCTATGAGCTTGCCGCCAATGTTTAAAAGTGAATCTAGTCCGATCATTTCTTATCCTCGGTTTGGTTGAGTTTGATGCCAGATAAGAAGCCAATCATGCCGCCGATCAGCGTGGAAAATGCAGGGCTAATCATTTTAAAGATTTCGGCGTTGTCCACTTCCTTGGCCCACAGGCCGAGCATGAACGAAATAACCATAGCCAGTACCGAGACGCAAAGCGTGATGCTGACCATAAAGGTCACATAGAACGTCAGTTTGTCTTTGGTGTTTTCCATGTTTCCTCCTACACAAGTTGGTCAATGTCGCGCTTAAGGTTTGCAATCTGGATGTTCAGCGTTACCTGTCGCATCCTGTACTCATAAATCTCATACTCATACTGGTGAAACTTCTTCACTGTATTGTCAATCTGCACTCGCAAGGCGTGTTCTGCGTTCTGCTTCTCCACCCGCTTGATAAACGCTTCCTGCTGCACCATAGCTTGGGGCTGAACAACTGGATACCACTTGTCGTAGCTGACCTTCATTTCTTTTCCCGCTCCATTGCCCGTGCATAGTAGTAAAGAACCTTTGATCTAAGCTCCGTACTGTCAGCCGCGCCCGCCCATAGAGCTAGGTTGTTCCAGATTCCTACAAGCTGTTCTGCACTACATGAATCGCCGTTTGTTGTCAGCCACCGAGATAACTCAATGTGGCGCAGTGTCGGCTCATGTATTGAACTTAACCTGTAAAAATCTGAAACGATGCACGGACTCTTGGCACTTGCCCAAAACACTAGGGAAATAAGCAGTACCGAGAACCAGCGCATCATTCATTGCCTAACCCCTTACTTGGGTTCTACGTCAGTAACCGCCTCTTCAGGCTTGGCTTCCAACGCTTGCTTCAGTAACTCAAAGAAGGCATTGCGGCCCACTTGAAGCTGATCCACATTGAACCTTGCTGAGTCTAGTTTGCGATCTAAATCTGCGACATGATTCAACAGCGCTTGCTGCTGGGGTGTCAGGTCTTCAAACTGGTGCTCAACGCCGTCGATTGTCACAGGGGTCTTTTCATTTTTTCCCATGATGTTTCCTAAAATGTGCCACCAAGGTCGGGTGGTGGCTTCCCGTTATGCTGATGCAGTTTGCAAAGGCGTCAGGTCTTTGGTTTTCCCAAGTACTTTATACCCGTATTTCTCAGATTGTCCACGAAAAATTCTTGATCTAAGTGCTTGTCCTGATATGCCGAGATGCTTTGCAAGGTCATTCATTGTTGTGTAAACCTTCCCTTGGTATTCCACAGATTTTGCCAGTATAGAATGTTCACCACTAATTTTTGCCACAACTTCTGGTCGTTTCATAGATGAATTAATTGACATTCCAAGCCTAGCTTCGGCAGACTGTTTAAAGCCAAACATAGGGTTATCTTTACCGTAAAGTCCATAGCGTGGATGTTTTTCGCCACCTATTTTGCCTTTTACTTTTTCAGATATTTTGCGCTTTGCTTCATCTGTATGGTGGTAGCCTTTTGTGCCGCCGCAACCACCATCAGTTTTGTTTGCAAGGTTAATACCGAGCCTACGCAACTGGTCAATCCGCTCTTGCTCGGCTAGGAATACAAGTTCCTCATCATTAGACTCAGCAATCAATCGACCTTCATATCCAGCCTTATTGACAATACTGTGCCAATGTTTGTTACGTTTGTCTTTGGAGCGCACCCGATTGCCGCACCCTTTACCGACATAAAAGACGGTATTGGTGTCAAGGCGAATGTGCTCGTAGACGTAGAACATTACTTACCAGCGGCAATAGCGGCATTTAGCGGAGCCAAGTCTTGGCCCTGCATAAAGTCCTTGGCAACCATAATTTCTAAGTGAGCAACGTTACGAGCAACAGTGTCAGCCCAGTCTTCGTCAGACATTTTTTCGGGTTGTCCTGCGTTAATCAGGTTGACGGAATCCATTGCGGCACTGTAGTGACGAGCAATTTCTTCTGCAGTAGGGGTTTGTGTTTCAATAGTCATGATTTTCCTTTAAAGGTTAGCGGCATCCAAACGTGCCTTGAGTGAAAGAATGATTGCTTGTTGTTCTTGAATTGCTTTAATTGCAATTGGCAATAGATTGCCGTATTTGGCTTCTAGTTTGTCAGGGTTTTCTTCCAACACCAAATCCACCACATCGTTTTTACCATTGGCGGCTTCAAGCAATTCTTGAGCAATAAAGCCAAGATTTGTTTGACCATCTTTTACATTTCCGTCACGGCTGTCCCATTTGAATTGGCGAGGCTTAACGGTCAACAAAAAGTCTAAACCATAAGGGCTGTCTACAATTTCAGTTTTATCTCTTGCATCAGACAACGAAGAGATTGAAGTTGTGTTGCAACGCAATGAACTGATATTTCCATCACCAAGAGTAAATTGACCAGATGAGCCAGCGGCAGATGGGTTGGCGTTGTAACCAATAGAGGAGTTGTAACTTCCTGTAAAAGTAAGAGACGCGGCGGCAACTAGGCCAACAGCAGTGTTGTATTGTCCCGTTGAAATACCGCCACCAGTCGCATAACCAACAGCCGTATTTCCATCTCCTGTTGAACTGCTCAAAGCACCCGCACCAAATGCGGCATTATTGACAGCAGTCGTAATAGTAGATAAAGCATTGTTTCCAACTGCCGTATTGTCATCACCAGTTGTTTTACTAGTCAATGCCCGATAACCTACAGCAGTGTTGCGTGATGCTGTGGTGTTGCTATATAAAGCCGCATGACCGACAGCAGTATTGTTTGAACCTGTCGTGTTGCTAACAAGGGCTACGCGAGCAAGCGCAGTGTTATACCCACCCGTTGTATTTGCTTGAAGAGCGGTGCTTCCAAATGCTGAATTTTCTGCGCCAGTTGTGTTGCCTGCTAAAGCCTCATAACCAAATGCAGTTACATCATTTACCGTATTGCCAAACAAAGCTCGATGACCAAATGCAGTAACAGCTTGTGCCGTCGTGCCGCTGTAAGCCGCTCTATAACCCATAGCTGTGTTGAGTGACCCAGTAGTATTACTGTATGCTGTTTGAAAACCTACGGCTGTGTTGTAGTTTGCAGTAGTATTAGAGTAAAGGGCGTTATATCCAATTGCAACACTGGATGAGCCTCCTGAGTTGGAGTAAAACGCACGTACACCGTAAATACAGTTTTGTTGTCCAGTTGTGTTGGTATACCCTGATTGGTAACCTACAGAAGTGTTTTCTGATGCTGTGGTGTTAGCTAAAAGTGCGCCATAGCCCATAGCCGTGTTGTATGAACCAGTTGTGTTGGTATACATGGTGTTAACACCACCAATAGCTACATTCTGAATTCCTGTTGTATTGCTATAAAGCGCTTGTACTCCAATACCAACATTTCCATCTACTGTAGTGCTTGAGTAAAGAGCGCTTTTTCCTACGGCAACATTGTTAGATGCTGTGGTGTTAGAGCCAAGAGCGTTATCCCCAACTGCAACATTATTTTCGCCAGTAGTATTAGAAACCAGTGCGCTAACGCCAAATGCTTGATTTTTACTTCCTGTTGTGTTGCTATATAAAGCGCCTTGTCCGTGGGCATTATTTGATGCGCCAGTGGTGTTGTTAGCCATTGATAATTGACCGACAGCAGTATTGTTAGATGCTGTGGTGTTAACTTTTAATGCTTGATATCCTACTGCAACATTATTAGAACCTGTGCTTAAATAGTTTAATGCTTCGTAACCTAAAGCTGAGTTGTAACTTCCACTTCCTGTAGAAGCAGTTGCATTACCAATAGTTCCATGACCCCAACCAGTATTGTTAGTTCCAGTTGTAAGATTTGAACCAGAATAAGCACCACCAAAA
>Ga0209598_10004071_pt1 | contig 10839 bp, 13 predicted proteins | sample M_140807_EF_Meta_FD_187317 | JGI IMG/M metagenome (GOLD analysis project Ga0209598, IMG submission 187317) | Freshwater microbial communities from Lake Montjoie, Canada to study carbon cycling - M_140807_EF_MetaG (SPAdes) (version 2) | ecosystem: Environmental > Aquatic > Freshwater > Lake... | reverse complement strand
CGGGGTTCAGGCGCTGGGGCAGCGGCTTGCCGATGCCTTCGGCATCCCGGTTCGCTTCATCGACGACCCGAACCCGGTCTGAGCGACCGGGCCGAATCACCGAAGCGCCGCGTCAGGCGCCCGGGCGCTTGCGCAGTTCGTCGCGGATTTCGGCGAGCAGCACTTCTGAGGCGGGGGGCGGTGCAGCGGCTTCGGCAGCCTTGTCTTCAGTCAGGATGCGTGCCTTCATTTCATTGAGGTAGCGCACCAGCATGAAGATCACGAAGGCCATCAGAATGAAGTTGATGAGGATCGTGATGAAGTTGCCATAGGCAAAAACCGGCACATCGGCTTTTTTCAAGGCTTCGAGCGACATCGGTACGCCGTCGGGCACTTTGCCGAGCACCACGAACAGGCTGCTGAAATCGAAACGCCCACCGAGCAGTGCCGAGATGAACGGCATGATCACGTCGCCCACCAGCGATTCGACGATCTTGCCAAAGGCCGCGCCGATGATCACACCGACGGCCAGGTCGATGGCGTTGCCCTTGACGGCAAAGGATTTGAATTCGGATATCAGGCTCACGAGGCGCTCCAGTGGGATGTCAGTTCAGAAGGGATGCCAGGCGCAAAAGTGGTCGCCGGCGGGGCAGGAGGCACCTTAGCACAGCGGTTTGCAGCTGGTATTCATCGCAGGGTTGCCGCAAAGCGAGCAATTCACGCGGTTGAAAGAGCCTGTCGATACCGGGGCCGTCTTTCTTCGGTGCACCGCAATAAGTTAGAATCCAGAGCTGTCGAATTGCTGGTCGTCCTGTGAGCAGGGCCGCCGATCCCCGTTTCTACTGAGGTCTTCATGGCTGATCACTCAGCGAGCCTGCCTGCTTCGAACCTGAACGAAGGCGGATTGCTCCCCACCGATCCCTCGCGGCGCAATGCCCTTGTGACCACCGCAGCGGTTGGCGCGGCTGGTGCGGCGGCAGCCGCGATCCCCTTTGTCTGCACCTTCCAGCCTTCGGAAAAAGCCAAGGCAGCGGGCGCGCCGGTTGAGGCCGACATCACCGGCATGGTTCCGGGCGAGCTGCGCCGGGTCGAGTGGCGAGGCAATCCAGTGTGGATCGTTCGCCGCACACCCGAGATGATCGAGTCGCTCAAGAAGACCGAGCCGCATGTCCTCGACCCGAAGTCGGACAAGCCCTACCAGTTCCCGATGCCCGACTACGCCAAGAACCAGGGCCGCTCGATCAAGCCCGAGTACCTGGTCGTTGTTGGAATCTGCTCGCACCTGGGCTGCTCACCGTCCGATAAATTCACGCCGGGCGCGCAGCCCTCGCTGCCTGAAGACTGGCAGGGCGGCTTCCTGTGCCCGTGTCACGGATCAACCTTCGACCTGGCCGGCCGCGTGTTCAAGAACAAGCCGGCCAATGCCAACCTCGATGTTCCGCCGCACACCTATCTGTCGGACACCCGCCTGTTGATCGGCGACGACAAGAAAGCCTGAGTGCCGGGCTGATGCCCAGGGTCGGGCGCGGGTGATTCCCGCGCCGGCCGCAGGCGGCGACAACAGCCGCCGAATCACAACGAATCAATGGTCTCACCGGAGTTTTCGATGGCAGCTGAGAAAAACGTAGAAACCACCGGCCTGCTGGGCTGGATCGACGAGCGCTTCCCGTTGACGTCAAACTGGAAGGCGCACCTGTCGGAGTACTACGCTCCGAAGAATTTCAACTTCTGGTACTTCTTCGGTTCGCTGGCCACTCTCGTGCTGGTGCTCCAGATCGTCACCGGCATCTTCCTGACGATGCACTACAAGCCCGACGCGGCACGTGCCTTCGAGTCGGTCGAGTACATCATGCGTGATGTGCCCTGGGGCTGGCTGGTGCGCTACATGCACTCTACTGGCGCCTCGGCATTCTTCATTATTGTTTACCTGCACATGTTCCGCGGCCTGATCTACGGCTCGTACCGCAAGCCGCGCGAACTGATCTGGATTTTCGGTTGCCTGATCTTTCTGACGCTGATGGCCGAGGCCTTCTTCGGCTACCTGCTTCCCTGGGGGCAGATGTCCTACTGGGGCGCCCAGGTGATCGTCAACCTGTTTTCGGCCATCCCGATCATCGGGCCGGAACTGTCGGTCTGGATCCGCGGCGACTATGTCGTGGGCGATGCCACGCTGAACCGCTTCTTCGCCTTCCATGTGATCGCGATTCCGCTGGTGCTGCTCGGTCTGGTGGTGGCTCACATTCTGGCGCTGCATGAAGTCGGCTCGAACAACCCGGACGGCGTCGAAATCAAGCTCAAGAAAGACGCAAAGGGACGGCCGCTGGATGGCATCCCCTTCCACCCCTACTACACCGTTCACGACATCATGGGTGTGAGCGTGTTCCTGCTGGTTTTCACCGCAGTGATCTTCTTCGCCCCTGAAATGGGTGGCTACTTCCTCGAGTACAACAACTTCATCCCGGCTGATCCGCTCAAGACGCCTGCGCACATCGCACCGGTCTGGTACTTCACGCCCTACTACTCGATCCTGCGTGCGATCACCACCGAGTTCCTGACCTGGGGCCTCACGCCCTTCCTGCTGGTCTATCTGGCCGTGGTCTGGATGAGCAGCGCCAAGGCGCTGTCCAAGCTGATCGCCACCATCGCGGTGGGCGCGCTGGTGGTGGGCTTCATGGTGCTCGACGCCAAGTTCTGGGGCGTGGTCGGCATGGGTGCAGCCGTGCTGGTGTTCTTCTCGCTGCCCTGGATCGACAACAGCCGGGTGAAGTCGATCCGCTATCGCCCTGACTGGCACAAGTACATGTACGCACTGTTCGTCGTGGTATTCGTGGTGCTGGGCTACTTCGGCGTTCAGGCGCCCTCGGCGATCGGCGAGCGGATCTCCCAAGTGTGCACCCTCCTGTATTTCGGCTTTTTCCTGTTCATGCCCTGGTGGAGTGAGATCGGCGAGTTCAAGCCGGTGCCCGATCGCGTCACCTTTGCGCCGCACTGACGAGCCGACATCCGAACGACCAGGACATGCACATGAAACTCCAGATCCATTCCCTGATTGCCCGGCTCGCCGCACCGCTGGTGGCACTCGGCCTGGCGCTGTCGCCGCTGGCCGCGCAGGCCTCGGGAGAATCGCTCAAACTCGACCGCTTCCCGACCGAAAAGCTCAACAACGAAGCGGCGCTGCAAAACGGGGCCAAGCTCTTCGTCAATTACTGCCTGAACTGCCACAGCGCTTCGTTGATGCGTTACAACCGGCTGCAGGACATCGGTCTGACCGACGTTCAGATCCGTGACAACCTGCTGTTCACCGGCACGAAAGTCGGCGACACCATGAAGACCTCCATGTCGGTGGCCGATGCCAAGTCCTGGTTCGGTGCGCTGCCCCCGGACCTCTCGGTCACCGCTCGGTCCCGTGCCTCGGCCGATGGCTCAGGCGCCGACTGGCTCTACACCTATCTGCGCAGTTTCTATCGGGACACCTCACGGGCCACCGGCTGGAACAATTCGATTTTCCCGAATGTCGGCATGCCGCATGTGCTCTGGGAACTCCAGGGCACCCGTGGTGCCACCATCGAAGAGACCAAGTCTGACAAGGGCGATGGTCATGGACATGGTTTTGCCAAGACGGTGATCAGCCTTGGCGCAGACGGCATTCGCACCGAGAAGACCGAAAAGCTCACAGGCGGCCATCCGCATGAGGGTACCGAGATCAGCCTGACCCCGGCAGTCGGCGGCAAACTCAGCCAGGCCGATTACGACGGCCAGATCGCGGATCTGGTCGCCTACATGACCTACATGTCGGATCCGTCCGCCAAGACCCGCCAGCGGCTGGGCACCTGGGTGCTGTTGTTCCTGACGCTGTTCACCGCGCTGGCCTGGTGGCTGAATAAAGAGTACTGGAAAGACGTCAAGTAATTCCCGCCCTAAGGCGGCCCAGCGGCGCAGGGCTTTTTCGTCCTGTGCCGCCTTCATTTCTGATTGACCCCGACCGGCGCCAGCCGGTCCTGAAAACAAGGAGCGACGCCCATGATGGTCCTGTATTCGGGCACGACCTGCCCATTCAGCCAGCGATGCCGCTTCGTGCTGTTCGAGAAGGGCATGGATTTCGAGATTCGCGATGTCGATCTCTACAACAAGCCCGAGGACATCTCGATCATGAATCCCTATGGTCAGGTGCCCATCCTGGTCGAGCGGGACCTGATCCTGTACGAGTCGAACATCATCAATGAATACATCGATGAGCGTTTTCCGCATCCGCAGCTGATGCCAGCCGATCCGGTGATGCGCGCGCGGGCGCGCTTGTTCCTGTTCAATTTCGAACGCGAACTCTTCATTCATGTGCAGCAGCTCGAGCGACGCGATCACAGCAAGGAGAGCGGCAAGCTGATGGAGCGCGCTCGCCAGCAGATCCGTGACCGGCTCACCCAGCTCACGCCGATTTTCATCAAGAACAAGTTCATGCTCGGCGAAGAGTTCTCGATGCTCGATGTGGCGATCGCACCCCTGTTGTGGCGCCTTGATCACTATGCGATCGAGATGCCCAAGACGGCCGCGCCGCTGATGAAGTACGCAGAGCGGATTTTTTCGCGGCCTGCCTACATCGAGGCACTGACGCCATCCGAGAAGGTGATGCGCCGCTGAGTCTGCGCCCGACTGCATGAGCGAATCCTCCACCAAGCCCTACCTGATCCGCGCGATCTACGAGTGGTGCACCGACAATGGTTTCACGCCCTATCTGGCGGTGGCTGTTGACGATCGCACGGTGGTGCCGCTCGAGTTCGTCAAGGCGGGTGAGATCGTTCTGAATGTCTCGATGTCCGCCACCGACAGGCTCAAGCTCGGCAACGACCTGATTACCTTCAGTGCGCGCTTCGGCGGCGTGGCTCGGCAGTTGTCTGTTCCAATCGACACGGTTTCGGCGATCTATGCCCGGGAAACCGGTCATGGCATGGCCTTCGAAGTGCCCAAGGCATTGGCCGTGGCGGACGAAGGGCTTGGGCTGCCAGCTCAGTATTCCTCACCTGAAGCGGCAGCGCAGCCTGGGATCGACGAGCCGCCGCCCGCCCGACGCACGCCCAGCCTGTCCTCGGTACCGTCTTCGTCGCAGTCGCAGGATGTGTCTGGTGCAGATGATGCGTCCGCACCGGGGGCTTCGCCCGAGGGTAATGAGTCGCCAGACCCTTCAACCGATGGCGGCGGCCCGCGGGGCGGTCGCCCTTATCTGACACGCGTGAAGTAGATCGAACCGCGCAAGCCTGCGCGGCGTTTTAGAATCCGGTAACGGATGCCCTTGTAGCTCAGCTGGTAGAGCAGCGGTTTTGTAAACCGAAGGTCGGCGGTTCGATTCCGTCCGGGGGCACCACCTAAAGACACCGTATTGGCCAGACAGGTCTCACGGTCTGTTCGTCCGCGGCACGCATCAGGACCGACGCCTCGGCCCGAATCAGACGCCAGGCCTTGATCCGGATGGCCGCTGAGCCGACTGAAAATTCTGCGAAAGCTCGTTCAGGCGCTGGGCCATCGACTGCGCGGATGCGACCATCGCCAGCATCGATAAGCGGATGCGCTCTTCATCCGACTTGCCTGCCAGTTGGGCCTCCAGGCGCTCCACGATGGCCTTGCCTGCCTCGGCATGCTGACCACCCTTGGCGATTTCGATGGCCAGCATCGCCTTGCGACGGGCTTCGAAGGCGTCCGGGTCGCGCTGATACAGGTTCGCCCATTCATCGAAATCAAAAGCGGGTGCTGCGTTGAACTTGATCATCGTACCGTCCGCATCCATCGGCCACCGTCATCCGGCGATCGTTCATTATCGACCGGTCGTCGGCGGCGCGCCGTGCGTTGCGTCACGCAGCGATGCTGCACCGTGACGGTGCTTCAGGCGTCCTTGCGCAGCAAGACGGCATTCACTGCCCAGGTGATGAGGCTGTAGACGACCGCTGCGACAATGGCCCAGCCGAAGCTCGACACATGAAATCCGTCGAGCATGCGTGAAGCCAGCCAGAACATCAGCCCGTTGATCACCAGCAGAAACAGCCCCAGCGTGATGACGGTGATTGGCAGGGTGAGCACCATCAGGATCGGGCGCACGATTGCATTGAGCAGGCCCAGCACCAGCGCGGCGATCAGCGCACTGGTGAAATCCTTGACCTGAACGGCCGGCAGAATATAAGGCAGCAAGAGCAGCACGCCTGCATTGATCGCCCAGGCTAGAAGCCATCTCAACATGGTGCGGTCCCGGTCTGCTTCACTTCACCAGGGTCACCGGCACATCGGCCAGTGCACTGACCCGCTGGGCCACCGAACCCACCATCAGGTCGCGGATCGTGGAGCGCCCCTTGGAGCCCAGCACGATCAGTTCGCACTTGCGGTCTTCAGCGGCCTTGACGATTGCTTGCGCCACCTGGCCGCGCACCATGCGGACCTCATGGGTGACACCGGATTTCTGGGCAACAGCCACCGCTTCGGCGAGCTGCTCGTTGGAGAGGTCGTCCAGATAGGATTTGACCGCGTCCTTGCCGGCGAAATGGCTCGCACTGCGCAGGGCGATGTCGTCGTGTGCATTGACCAGGACGAGTTCGCTGGGCTCGGCGAGCCGGTCAGCGAGCTTGATGGCGTACTTCAGTGCGCGCACGGAGTTCTTGGAGCCGTCGATGGCAATCAGCATCTTCATGATTTGATCCGTTCGTCGAACATTGAATTGAAAATTATTGCACTCTTCAGCGGCGCCGGGCGCGTCGCACCCTCGGTCGCGGGCGCACCCGCCGCAGCTTCGGTCGATTGGTGGCCACTCGGGCAGCCGTGGGTGCGATCGGGCTTGCTGCCAATGACTCGGCGCTTGCGCCGGCTGTCAGTCCATCCTGAGAAATGAAGGCCATCGACTCGCCCAGGCGTGGAATCTGCACGTCCACTGTAGAGGCAGCGGTTTGGTCTGATTCCGGGTGTGCAGGGCTCGACTCAGAACTTATTGCGCTCGGGTCAGTGTTTTCAGACGCTGCCTGTCGATGGACGCGCGCATGTTGTAGCGGACTGGAGAGATCGCGCAGGTCACGCAGGATGCGCTGCGCTCCGCGACCATGGCCATCGCCGGGCGGGGCGGCAAACGCCCGCCACCCGTCGATCAGGGCAGTGGCCCGGATCGCGGCTTCGCTGGGAACCCCGGGGCGGGCCAGCGCGGTGGTGGCGACATCACGCGCGACGGCTGCGTCTTGCCCTTCGCCGAGCTGGTCCTGCCAGCGAGCCAGGATCGCCAGCATCTTCGGTGTGTCCATCGGGCGCGGTACCGCACCCGCCGAAAACTCCAGTGCGTAGCGGAAGTTCTTCACCGAGATCCGGGCTCGATGCCAATCTTCTTCGCATGTCGCAGCACGCGCCCGGCGACGAATCTTGCCCAGCAGCTGCGGCAGTCGATCGGCTGCGAAACGACCGTAGTTGTCCCAGGGCAGGATCGCGTCTCGGTCCGGGTCGGCGAGCTGCTCGGCCATGCCGAGTGCACGCAGGACGAACTGAGTCAGGATCGGACCCGACAGGGTACGGCGCAATTCGGTGCGACCGGACTCCCGGGCATTGATGACGGCACGCGACAGGATTTCCAGCGCTGCATCGCCCTGGAAGCGGCTGCGCAACTGCGGCAGCATGCCCGACTCGAAGACATCGTAGTCGCGTACCTTGCCGGCTGCATCGGCCAGCGCAGACGCCTCGCCGTCGAGTGCAGCCCAGACCGGGTCGATTTCGCGAAGACCGAAAAACCGCAGGGCTGCCCGGTAGCGGCGCAGGCCGACTCGGAACTGATGCGGGCCTTCAGGTGCGTCGGAACGCAAGATCGGCTCGATATTGATCAGTGCATGCGCGATGCAGGCCGACAGCACTTCGGCTGCAGCCTGGCCCGGCAGCAGGTCAGCGCCGGGCGTTGCGGCGCCGGCTTTCACTGCCAGGGGCGTGAGCGGCAGACGGGCGGCCAGCCGCAAGCCACGCTCGTTCTTGGTCGGCAACAGCAGGCTCGACTGGTGGCGCTCGGCCCAGTCCAGTGCCCAGGCGAAGAACTCGGCTCGTGATCCCTCGATCACTTCGAGTTCGACCTCACGGATGGCCTCGCTGCGATCGCCGCAGCGCACCTCGCCGATGTCCAGCGCGATTTCGACCGAAAGCGATTCGCTGGGCTTGACCACCACGCTGCGACGCTCGAAGTCGGTCTCGAAAACCGGGCGAAGCAGGGCAAAGCTGCGGTGTGCGACTGTGCCCTGCGGTGTCTCGATCGGCGGCAGCGCGTCGCGCTGCGGTGTGGCGCTGTCGATCGGACGCTCCCACTCGAAGCGCTGAAACTGATCGGCGCCTTCGGCCTTGAGCGTCTGCAGCCAGACCTCGCCCTTGCGCCGCACGCGCAGTGCCATGCGGGCACGGGCGAGTTCGCCATCCGGTGTGTCGTAGTAGCACGACCAGACCGGCTCCGCCTTCCAGCGGGCTGCGTCAATCTCCTGCTCCAGGCTGTCCTGCAGCGACAGGGGGAGGTCGAATTTCAGTTCAAGTTCCTGCATGTTCCGTATCCTCTGGCCGCGCGTTCGAATCGATCTGCGGCTTCATACCAGCCCAAGCAGGCGAGACCTGCTGGGCAATGCCAAACAGGTCGAGCACGCGCCCGACCGTGTGGTCCACCATCTCGTCGATCGAGGCCGGCGTGTTGTAGAAGGCCGGCACCGGCGGAAAGATCACACCGCCCATCTCGGTCACCGACACCATGTTGCGCAGGTGGGCGAGATTGAGCGGCGTTTCCCGTGTCAGCAGGACAAGTCGGCGCCGCTCCTTGAGCACCACGTCCGCCGCCCGGGTGATCAGGTTGTCGGACAGGCCGAGCGCCACCGAGGCCAGCGTGCGCATCGAACACGGTGCGATCACCATGCCGTCGGTCTGGAACGAGCCGGATGCAATGCTTGCGCCCACATTGCGAACCGGATGCACCACATCGGCCAGCGCTTCGATGTCACGCCTGGCCAGGCCGATTTCGAGGTCGATGTTCATCCAGCCTGCGGGCGATACAACGAGATGCGTCTGCACATCGCCTCGCTCGCGCAGCAGACGCAGCAGATGCACACCATAGACGGCGCCTGAAGCGCCGGTGATCGCGACGATCAGCCGGCGGGTCATCGCAATCGTCCGGAGCGGTTGCGATGGCGCAGACCGGCATCCAGCACGACGGAAAGACAATTTGTGAGCAAATTCATCGGACACATTGTACCGCTTGCATCCGCGGGGAAATCGCCTAGCTCTGCGACTCGGCAGGCAGCAGCTTTTGCAGTTCGCCCGACTGGAACATTTCCTGGACGATGTCGGCGCCGCCGATGAATTCACCGCCGACATACAGCTGCGGGATGGTCGGCCAGTTCGAGAAGTCCTTGATCGCCTGGCGGACGTCGTCATCTTCCAGCACGTTGACGGTCACCAGGTTCTTGACACCGCTTTGCTTGAGCAACTGCACGGCGCGACCTGAAAAGCCGCACTGCGGAAACTGGGCGGTGCCCTTCATGAACAGCACCACCGGATGCTCGCTGACCGTCTGCTGAATGAATTCTTTTGCGTCCATGATCCTGATCCTGTCTGAAGAATGATCCGATAAAGCCGGCGCTCGCCGGTTGAAGTGGCTTGAGTCTAGGCAGGGGGCTTTCGCGCGTCAAACCCAAGGGTGATTCGCGATGGCGGCGCCTCGGAGATCTGCCACCCTGACGAAGGCCTCAGCGCCCTAGGCTGCGCCCTCGTGTGATGCGGTCCAGACCGGCCAGGTCGCGGTGGGTTTGCACCTCGGTAAAGCCCTCGCCCAGCAGGCAGGCGCGTGTTGCCGCCCCCTGAGCGGCGCCGTGCTCGAAGGCCAGCCAGCCGCCGGGTGACATCCTGCCGATTGCGCCGGCGATGATCGCCTCGATCGCTTCCATGCCGCGCGGACCGCAGGCCAGAGCCATCCGAGGTTCATGGGTCAGTGCCGGGTCGAGCAGGTGGGCGTCGTCATCAGCCAGATAGGGTGGGTTGGAGACCACCAGGTCGAAGGGGCCTGCAGTCGGGGGCACGGCCGCCCACCAGTCGCCCAGGTGCCAGTGGATCGGCCCTGTGCCAAGGGATCGGGCATTGCCACGGGCCACCCCAAGCGCCTGGGCCGAGGCGTCGGTCGCACTGATGCGCAGCTTCGGTCGGGCCAGGGCCAGGCTGATTGCGATCACGCCGCTGCCGGTGCCCAGGTCGATCACTCGCAGGGGTTGGCGTGCGGGTCTGTCGAGCGCGGCCATCGCATCGAGCAACTCCAGCGCTGCCTCGACCAGCCCCTCGGTTTCGGGGCGCGGCACCAGCACATCAGGGCAGACGGTGAACCAGCGGCCCAGAAACTCACGCGATCCAATCAGGTAGGCCAGTGGCTCGCCCTGACGCCTGCGCATTGCCAGCGTCTCGAATCGGCTTCGGGCCTGCGCGGGCGCCGGCTCGTCGCCATGGGCGAGCAGCCACTCGCGACCCTGTCCACTGACCGATTCGAGCAGTGCGCGCGCGTCCAGACGCGGCAGGCCGGCGGCCGCCAGCAGCGCATCCCAACTGCACGGCGTGGGGCTTGAATCGCTCATTGGGGCAGGGCGGTTCAGAGTGATTCGTCGGCCAGGGCGGCCAGCTTTTCGGCCTGATGCTCGGCCAGGATTGGGCCGAGCAGGTCGTCGAGGTCGCCTTCCATGACCGCCGCAATCTTGTAGAGGGTGAGGTTGATTCGATGGTCGGTGACCCGGCCTTGTGGAAAGTTGTAGGTGCGGATGCGCTCGGATCGGTCGCCCGAGCCGACCAGCGACTTGCGGGTGGCGGCTTCTTGCGCCTGTGCTGCGCGCACCTGCTGGTCGCGAA
>Ga0209598_10004070_pt1 | contig 10840 bp, 10 predicted proteins | sample M_140807_EF_Meta_FD_187317 | JGI IMG/M metagenome (GOLD analysis project Ga0209598, IMG submission 187317) | Freshwater microbial communities from Lake Montjoie, Canada to study carbon cycling - M_140807_EF_MetaG (SPAdes) (version 2) | ecosystem: Environmental > Aquatic > Freshwater > Lake... | reverse complement strand
ACAGCATCGGCATCCCCCCCGGTCGACAGAACTCCCGGGCGCCCCGTTCGGCCAATTCGGCCCCGGCAAACTCGCGAAAATCCGCCGGCCCCGGGTTGGTGAAAGCCAGCAAACCACCGGCTGCCCCAAGGGCAATCAGCAGGGGAATGGAAGGACCACCAGCCAAGGGAATGGAGTGACGCGCTGGTACATTGTCAGATCCATGGCGGGCGTCGCCAAGTGGTTAAGGCAGCGGCTTGTGGCGCCGCTATTCGGGGGTTCGAGTCCCCTCGCTCGCCCTTCACTCGACCCAGGCAACTCCTTTTTAGGGGCCTGCCAGCAGGGCTTCCAACAGGAACCCTGCCCCCCCCCGTACGGCATCGGCACAGGGCAGCCCGGTGAGGGCCGCCGTTTGGGCGATCGCTTCCTCTGCTGCGGCAGGGCTTAGCAGCGCTGTATTAAGGGCGATGGCCGCCACCCGTGGGGCGATAGCCCCGCGGGGCAGGGCTATCGCCGCCAGGGCCTCACAGGTGGCGATCACTTCGGGTAGGGGCGGGATTGCCACCGCCGGCAGATTGCGGATGCTCTCTTGCGGGGCGCGATGCACCAGCAGCAGGCCGGTGGGCTGGCTGCCGCGCAGCAACGGCAGGCTGGCGCTGGAGCCGGGATGGCAGAAGGAACCCTGGCCTTCCACCAACAGCAGCGCCTCTGGGCCAGCCCCTTCGGCCGTGGTTAGCACCGCCTGTTCCACCGCCCCGGCGGCGTAGTCCACCCGCACGGCATCAAGGGCGATCCCAGCGCCGGCGATCAGGATTCCCGCCTGGCCGGTAGCCACGAAGCGGGCATCAAGGCCCCGCTGCCGGGCGGCGCTGGTGAGTTCGAGGGCGGCGCTCATCTTGCCCACTGACATATCTGTGCCCAAGGCGAGGATTCGGCGGCAGGGCAGGGCCGCCGCCCGGGCAGCGGCCACCTGCAGGTTTGGCGGTTCTTGCCGCAGGTCCCAGATCCAACGCCCGGGCTGCACCAGGGCGGCCAGGGTTGGATCGTCCCCCAGGCGCGTATGCAGGCCACTGGCCACACTCAGCCCCGCCCGCAGGGCTTCAGCTACGGCCTGGTGCAGGGCCTCTGGCAGGCGGCCGCCGGAGGGGGCTAGGCCCACCACCGCCACCTGGGGCCCGTAGACCATGGCCTCCGCCACGGAACCAAGCACTGGCACCGGCCGGGGAATGCCGGTGAGCAGCGGCAGGTCTGCCCCGGCATGGGCTGGGTCCAGCACGGCCACGATCGGCCCCTGGCGATAGCGCAGGAAGGCCAATCCGGTTTTGCCGGAGAGATCGGTTAAACCGCCGTGCTGGAGCAGCAGCACCGGCGCATCAGCGGTTAGGCGGTTGGCCATCAGCATGGCTGTACCCCCAGGCCCGGCCGTTCGCTGGGCAGCAGCAGATCACCCACTCGCTCGGGCCCTGCGAAGGGGTCATCCAGCAGGTTGAGGTGGCTGTCAAGGTCGGGCCATTCCACCAGGGGCAACAACTGGGCGGCGGCGCCATTGAGCAGGCTGCTGTCGGAGTAGCAGCCCAGCATCAGCTTTAGGCCGAGCCTGCGGGCGGTGCGGGCCATCAATAACGCTTCGCCAAGCCCGCCGGTTTTTAGCAATTTCAAGTTCACCCCTTGCACGTGGGGGGCGAGCCGCAGCAGATCCTCGAGGGTCCAGCAACTCTCATCGGCCACCAGGGCGATCGGGGCAAGCCCCTGCAGGGCGGCGAAATCCTGTTCATCCCCCGGGCGGGCAGGCAGGGGTTGTTCCACCAGCACCACCCCCCGCTCGGCCAACCAGGGAATCATTTGCTTGGCTCCGGCCAGGTCCCAGCCGCCATTGGCATCCACCTGTAATTCGGCGCCGGCCAGGGCTGGCCCCAGGGCCTCCACCAGGGCCTGGTCTTGCCCGATGCCCCCTGGACTGCCCAGCTTTAACTTCACGCGGTTGGCGGGCAGCAACTGGCGCCAGAGCTGGAGCCGCTCCAACATTCGGCTGGGCGCCGCCAGCCCCAGGGTGACGCTGGTGGGTTTACAGGCTTGGCGATCCAGCCCCCAGAGGCGCCAGAGCGGTTGCCCCAGCTGCTGGCCCCACAAATCGTGCAGGGCCAGGTCAATGGCACAGCGGGCGGGGCCGCTGAGGGGGGCCAGCAGGGGTTCCAGGGCCATGAAACAGCTGGGATCCTGCTGCCCCAGCTGCGCCTCCAGGGGGGGGAGCAACGGCCGCAGTTCCGCCTCCAGGTCCCCCAGCTCGTAGGCCCGCTGGCCTGTGTCAAAGCCACCGGTTTCGCCGCGGCCCACCAGGCCTTGGTGGTGGATTTCCAGTAACAGGTGTTCCACCGCGGCGGTGGTGCCGCGGCTGATGGTGAGGGGCACCCGCTTGGTTAGGGGAAAACGCCGCAGCTGAAATTGCATTGGCAGCCAAGCCAAGACCCACGCCTCTCAGGCTGCCATGGCCCATGGTTGACACTGGAGCTTGTAAGGCTCGCTAGCCCATTCTTCAGCCCATGGCCCACTCCACCCGGGGGACCTACTGGATCACTACCTTCGGCTGCCAGATGAACAAGGCAGATTCCGAACGGATGGCGGGCATCCTTGAGGTGATGGGCTATGCCCAAGGCAGCGCCGAAGACCAGGCTGATCTGGTGCTTTACAACACCTGCACGATCCGCGATAACGCTGAACAAAAGGTTTACAGCTACCTGGGCCGCCAGGCCCAACGCAAACGGGAAAACCCTGGGCTCACTTTGGTGGTGGCCGGTTGTGTGGCCCAGCAGGAGGGGGCGAGCTTGCTGCGGCGGGTTCCTGAACTTGACCTGGTGATGGGTCCCCAGCACGCCAACCGCTTGGAAAGCCTGCTCACCCAGGTGGAAAGCGGCCAACAGGTGCTTGCCACCGACGAACACCAGATCCTGGAGGACATCACCAGCCCCCGGCGGGAAAGTGGTTTATGTGCCTGGGTGAACGTGATCTACGGCTGCAACGAACGCTGCACCTATTGCGTGGTGCCGGCGGTGCGGGGCAAGGAACAATCGCGCTTGCCCGGGGCGATACGCCTGGAGATTGAGGGGCTAGCGGCCCAGGGCTTCAAAGAGATCACCCTGCTGGGCCAAAACATCGATGCCTACGGCCGCGACCTGCCGGGTATCAGCAGCGAGGGCCGGCGCCAGCACACGCTCACGGACCTGCTCCAGCAGATCCACGACGTGGAGGGCATTGAGCGAATTCGTTTTGCCACCAGCCATCCCCGCTATTTCACCGAACGGCTGATCCGCGCCTGCGCCAGTTTGGAGAAGGTGTGCGAACACTTCCATGTGCCCTTCCAGAGCGGTGATGACGAGCTGCTCAAGGCGATGGCCCGCGGTTACACCGCCGATCGCTATCGCCGCATCGTTGCTCAAATCCGCCAGTTGATGCCCGAGGCAGCCATCAGTGCCGACGCCATCGTGGGCTTCCCTGGGGAAACCGACGCCCAGTTCCGCCGCACCCTGGCCCTGGTGGAGGAGGTGGGCTTCGATCTGTTAAACACCGCCGCCTATTCCCCCCGCCCCCACACCCCCGCCGCCCATTGGCCCAACCAGGTAGAGGAGGCGGTAAAGGTGGAGCGCCTGCAGGAACTCAATGCCCTGGTGGAACACACGGCCCGGCAGCGCAGCGGCCGTTACCTGGGGCGCACCGAGGAGGTGTTGGTGGAAGGGGTGAACCGCAAGGACCCCAGCCAGTTGATGGGCCGCACCCGCACCAACCGGCTCACCTTTTTCCCCGCCGAGGGCCATGGGGTGGGGGACACGGTGCCCGTGCGGATTGAGGCGATCCGTGCCTTCTCTTTAACGGGCCGAGCCTTGCCTAGGGCGGCACTGGTACGTTGAGGCCCCCGAGCCACCCTCTTGGCCCCCCTAGCTCCCTCTAGCAGCCCTAAACGCCCGGTGGTGGGTCTTGTGTTTGGTGGGGCCTCCGGTGAACACGAGGTGTCGATCCGCTCGGCTGCCACCGTGGAACGGGGCTTGGCCAGTGGTGCCAATGCCGAGCGCTACCAGCTCCAGCGTTTTTATATCGACCGCAATGGTTATTGGTGGGGGGAGGCGATCGCCGCCGAGGCCCTGGCCACGGGCCGGCCCCCAGCCCCAGAAAACTTGCCCCATCAGCCCTTGCGGCCGGGCTTCCAGGGTTTTCCCGACGGGGCCCTGGGGGTGGATGTGTGGTTTCCGGTGCTGCATGGCCCCAACGGCGAAGACGGCACTATCCAGGGGCTGTTCAGCTTGATGCAGGTGCCTTTTGTGGGGTCCGGCGTGCTGGGCTCCGCCGTGGGCATGGACAAATTGGCAATGAAGGCGGCCTTTGCCGCCGCCGGCTTACCCCAGGGGCCCTACCAAGCAGTGGCGGCTGGTGAACTGACGCAGCCTGAGGCGCTGTTGGATCGCCTGGTCCAGGCCCTGGAGGGCCCTTGGTTTATTAAACCGGCCAACCTTGGCTCCTCGGTGGGCATCAGCAAGGCTGAAACCAGGGATGAATTGTTGGCGGGGCTGCGGCTGGCCGCCAGCCATGACCCGCGGGTGATCGTGGAGCAGGGCCTGCAGGTGCGCGAGCTGGAGTGCGCCGTGCTTGGTCGGGAGCAACTGCAGGCATCGGTGCTGGGGGAAATTTGTTTTGATGCCGATTGGTACGACTACGACACGAAATATTGCGAAGGTCGCAGCCGCACGGTGATCCCGGCGGAGCTGCCAGAGGCGGTGGCCCAGCGGGCTCGGCAGCTGGCGATTGCGGCGGTGCAGGCAGTGGGGGCCAGTGGCTTGAGCCGGGTGGACTTCTTTTTTGAAGGCTCCAGCGGGCGGTTATTGATTAATGAAATCAATACCTTGCCGGGCTTTACCAGCCAGAGCATGTACCCCATGCTCTGGGCAGCCAGCGGCCTGCCGCTGGAGGATCTAGTGCATCAACTGGTTGAGTTGGCCCGATGACCCATGCCCTGCTCTGGCTCCCGCTGCTGGTGGCCTTCCTGGTGTTGATGGCCTTGGGCTGGCTCGAACGCAGGCGCCAACGCCTGTTTCTGGAATGGGCCGCCGGGGCCGAGCTGTCCAAGCTCGATGGCGGTGGGGCGGTGCGCCTCAAGGAGGGTCGCCTCGAATGGAGCAGCTTTGAGGCGGGTCAGCTCAAACCCCAGGGGGTTTTTGAGGTGTCGAAACTGGAGCTGGTGGAGCTGCTCTCCCTGGGATCTGGGGATGCCCCCCTCACGGAGGAAAGCCATGGCAACTGCCGGTTGCGCCTGATTGGCGCTGGCCGCGAGCAAGACTTGCACTTCTCCGATGCGGACCGGGCCCGGCGCTGGATTGATGAATTGATGAGCCGTTCCCGCTGCGAAATCTGATGGTGGAGGGTGTGCAACGGCGCAAGGAATTGCGCCGCAAGAAACGGCTTGACCTCCTGGCCCAGGTTTGGCGCCTGCTGGCCCTGGTGGCCGCGGCGGCCGGCCTGGGTTGGTTGGTGTTGCGCAATGGCTGGATCCTGGAGGGACCTGCCCAGGTGCAGGTGAGCGGTGCCCCTGATCTGAGCCGTGATCAAGTGATTCAGGCCAGTGGATTGCATTTCCCCCAGCCACTCCTGCAGCTAGATCCAGCCCGGGTGAAATCGCGACTGGCGGCTGCCCTGCCCGTGGAGCAGGTGAAAGTACAACGCCAAATGCTGCCCCCCAGGCTCACGATTCGGCTAAGGGAACGGGAGGCGGTGGCCCGGGCCCAGCGCCAGGGTCCTTCGGGGCCTGAGCAGGGGTTTGTGGACCGCACCGGCCGTTGGATCAGCCCCCGCCAGCAGGCCGTAAGTGGCGCCTCCCGGTTGCCAGGCCTCACGGTGGTGGGTTGGCAGGAGCGTTATCAACCCAGCCTGGAGCTGCTTCTCAATGGGCTACCAGAAGCTGCTGAAGTGCGGCAGTTGCGCTTGGAAGCCAATGGGGAGATCTGGCTTGTAAGCGGCCGGCTTGGCAATGTGCGCTTTGGGCCCCTGGATGATCGCCTGGGCCGGCGGGTGCAGATGCTGAAGCATCTCAGCAGCCAACTGCCTAAAAACAGCGGTGCCACTGGGGCCAGGGCCCTAGACCTCAGTGATCCTGAACACCCGGAGTTGGTGATGGGGACTTCACGGAAATAATATTTTTAAAAGGTTGCGCTTTGGTCTCAAACGGGCAATCCTGTTCGGATATTCCTAAGCCCTGGGCAGCCACCTGGATAATGCATCAACCACTCAACGGTGCCCGCCCGGCCATGGATAGTTACCAAGCCAAGGCCCAAGACGGGAGTGACACCACCCGTAGCGTCCTGGCAGGCCAGGGGATTGTCCCTAGCCAAACGGCCCGGATCGAAGTTATTGGCGTTGGTGGTGGCGGCAGCAATGCTGTGAATCGCATGATCGCCTCGGAGCTCCATGGGGTGGGCTTTTGGGTGCTCAACACCGATGCCCAAGCCCTACTCAATGCTTCAGCCAGCCAAAGGGTGCAGCTGGGTATGAAGCTCACCCGGGGCCTAGGGGCCGGCGGCAATCCGGCCATAGGTCAGAAGGCGGCGGAAGAATCCCGGATTGAGTTGCAGCAGGCCCTCGAGGGCACCGATCTGGTGTTTATTACCGCTGGCATGGGCGGTGGCACCGGCACTGGGGCGGCACCGATCGTGGCGGAAGTGGCCAAGGAATCCGGCGCCCTCACCGTGGCGATCGTTACCAAGCCCTTTACTTTTGAAGGGCGTAAACGCATGCGTCAGGCCGAGGAGGGCATCGCCCGCTTGGCGGAGCATGTGGACACCCTGATCGTGATTCCCAACGATCGTCTGAGGGATTCAATTTCCGGGGCCCCCCTGCAGGAGGCCTTTCGCACCGCCGACGAGGTGCTACGCAGTGGCGTCAAGGGCATCAGCGACATCATCACCAAGCCGGGCCTGGTGAATGTGGACTTTGCGGATGTGCGTTCGGTGATGGCTTCAGCCGGCACGGCCCTGCTGGGCATCGGCATCGGCTCCGGCCGTTCCCGGGCCACGGAGGCTGCCATGGCCGCCATGAGCAGCCCCCTGCTGGAATCGGCCCGCATCGACGGAGCCCGGGGCTGTGTGATCAACATCAGCGGCGGCCGCGACATGACCCTCGAAGACATGACCACCGCTTCAGAGGTGATCTACGACGTGGTGGATCCCGAGGCCAACATCATTGTGGGCGCCGTGGTGGATGAGCAGTTGGAGGGCGAAATCCACGTGACTGTGATCGCCACTGGCTTCGAGGGTGGTGGCATCTACGTACCCCAGCGCCAACACCACAATGCCCTGCTGGAAACGCCCGCCAGGGAAAACAGCCAGATTCTTGATAGCAGTGGGGTGCGGATCCCCTCATTCCTGCTCAGCCGCCAGCAACGCAACAACCCGGAGTAGGGCCCTGCAGCGGCAATGATCAGGCTTAGGCCAGGGGGCAGCTGATTTGATTAGGTGACCCGGAGTCCACGCCTGCCTCGAGCATCCCGTGTGGCTGCCGCCTTCCGGTTCTGACCAGGTTTAGGCGTCGGAGCCGCATGGATCCGAATCCATCTGATGCTAGCAATAGCTGCGGCCTGGAGTTGCCTTGAGCCTTACCCCCCCCCAGCTTCCCCTGCTGTTGCAGCGGCGCAAGCAGGAACGCCAGCCGATCACGGTGCTCACCGCCTGGGATGCCATGAGTGCCAGCTGGGCGGAGGCGGCCGGGGTGGATCTGGTGCTGGTGGGGGATTCCTTGGCCATGGTGAGCCTGGGCCACAGCACCACCCTGCCGGTGAGCCTCGAGGCGATGCTGCACCATGCGGCGGCCGTGGACCGGGGCTTGGCCCACACGCCAATGGTTTGTGACTTGCCATTTCTTAGTTACCAATGCGGCGCCGACCAGGCCGTGGCCGCCGCCGGCCGGTTCCTCAAGGAAACCGCATGCCTTGGCGTGAAGCTGGAGGGGGCCGAACCGGAAACCCTGGCGGTGATCGATCGCTTGGTGCGCAGTGGCATCCCGGTGATGGGCCACCTGGGGCTCACCCCCCAGTCGGTGCGCCAGCTGGGCTATCGCCGCCAGGCCACCGAACCCCTGGCCCAGGAAAGGCTGCGCCAAAGCGCCCTAAACCTGCAGGCCGCCGGTTGCTTTGCCCTGGTGCTTGAACACGTGCCCGCGGAGCTGGCCGGGCGGCTGCGGCGGGAGCTGCTGCTGCCGGTGATTGGCATCGGGGCCGGCGACGACTGCGATGGCCAGGTGCGCGTTAGCGCTGACCTGTTGGGCCTCACCCCCCAGCAGCCGCCCTTCTCCCCGGCGCTACTGCCGGGGACCCAGCTGTTTAGCGAAGCCCTGCGGGGCTGGGTGCAGGCGGTGCAGGCCGATCCTGCCCAGCACCCTGCTGGTCCCACCAAACCAACAGATCCCGCAACACGGCATTGCTAAGACTGAACCCCTCCGGGGGCACCAGGCGCAGTTGTTGCCCCTCCAGCTGCACCAGGCCCCGCTCCAGCCAAGGGGCCAGCGGTGCCGCCAGGGCCTCGGCCAGGGGCTGACCCTGGGGCCAGGCCCCCGTGGCCTCCAACCAGGCGAGGTTCACCCCCTCCCGGCGGCGCAGGCCCACCAGCAGCAGTTCATCGAGGGGGGGCAAGGCCCCCACCTCTGCCAGCCCCTCCCTTTGGGCCCCGGCCCGCTGCTGCAGCCAGGCCCCATAGGCCTCCCGGGTGCGGGGCCTGGCCAGCCGTTGGCCATCAACGCCGGCGGTGGAACCCAGGCCGCAGGCCCACCAACTGGCGCCGCTCCAATACACCCGGTTGTGGCGGGACCCATGGCCGGGCAGGGCCCAGCTGCTGATTTCGTAGTGGCCGTAGCCCGCTGCCGCCAGCTGTTGGTGGGTGAAGGTGAGCCGTTCGGCGGCGGCCCCCTCCTCCGGCAGGGCCAGGGTCCCCTGGCGTTGGCGCCGCTCAAACACGGTGCCGGGTTCCACGATCAGGTCGTAGATCGAAAGATGGGGGGGCGCTTCCGCCAGGGCGGCCTCCAGGTCCTGCTGCCAAGCCGCCGCGCTTTGGCCGGGCAGGTTCACGATCAGATCCAGGCTCCAGCTGGCCAGGGCCCCATGGGCGCCGGCGGTCCGTAACCAGGCACAGGCCTCCCGGAGCTGCTGGGCGCTGTGGCGGCGCCCCAACCCGGCCAGCACCCCATCGTTGAAGCTCTGGCCCCCCAGGCTCACCCGATTTACCCCCAGGGCCAGCACCGCCTCCAGCCGGGCTCGATCAAAGCTGGCCGGGTCCATCTCCAGGGTTACCTCGGCCCCTGGGGCCAGGCCCCAGTGGCCCCGCACCTGCCCCAGCAGGGCCCCCAGCTGGGCTGGGCTGAGGATCGAAGGGGTGCCGCCGCCCACGTAGATGGTGGATAGGGGCGGTCCGGCGGGGGCGGCGGCCAGGTCTTGCTGTAATTGCTTGAGGTAGTTGGCCACCGAGGCGGAATGGGCACCGTCGGCCTTATCCCCGAGGGGCACCACAGGAAAATCGCAGTAAAAACAGCGCCGATGGCAGAACGGGATATGGAGATAGAGGCTGCGGGGCAAGCGCCGATGGGGTGGAAGCGGCACACTCATGGCAATCTCCCCATGGGCCCCTTGGCCTTCTGCTGGATCCCCAGGGCTTGATGGTTGACGCGCTGATCCTGATTCTGTTTCTGATCTCCGGCGCCGCCTCCGGCTGGCTGGGGGTGGACCTGCTGCCGGAAAGGTTGCTGGTGCAGGTCACCAACCTGGAGGGGTTGCGCTGGGTGCTGGGCGGTTTTGGCGCCTTCTTTGGCCTCTTGGCTGGCTTTTTCTTTCAGCAGCTGCGCCAGAAATTGATGCGGCAGGTGCGCACCATGCCCACCGACCTGCTGATTAGCCGCGCCCTGGGGCTGATCCTGGGGCTGCTGGTGGCCAACCTGTTGCTGGCGCCGATCCTGTTGCTGCCGTTGCCCTGGGAGGTGGGTTTCGTTAAGCCCCTGGCCGCGGTAATGAGCAATGTGTTCTTCGGGGTAAGTGGCTACAACCTGGCGGAGGTCCATGGGCGCACCCTGCTGCGGCTGTTTAACCCCACCAGCGCCGAGGCCCTGCTGGTGGCCGATGGGGTACTGCAACCGGCTAGCCCCAAGATCCTCGACACCAGTGTGATCATCGACGGTCGGATCAAGGCGCTGCTGGATTGCGGTTTGCTGGAGGGCCAGGTGATCGTGGCCCAGTGCGTGATCAATGAGCTGCAGCAGCTGGCCGATTCCGGCAATGGCGAAAAACGCGGTAAGGGCCGTCGTGGCTTGAAATTACTGGCGGAACTGCGCGATAGCTACGGCCGGCGGCTGGTGGTGAATAACACCCGCTACGAGGGGGAAGGCGTGGACGACAAGCTGCTGAAACTGGCGGAAGACACCGATGGCTTGTTGGTGACCACCGACTACAACCTGGCCAAGGTGGCCCAGGTGCAAAACCTGCGCCCCCTCAACCTCAGCGAACTGGTGATCAGCCTGCGGCTGGAGGTGCAACCGGGCGATTTGCTCCAGCTGAAGATCGTGCGGGAGGGCAAGGAGCCAGACCAGGGGGTGGGTTATCTGGAGGACGGCACGATGGTGGTGGTGGAGGGGGGCCGTGGGGGCATTGGTGAGCGCTTGGCCGTCACCGTGACCGGCGCCCTGCAAACCCCGGCCGGGCGCATGGTGTTCGCCCGGGTCACCGACCCTCGCTAGGCTCACGGCCTTCGCGTCCGCCGATGTCCGCGCCCTCAGACGCCTTCCCCCCCCGGGCTGTGTCGGCCCCCTACTACGAAGGCGGCGGTGCCAGCTTCCGCACCCCCCCCCC
>Ga0209598_10004069_pt1 | contig 10840 bp, 12 predicted proteins | sample M_140807_EF_Meta_FD_187317 | JGI IMG/M metagenome (GOLD analysis project Ga0209598, IMG submission 187317) | Freshwater microbial communities from Lake Montjoie, Canada to study carbon cycling - M_140807_EF_MetaG (SPAdes) (version 2) | ecosystem: Environmental > Aquatic > Freshwater > Lake... | reverse complement strand
CGCGGCGGCACCAACGACTACCACCACCCGGAACGACTACTGCCCAACGACCCCATCGCCGACAACCCAGCGGCCAACAACCCAGCGGCCGATACAGACGACGAACAATCGACCGGCTAGAACGCCGGCCACGGTAGCGGCCGACTGCGTTCCGGGTTGGGCATCACCGGATTGTCGAGTAGTGCGCGCACCCGGCGGCGCAGCGCCGCCAATTCCGCGGCGGTGATGTGCTCGCGCAACTCAGAACCGAGCGGTCCGCCAATGCTCGTCTCCAAGGCGGCGACGCCCTCCAGTGTGGGGTCGTCGATCGGCTTACCTGCCCACCCCCACAGCACCGTGCGTAGTTTGTCCTGCACGTGCAGAGCCAACCCGTGATCCACGCCGTACACCCGGCCGTCCACGCCGGACAGAATATGACCGCCCTTGCGGTCGGCGTTATTCACGATGACGTCAAACACCGCCATCCGCCGCAGTTGGGGATCGTCGGCATGCACCAGCGTCACTTCACCCCCGGTGTAGTCAAGGGCGCTCAGCACCGAGAGGTACCCAGCCGGAACCGCATCGGCCGGACACAGGTCCACCAGATCGGTGCCGATACTTTGATCCGCGTCATCGTCGTCGGGCTGCTCCACCCAGACTTGAAGCATGCCGAGTCCGGCCGGTCCGTCCCGAATGATGGTGTGCGGCACGACGTCCCAACCCAGCGCCGCCGAAATCAAGAAGGCGCCGTACTCGCGGCCGGCCAGCGTGCCGTCGGGGAAGTCCCACAGCGGCTGTTCACCGGCAACCGGCTTGTACACGCAGTGCAGGGTGTCCTCGCCACGCTGCGCCTCACACAGAAACGTGGCGTTGCTTGCCGACCGGATACGGCCGAGAATCTTCAGTTCGCCGCTGCGCAGCGTGTCGAGAGCCTCATCACTGCTCGTCACGATTCGGGATCGTCCTCAACATCGACCGACCGGTGGTATCCGTTGGTGCGCACACAGAAATGCCCCTCCGGATCCAACGGCTCGTCGCAGAGCGGGCAGGGCGGACGGCCGGCGGAGATGACGCGTTGCGATCGAGTGGCGAACTGGCGCGCCGAGTCCGGCGACAGGAACACCCGGACCGCGTCGGGGCCGTCTTCGGAGTCGTCCAGGATCACCGACGCGTCGTATTCGATATCGGACACCGCGAGCAGTTCCACCACGACGCTCTGCGCCTCGGCGTCCCAGCCCAGCCCCATCGTGCCGACCCGGAACTCCGCATCCACCGGTGAGGTCAGCGGGTTGAGATCCTCGACCTCACCGTCGGGCGGCAGCGGTGTGCCGAACCGGCGATTGATCTCGACCAGCAGTGCGCCGACCCGCTCAGCCAACATCTCGACCTGCTGCTTCTCCAGCATCACCGAGATAACTCGGTTGTCATGCACCGCCTGCAGATAGAACGTCCGATTTCCGGGCTCGCCGACAGTCCCGGCGACGAATCGGTCGGGCGTGCGGAAGACGTGGATTGCGCGGGCCATGGTCAGTTCCAAAATACCGGGCGCACCGCACCCGGCAGACACTCGACCAGCACAGCCAGATACCCGATCAATCCGTCGAACCGCCGACCACGGCGTCCCCGCCGCCGACCCCCGCCGCACCGGCCGGTTGCGCCTCGTCGGACGGTCGCGCCCGCAGCGCCGAGGCGAGTTCGGCGCCGGTGTGGTTGACGTGCACCACGAACGGCCGCACCGAGGTATAGCGGATCACGCTCATCGACGCCGGGTCGGCAGTGATGCGCTGGAAGCTGTCCAGGTGGGTGCCCAGCGCATCGGCCACGACGGACTTGATCACATCACCGTGGGTGCAGGCCACCCAGAGCGCGTCACCGTCGTGCTCCTCAGCGAGCCGGCGGTCATGCTCGCGCACCGCGGCCACCGCCCGGGCCTGAACCTGAGCCAGGCCCTCCCCATCGGGGAACACCGCCGCGCTGGGCTGCTGCTGAACGATCGCCCACAGCGGCTCCTTGACCAACTCACCCAACTGCCGTCCGGTCCACTGCCCGTAGTCCACCTCCGAGAGTCGCTCGTCGATCAGCGGCTCGAGTCCGAGTGCTGCGGCCAACGGTTCCAGGGTGAGCCGGCAGCGCAGCAGGGGCGAGCGAATCAGTGCCTTGATCGGGAGCCCGTCGAGCCGCTCCGCCAGCGCAGCGGCTTGGGCGATGCCCTTCTCGTCGAGTTCGACGCCTTCGGATCGGCCGGCCAGGGTGTGGGCGGTGTTGGACACCGACCGGCCGTGCCGCAGCAGAATGACGGTCATCGCGGATCCCTCACGTCGCGGCCACCACGCCGGTGCCGAGCAATGCCATCACGGTCAGCGCGAGGACCACGCGGTAGCCGACGAACCAGTACATGGCGTGGTGGGTGAGGAAGCGCAGCAGCCAGGCCACCGCGGCCAGGCCGATGACGAACGCAATCACCACCGACACGGAAAGTTGCGCGCCCGTCGCACTCATGCCCTCCTTCACCGGATGGAACGCATCGGGCAGGGAGAACAGCCCGGAGGCCAACACCGCCGGAATGGCAAGCAGGAAGCCGAATCTCGCCGACAGCGCACGGTCCAGACCGAGGAACAGCCCGGCGCTGATGGTGGCGCCGGAACGCGACACCCCGGGCACCAGGGCCAGGCACTGCGCCAGACCGACGATCAGCCCGTCGCGCCAGGTGAGTTGTTCGACGTGCCGATTCTGCCGGCCGAAGTACTCGGCCGCGGCGATGACGGCCGAGAACACCAGCATCGCGGTGGCGATCAGCCACAGATTGCGCGCACCCGAACGGATGGCGTCCTTGAATAGGAACCCGAGCACCCCGATCGGAATGGTGCCGATGATGACGTACCAGCCCATCCGGTAGTCGACATTGTCACGGTTGGCGGCATTGAACAGCCCCGCGAACCAGGCCTTCAGAATGCGCGCGATATCGCGGGCGAAGTAGACCAGCACGGCGGCTTCGGTGCCGAGTTGGGAGACCGCGGTGAACGACGCGCCCGCGTCCCCGGCGAAGAAGACCCGGGAGACGATCGCCAGGTGGGCCGACGACGAGATGGGCAGGAATTCGGTGAGGCCCTGCACGATCGACAGGACCACCACCTGCAACCACGACATCGGCATCACATTCACGCCGCTGACCGTACCCGGCCTAGGCCAGCGCGACGGGCGCGGCACCGTCGCGGTTGACAGCATCGGGACTCTAGACTCGCGCTGACGATCCGATCCAAGACTCACATCCCACGCCGACCGACCCCGGGGGCCATCTGTTGCCGCAGCAATCAGGCCGCGCGACACGCATCAGCGTGTGCGGGATGCTCGCGCTGCTGCTGACGGTCCTGCTGACGGTCACCGGGTGCTCATCGAAGCTCACCGACGTCGCCCCGGCCACCGTCGAACCGGCCAGGGCCGCGGTATCGCCGCCGCCGGCCACCGCACCGGTAGGCCAGGTGCTGCCACTCGGTGGGCAGCCCGCGGCAGCGATTTTCGACCGCGCCACCGCCGCACTGGCGGTGTTGTCCCCCGGCGCCGACCCGCAGGCAGCCGCCAGAGTGACGATCGTCGGCCCGACAGCCTCCGGTCGAACGGTGACGTTGCCCGGTCCCGCCACCGCCATCGCCGGTGACGACCGTGGCACGGTATATCTATCGACCCGGGGCGGATTCGTCACCGTGGATCTGGCGTCCGGCACGACGACGCCGACGGCGATCACCGGCGAGACCGCCACTGACTTCACCGCGATCGGCCACCGCACCGACGGTCTCCTCGTACTCGGCAGCGCCGCCGGGGCCGCCTACACGCTCGGGCCCGACCGCAGCGTCACGCACAGGGCGGCGATCTTCGCCCGGGTCGACGCCATCGTCACCGAGGGTGACACCGCCGTCATCCTGGACCGCGGTCAGACCTCGGTGACGGCTCTGAGCCCACAGGGCACGCCGCAGCAGTCGCTGCGGGCCGGCCTCGGTGCGACCACCATGGCCGCCGATCCGATGGGCAGGGTGCTGGTCGCCGACACCCGGGGTGGGCAGTTGCTGGTATTCGGCGTCAACCCCTTGATCGCACGCCAGGCCTACCCCGTGACCGGGTCGCCCTACGGGATCACCGGGTCGAGCGCACTGGTGTGGGTTTCGCAGACCGCGACCAATGAGGTGATTGGCTACGATCTGGCTACCGGCATACCTGTGGAGAAGGTGCGTTATCCGACCGTGCGGCAACCGAACTCGCTGGCATTCGACGATGCGTCCGGCACCCTGTACGTGGTGTCGGGCTCCGGTGCTGGCGTGCAGGTGATCCGCAACGCGGCCGGTACGCGGTGAGCGCGCCGCACCGGGGCCGGATGCCGGCCGCCTGGGAAGTCGAATTGACCGATGACTACGAGTGGATTCCGCTGCGGCTGCCGCCTGAGGTAACCCGGATCAGTGCGTCGACGCGACTGGCGATCGAGGCCGAGTACCGCGGCTGGGAACTCAGCAGGGTTCGGCTCTACACCGATGGCAGTCGACGGGTGTTGTTGCGGCGCAAGAAATCTCGGGTTCTCAATCCGCAGCCGACCGATCAGCCGGGCCCGTGATCTACGAGGCGGTGCGCCGCGCGCTGTTCCTGGCGCCGCCGGAACGTATCCACACCCTGGTGTTCGGCGCGCTACGCGGCGCCACCGCCACCGCGGCCACCCGCGGACCGCTGCGCCGGGCACTGGCACCCCATGACCCGGTACTGGCCGGCACGGTGTTCGGGGTGCGCTTCCCCGGCCCCCTCGGTCTGGCGGCCGGGTTCGACAAGGACGGAATCGGTCTGAATACCTGGGGCGCATTGGGATTCGGCTACGCCGAGATCGGCACGGTGACCCCGCTGCCCCAGCCCGGCAACCCCGAACCGCGGCTGTTCCGGCTCCCGGCCGACCGCGCCCTGCTCAACCGGATGGGGTTCAACAACGACGGCGCCGGCCAGTTGGCGCTGCGCCTGGCCCGCCACCACCCCGACGTGCCGATCGGTGTCAACATCGGCAAGTCCAAGGTGACCCCGCCCGAGCAGGCCGCCCAGGACTACGCCGCCGGCGCACGGCTACTCGGCCCGCTGGCCAGCTATCTCGTGGTCAACGTCAGCTCCCCCAACACCCCCGGTCTGCGCGACCTTCAGGCCGTCGAGTCATTGCGACCGATCCTGGCCGCGGTGCTGGCCGAGACGTCCACGCCCGTGCTGGTGAAGATCGCCCCGGACCTGTCCGACTCCGACGTCGACGCGGTCGCCGACCTGGCCGTGGAGTTGGGTCTGGCCGGAATCGTCGCCACCAATACCACAATCTCGCGCTCCGGGCTGCGGACCCCCGGCGTGGACGGCCTCGGGCCGGGCGGGATCTCCGGGGCACCGGTGGCTCGGCGGGCGCTGGAGGTGCTGCGCCGCCTGTACGCGCGGGTCGGCGATCGGCAGGTGCTGATCAGCGTGGGCGGCATCGAAACCGCCGCCGACGCCTGGGAGCGCATCACCGCAGGCGCAACACTGCTGCAGGGCTACACCGGCTTCGTCTACGGCGGTGGCCTGTGGGCCAAGCAGATTCATGACGGAATCGCCGAGCGACTGCACGCCGGCGGGTTCAGCGCGCTGCATGAGGCAGTGGGCTCAGCCGGGCGTTGAGAGCTACGTCTGCTCGTAGGTGCCGTGGATGACCGCGCGGGCGATCGAGTGCATGAAGAGGTTGAAGCCGAGGAAGGCCGGGCTGGCCTCCGCATTGATCTCCAACTTCTCCTGATCGACCGCGTGCACGACCACGAAATACCGGTGATAGCCGTGGCCGGCCGGCGGGGCGGCACCCACATAGCGACGGATCCCCGCGTCATTGCGCAGGGTCAGCGCATCACCGGGTAGCTCCGAGCCGTCACCCACACCCGTCGGCAGGTCGGTGACGGTGGCGGGCAGGTTCGCCACCGCCCAGTGCCAGAAGCCCGACGCCGTCGGCGCATCCGGGTCGAACACGGTGACGGCGAAGCTTCGGGTCTGCTCCGGGAAACCCGACCAGCTCAGCTGCGGCGAGAGATCCTGGCCGCCGGCACCCATGATGCCGCTGACCTGAGCGTTTTTGATCGGTCGGCCGTCGGTGATGTCGGCACTGGTCAGGGTGAAGCTCGGCAGCTTCGGCAGGAAGTCGTACGGGTCGTACGGAAATGCCATGGCGTTCTCTCTTTCCTCTGGTTATTCCTCGGGTCAGCAGTTTTTCAGGAAGTGCTCAAGCACCCGGACGCCGAACTGCAGCGCGTCCACCGGCACCCGTTCGTCGACGCCGTGGAACAGCGCCGCGAAGTCCAGTTCCGGCGGCAGCCGCAGCGGAGCGAATCCGAAACATCGAATGCCAAGGCCCGCAAAGGCTTTGGCGTCGGTGCCGCCGGACAGCATGTAGGGAACGATGCGGGCATCGGGGTCGTGCGCCAGTACCGCGGCATTCATCGCATCGACGAGGTCACCGTCAAAGCCGGTCTGATAGGAGTCCAGTTCGGAGATCCATTCCCGGCTGACATCGGGACCGATCAGTTCGTCGATCTCTTGCTCAAACGCGGCCTGGCGGCCGGGAATCACCCGGCAGTCAATCACTGCCTCGGCGGTGGCCGGGATGACGTTTGCCTTGTAGCCGGCCTTGAGCATGGTCGGATTGGCGGTGTCGCGCAGGGTGGCACCCACGATCCGGGCAATCCCACCCAACTTCGCGATAGCGCCCTCGAGGTCAGGTGAGTCAAAATCAAAGGTGTATCCGGTCTCCTCGGCCACCGCGGTCAGGAACTGCTCGACGGACTCGGTGAGCATCAACGGGAACTGATGACTTCCGATCCGCGCGACCGCCGACGCGATCGCGGTCACCGCGTTGTCGTCATGGATCATCGAGCCATGCCCGGCCCGGCCGCGTGCGGTCAGGCGCATCCACAGCAGGCCCTTCTCCGCGGTCTCGATCAGGTACAGCCGACGCTGGCCACCGTCTCTGCGCGGCAACGTGATTGAGAATCCACCTACCTCGCCGATCGCCTCGGTGACGCCGGCGAAGAGATCTGGGCGGTTGGCCACCAGCCACTGCGCCCCGTACTTGCCGCCGCTCTCCTCGTCGGCGACAAACGCGAACACCAGATCGCGCGGCGGCACAATGCCGGCGCGTTTGAAGTGCCGGGCGACGGCGAGCATCATGCCGCACATGTCCTTCATATCGACCGCGCCGCGGCCCCACACGTAGCCGTCGGACACCGCACCGGAGAACGGATGAACGCTCCAGTCGGCGGCCTCGGCCGGCACCACATCGAGATGACCGTGGATCAACAGCGCACCGCGGGCGGGGTCGGCCCCGGGCAGCCGGGCGAACACGTTGCCGCGGCCGGGCACACCGGACTCCAGATACTCCGGCTCGAAGCCTGCCTCCCGGAGTTGGCCGGCCACCCACTGGGCGCACTCCGCCTCCCCGTTGGTGGTCTCCAACTCGCCGGTATTGGAGGTGTCGAACCGGATAAGGGCACTGACGAGCCCGACCACCTCGTCTTCGGGAGCCGTCACGGTTGCATTCCTACCATTGACCCTCGCCATGAGCAGTGCGTGCGGTCGGATACCACATCTTTACCTCAAACCACATTTACAACACGCGTCCCATGGGGTTCTATTTACCGATGACCCCTGGGCTGCCCGCCGTCGCTGCCGCACTCTGCCTGTCGACCGCGGCGCTGGTAACCGCCGGCTGTGCGACCACCACCTCCGGAACCGCGGCTCCGGCCCCAGCACCCCCGATGACCACCGCTGAAACGCTACCCGCCCTGCTGCTGTCCGCCGCCGACGTGGGCTCGGCGCTCTCCGCCAGCGATATGGCGGTCACCAGCGACGTCACCAAACCCTGGAATGACAGCGCGCACTTCACCGCCGATTCCGGCGCGGCCGGATGTTTGGCGGTGGCCGGGGCGGCACAGCAGGGCGTCTACGCCGAGAGTGGCTGGACCGCACTGCACGGCCAGGTGCTCCGCGAACCGCCTACCGCGCAGGCATGGTCGCACTACGCGGTGCAGGCCGTGGTGTTGTTCCCGTCCACTCAGGCCGCCACCGACTTCTTCGCCAGGTCGACAGACAGTTGGGCCGGGTGCTCCAACCGGGAACTGGCCTATGCACAACAACTGGCGCCCGACCAACTCTGGTCGATCGGCTCCACAACCACCGACAGCGGCGTGCTCGCCGTCTCCCGGGTTCAGCGCGGCCCACAGCAGTGGTCCTGCCAACGCGCGCTGACGGTGCACGGCACGGTGGGTGTCGATGTAGAGGCCTGCAGTCTGGATGGGCCGACTGTGGCCGCCGCTTGGATCGCGCAGGCGATCGCCGGTCGGCTACCCGGCGCCTGACACAGGTTTGGGTCGACACACGCCGATCCGTTAGCCTGAACTGCCCGCTGACGGTGGGCGAAGCATGTCCGAGTGGCGGAATGGCAGACGCGCTAGCTTGAGGTGCTAGTGCCCTATTAACGGGCGTGGGGGTTCAAGTCCCCCCTCGGACACCCTTAATTTTTGTCGTAGGTTGGACACGTGCCCAAGGTGCTGTTCCTCTACAACGACCCGACCGCCCCGGCGGCCCTGCTGGGTGAGGTCTTCGCCGAATCCGGTTTCGACTGCAGCATTTTCGATGTTCTGCCGCGCGGTCGTCCCGATGATCCGATCGTCGACGTCACCTTTCCGGACCCGAGCGACTATGACGTGATCGTGCCTCTGGGCGCCCGGTGGTCGGTCTATGACGAACGCCTGAGTTGGGTGGCCGGAGAGATGCAGATGGTTCGCGATGGCTTGGCTGCGGGCGTCGGGGTGCTCGGGGTGTGTTTCGGCGGGCAGTTGGTGGCCAGCGCACTCGGCGGAACGGTGGCGCGTTCACCGGAGCCCGAGATCGGCTGGTGCGAAGTGCACAGCAGTGACCCGGCACTGGTGCCGGACGGGCCGTGGTTCCAATGGCATTTCGATCGATTCACCCTCCCGCCCGGTGCTGTCGAGGTGGCCCGAAATGACAGCGCCACACAGGCTTTCGTGAAGGGCACGGCAATGGGACTGCAGTTTCACCCGGAGGTCGATCTGGCACTGCAGGAACAGTGGATCGCCGAAGACCACGGCGGCGATATGGGCCGGCTGGGATTGCAGGCCGACGATCTGCGGGCCACGGCTGACCTCGACGACGCCGCCCGGCGGTTACGGCTGCTGGTCGGTGGATTCCTGGGCCTGCTCGATCTCAGAGCACCCCGGGGGCCGGGTCGTGGCCGAGTTGGTGGGCCAACGCGTCGGTGACGGTCATGCAGCGGAACCGGTGCCCCAGTGCGTCCAGCCTCTCCGGCCGGACGCGCTGATTGGCTTCGGCCAACTCGACGGCACCCTGGCGGCCCAGCAGCAGCCGGGGTCCGAACGACGGCACCGGCAGCAGCGCCGGACGGTGCATCGTGGCCGCCAGCGCCCCGGTGTACTCGGCGTTGCGCACCGGTTCGGGGCTAACAGCATTGACCGGGCCGACGAGCCTGGTGTCGTACAGCGCGCGGTAGTAGATGTCGAGCAGATCGTCGATGCCGATCCAGGACAGCCACTGCCGACCGCTGCCGAGCCGGCCGCCCAAACCGGCGGCGAACAGTGGCCGCAGGAGTTTCAGCGTCCCGCCCGCCGAGGACTGTACGATCCCGGTGCGAACCGTCACCACGCGAAGTCCGGCGTCGGCGGCCGAAGCGGTCGCGGCCTCCCAGTCGGCCACCACGTCGGCGAGAAACCCGTCCCCGCGCGGACTGTCCTCATTAAGCACGGTGTCGCCGCAGTCGTAGCCGTAGAAGCCGATCGCCGAAGCGCTCACGAAAGCACGCGGCCCGCCAGTGGCCGCGGCGGCGACGTCGGCGAGCCGACGCGTCGGTTCGATCCGGGAATCCCGGATCGCCCGGCGGTGGGCGTTGGTGAATCGGCCCGCGATCGACTCCCCGGCCAGATGCACGACGGCGTCAACTCCGTCCAGCAGATCGGCCGCGGGTTTGCCTGGCTCCCAACGCCTTTCGTCGGCATTGTGCGGGTCACGCCGAACCAGACGGATCACCCGATGACCGCCGGTGGACAGAAAAGCTGCCAGCGCGGTGCCGACCAGTCCGGACGAACCGGTCATCGCGATTACCATCGGTCCGACTCCGGCGTCGGCAGCATCCCGATGGGCGGCAAGATCCTCGGCGAGTTGTCGGTGCCGGTAGGCGAACGTCGAGCGCAGCATGGCGCCCGGCACGGTGGTATCGACCTCATCGTGCATGCCAGTGGTGCCGTCGCCGACATCGCTGAATCGGTGGGTGTGCCGCCACCACCCGATGATTCGGGGCGGCAGCGTCATCAGGCCGTCCGAGGACAGCACATCGCGGAACTGGTGTGGTGCTTCATAGGCTGCCGGATCATGGCGGGCGATCCAGCGCAGGCCGGCGGGCAGACCGAGGATGGCGGTGCCGTCGGCTAGCGAATCGGTCTCCTTAACCACTCTCATCGGCTGCCACGGCGGAACCAGCCTGCGCATCGCGCCGAGTCGGGTGTGCCAGGCGAACACCTCGTCGATCGGGTGGTCGACGATGCTCGCGTACTTGATGCCCACAGGTTTGCTATCTACGCCGTCAGTCCGTGCCGACGCGGATCACCGGTCGTCGCGGTCATAGCCGGTGTCGCCGTATTCGATCACGGCAGTGGAATCCGCCACATCGTCCGTCTGCAGCACGACCAGCTGATCGTCGGCGCCGCTCTGCCCATCGACAATATGGATGGCGGACTCCTCAGCCGACGCCGCGTACTCCGGTTCGTCATCGCCGGGCAGGTCGTACTCCGGTTCGTCGTGAACC
>Ga0209598_10004067_pt1 | contig 10845 bp, 7 predicted proteins | sample M_140807_EF_Meta_FD_187317 | JGI IMG/M metagenome (GOLD analysis project Ga0209598, IMG submission 187317) | Freshwater microbial communities from Lake Montjoie, Canada to study carbon cycling - M_140807_EF_MetaG (SPAdes) (version 2) | ecosystem: Environmental > Aquatic > Freshwater > Lake... | reverse complement strand
GTTGGCGGCGTAGCCGCGCGCCTTGGCTTCCAGGGTGTCGGCAAAGAGTTTGCGGATGGTGTCCCAAAAGCCGATGTAGGTGGCCGGGCAACTGCGCGGGGTTTTGCCAATCGGGGTTTGGTCGACTTCGAGCACGCGGTCGACCGCCTCATAGCCTTCGATGGCGGTGCAACCCACCAGCGCAGGCCGTTGCCCGGCCGCCAAGGCGTCACGGCCGGCTTTGGTGGCACGCAGAGCGACCAGTGCGTGCACGTTGGCCAACAACACGTCGCGCGCCAAAGTCGATTTGCCCGAGCCGGACACCCCGGTCACAGCCACCAGCCGCTTCAAAGGCACATCGACAGACACGTTTTGCAGGTTGTGCATGTGCGCGCCTTCCAGGCGCAGCCACTGCAAGGCTTGTATTTGCTGATTGTTCTCATCCCCGAGAAGTTGCTTGTCATCACCTGTTCGCTGCTTGTCGTTCCCTGTTCTCTGCTTGTCATCCCCGCGAAGGCGGGGATCCATTGGCGCAGAGGGAGATGGATTCCCGCCTTCGCGGGAATGACCGTCGGTAACGCGGGAATGACCGTCGGTAACGCGAGAATGACCGTCTGATTTTGCCGCCTGGTTTTCTGAAGCCATCACCAAGCGCCGGGCCTGCAAGGGGTGCTTCATGGCGTGCAGCAAATAACGGCCGGTTTGTGAATCGGCGGCGGCGGTGATGTCGTCCACGGAGCCTTGGGCGACCAAGCGGCCACCGCGCTTGCCAGCGCTGGGGCCGATGTCGATGATGTGGTCGGCACGGCGGATGGTGTCTTCGTCGTGCTCGACCACCACCAAGGTGTTGCCTTTGTCGCCCAGTTTGTGCAAGGCGTTGAGCAAAATTTGGTTGTCGCGGGCGTGCAGGCCGATGGTCGGTTCGTCCAGCACGTAGCACACGCCTTGCAGGTTGCTGCCCAGTTGCGCAGCCAGTCGGATGCGTTGCGCCTCGCCGCCGGACAGGGTGGGGGCGCCGCGGTCCAGCGTCAGGTAGCCCAAGCCCACTTCTTCAAGGAACTCCAGACGGCTTTGGATTTCGGGGATCAGGTCGCGTGCGATGTCGCTCTCGCGGGTGCTCATGCGGCCGATCAAGGCCATGCCCTGCACCCAGGCACGGATGTCGGTCACGCTCATGCTGGCAATCGCGGTGATGGGCCAACTGGCGTCTTCGGCGCCATGCTTGTGTGCGCCAAAGCGCACCGCGCGGGCGGTGGCGTTCAGGCGGGTTCCTGCGCAGGTGGGGCAGGCGACTTCGGCCACGTCTTCGACTTCAGGTTCGGCAAATGTTTTTTCGCGGCCTTTGTCTTTGTCATCGGCCACCGAGTCGTCATAAACTTGGCGCTGGTCTTTGGTCAGCTTGACGCCGGTGCCCACGCAATCGGGGCACCATCCGTGCTTGCTGTTGTACGAGAACAAACGCGGATCAAGCTCCGCATACGACGTGGCGCAGACCGGGCAAGCACGCAACGTGGAGAACACCTGCAAGCGGCCAATGTGCGCGGTGGGGGCACTTGCCGTCATGGCTTCTTGCAGGCCTGCCAGATCGCTGAGCACATGGACAACGCCTTTGCCGTGCTCCAGCGCCTGCGTCAAGCCGGCACGCAAGGCGGCTTCGTTGCTGGCATGGACATCCAGGCTGACCACCGGCAATTCGATGGTGTGCTCTTTGAAACGGTCGATGCGCGGAAAGCCCTGCGTGGGCAGAAAGTTGCCATCCACCCGCAAGTGCGTGTAGCCCTTGGGGCGCGCCCAATCGGCCAGTTCGGTGTAAACGCCCTTGCGGTTCATCACCAAGGGTGCGAGCAGGCCGATGTGCTGCCCTTTGAAATTTGTGAGTAACTGCGCAACGATGCTGTCAGGTGTTTGCGGTTGCACCGGCGCGCCGTCGTGCACGCAATGCTGGGTGCCCAATTTGACGTAGAGCAAGCGCAAGAAGTGCCACACCTCGGTGGTGGTGCCCACGGTGGATTTGCGGCCCCCACGCGACAAACGTTGCTCAATGGCCACCGTCGGCGGGATGCCGTACACCGCGTCCACCTCGGGCCGTCCGGCGGGTTGCACGATGCTGCGGGCGTAGGCGTTCAGGCTTTCGAGGTAGCGGCGTTGGCCTTCGTTGAACAGAATGTCAAAGGCCAAGGTGGATTTGCCCGAACCGCTGACGCCGGTGATGACGTTGAACTTGCCACGCGGTATATCCACGCTCAGGCTCTTGAGGTTGTGTTCTTTGGCGTTGACGATTTGGATGGCGTCCGGACCTTGAGGCTTCTTGACTGTGCTAGTGGCAGTGCTGGCAGCCCAATAGCCCACGCCTTTTTCGCGCAATACGCCGATCTCACCCATCGACTCCGCATACTCCCGCAGCGCTTGCCCTGTGTGCGAGGTCGGGTGCTGACGGACCTCTTCGGGCGTGCCTTCGGCGACGATCAAACCACCGGCGTCGCCGCCCTCGGGGCCGAGGTCGATCAGCCAGTCGCTGGCGCGAATGACGTCGAGGTTATGCTCAATGACGATCAAGGAGTTACCCGCTTCGAGCAGCTTGCGCAGGGCGCGCATCAGCTTGGCAATGTCGTCAAAATGCAGGCCAGTGGTGGGTTCGTCAAACAAAAACAGCGTGCCTTTGCGGCTGAGCGGCTGGCGGCTGTTGGAGGCGGTTTTGGCCGCGCCCGCCAAAAAGCCTGCCAGTTTCAAGCGCTGGGCTTCGCCGCCTGACAAGGTGGGCACGGGCTGCCCGAGCTTGACGTATTCGAGCCCCACGTCCACGATGGGTTGCAAGGCACGGATCACATCGCGGTCGTTGGCAAACAACTGCGCGGCTTCGCTCACGGTGAGGTCGAGCACGTCGGCCACGTTGAGTTTCCGGGGCAGATGGGCGTTGCGTAAATTGGGATCTGACCCCAATTGATGTGACCCCAATTGATGCAATTGAACCTGGCCCATGGCTTGGCGGTCGATGGTGATTTCGAGGATTTCAGGGCGGTAGCGTTTGCCGTCGCAGTCTTGGCAGCGCAAATACACGTCGCTCAAGAATTGCATTTCCACGTGTTCAAAGCCGGAGCCGCCGCAGGTGGGGCAGCGGCCATCGCCGCTGTTGAAACTGAATTTGCTGGCGGTGTAGCCGCGTTGTTTGGACAGCCCTGCGGTGGCAAACAACTCGCGAATTGTGTCCCAGGCGCCCACATAGCTGACCGGGTTGGAACGGGCGGTTTTGCCGATGGGGGATTGGTCGACAAACACCACATCGCTCAAATGGTCGGCGCCCAACAAACGGTCATGCACGCCCGGGGTTTCGGTGGCTTTGCCAAAGTAGCGGAGCAAGGCCGGCGCCAGCACGTCTTGAATCAAACTCGACTTGCCCGAGCCGGACACACCGGTCACGCAGACCAGGCGCTGCAGCGGAAATTCGACCGCGATGTTTTGCAGGTTGTGCTCACGCACGCCTTCCAAAATCATGCGCGGCGTGCTGTCGGTGACCATGCGTTTAAAACCCATGCCCACTTGTTTGCGACCGCCCAAATACGAACCGGTCATGGTGTCGGCCAAGCGAAGTTCGTCGGTGGTGCCGTCAAACACGATGTGCCCGCCTTTTTCGCCCGGGCCGGGGCCCATGTCGATCACACGGTCTGCGGCCAGCATGACGGCCGGATCGTGCTCGACCACCACCAGCGTATTGCCGGCATCACGCAGCCGGTGCATGGCTTCGGTGATGCGGCTCATGTCGCGGGGGTGCAAGCCGATGCTGGGCTCGTCCAGCACAAACAAGGTGTTGACCAGCGAGGTGCCCAAGGCTGTGGTGAGGTTGATGCGTTGCACTTCACCGCCACTCAAGGTGCGGCTTTGCCGGTCCAGCGTCAGGTAGCCAATGCCCACATCGCATAAATACTGCAGGCGGGTGGTAATTTCTTCCAGCAAGAGTTTCAGGGCTTGCGATTCGCCGTCGGTGCCACGCGCAGCCAAGGCGGTGCGGGCCATGCCGTCAAAGAATCGGCGCAAACGGTCGAGCGGCATCAGCATCAAATCATGCAGGCTCAGGCCAGACAATTGTTCAAGTTGGGCGCGGCTCCAGCCGACACCTTGTGGCATGAAGCGCTGCGCCGCGGGCATCACAGCGTTGGCGTCTTCCAGACTGCCAATGCGCCAGATCAGGCTGTCGGTTTTCAGGCGGGCGCCGCCGCAATCGCCACAGGGCGTGTAGCTGCGGTATTTGGACAAGAGCACCCGAATGTGCATCTTGTAAGACTTGGTTTCCAGGTATTCGAAGAAGCGTTTGATGCCGTACCACTGCTGGTTCCACTTGCCATTCCAATTGGGCGAACCTTGAATCACCCAATGCCTTTGTTCTTCGGTGAGCTTGTTCCATGCCGTGTCGCGCGGGATACCGGCGACTTCGGCGTAGCGCATCATGTCGTCTTGGCATTCTTTCCAGGCCGGGGTCTGGATGGTTTTAATCACCCCGGCGCGCAGCGTGAGTTTGTCGTTGGGAATCACCAAACCATAGTCCACGCCAATGACCCGCCCAAAGCCACGGCAGGCCTCACACGCGCCCAAGGCCGAATTGAACGAGAACATCGACGGCAAAGGCTCGGGGTAACGCAAATCGCTTTCAGGGCAATGCAAGCCTGTGGAATAGCGCCACAGTTTGGCTTCTTCGGCTTCTTCGGCTTTTTCGGCCTTGTCCGCTTCGTCAGCGGCGAGCTTGTACACGTTGATGCGACCGCTGCCGCGTTTGAGCGCTGTTTCAATGGCTTCGACCACCCGGGCTTTTTCGGCATTGCCCAAACGGAATCGGTCGGCCACCACGTCCAGCACCTTGCGCGGGCCCGTGGGCGTGGCCACTTCGCGTTCGGCCTGCACTTTGGTAAAGCCACTGGCCGAGAGCCACTGCGCGACCTCTTGCGCACTGGTATTGGCCGGCAGCTCGACGGGAAAGGTCACCACCACACGCGGGTCTTGGGCCGCCACGGACCTGGCCAGCATTTGCGTGTAAATACTCTCAGGGGTGTCGTGTTGAACGGGCTGCGCCGTTTGGCGGTCATACAGCTGTCCCAAGCGCGCAAACAACAACTTGAGATGGTCGTTCAGCTCGGTCATGGTGCCCACGGTGGAGCGCGAGCTGCGCACCGGGTTGGTCTGGTCGATGGCAATGGCCGGCGGCACCCCTTCGACTTTGTCCACCGCCGGTTTGTCCATGCGGTCCAGGAACTGCCGCGCATAGGCACTGAAGGTCTCCACATACCTGCGTTGGCCTTCGGCGTACAAGGTGTCAAACACCAAACTCGATTTGCCCGAGCCACTGGGCCCGGTCACCACGGTCAACTCACCGGTGCGGATGTCAAGATCGATATTTTTGAGATTGTGTTGACGCGCTCCGCGAATGCGGATGAGACCTTGGGACATGGTGTACTGCTTTTAGAGTGGGCCCCGACATTCTAGGCATTGTGCGTGAACTTGGTTTGGCAATGGTCAAAGTGGGGGGGCCTCAGAAAGGCCACACCGGCAGCCTTTCTGACCCAACAGCGCGGCTTATTTGGCAGGTGATGCAGGCGCAGCGGCAGCGGGGGCAGGTGTCGGGGCAGCGACAGGTACGGCTTCTTTGGCCGGCTCTGTGTGCACGGCATCAGCGCCATGTTTTTCACCGCCCATGTCCAGGCTGTCGCCACCTTGGCTGATGACCCACAAAGCCAGGCCAGCAAAAATAGCGAAGCCGACAGCAATCTTCCACATGTTTGTTCTCCAAAAATAAAAAAGCCCTCCGCAGAGGGAAGGCTTTGAATTTAGCACCCGAGAGCCCTCGGCTGGCTTACAACGCTCAGTCTTTGGCGTAGATGTCTACGTCTTTGGTTTCCTTGATGAACAAGCCACCGATGACCACCGTTGCGCCGGCAATGATGATCGGATACCACAAGCCGTTGTACATGTCACCGGTCTGGGCCACTATCGCAAAAGCGGTGGTGGGCAACAGGCCGCCGAACCAGCCGTTACCGATGTGGTAGGGCAAGGACATGGAGGTGTAACGGATACGGGTCGGGAACATTTCCACCAGCATGGCGGCAATAGGACCGTAAACCATCGTGACCAGAATGACCAGGTAAGTCAGGATGATGATGACCATGGTTTTGTCAAACTTGGCCATGTCGGCTTTGGCAGGGTAGCCTGCAGCCTTCAACGCAGCGCTCAGGTTGGCGCCCAATAAAGCACCATTGGCGGTCTTCTCGCCGCTCAAATCTTTGACAGACTTGGTGGCGGCTTCGATCGCTTTGGCATCTTTAGGCTCGGCTGCATTCAGAGCCGCCAGCTTTTCTTCGGCCTTGGCTTTGGCTGCAGCAATGTCTTCAGCAGCGTATTTGACTTTAACCAGAGTCTCGCCCACTTTGATGGTGGCGGGTGTACCAGGCGCAGCCACTTCGTTGAGGTAGCTCACCGAAGCACTGGCGAGGCGTTGTTTGGCAATGTCGCAAGAGGATGTGAATTTCACGGTGCCGGTCGGATTGAACTGGAACGAACACTCGCCTGGATCGGCAGTCACCACCACTTTAGAGTTGGCTTGTGCTGCGTACAAGTCGGGGTTGGCCGCCTTGGTCAAGGCTTGGAACACAGGAAAGTAAGTCACCGCAGCCAAGAAGCAACCGGCCAAAATGATCGGCTTGCGACCGATCTTGTCAGACCATGAGCCGAACACGATGAAGAAAGGGGTACCGATGATCAAGGAGATCGCCACCATGATGTTGGCGGTTGCGCCGTCCACTTTGAGGGCTTGCGTCAAGAAGAACAAAGCGTAGAACTGACCGGAGTACCAGACCACCGCTTGACCTGCGGTCAGACCGATCAAGGCCAGAATCACGATTTTCAGGTTTTTCCACTCACCGAAAGCTTCTGTCAACGGTGCTTTGGAGGTTTTGCCTTCGGCTTTCATTTTCACGAAAGCAGGCGACTCGTTCATGCTCAAACGAATATAGACCGACACGGCCAACAAGAAAATAGAAACTAAGAAGGGAACGCGCCAGCCCCAGTCAGCGAAAGCCTCTTCACCGATGGCGGTACGGGTGCCCAAAATCACCATCAAGCTCAGAAAAAGACCCAAGGTTGCCGTGGTTTGAATCCACGAAGTGAAGGCGCCGCGTTTGCCTGCGGGTGCGTGCTCGGCCACGTAGGTGGCTGCACCACCGTACTCACCCCCCAAAGCCAAGCCTTGCAGCAAGCGCAAGGCGATCAAGATGACGGGAGCGGCCACGCCAATGCTGGCGTAGTTGGGCAAGATACCCACGATGAAGGTGGAAACACCCATGATCAAGATGGTCACCAAGAAGGTGTATTTGCGGCCGATCATGTCGCCCAAGCGGCCAAAGAAAATGGCGCCGAAGGGACGCACAATGAAACCGGCAGCAAAAGCCAACAGCGCAAAGATGAAGGCGGAGCCTTCATCAAGACCGCTGAAGAATTGCTTGGCAATGATGGCGGCAAGTGAGCCGTACAAGTAAAAGTCATACCACTCGAACACGGTACCGAGAGAGGAAGCGAAAATCACTTTCTTCTCTTCGGCCGACATCGGACGGGTTTCGGTTGTAGCCATAAAGATGTCTCCAATTAAATTTCAGAACCCAACATGGGAACTTGAAACTATTTTTGAGGCCAGCTCTGACCCTTGTCTGACGCGAAACCAACAGGGGCTGACGATTTAGGGTGAAACCCTTGAATTTATTTTTGCATGGTGGAATTTTGGCCGATTCAAGGGTAAATAATTTCCCTGCCCTGCCGTTATGCTTGTGCCATGTTCACCCGTTCGCCACGTCCTGCAGGATCTCAACGCCGATTGCGATGGCTGACTGCAGCCTTGCTGGTGGTCTGGGCCGCAGCGTCATTTGGGGTGAGTTTTTTTGCACGCGCGCTGAACTTCATGTGGGGTGACTGGCCCTTCAGTTTTTGGCTCGTTGCGCAAGGCAGTGTGCTGGTGTTTCTGGCCATCACCATCGTTTACGCCGTGGTGGCCAACCGGCTTGATCCTGCGTCCAAGGCGCAAGATATTTTCATGAACGACGAACCCCCACCGGAATCGCCCGAACCCCATGCCAAGCGGGACCGCTGAACCAGGCGTCACCCTCCAAGTAAGCACGCAGCATGGGCAAGGCATCTTGGCCCCAGAACACCTTGTCCTCCACCACCAGACTGGGGACACCAAACACATCCAGTGCAATAGCCTCTTCGGTCCAGGCTTGCAGCTGCTGTTTGACTTCGGGTGACTGGGGATCTCGGCTCGGCGAAATGTGCGTCGTCAAGGCGGCCAAGGCTTGCGCATCGGCGGCGTCCTGGCCTGTGCACCAGACTTGCTTGAATATTTTTTCGGTCACATAGCGGTTCGGCACACCGCTGGCTTGACTGGCCACGGCCAGTCGCAACAAGCCCAAAGGGTTGAAGGGGTGTGTGGCGGGCATTTGGAACGCAATGCCCTGGGTGCGTGCCAGCCATTGCACTTGCCTGTAAGTCCAATCCCGTTTCGACGGAATTTCTGCCGGGCCGAGTTGCCCGTGGTGTTTGAGCATGGCGCCAAACAGCACGGGTTTGTAGGTCACCGAATGGCTGATGCCTTGCAAGGCTTGCGGCAGTGCCTGGAAAGCCAGCCACGCATAGGGCGAGATGAAGTCAAAGTAAAAGGAGATGTGTTTCATGGGGCATTGTCTGCGATCAGAATGCGCTTGCCAATGGTGCGCCAGACCTGGCGTTTGGCAGCGTCGTCTGCATGGGCCCAGTCACCGATTTCAGCCAAGCTACGCAAACACCCTTCGCACCAACCGGTCACGGGGTTCATGACACATACGGACACACAAGGGGATGGCACCTGCGCTTGCGGGTCTGCCACCACACGCGCCGCCAATTGCGCCAGACGGGACAGGCGACTCATGTTCAGCCCATCCTTCGGGTGACGATCGCGGTGGCCACCCGCGAGTTGGGTTTGCGGCCCAAGAAGTCGCTGATGAAGACACCGGCATCGACCAGTTTGTCGAGGTCGATGCCGGTCTCAATACCCATGCCGTGCAGCATGAAAACCACGTCCTCAGATGACACATTGCCCGTCGCCCCTTTGGCGTAAGGGCAGCCGCCCAAACCGGCGACAGAAGACTGGAAGTTCCACACCCCCATCTGCAGCGCCGCCAAGGTGTTAACCAGCGCTTGACCATAGGTGTCATGAAAGTGCCCGCAAATGTGCGCCACATCAAAGTGCCCGAGCGTGGCCTCGATGGCTTTTTGCACTGTGTGCGGCGTGCCTACGCCGATCGTGTCGCACACGTCGACGCGCTGCACGCCGATCTGCTTCATCAAGCCCGCCAGATAGGCCACGCTGTCTGGCGATACATCGCCCTCGTAGGGACAGCCCACAGTGCAGCTCATCGCGCCACGCACCGCCATGCCCGCATCCAACGCGGCTTGCACCACGGGGGCAAAGCGCTCGATGCTTTCGGCAATCGAACAATTGATATTTTTTTGGCTGAAGGCCTCGCTGGCCGCACCGAAAACCACGATCTCGTCGGGCTGCGTCTTGCGCGCGGCCTCGAAGCCCATTTGATTCGGCGTGAGCACCGAATAGCGCACACCCGCTTGGCGCTCGATGCCCGCCATGACCTGGGCGTTGTCGGCCATCTGCGGGATCCACTTGGGGCTGACAAAACTGGTGACCTCGATCTCTGTCAGGCCTGCGGCCTGCAAGCGGTGTACCAGTTCGATCTTGACGGCCGCAGGCACGGCTTGTTTTTCGTTTTGCAAACCGTCGCGGGGACCGACGTCGATGAGTTGAACGCGTGAGGGCAATGACATAGAAACTTTCAATAGCCGCGCTGGGGGTCGACCACGCCGTTGATCGGCTCACCGCGCTGCAATGCTTTGATTTTGCCCACAATTTGCGCGATGCTTTCTTCGCGAAGGGTGCGGGCCGAGGTGTGCGGCGTCACGGTGATTTTGGGATGCGCCCAGAGAGGATTGTCGGCGGGCAAAGGCTCGGTGCGGAACACATCGAGTGTGGCGCCGGCCAGGTGACCGCTGTCGATCAGGGTGATCAAATCTTCTTCGACCAGATGCTTGCCACGGGCCACGTTGATGACGTAGCCGCCTCTTTGCAATTGCGACAAGCTGCTGTGGTTCAGTATGTTTTCAGTCTCGGTCGTGAGCGGCATCAGGTTGACTAACACGCGCGTGGCCTGCAAAAAATCAGCCAAGCCCTGGGGGCCACTGAAACTGCGGATGCCAGGCAAATCTTTGGGACTGCGGCTGTAGCCCAGAACAGGAAACTCGAAGACCTGCAAGGCTTTGGCCACCCGTTCGCCCAGTACGCCCAGACCCATCACGCCCACCGAAAAATCGGCGCGGATGCGCGGCTTTCTGTAAGACCATTTGCCCGATTGTGTGTCCACATCGTAGGCATCGAATTCTCTGAAGTGCCGGATCACCGCATGGCACACGTATTCGGCCATCTGCACCGACATGCCGGCGTCGTCAAGCCGCACCACCTTGAGCTTGGGCGGCAAGCGAAGTTGCAGCAAGGCATCCACACCGGCGCCGATATTGAACAAGGTCTTCAAGCCGTTTTGTTCGTCAATGAATTGCTGCGGCGGGGCCCAGACGATGGCATGGTCAGCCAAAGGGGCGCCCGGGGCCCAGGCAAAAACTTCAGCTTCAGGGAAAGCTTTTTGCAAGCCCTCCACCCAAGGCTCGGGCGGCAGGCTGGCGAAACAGAGGGTGATATTCATGGACTTATTTTGTCAGCAAGCCATTGCCTTGGCTGTCGCATGGGTCTTTGGTGGGGTGATGGCTTGCATGGAGAGGAGATCGCTTGCATGG
>Ga0209598_10004064_pt1 | contig 10853 bp, 8 predicted proteins | sample M_140807_EF_Meta_FD_187317 | JGI IMG/M metagenome (GOLD analysis project Ga0209598, IMG submission 187317) | Freshwater microbial communities from Lake Montjoie, Canada to study carbon cycling - M_140807_EF_MetaG (SPAdes) (version 2) | ecosystem: Environmental > Aquatic > Freshwater > Lake... | reverse complement strand
TATGGAGGCGGTGGGAGTTGAACCCACGTCTTCAAACCAGCTACCACCCGCATCTACAAGCTTGTTGGCAGGTTGATTGTCGGGAGTCCGGTTGCCCTGCCACCGGCCCGTACTCCGTAGCATCCACGTTGATTCCTGGAAAAAGGTCGGCTGCTCACCCTTTTCCAGACCCGGCAAACACGTTGCTTCCCCCTAGCCGGGGTTGGAGGAGCAACGTCACGGCGCTTTAGGCCGCGAGAGCCAACTCGTTGTTAGCTTTTAATTGGTGGATCGGCTTTTTAACGAGGCCAACCAATCCGGGCCCTCGGCTTGCCGCAGGTCGCTTCCGGTTTGAATCGAAACCGTGACGCCCCCGTCAATCTGGTGATAATACCATAACCCATGAGACTTCCCAAGCCCTCCCTACCTGTTTTCCTTTATTTTCTGTCCATCGCCCAACCCTTTGCCGGCGAATGGGATCCCAAAATGGAGCCCCCCCTCGGTCTCGCTTTCCCCCTAATGGTGACCAATAATCGGGTGGCCCTCTCCGAGGATATTCTCCTCGCCCCTAACAAGGTCATTCCTTCCGGCACTGTCCTGCGCACCATTTTTCGGCCCGTCACCCAAGCCGAAGGGGAGAAAAAAACCAAAAAAGGCGTGGATGAAGACGCCTTCTCCCGAGAAATTCCCAAAGTCACCAAAGCCGAACTCATGACCGCCACGGAGCGCAACGCCCTCCATCGCGCTTATGAAACGGTTTGGACGGATCCCCTCGAGTTTCGCCGCAACCTCGAAACGGATTATCCCAACCGCCTCCGTTTTGTGTTTGAACCCCCGCCCGGCGTCAGTCCGGCACCGATTGAAATTCCCGACTTTCCCGATGGTCTTCTGGTGGCGGGTAAGCCTGCCCCTTACGTTCTTTGCGTGCTGAAAGAAAGCCGTGGAGAAAAAGCCGGCTTTCGTGGGGGAGATATCCTCCTACAGATAGCAGGACAATCGGCCGGCGAAACCGTGTCTGATTTTGACAAAACCTACACTGCCGCCCGCAATGAGGTCGCCAAGAAACGCGACCTTCTCCGCATCAAGGTCAAGAGATCCTCAGGTGAAACCGAAACCTTGGCCATCCGAGTCCCCCCTGCGTGGAATTCCACCTTCGAGGAATGAAACTTAGGTAGGGCGCCCTCGATGAGGGCGCCTAGGCGCGATACATCGATCGCGCCCTACCCAGGGCTCCATTCGCCATCTGAAATTTAAATATGTGAAAGATGAACGCGTTCGATGGATCCGACGGCCCCCTGACCCAAAAAACTCTCTACTCTGCCCAAGAAAGGTCCTGGCTCGTCCGTTAAAAAAATCTTTAGCTCCCCTTTTTCGCTGATTTTGGACTCCACCCCCTTTAACGAATCGGCACAAGCTTCCGAAGAATCGACCAACTTCACCTCGGGTCCCAGAACCCGCTGGAGAACTTTTTTAAGCAATGGGTAATGGGTGCAAGCCAACACGCAAACACCCACCTTCTCCCGAATCAGCGGGACCAGATATTCCCGAGCCACCTTCTCGGTTACCTCGTGATCCAACCATCCCTCCTCCACCAAGGGCACGAAGAGCGGTGTGGCACAAGCCACCACGCGCAACCCTGGTCGCCCCGCTTGGAGCGCCGCTTGATAGGCCCCGCTGGAGATCGTGGCCGACGTTCCAATGACCCCAATCGGGCCTTGGCTGGTGACCGCCAAAGCCGCTTTGACCCCCGACTCGATCATTCCATGCAGGGGCATACCCCCGGATTTTCCAATTTTTTCCACCGCGAGTGCCGAGGCGGTGTTACAAGCCGCCACAATCCGATCCACCCCCTTGCTTTTCAGAAAGCCGATGATTTCCCTGCTATAGGCCTCAACCGTCTCGGCCGATTTGTTCCCGTAAGGGACTCGGGCCGTATCCCCCACATAAAAAATATCCCGTCGGGGAAAAGCCGTCCGTAGAGCCTTCACCACCGTGAGGCCGCCGATTCCCGAATCAAAAACACCCAAGGGCATGCGTTACTCGACCTTCTTGGCGGGTTGCACCGGAACCGCACGACGAACTTCACCCTCACCAGACCCGGCTTGAGTCGCTTGGTTGGTCAAACGGGTGGTGTTGTTTGTATCCATGGGACGATTCGAGCCGGTTTCTTTCGGCCGAAAAGCCGGAACCGTCTCCAGATTCATGACCGGCCGTAGCTCCGGAGTATTCGGGGAAACTTTCTCTGTTGGCTGCACAGAAAGCCGGGATGGACCCGACAAGGTTTCCTGGGACTTTCGATAGGCCATGATCCCCTTGAAGATCCAGTCCGCCACCTGTTGTCGGTAGGTCTCGGTCCGCAAGAGACCGGCTTCCTGCGGATTCGATAGAAACCCTCCCTCCACGAGAACGCCCGGGGCATGAGCCAATCGAAGAACCTTGAATCGTGCTTTTTTCACGCCGCGGTCGGAGGGGGCATTACTTTTGGAAAGGACCGCGGAACGGTGAATGGCCTGGGCTAAAAGAAAATTGTGGTGGTCGAAGTCGTTACCCGGCCAAACCTGATCCTCATCACCGACAAATGATCCGCCCGAGGAGGTGGAGGGGCCGTATTGAGGAGAGACACAGTAGGTCTCCCACCCGGTGGTGCTGCGATCGTAGTCTTCATTAAAATGAATGCTCACGAAGAGGTAACCGGGATGGTCACTGGCCCGCGCAGACCGGTCAGCATGATCCACATAGCGATCCTTCGTCCGGGTAAGCACCCACGGAACACCGGCATCATCTAAAAGTCTAACCACCCGCTTGGCGACATCGAGATTGGCTGTCTTTTCACTCATACCACGAGCCGCCCTTGTCCCCTCGTCCCCTCCACCGTGTCCAGGATCGACCACGACCCCTTGCACGGGACGTTTAGGCGTTTCAACATTCGGCCGCAGAAGGGGCTCAAAAGTTTTGGCCAAATCCAGTCGGGATACGAGGGTGACCTCGTCCTGCTGGCGAATCGAATGATTGAGCCAATAACGGGCTCCTTTCCATTTCATCTCACGGCTGTCCGGCGTCAGGGTCATAACTCCCGCAGGAGATGTCAGGTCAAAAGGACGCCCCGAAGAAATTTCCGCCGGTCTCTGAAAGCCATAGAACTTTGCAAAGGAATCCAGGGTCACATATTCCAACCGGCCCACTCTCACCGTCTGCCAATTCTCCTCTGCCGTGACCGTTGCCACCGCCAGGAACCAGATGATTCCCCAGCGCATCATCACTTCGATCCACATTTTCGATTGTCGATCAGGCGGACTGACCCCACCCAAGCGGCGGCACAAAAGCGGCTATCCACCACTTCGGCGTATTCCAGTTTCACCCCCCTGACACGACGGAGAAGTTTTTGCAGGTGCGCCCTCGCTGCTACCTTGCCTTTCCGTGCTGCCGCACGAACTGAAAGCGCCCAAAAGCCGGCCAGCTCCCGTTGACGAGGATTGAGCCGAAGATTTCTCGAGCTCATCGCCAATCCGTCCTGCTCTCTCACGGTTGGGTGGCGCACGATCCGAACTGGCAGGAAAAGATCCCGGGCCAGACGCTCCACCACTTCACACTGCTGCAGGTCCTTCTCCCCGAAGACCGCCACCTCCGGCTGAACAATCCCGAACAGTTTGGTCACCACGGTGGCCACACCTCGGAAATGGTTCGGCCGATATTTTCCGCAGCGGCCTTTGGATCGATCCAGCTCCTCCACCCAGGTGGAAGCTCCGGCGGCATAGAGTTGTGCCGGTCGAAAAAGAACATCGGCCCCGGCAGCCTGGGCCAACTTTCTATCCTGGGAGGGCCGCTGGGGATATTTCCGGTAGTCCGTCCGCTGGTTAAACTGAGTTGGGTTGACGTAACAGCTGACCACCACCCGATCCCCTAATTCCCTCGCTTTTCGGATCAGAGCCGTGTGCCCCTCATGCAGGGCCCCCATGGTCGGGACCAAAACCACCCGCTTGCCACCTCTTCGCCATAGGAGGCTAGCCTTTTGCATTTCTGCGGGTTTTGTCATAATCTTCACAGCTTACGGAGCTTACAAAATGTCCACCTACCTCCACAATCTCTTCGCTCAAAGAATCGGCGGTCCGGGATACGGACTGAAAGAGGCCCCGATCTACAAGTTCGAACGAATCAAGCGGGCCAAACGCGCGGCCATGGCGACCCACCCCGGAAAAGAGTTGCTCGATTTCGGCGTGGGAGAGCCGGACTCCATGGCCGATCCCAAGGTTGTCGAATCCCTTACCCGGGAGGCTTCCCTACCTGCCAACCGTGGCTATGCCGACAACGGGGGTCAGCGTTTGAAGGTTGCCGCCGCCCGTTACATGAAGGAGGTGTTTAACGTCATGGCGGATCCTGAAACGGAGATCGTCCACTCCATCGGCAGCAAGGCGGCTCTTTCCATTCTTCCCGCCGCCCTGATCGATCCAGGCGATGTCGTGCTCATGACCACTCCCGGTTACCCCGTTTTCGGAACTCACGCCACGTACTACGGGGGAAAAGTTCACGCGCTCCCTCTCACCAAGGAGAACCGGTTTCTTCCCCGTCTGGACACCATTCCCCGCGATATTCTGGATAAGACCAAGGTTCTCGTCCTCAACTACCCCAACAACCCGACCGGTGCCTCCGCCACCCCGGAATTCTTCCGCCAAGTCGTCGACTTCGCCAAAAAGGAGGAGATTGTGGTCATCCACGATGCTGCCTACACCGCCCTGATTTTCGAGGGCCAACCCCTTAGCTTCCTCTCCATCCCAGGAGCCAAGGATGTCGGGCTGGAACTCCACAGCGTTAGCAAGGCTTTCAACATGACTGGGTGGCGATGCGGCTTTGTGGTGGGACACCCGCTTCTGGTGAAAGCATACGCCGATGTGAAGGACAACACCGATTCCGGGCAGTTCCTCGCCATCCAACATGCTTACGCCACGGCACTGGAGAATCCCCAAATCACCCGCGATACATCCACCAAATACAGCCGGCGAATGGACGGGTTGATCAAAATTTTGCAAAACGCCGGCTTTCCCGCCGAAAAACCGGCCGGCTCCTTTTTTCTCTACACTCAGGCTCCCAAGTCGGCCACCGGTGCCAAGGAAGTGGCCTTTGCCAACGGCGAAGCCTTCTCCAAGTGGCTCATCGAAGAGCAACTCGTCTCCACCGTTCCTTGGGACGAAGCTGGGGCCTGCGTGCGTTTTAGCGCGACCTTCAGTGCGCGGGATCGGATCGACGAGCAACGGGTGCTCGACGAGTTGGCCGCACGCCTGAAGCCCTATCGCCTGAAGTTTTAGAGGTCGCGTTTACGGAAATACGCCGGATGCGCCGGTTCATGCTTCGAAAACAGGGGCAGCAGATCCTTTTCCCTCATGAGAACCCAAGGCTGGACGACGTTGAGCCCGTTCTTGGTGAAGTAAATGTTGCCCGCAAGGTAGGTGGCGGAATGCAAAACCTGGCCCTGGGGATTCAGGAGCAATAAGAGGTCCCCTGGTTGAGAGGGCTGGGAGATCTGGGTGAAATTATTTTTAATGTAATCGGAGGCGTACTGGTTGTCGCTCATCCTGGGATCCGGTTCGCGTCGGAAGAAATTCAGAGCCGTCCAATGACAATCCGGGGGTTTCGCCCCTTTCACCTCCTCGGGACGGGGCGTGGTGTAAAGACGGAGACGGGCCATGGGAGGAAGCACATAAAGAATGCTCAACGGTCCGGGATCTTTCAGTTTATAGAAAGACTCCAGCAGCGGTTTGAGATCCGTAGCCGTTACCCCAGGCATCGAGTGAGTCCAATAAGCCAATGGCTTCTCACAGTCTTGGCTCGTCTGCACCCGCAACCCGGCCCGTACCGCATCTACGCCAAAGATTCCCCGTAAAAAATCCACCCGCTCCCGGTCGTTGGCCAAGTGGCGCAGAATGATCTCCGGATCGCTAAAATATTGATACCCGTTACGGGGGTAGACCAGCTTCTGGAGCAGAAGTCGGAGTTCCTCCGGGTGGGAGAACTTATTTTCCCGAAGCAGCTTTTCCATCTGGGTCGGGGGAAGATAAACGGGCTCTTGGTAGTACCGATTTCCTGACTGCTGGGCCAAAAATGCATAGAGATCATTGCGAGGCTCGCTCTTCAGCCGCAACACTGCGCTCTCAGGTGGCTGGATGATGAATTCGCCGCTGGGGGATGGCATCGGCCCATTTTGCAACAGGGAATCTGCCTGGGCAGGAGAGCACCCTTGGATCGCCAAGACATTTCGGGCCTGATCCAAGGACATCTTGCCAAAGTTCCATTGGGTGGGCCGAGGAGACAGCTCCTCCCGGGTAATAAACTCTTCCGGTACCTCCAGCCTCAAGTCCCAAACCATCAAATCACCCCATGGACCCTCCATGATCTCATAGCCCTGATCCCTCCCCAGCAAACCTGCAATACCGTCACCACGATGGGCCATCCCATGACTTGCAAACCAAACGGCAAGCCCAACCAGACCAGCCATGAAAGCCAGTAGAACGCCATAAGTTATGCGATAGCCCTTTGGTGCCATGAAGTTTATTCATATGGCTCCCCCTTGGGGAGTAAAGGCCTTTATTGTCACACAATCGTAACAAAAGGATGCTCGAGGATGAATGGGCAAGGTGCCGTTACGGTCCTGGATCTTTCTCATCCTCCGTAGAGGAGCGATCCATCAGGGCTAAAATCTGGGGCAGAACGATCATGGAGGTGGTCAGGGTACAAATGATCCCGATACACATGACCAAGCCAAGTGTGACAAGCCCGCGATACTGCCCCACCAACATTGACCCAAATCCAAAAAGCGTCGTTAAGGCGGATAGAATGACTGCCTTGCCGGTGCTGGACTCAAAGATGCGGATTTTCTTTTCCTCACGATACCGATCCATCACGTACACACCATAGGCCACGCCGATTCCGTGAATCATCGGAAGAGTGACAATATTTGCGGGGTCCAACTGAATCTTGAAAAAGCCCAGAAGACCAAACATCCACAGCACTCCAATCCCCAGAGGCAACAACGTGAGCAGCAGATCCTGAATCCGCCAAAATAGCAGGAAGATCATCACCACGATGATCCCGATGGCGTAAAGCAAAGCTTCGATATAACTGCTTTTGAGTAGATCGATATATTCAAGGTTCATCACCGGTGTTCCCGTAGCCGTGGTAGCGACGCTCTCCAAATCCTGCACGAACTCTTCGTTGGGCTTTCTTTCCCAAATATCAACTGAGGGTTCCACCTCCAGAAGGATCTTACCGTTTTTGGAAAGATACCGGTCCTTCAATTGCGGCGGCAAGTCGTTCACCGTCAAAGGGCGATCCCCTCGCTGAGTTTTGAGCCAAGTGAGATTTTGCGCGATCGAGCCCACCAACTTGACCTGATGCCGCTCCAGCCTCATTTTTGCCTCCTCCACAGGAAGTTTGTCCATGATGGCCACGGCCCGCTCCAAGGGGGGGATGAGTTTCTCAAAGGTCTCGACCGCCTGCCGGGCCCGACCGGACAATCCGATGTACTGTTTCGCCTGCTTGGCCCCCTCCTGAGAGGACTCCAACAAAAACTCCAAATCCTTTTTGGCTTTGGCCACATCGACGGTCTGAACCGCCCCGCCCCCCAGGGAGATTTCGCCCGCTACCTTGGAAATCTTTGAAACCTCCTGCATCCGTTTTTTCTGATCCCGAGGCACCAGATCGCCGAGTGTTCGGACCCTGCTCACCGTAGGCTTCTGCCGAAGTTGATCCGCCAACAGATCCGCTTCCTGGACGTCATTGGCCACCACCACGCCATAGATCACTGACCCCTTCCCTGTATCCAGCAACTCCCGGGTCAGTCGCACCGACTCCATCTTGGGGTTTTGCAGATGGAGAAGGTTGTAATCAAAAGTAACCTTCGTGGCGTTCTTCCAAGCAAAGAAACTCAACCCGGCGGCCACCATGAGGACCATGTAAGGATGCGCAGTGATCGTTCGGTCCAAACTAATCCCATAACCAAATTTCAGCATTTTTCCAACCTTCACGGTTCCTTTCCGGTCCCGCCACAACAACAGGGCCGGAAGAGTCGTCAGGCTGGCGACCAAAGCCATAAGCACTCCCGTCCCCGCAATCCATCCCAACTCGGTAAGCCCGATAAAGTCGTTGAAACACATCGCGTAAAAAGCCACGGCCGTGGTTCCTCCGCCTGTCAGCAAAGCCTTACCCGTGGTGACGGTGGTGATTTGCACGGCCTCGGAGGCGCTCTTACCCAGGCTCATCTCCTCCTCGTATCTTCCGATGAACTGAATCCCAAAATCGATTCCCAAGCCGAGGATCATCACAATAAAGGCCTGCGAGATGATGTTCAGATGACCGATCGTCACCGTGGTCAAACCGAGGGTGATGACCACGCTGGCCAGCAGGGCGGCCAAGGCCAGCAAGGGGCGAGAAAACTCTCCGTAGGCAAAGAAAAACATGATGGTGATCAGGGCCAACGTGATGATCGTGGCAATCTTCATGTCGTCCTCGCTTTGCCGAAGCTCGTCGTCCAATAGAACCGGTTCGCCTGTCACCCCCATCGAGACACTCGGATGATGTTTCTTCTCTTCGTTGACCAGTTGCCGAACACGGTGAATCACGCCGGTAAAAGGGGTGGCGGTGTTTTCCTCCTCTTTGGAGGGACGCAGCAACATGAGGATGGTCTTTCCGTCTTCCCCTAGACTGAGGTATTCGTTCTTCAATAAATCGGTCTCGAACTCCGACAGCTCGCCCAAACTTGCCTTCCCCTCCACCTCATCGATCGGGGTATCCAAGTCGTGGGCGAGACGTTTCAGGTTTCGCACGAACTCCTCAATAAAGGGGATAAACTCCTGCCAGCTCGAGGATTTCCGCAGATACGGATCGTTAAATTTCGCCGAGGCCTCTCCCAGAATTCCATTCAGATTGAGCGCCTGCTTGTTGCCTTTAACCAGAGCAGCCAACTCCTCCATCTGGCGGCGGATCCCGGTTAGTTGCTCCTCATCCGCCAACAAAAGCAGACGGTCAGCCATCGGAGAAAAATCGTGACGATAGTAGATCCGGTCGATGCCCGATTCTTTTTCCAGTTTTTTTGCCAAAGCATCAGCCGCTCTCCGACTGGCTTTCAGGTCATCACTCTTGAAAACCACCACAACCTCATCCCGAACATCAAACTCCTCCGTATAGGCGAGGTATTTTTTAAAGACCGGAGATTCCTTTCGGATGAGATCCATCGTGCTGTTGCGCACGACCAGCCTCATCCCTGTGATCACCCCGGTGGCCACGACCAGCGCCAAACTGACCCACAGGATCTTTTTTTGGCTGCGCACCAGAATTTCCGCCCATTTTTGGAGCAAGACCTCCATCCAGCCCTGTTTTTTTTGTATGGGAGCCTGTGACATGGGATCAGTTGGCGTTGCGGGCCTTCTCTTTTTTCTTCTCCCACTCATCCCGAATGCCCCGGAGATCGCGCGCTAACTCTTCCTGCAAAACCTCTGCCTCCTCCCCGCCTCCTGCCGCCCGGGTCGCCGCAATCTTGGTGCCGAGGAAGGTCTCCCGCTCGGCAATTTTTGCCCGATAGGTGGAATCAATCTCAGCCAGTTCCTTTTTTTGGGCTTCCGTCAGATTTCGGACAGGTTCTTTGGTCGCTAAACGCTCCATGGCAAGCTCATACGCCGTCTTCATAAGCTCACAACCCTAAAAAGGCCTCGCCCCCTCGTCCATCGTATTGTCGGGGTCCAGCTTGCTCGACCCCCTCTCTCTAGACTATCCTCCTTGATGGATTTTGCTTCTTTAGGTCTCAACCAATCGGTGCTGCACGCCGTCCAGGATCTTGGTTTCAAAGAACCCACACCCATCCAAGCCCAAGCCATCCCCGTGGCTCTTTCCGGCAAGGACATCATCGGTTCTGCCCAGACGGGAACTGGAAAAACCGCCGCTTTTGCGCTACCAATCCTCCAACACCTGGACAAACCGGGCCGTCTTCGTGCCCTGATCCTCGAACCGACTCGCGAACTCGCCGATCAGGTCTCCGGTGCGCTGGAGAAATTCGCCAAACACAGTGGCCTGCGCGTTGGACTGATCTACGGCGGCGTGGGCTATGGCCATCAAAGGGAACAGATCAAACGTGGAATCGATGTCCTCGTCGCCACGCCGGGAAGACTTCTCGACCTCGTGGAGCAAGGGGATCTCCATTTGGCCCACCTCACCCATCTCGTGCTGGATGAGGTTGATCGTATGCTCGACATGGGCTTCCTGCCGGACGTCAAACGTATCGTCGCGCTCTGCCCTTCTAAGCGCCAAACCCTCTTTTTCTCTGCCACCATCCCGCCGGAAATCGAGCGCCTGACCAGCTGGGTCCTAAAAGAGCCGGTGACGATCGAGATCGGCCTTCGTCGCTCGGCCGCCGAGACGGTCACCCACGCCCTCTATCCCGTGGCCGCTGACCAAAAACACGAGCTGCTTCTGGCCCTACTGGAAAAAACCCAATACCAAAGCGTGATTGTTTTTTGCCGTACCCGCATGGGTTCCGACCGGGTCGCCGGCAGTCTCTCTAACCTCCCTCACCCGGTAGGCGTCCTTCACTCCGACCGTTCCCAAGGGGAACGAACCGAAGCCTTGGCCGGTTTCCGATCCGGCAAATATCCAATTCTCGTGGCCACGGATATCGCCGCCCGTGGGCTGGATATCGCCGGCGTAACCCATGTCATCAACTATGACGTACCCCAGCATCCGGAAGACTACGTTCACCGGATTGGTCGGACGGGACGCGCCGCCACCGAGGGCGATGCCTTCACCCTATTTGTGGCCGAAGAACTGGCCTATGTGGAAGCTGTCGAAAGGCTCATCAGTCAGAAGATTCCGAGAAAGAAATTGGACCATTTCCC
>Ga0209598_10004063_pt1 | contig 10854 bp, 2 predicted proteins | sample M_140807_EF_Meta_FD_187317 | JGI IMG/M metagenome (GOLD analysis project Ga0209598, IMG submission 187317) | Freshwater microbial communities from Lake Montjoie, Canada to study carbon cycling - M_140807_EF_MetaG (SPAdes) (version 2) | ecosystem: Environmental > Aquatic > Freshwater > Lake... | reverse complement strand
ATCGTCTACACCCTTTTTTGGAAAGCACTTTTATTGATCAGAATAACCCAAAACGGCAGACGGCCGGCCCCCTTTGGGGCTCACCGAAACTGGACCTATCGGGGTTAGTCTATGGCGGTCTACCGGGGGTGGGGCCTTGGCCCGACTCCCGGTTTTGAGTGTCTGCCTTTCTCTTTTTGCTTGCCTGGTCGAACGATACTGCCTGATGCACTGGGTCTAGGTGAGCTGGTGTCGACTTCCAGCGTTCAGTTTTGCGCATGTCTGGCGTGTGAAAATAGATGATTGGGTCTGGGCTAGTTTCAAATTGTGCCGCGAGTGTGTACACATATCGTGCGAGCACTGTGAGACCGAAGATTATGCCAGGCACCTCAGAGGTGCCATATAGCTCGCGGAATGCCCTGGAGAGCTGCCGGCGGTGGGTGCCGGTTCGCCTGTCTATTCCCGGTGGGCCGCTTGTTTGTTGTTCGTTGTTCGTTGTTTGCTCGGGTTCGGTTCGGTGTCTAGTCGACCGCCGTAGCGGCGATGCACTGCGTCTCCGCGCTCTGCTTGCTTTGGACCATGAGTCCGTTCGCCCCCTCTTGTCCCGATGCACACCGAGTCCCGCCTGCGTGGTCGGACTCACCGTTTGGCCAATTGCCTCGGACATTGTGCTTAGCCAATGTATCTCCTCGTCCGTAACTCCCGGAAACTCCGCTCTCACCATGGGTATCCAATTGGCTCTGTCATATTTGTTGATGAAGGCTGTTAAGACCATGATGATGTCCTTCGCCGCTGAGCCTGAGATGAGCCCAAGGCCGTCCCACGAGTCAACACCGTTCGCCGCTCGGCCAAGGACCGCTGGGAGCGACGTACCACTCGTTATCGCCACTAAGTGCTCAGTTAGTTCAGACTCACCCTCATCCCTCTCCATGGACTCCGTGTCCGAGTTTCTGTCCGGAATACCCTTCAAGGCTTGACCCTTCGTGGTGCGTAGCAAGTCCGCATACACTAGAGGGATAACCATGCGGTGATCGTCTCCCAGCATTTGGAACAGGTTTGGCATACCCGAGCTGAAGCCTCTTTTCAGGAGAGACTCATGCGACATGAGGTATAACGTTTTGTCTGTGTGCGTCAGTCGTACCTCGAGCCCCAACCCCTCGAGCGGGGTGTGTTGCAGCGTCGCTTCTATGATGGTGCCTACCACATGCAGCAGGCTGTCCGATGTGCGCTGCGCCTTGTGGGCTCGGTACGCATTTGTCAGATCCTTGTGCACCGCTTCCAGGTTGACGGGCAGTCCCACCTCGTAATACTTGTACCCTAAGTACTCCAACACCAGGCAAAATTTTCCTTTATCCGTGCGGACCACATCTAGGACGCGGTTCACGCAGTACTGATCCGTCCGGTAGCACTCCTGACACCTCCATGGGGGCACCAGTCCGTCCTCCACATCCACAATGCTTTCCAGGGGGAGAGTTAGTCGCTCTGCAGCGGGAAGGCAGGTCGGGTGCCACCATTTTGTGCAAGCCATGCAGTTCTCAGCCTCGAGCTCCCCCACCTCCACACCATTCTCCATGCGGCGGTCCTGCGTATTGTCCTTGCAGATGCAGCACGTCGCCTCCGTGTGGGCTCTCAGCGAGAAGTCCTGCGGTTCCGGATCCGTCATATTTCCGATGCCTAAGTAGCCGTACAGCCATTCGAGACCTGCCCGCGATTGCAGAACCGATGCACAGGTGCCACTGTGAGCTTTCAGCGTTGTTTGGAGCTCACGCAGCGCTGGGTATTCCATTTGCATCACTTCAATTCCCGCGGATGTTTGCGGGAGCGTGCGGGTCCTCGCTGGATTCAGATCTATTATGTTGAAGGCTCTTTTGCAGTTTTCTGCCCACGGTTCTCCCGCATGTTCGAGGCATGGCACACTGCCAATGGGAGTCGCTGTCTTCGCGTTGAAGTTCCACGCCATCCAGCCCAGCACCGATCGGAACACACTCGCCGGAATGCTGAAAAGATGCCGATGGTCCTTCACGAGATGGAGATTCCTGACCGCCTTGTGCAGGACGTTCGCCGCCATCCCCTGTACGTTGCAGTTTAGCTGTCGAAATAGCCTGTGGCAGAGGTCACGGAGCTGTGCTCTGAGCATGAGGTGCCGGAGCTTCGACCGTGCCTCCTTGTCCTCGAAAGTGCAGCTGAGGCATTGACCGTTGTCGTCCTTGGAGCATCTAGGTCCCTTTGTTAACCCGAGTTCCCGGCACACATGCGCCGCCCACTGCTCGTGGCACACGTGACACAGTAACTGTCCGTTTGGCAAGATCATTCCTTGCTCTTGCGTCTCCTCGTACGATGTCACACACCCCGTGCCCATGCACCTGCCGCTGTCGGTCACGTTCGCCCACGGGCCATCTTGCCATCTGCGTTCATTGCCTGGGCTGGTCCCCAACGTGCCCGCGCAGTTTGCTATCGTCTGGATTCGCTCCAACATCTTCACTGCTGAGAGGTGCTGGTGAGCTCGTCGCTTAGGTAAAAAGGCCTCCTGCAGTCCCGTGGCCGGGTTCGTCACGGAGCCGAGATTGATCTGGGCTTGCGGCGCTCCCTTCCATCCATGCTTCAAGACTGCCCTGGTTACCTTTGGCTTTTCTCTAGACATGTGTTGCCGCAATCTCGACAAGTCATCTTCCGCCATTGTGGGGAGGTGAAGTCGTAGCAGCGCATTCGCTATCTCCGCTCGGATGTTGAACATCGTCGCTAGGAGCACACTGCTTTGCCAGTAGTGTGCCGCTCCGAGGTGCGACCTTTGGTGTAGGGGCATACTTTGTTCAAGTACCGTTCCTGTTTCGAGAGGAAGGATCCCCGTGTGAACAGCCTGACCGAGCGCTCCTTTCGCATCCGTCCACCACCACACCGCATCCGTTCGAGTTGACAGCTCCATTGCCAGCTCTCGCTTGAGAGCTAGCTGACTCGTAGTGTTTCGAGCAAGGTCGTCCATGTTCATGTACTTGCTGTGCATCAGCGGCCACAACCGCATCCAGCCCGGGACCATGGCCTGTTCGCTCGCGTTTACTTGCCCGTTAGCCCCTATCAGGACGAGACTCGCTCTGATGCACGTCCGCGCTTCCTTTTGCATGCGCTCCGCAGACATCGCCGCCGTGGCTACCTTGGTGAACCGCAACGCCGGGGGAAGGGGCCATGTGATGGCACTCATGTCCTCAGCTGTCGATGTTATCGTTGTGTCCATGAGCACCAGAATCCGTTGCTCATACTGCGCGCCGTATGACTGTAGCGTGCGAAAGCCCTGCTGGGAGCCAACATACCCAGCGTATAGCCAAGTCTTGGCCGGAGGAGGGATCCAGTCAGAGCTCCCACTCTCAAGTCCGACCTGTATGGAGATTATACCACACCACACCTCCGGGCTCAGAGAGCGTACCTCAGTGCCATGTTCGCACCATCCGGGGGAGAACTCCACCAGTGCTTGTTCGAACTGCGTGAACAAGTTTAGAGGTTCCGTGTCGGGTTCCGCCGGAAGCTTCGAGCTGCGCGCCTCCAGCGCGATGCAACGCGCCAATGCCTTACCCTCCTCAATCTCTAGTGTGGTTGCGCCCGTTCGCTCTCTCCACTTCTCTTGCTCTTGCGTTAAGAGCCGCTGTTGCTTGTCAATGGCCACTTGCATGAGTCGAGCCGCTGGCATGCCGCCCTCCCCGTTCCGTTGTGCTGTGCGCAGCGCCGCTCGTTTACCGCTCAACGAGCTCGCCTCGCCCGCAAACCACTTCCTCGCTCCCACCTCGCTTATGTCTTTTGCTGCCCGTTCCTTGAGCGTCTGACAGACTTCGGCATATCCGATCGTTCGCAGCATCGGTGGATCTGCACGTTCCTTAGGCAAGGGTGCGTTCCGTCGCGAGACTCGCGTTAGGTCGATGGGGCATCCCAGTTCCAGTATCGCCGTGATCGCCGCCACTCGGTAACGGTCCCTTGCTAACTCTGTGGCTACTTGTCCCCAATTATCCGTCAGGTGTGCCGCCCAGCGGTCCGACAAGCAGTCGTGCAATGCGTGCTCGAGGGTGTCCAGCGGCGCCGCTGTACAGAATGGACAGGCGCCGCCGGACGCCACCTGTCCTGCTTTCGCTGGCAGTATCGTCAAGGTCGTCAGTCCACCTACCACCTGTACTCGACTGTAACTCAGCGTCTTCTCACGTCCTTCCACCACCCCTTTCTTCAGTTGCGGGAGCACCGCCAGTCTCTCCCGAAGTTCGACGCAATCCATGCTGTCTCTGAGTCCGGGGTTGAACGTTTTTCCAGAGTTCCAGGCGGTGTGGGACTTTGGTAAGTACAACCTTGCTAGCTCAATGTTCCGCCACGATTCCCCTGTTACATGCACCCGTGAGGTCGCTGTCATGCGCGCATGATACTCCGGAGAATTGCCCAATTCACGCACATACGTCTTGAGGGGAGTGAGCACCCGTTCACCTTTCTCATTTCCCACCACGAACTGAAAGTCGGTCTCGTAGAAGGTGATGCCGGTCCTGCTAGCGATGGAGCTGCACTCCGGCGCGCGCTGGTCGCAGATCACATGCGCTGCAAAGTCGGCTTTGTCCGCCTCATTGATCAGGTGTGGCTCCACCTTGTCGGAGTGCCCTCTTACCCACCACGCCGCATAGTCTGTGAGCGGCGACAGGGGAAAGTGGGTTGCTAGGAAAAGTTGGAGTATCGCTCCACGTCCTTGCACCTTTAGCATCGGATTGTAGTCCAACTGCCTCGTGCGGGTGAACAGTGCCATCGCCGCCTGGCAGTCACAAAGCATCCGAGCCTGGTCAACTGGAGCCCGGCGAGCGACCAAAGACATGAAAGATTGAATGAGCCCTAAGAGTTCGGCATCCACTGCCATGTCACCAGCATGCAATTTCGAGACCAGCGCCTTGCACGCGTCGTCTGCCAGTTGACAAGTGCCGATGACCCCATTGCCGGTGCCGTCCGAGATAGTCGTGTATTCCGCGAGTTGAGTCTCCGTCGTGTCCACGATGAGCGACTCCCACAGCGGCGTTCGGGAGAGCGGCGTGAGTCCAGGTCGCGGTACTGCCAGGACATGCTGCCCGAGTCCTCGCTTCTCCAGCTCCGCCGCCTGCCTGCGTAACCCTTCAAAGGAACGATCCGACACTAAGCGTTTATTGTTCATGTACTGAGCAATCGCTTCCCTGACCGCCACCGGAGCCGCTGCGTCAATGCCTTGTTCGAATGACAGAGGAGGAGGGCACTGGCTAGACTCTTCCACCTTGAAGAGCGCCGAGTCGGTTCGGATGCATAGCCCGATCTGCTGCAGAGACTGTGCGACCGCGTCGACAAAGCCCGGCTTTTTCGCCGACTGCCACAAGAAGACATCCTCCCACGGAAAGGCTCTGCTTTTGCTGTGTAGCTGCACCGACCTGAGGCACCATCGCAGCGCCTGTCCCTCCTGGTCGTTGGAGTGCAGAATGTTGAGTGCTAGTTGGACCTTGATCTGTGCAGCGCTTAGTGAGAGATCCGGGGCAGAGATCCCGACCGGCGGTTGGCATCGAAGCTGCTGAGGGCTTGCCGCCTCCGTGTTCTTCAGCGCCATGGTGACCTTGTTGTTCAGGACGGTTAACTGTGCCCGGCTGAACGGTACAACTCCCATATGGTAGTTCGTCAGACCAACAATCTTGGAGTTCACTGCTGCCACAAAGACATCCCAGGCCAGGCCGATCTTGCGAGCCGCCTTGACCTGCCTGATCAGAGGGTTGAGCTTATCCAGAAGATACTGATATTCGAAGTCCCAGCCTAGGCCTGCCGTCAGCTTGACGCCGAGATACTTGAAGGGTTCGTCTTTCGGTATCCACTGCAGGTACTCCCTCTGGCCTGTCTTGGGATTCATCAGGAAGAGCGGCCTGTCCGTGACTGTGACCATCACGCTTGCGAACTTGTCACGAAGGTGTCCCAGCAGAGAGTGAGCAAACCCCGGCGGCTCGATGTTCCGGCCGAGCCAGCTGATGTCGTCACCCAAGCCGTTGAGGTACAAGATGTCGCCCCTGAGTTTGATGCCCCGTTGACCCCCGCCAAGCTTGCGCACATCATTCAGACTCGATCGGTCGCCTCGCTGCGTCGGCTTTGCATGTTTGCGGATCCACAGCCTGCACGCCGTTTCCAACTCATCGACTTGTTCCACGGCCGATTCGTTCGTGCATGGTAGCACTATCTCGATGCTCCACGGTTGGAGCTCGAAGTTACCGGTGAATGTGCTCTTGGGGGCACACAGCGTGGCAGAGGCCGCGACATAGTACTCCTGGGCAGCGTCGAGAAGCTGCTGTGCCTGGGGAACACTCTCCGCCAACATACATACATCATCAGCGAAGGCAAGCGCAACCAGCCTTCCACCTTGGTAGTAGAAGATGACCTTGCCGTTCGGCGTGTCCACTGCGTACGTTCCGGTGAAGTCTTCCCACTCGCCTTTCTCATTTTTGACCTTGCTGAGATCGATTCCAAGTCCGTACTTCGCTCCAACCTGTTCTAGGTACAACAGCAGCGGATCTAGAGACCATGAATACTTGGGCGGCGATAGCACTCCGCCCTGGTGGATGCCGACCTTGCCTTTCTGTTCCGCCCGTGAAAATCCATGCCGAACTCGCACCCGAATGTTGCTGCAGGTGTCGATGATTTGCAAGAGGTTGAAAAGTCGTTCCTCCGATGTCACGCCGAACGAATTGTATCGCTGCCCCATGAAGTCGGTGGGGACGCTCGGAAACGCCCCTTTAACGTCGGTGTTGACGAGGACAAACCGTCGGCGTTGGACGGTCATTGCCTGCATTGTCGAGATTAAGAGAACCAAGGCATGCTGACAACTCCGGCCCCCCCCCGAGTTGAAGAACTGCATCCTGCTCATTCTGCCCTTCGGTTGCGCCGGGAGCCGCAGGTCTCCAGGGCTGGGATGCCTGAGCATCGCCTCTTTGAACCGTGGCGATGTCCACTCCTCGGCCAGCTTCATGAGTGCTTCGATTAAGCTGATCGGCCGTCCTGACCCAAGACCCTGCGCCCCGTCGGACTTCGGGATCAGCGCAATGCCGACGTCAAGCCACTTCGCCGGGCAGTGCTGATACTGTATGAAGCGGTTGACCATTTGCAGGCACACCTGCCGGTGTTTCGATGACATTGCCCTAAGGTGCCCGTACGTTACACCCGAGATGCCCGGCGCAGAGTCCTTCGTGTGCCTGCGGAGCAGAGCGTCGAGATCCTCCAGTACCATTGGCACAAGCACATCCGTGAGGTCCACCTTGTCAATGTTGTTTAGGATCTCATCTAACTCCGGTGAGGTGACTTTGTGGCCAGCAAAGGCATAGTCGGACGGGAATACTGCATCCTTGAGCTCAGGCCGCCATCCCAGTGGGTTCGGGAAGAGCGCTTGAACCAGCTCCATCGCCTTGTTGGCCACCGCCTCTGGGTCAGTGATAAATTGCCACTCCTTTTCCGTGTTGCCATCGTCGTCCGTCGTCTCGACCTCCTGCCAGAATGCATTGTCTACCGTGCCGCCGCCCGTTTCTGGAAAGATGAGCCGCAGGGCTCGTGCTGTCCGACCCGCTCGCGCCTCCTGCGTGGCCCTGGCCACCTCGAAGTCACGGCGACTGTTCGCCCACTGAGTTCGTTGGTGCCTCGCTATCCGTTGGAGCTTACGCTGAGCGTTGGTCAGAGAAACAAGCCACACCCGCCAGTCTAGCGTGGTCCTGCAGTGATTTGCTCGCAGCGCCCTTCTCATCCCGCTGGTCTGCTCAAGCGACTCCGCCCATTGATCCTCCTTGGAGTAGAGGATCTTGTTCACTGTGTGTCTGCAGATGGTCCTTCGCAACTCGCCCATTTCATATCGGGGAAGAAAGCCTTTGACATACTGCCCTGCCGTCTTGATTCTGCCAATGAGCCGCTTGAACGCTTTACTGATTGGGTTCACCGCGTTTGGCGTGGCTTGCGCACTTCGTTGAACACCAAGGTAGTCCGGGTTGCTGATCTTGCAGAACCTGGCAAACACCTCATCCAATCTGACCGAGTCCGGATGCTCCGTTCCTTGGGCCATCATTTCTGACAGCCTTTCCAGTTCTTCGATGACCAGCGGGTTCGTGTTGAGGTCGTTCCACTGCTGCGGCGACCAGAAATGAGCCCAGGTCGTCGGCTGTCGCCTTGGTAGGGCGGTGCTGGGGGCGAACCCGAGTTGCAAGTCCGCGATGATCGCATCGTGGTCTCCCAGTGCCTCCGTCCGACCGGCTGCTCCCGCCGGCATGATCAGTATCGCAGCCGCCTGCGTCAACCCGGGGCTGGCGAGGATGTGATCGATCCATGACAGCTCAGTCACACCATTCGAGGCTTTGCTCCTCGTGAAGAACCCGGCGTCTAGCGTAGCGCTTGGGCACCGGGCCAGCAGCGCATTTTCCAGATGCATCGTTCTCACCCAGCTGTCGAACTGGTCGATGGACGTCTGCAGCGGCCGAGCCGACGTGGTGAAGCGAGCTGCCGGAATCACGTTTAGATCGCCCAGCACTACAATGTTATGGTCCACGAGCTGATTTATCTCCACAATCGGTGTGATGTATTCCCACAGTGCCTGCTGCAACTGCGCCGGCCTGGCAGCCGTCGTTGCACCGGAGATGCCATAGACTCCCAGGATCACCGTGCGCGCCTTGCACGGTCCTGCCAACACCAAGCCCGACACTCGGTCCTCGTCAAGATCAAGAGTTTGCTGCACCTTCTCAGCCGTGTCGGTTTGCACCAGCCACACCACCGTGCCGTTCTCTCCAAACACACGGAATTGCTGTTGCATGTTGAGTAGCTTGACTCCCTCCCACAGGGTTGTCCGACTCACCCCCCCCTCGAGCAAGCAAGCTACATGAACGTTCTGCTGCATCATCGTCTGACATAGAAACCCCAACTTGTCCGGGTCTTGCAGCGTGCCGGCACCACCCCCTGCGTTCCACACCATGACGCGCGTGTTGCCGGCCTGATTCTTACTGTTATCCAAGTTCGTATCCATTTTATTAACGTTAAAGGTCGGATCCAGGTGAGAGACGAAGTTCCGAATGTCTCCCACCGAGTGGAACGTCGACCCAAGATGCTGCTCCGCCCGCCTGTCGAACTGCCACCGTGGGTTCCGCTCCTGCCGCTGCGCGCCTTGCGCGTAGAGGACCTGCCGAGCAGGCCCTCGCCCGAGGTCAAGGTTTTCCGGCATGGCGTGAACCATGTGTTGTTGACTGGCTCGCCGGTGCCGTCTGTTCTCGCTTCAAAATTTGACCCAGCGCATCCGTCGTGCTTCGCGCCGCTCGGCTGCCTCTGGATATCTCCGCGCGTTCGTCCAAGTATCGCTGCACAGATGAGGCATGAGGCGGCAGTTGCACGGGCGAGCGCGGCGCCTTCGGCTTGCGACCTGTGCGTGCGGCCTCCTTGACGCTGCGGCATGCACTCTCATGTGAACCAAAGGGACCACTGGTTCCGACGCGTCGGCCATGATGCCACTCCGATCGGTGAGTCCGAGCCTCGCGGCTGGAATCTGCTTCCAAAGGTTTTGAGATTGTTAACGCTAGCGGTTGCGGCAGACTCTTGCGAGCCGTCAGCGTCGCTGTGCGCTTTCCTTTCCCAAAGCTCCTTTTTCCGCTGATCAGTTGTGCGCTCCTCGTTCGGTAAGGGCTCGTTAGCGGTTGGGACCCGTGAACGGGCGCCGTCGCTGTACGTGCTCTGTCCCTGAGAGGTGCACGTGTGGGCTCGTTGAAGTCCGTCTGCGATCGCTGCAAGTCGCTTGTTCGCGTGCGAGTCGGACGCGTTCCGGTGGGAGTCGTTGGCTGGAAGAGTTTTGAAATCCGAGACTCGTTTTCTTTGAAAAACCGGGGGGAGCCCTTGCTGTTTTGCGTTCCGAAATTGAATACAAAGATACGGAGTTCCAAAAATCCTTTTTCCGCTGCCGCGTGTAGCTGCGCCAGGGCTGTACCGCGTGCCGTCCTGAGCGTCGGGGTGACCTTCGCTGCCGTCCGCCGTGTGCCTGAGACCGTCAACGTCCAGCCGCGCTGATCCGGGCCTCGCTCGAGTCCGCTGCGCCGTAATTTGCAGCAATCGTTGGCGATGCGCCTAGCGAAACGCAGAGGGTAGGTGAATCGTGCCGTGTAATTTGCCTGGTCGAGATTTTCAGACGTCTTCCGTGGTATTAGATCGGTGGCCTGTGGTGCGCGCTGTTCCAGGCCGCGCAGGCCGTCTTCTTGCGGCGAAGCCGTGCGAGCAACGAAGCAGTGCCGCGCGCGGTGTAGACCGATGCGGTGCGATTTGAACGGGAGGACACCCTGCGAGGGTCCGAGCATCGATGGGATGTAGCAAAATACGCTACCAAGTGTCTCTCTTGGGATGTCAGGGGGCGGTGCCCGTGTCCGTGCGTTCGGTGGGATTCGTGTCGTGCGGAAGCGATGGCGATGACTACCAGCTCCTGCGGGACGGTGTAATTTCTTGCTGATCATGCATGCTGAGGTGTACTTTTCTGCGGTCAATTCCACGCAGCAGAAGCCCTCCGCGCCTCTGTTCAGCTCTTGATCATGTTCGTGTGCGTCGTATTCATTCGGACAATCCAATGTCGCTCGAAGGCTCTGTGGCGCTCCCTGGTCGTATAATCTTCTCAATTCAATGCATTCGTCAGTACGGTAACTCGCTGACTCTGCCGGCGCCCGTGGTACATGTGGCTCATGCCGTGCTCCACGCCAGGAAGAGGTCTGTCCATCTCGCCATATGACTAGCCTCCCAGAGACTCCGTAGAAGGGCATAGAGGGGAGGTTGTGACTTCCGGAACAAGTCATCTCGGTACGCGCGCGCGTCCGGCCTCCCCCGCCCCCTTTTCACGCTCTTTTCATGAAAAAAAAAACG
>Ga0209598_10004057_pt1 | contig 10867 bp, 8 predicted proteins | sample M_140807_EF_Meta_FD_187317 | JGI IMG/M metagenome (GOLD analysis project Ga0209598, IMG submission 187317) | Freshwater microbial communities from Lake Montjoie, Canada to study carbon cycling - M_140807_EF_MetaG (SPAdes) (version 2) | ecosystem: Environmental > Aquatic > Freshwater > Lake... | reverse complement strand
CTCACGCAAAAACAACAAAGGACCCACGATTTAACGTAAGTCCTTGATTTTCATGTAGCGAGACCGGGATTTGAACCCGGGACCTCAGGGTTATGAAGACAATGAATATTATACAAGTATTTATTTTACAATTAGTTATAAATATTGCTGCTCCCGTTATGTTTCTCTTTCTAAGCTAAAAGAGGCGCAAAAAGGGAGCGCACACTTTTCATGGAATATGTTGGAACTTCCTGACAATTGGAAGGAAGTTAAAAGAATTAAAAATTGTAAATTATGGAAGCTCTCTACTAATTTAGAAAATATTTTGTCCACTTTATTCTGACGTTAGACATAATAAACGTTAATCGCCAACTCTTTGTACACGAAAACCTACATTCGTACTCGTACTTTTTACAAACTTTGGTGCACCAACTGCATCCTTCAAGTGGATCCAAGGTGCGGGTAATGGGTCATTGTCACCTAACTGCAGGAATTGGCTAAATAAACCTTTGTCTCCCATAACTTCCTCGCAAGTCATGCCAAAAACATTAATCTGATATTTACCTTTCGGAAATTGCACACCGGCTATCACTTCGTCAGTCAAGACTTGAACAATCCCACACGCTGGAGTTTGAGGCCCTGGAGTTTGACTCTCTCCATCTTTAGTGCAGCTTGACAAGCTTAAAGATATTACTCCTAATATGATTAATGTGAAAACGAAAAAGATTTCTTTTCTCATAATATAAGTTTTAACTTAATTGTAAAAAATAAAAAACCAATATTAGCTTCAGCCATAATTTTTAAAGCATCAAAAATAATTGCATTGTGTTTAACGAGACAGGGGAAACTCGTTAGAATTCAAACTTGATCCCCTGAGCTAAAGGCATGGTTGTCCCATAATTGATTGTATTAGTTTGTCTACGCATGTAAAATTTCCAACTGTCGGAGCCGCTTTCCCTTCCGCCACCTGTTGCCTTTTCACCACCAAAAGCGCCACCGATTTCTGCTCCGGAGGTTCCAATATTAACATTGGCAATTCCACAATCTGAACCTTTCACCGAAAGAAAAGCTTCCGCTTCAGCAAGATTTTGGGTAAAGATGGCTGACGAAAGCCCTTGTGTTACGGCGTTTTGTAAAGCAATGGCTTCATCCAAAGTTTCATACGGAAGCATATAAAGGATGGGAGCAAAAGTCTCTTCCTTGACAATATTTGTTTGAGATGACATTTCTACAATTGCGGGTTGCACATAACAACCGGAATCATACCCTTCTCCAGTAAATAAGTTGCCGCCTGCGAGCAGCTTTCCGCCTTCTTTTTTTGCTTGTTCTATCGCAGCAGAAAAAGAAAGAACAGCATCAATATCAATTAATGGACCCACATGATTTTCAGATAAAAGTGGATTCCCAATTTTTAATTGCTTGTAAGCATTGGCCAATGCAATTTTAACATCATTATACACAGCGCTATGAACAATCAATCGTCTTGTGGTGGTGCATCGCTGCCCACAAGTTCCCACAGCACCAAAAACAACAGCAGGTATTACAAGTTTGAGATCAGCGTCTGGAGAAATAATGATGGCATTGTTACCTCCAAGTTCCAGTAAACTTTTACCCAATCTTTGCGCAACAGTTGACGCAACAGATTTTCCCATGGCAGTTGAACCTGTTGCCGAAATAAGGGAAACCCTTTCATCAGTAGCCATGGCTTTACCAATATGAGCATCTCCAATGATCAAACAGGAAACACCTTCGGGAATATTATTTTCTGCAAATACAACAGCAACGATGTGTTGACAAGCAATACCTGTTAGGGGCGTTTTCTCAGAAGGTTTCCAAACACATGTGTTACCGCATACCCATGCAATCATGGCATTCCAAGACCAAACTGCAACTGGAAAATTAAAGGCAGAAATAATGCCAACCACACCAAGTGGATGGTACTGCTCATACATCCGGTGCATAGGGCGTTCGGAGTGCATTGTTAAACCATATAATTGCCTTGAAAGGCCTACCGCAAAATCGCATATGTCAATCATTTCCTGAACCTCACCCAATCCTTCCTGCAAGCTTTTACCCATCTCATAAGAAACGAGCTTACCCAGTGCATCTTTGTGCAAACGAAGGCGATCACCAATTTGTCTAATAATTTCACCGCGCTTGGGAGCAGGTAAATTTCGCCACACTAAAAATGCCTGATGTGCGGTATCAACTACCTGATCATAATCTTTTGCGCCACCCAGGTGTACAGTACCTATTATATGACCATCAACAGGAGATTTTGATTCTAGCAAAGCGCCATTGCCATGCCAATTATTTGCACCTGTAGATATACCTTGGTTTAATTGCTGAATACCTAACTGGTGTAATACATCGCTTATCATGTTCTATTTTTTAATTTGTGAACTGAACGTACTTTCAAAAATTTTGTCTGCATTACCAGCTTCAAATCCTTCACGAAAATGTTCGCGCTTTAATAATTTGGGGTCTAGTTGCGCAAACTCCGGTAATACCCTTCGCTCAGCAAATTCTACATAACTACCAGCAATAGGCAAGGTTTTGCCATCCATAAACGGCGCCTCAATAATTTGTGCCACTGTCGAGCTTTGACAAAGAAGGCCATCCGGACTCATTTTAATTTTTCCACCCGCATCATTTAAAATAACACCAATGCCTTCTAAAAATTCATTAAAAGCTGCACAGGTATTGTAACCTTCTGGGAGATAATGAAGGCTAATGGTGTAATGATTCAAATAATACCGGTTATAAATTACCCATGAAGCATATTCTGATTCGTGTTGAAGTGCTTGATAATCTTGGGTAGTTGGCAACCTCCATAATCCTTTATGCAAAAAATCACCGACCGCAATAGGGTCATCCAAATTTAATTCATCAATTGGATCATGCGCAACTTCGTTGGTGTAGGAATAAATAATTTCTTGCGCCTGCTCACTTAATTCGTTAACCCTAAGCTCACTAATAAAGATGCGAGGAAAATTAGGCGCAGGTGGAGCATACCAGTAGGCATCTAATTTTTTAGTTTCAAAATTTAAATGCTCTTTTTTGGTGTAGCCATAGTAAAGAAATATTTTTTCTAGTGATTGAATACCTAGTTGCGGCACGCCTAGTGTTCGAAAGGCAATATGATCATTGGCAATATCATCGGCTTTGCTAATGATACCCTTTGCAATCATAGCCTGGATAATTTTTTTAACATCTGGTACGCGATCACTGTACTTATCCATCAGTGCATCCATCACAATTTGTAGTTTCTGAATCTTGTTCATGCGCTTTTAATTACCCTTAAATATAAATCAAGAAATCTAAATTCTTAATGGCTATCACTGTTGGAATTAAAGTGATTGTGCTTTTCTTCATTAGCAAAAGCTCTTTTGGTGAGCCCAGTTAATCCATACTTTAATACAAAAGGAATGAGTACAGGGATTAATCTACCTATTGTTGTATCATAAAGCGATACTACAAATGATAGTACAAATAAAATAGGTACTACAAGCGTAAAGTAAAAACCAAGTAAAATTCTTTCTTTAGAAATTTTATGGGTTAATATTTGGTGCTTGGGATTGCTTACATAAAACCACAATATAGCATTCATAAGTGCTGTAAGGCAAATATTAGCAACATATATACCATAAGGTAAATGCAAATGGGTTTCTGAAGCGTATTCACCTAGTAAGCCAGAAGTGAATGGCAATAACACAACAGGAAAAAGGAACATTAAATTTAACCATATTAGTCTACTTGTGTATTTTTCTACATACCCAAAAATTCTGTGGTGCACTGACCAGTAATAGCCCACAATACAAAAACTTATTAAAAAGCCTAGTAATAGCAATCCCATATGGGCTAATTTTTCCCATAATAAAATATCTGTGGCATGTTCCACTACAGGTACTTTAAATTCTATAACAAGAAGGGTGATTGCAATCGCAAAAACTCCGTCCGTAAAAAACGAAATACGGTCTAACTGAAAGTGGGTTTTGTTTGCACTATGTCCTGCCTGAGCCATAACTATTTAATTTTTAATTGTTGTTGTATGTTCGTAAGTTTTTTTTGTTTACTTAGATTTCTCAATTTTTGAGATGTAGGTGTAAAATAAGTATGTGCTTTCAGAAATTTTTCTTGAAGTTGTAACCAGTCTTTTAAAGTAAGCTTTTTAGATAACTCAATTTCCTTTAGCAAATTATTACTATTAACTGCATAGTCGTCGCGTCCCAAATAATCTAAATCTGCATCACACAAAATTTGTTCAAATTGATTTTTTGGAGACTGCGGTATTTTAGTAGCCATTATCATACCAGTAATCAAACTAATTTTTGATTTTGGAAATTTCATTTCATTTAAAATAGAAGTTGCATATTCTGCACCCCTAGCTTCATGTCTATTTGGCTCCCAAATATATCCAACATCATGTAGCCAAGCTGCTAGTTTAATATCCTGAATTATTGATTTTTCAACCTTTTCTTTTTTTGCAATCCGTTCGGCTTGCTTAACCACATCTCTAATATGATCAATGGTATGATAGGTATAATGTTTGGGTAAATTTTCCAATAAAAACTGCTCTACTTTTTTATAGGCAAGCTCATATTGAAACGCAGGTCGATTGTATAAAATTTCTTTAATTTCTATAGGCTTTACTTTCCCCTTTACCTTAACTGGATTTAATTTTTTGGATTTAAAGGATTTTAAATGCTTCACTTTTTTCCAAACAGCATCAGACACAATAATTTCATCGGAAGCGGCAACCGAACATAACCTAGATGCCAAATTAACGGAATCACCAATTACCGTAAAATTCATCTGTTGCTTTGATCCAATATTACCACTAATTACCTTACCTCTATTAATCCCTATACCAATTTTAATGGGCTGCTTTAAATTTATAATTCTGTCTTGATTAAACTGAATCAATTTTTCTTGCATTTCAATGGCCGTGAGTACTGCATTTTCAGTATCCTGCGGGGTTGCATTGGGCGCTCCATAAATAACCATTAAAGCGTCACCAATTATTTTATCGAGGGTGCCATTGTATTTGAAAATTATTTCAATCATTAAATTGAAATAATCATTTAAGGTTTCAACCACTTCATTGGGCGCCATGGTTTCTGACATAGAGGTAAAGCCCCTAATATCAGAAAATAAAATGGTAGCCTCCTGCTCTTGACCTCCTAAATTGAGCATGTCGTCATTTTCTAACAATTGATCTACAATTTGTTTAGAAACATACTTTTTAAAGGTCGATTTTAATTTATCAATGTTGGATAAGTCTTCCATTGCAACCACCGATCCAATTGGCTCATTTAAATCATTCATTAAAGGAGAAACCGAAATATTAACGGTAGTAGATTTTCCATTGCACTCCAGTAAAACCTGGCTTTCGGAAAGTGTAACAGATTCAAGTTCGCACTTAGTAATGAGTTGCGTAACTGTATCGTTAGACTCAAAAACGTATTCGTAGTGATTTCCTAAAACATGCTCCTTTTCGATATTGATAATTGATGTAGCTGCTCTATTGATATGATTTATCTCACCCATTAAATTAGTTGTAAAAACACCCGTAACAATAGATTGCATCACATTGTCATTAAATGTTTTAGCTTCTTTAATGTTTTCAATTAATTTAATATTATTATAGGCAACACTTGCCTGTGTGGCAATTGCAGAGAGCATATTAGCATCAGCCTCGTGAAAAGGAGAAAGTCCCTTACGAGACTCTTTATCAAATAATACAATGACGCCTACTAGGTTTTTTTTCTCTAATAAGGGAGCAATTAGCGCAAACTTGCACAAGGTTTTCGATAAAAACGAGTCTTGCTCAATTTCAAGATTAAGTGCCTTCCTGGTTTTATTAATATCATTAACAAAACCTTTTCGTTTATTAAAAATTAGGCCTTTTAAAACACTAATATCAATATTAAAATCGGCGCCTATGTGTAAAACGTCGGAATTATCGTCTTCAATTAAAATTAATCCTGAACTGGCATTTAAAACCGCACAGGATTTAACCAAAATCTCTTGTAATAAAACAGAAATTTGATCAAATGAATTTAATTCATTTGTGATATCCAATAAAGTCTCTAATTCTAGATACTTTAACTGTAAATCATTGAGATTGAATTCTGACGACATTACAACTCGTTAACAGCAGCTTCTTCTGAATCAAAAACAGACGAATATTTAGTTAAACCCATTATTGTAAAAGTTTTAGATACAATGGGCGCTAAATTATAATAACCAATTTTACCGTTTACCTCTTGTAATTTTTCGATAATTTCTATCAATATAGAAACACCAATACTATTTACAATTTTTGTGCCAGCCATATTGATCAAAAACTTGGTTTGTCCTTGTGCCATTTTTTCGTAAACAACAGCAGAAACCGCTTCGCCACCAACATTGTTTAAATAACCATTGGTTTCTATTATAACAATTGAATTATTGTCTTTTACGCTTGTAATAAAATCGCTCATAAATTTATTTTAGTGTTTTATATTTTTTTTCATTGTCACCGTTGTGCCTTCGCCAGTTGATTCAAACTCAACAGAATCCATTAATTCTTGAATGAGCTGTAAACCCCATCCTCTTTTTCGCTCATCCTTCCCTATTTTATTTTCAATTTTAGGGATTTCAACTTTGGTTTTATCAAAACCAATACCTTGGTCAATTACTTTAATAACTAAAGAATCATCTTCAATTAAAAAATTGATAAAAACATTGTTTTCTGCCTTTGAGTGTTCAAAAGCATTGATACATGCTTCGATAAGTGCCATACTAATTTCGGCACCTTGATCTTCGGTAAGATCCATATGCCTTGAAATCACTTCAGCGGTTTGTGTTGCAATCAATTCCATATTTGGAAGGATAGGCAACCTTAGTTCTACAGAGGGCTTTTTCATTTATTGTTATTTAATGGTTATTTATGTTTTATTACTACTAATGTAATATCGTCCGGGTTGTGATTACCTGCCAACCAACTATCGGCTTCTATCATTAATTGATCAATTACTTCTTGCGCAGTTAAACTTCCATAGGTTGCAATCAGATCTTGTAATTTTTGATAGTCAAATAATTCTCCGGATAAATTTGGAGCTTCTGGTAAACCATCCGAAATAATCACTAAAATATCACCTGCGTTAAAACTTGTGGTTATTTCATCAAAATAGGCATCGTTAAAGCTACCTAGTGGAACGCCAGAAATTTGAATTTCCTCGGTGTTATTTGAAGCCGCCCTATAAATATAGTAAGGAGGCATACCCGCAGAGCTTAGCGTTAGTTGATTGTTTTTTAGGTGGGCAATATTTAAACTCATTCTTAAGATTCCTAAATCCACTTTTTTAACCACGCGGTTAAGTTCATGGAGCATATCGTTAGGGCTCAATTGAGGAAGTCCAATAATACCTGCCTTGGTAATGGACACCAACATACCAGAAGGTGTACCATGGCCGGTAGCATCCCCACAAATAACATATAAAGAGCCATCGGGTTGCTCAAAAAAGTCGTAATAATCACCACCAACTTCGGTAGAGGTTCTTAAATAACCAGCTATATCTAAATTTGGAACAACTGGTAATATTTTAGGAAGCAATCTTTCTTGTAAGTCTTTTGCTGCAGCTAACTCAGAATTTTTGCGTTCATTTTCAATCTTTTTTATTTGTTGCTTTTCTCTGTATTTAGAAAAAGCATAAATAAATCCAACCGAAGAAATAATATAAATCAAGTAAGCCCACCAAGTTCTCCATGGTGGAGGTAAGATATGAATGACCATTTTAGCGCCTTCCTCATTCCAAATTCCATCGTTATTTGCAGCCTTTACCCTAAATGTATAGGTACCTTCTCTTAAATTGGTATAACTAGCAAATCGCCTAGATCCAGAATAAATCCAATCTTCATCATAACCTTCCATTTTATACGCATATTGGTTATGCTCGGCATCTCTATAATTAAAAGCTAAAAAATCAAATGATAAACTATTTTCAAAGTTTTTTACAACAAATTCGCCAGTAGGATTTGCGGATTCAACAAGAAGCGTTGTGTCTTTTTTCGAAAATTTTTGAATAATTACAATAGGTGGATTTGAATTGTCTTTTATAGAATCAGGAAAAAAGTAGTTGAGCCCTCTAAAACCACCAAAAAATATTTCACCCTCTTTTGATTGAGAAACACTAAATGAATTAAATTCAAAATCTTGTACACCCTCCGAAGTTCCAAAACTTCGATACTTTTTTGTAAATGGATTGTACCTAATTATTCCAAAATTAGAGCTTATCCAAAGATTATTATCCTTACTCTTGACAACACTGTATAAATACAAAGAAGGTATACCATCTACTAAAGTCAAAAACGTTTTTTTATTTTTCTGAAAATCAACTTCAATAAGTCCATTTCCATAAGTAGCTATGTAGGCAAATTTATCATTGATAATTTCCATTGACTGCCACAAATCATTTTCCCTAGTAAATGATATATTTTTTGTTAATGGAACTGCTGTATTATTTGCTTCGTTAAGTAAAAAAATACCATCATAATTTAATACATATATTTCATTTGCAGATTTACGTTTCACCATCAATATCCCACCTTTTAAATTGGCTGGGAGTACTAAAGGCTTATAAGAAGTATCTCCATTGGCATTACTTACTACTACCGGATTTTCGGCAGTGTATACTAACTCATTTTTATAATTTAGAAACATTACGCCCAGTGATCTATTATCACTTATGTTTGTAAGCTCTTTAAGGAGCCCCTGCTTAATAAAATTATTTGTTCCGCTTTTTTTCTTGTATAAAGTTAATCCATTTGGAGAGCCACCAACAGCTACAATATTACCTTTTGCATCTTCACCAAATTTCCAATTTCTTAGAATTGTTAGACTTGCATCTTCTAAATAACGCTTTTTAAAGTTTTTTGACCTATCAACTTCCATGATACCCATATGAGGCGAATATTCACCAAGCCACAAGTGTCCTTTACTATCCACAAAAGTGCCCCATACAGTTGAAAATCCAATATTAAAGTCGTTCGGAAAATTTTTGCTAAGCATGCCAAATTTTCTTTTATTGGGGTCATATTTGGTGATGTCAAAACCTCCAAGCCAAATATTATTTTCTTTATCCTCTAGTAAATAACTGTAATTGGGATATTCAATTCCATATTCTTTTGCGTTGCTGTTATTAATATGTACTATTTTATTATTGGATAAATTAATAACATCGATTCCTACATTCAAAATAGTTATCCATAAGTAATTACTACTTGAGCTGTAATGAATATTTTGAACCAGGTTGCCAGCTATTGTATTTTGATTATTGGGAATATTTTTAAATACCTGAGTTTGTTTAGTTTGAAGATCATACATGTAAGCTCCAAATTTAGTTGCAGTGTATATTTTATTTCCAATTATTTTACATTCATTGGCCTGCGTAATAAACAATGAATCTGAAGAATTAAATAGTGGGCTAAACGTATGTTTTTGGGTATTAAAGTATTGTAAACCTTTATTTGTGGAAACCAATAAGTTGTTTTCGTTGCATCCCACAACTTTGTTTACTGTTTCGTGTTTGCCAAATTTAACTGGGTCGTTTGGATGTACTAAATATTGTTTAAATTTTTTAGACTGGATCTTATATTCAATTAATCCTGTTTCGTTAGTGCCTATCCACAAGGATTTATTTTTATTATCAAAGTAAATACTAGCACCTATTCCAAATCTTGTAGGTAATTTATTATTTAATTTAAATAAGGAATCTCTTACAGGCAAAATAATATTTTCCCAACGATCGTTACTGATATTTAAATATGAAATATGGCCATAGTTATCCGAGGTCCAAATATTTCCTTTTTCATCTTCTTGAATATCTAAAACCCAACCGGCCGATCTTGAAAAATCATTTTTTATATCATGGCTATACTGCTTAAATGTATATCCATCAAACCTATCAATTCCTTGCTGTGTTCCTACCCATATATAGCCAAGCTTGTCTTGATATAAACATATTGATGCGCTCTGAGACAGCCCATTTTTGATAGAATATTTTTCAAAAATAAAATCAGAGAGTTTTTGCGCGTTTCCTTGAAAAGATAAAGCTAGATTAAACATTAAAAATAATGCAGCAAAAACTGTTTTTTTAATTTCTTGGTATTTAAATTTCATATCGATTGGATAAATTTTATTTATGTTTTATAACTACTAATGTAATATCGTCCGGGTTATGATTGCCTGCCAACCAACTATCGGCTTCTATCATTAATTGATCAATTACTTCTTGCGCAGTAAAACTTCCATAGGTTGCTATCAGATCTTGTAATTTTTGATAGTCAAATAATTCTCCTGCTAAGTTAGGAGCTTCTGGTAAACCATCCGATATAATCACCAAAATATCTCCGGCGTTAAAAGTTGTGCTTATTTCATCAAAATAAGCATCGTTAAAGCTACCTAGTGGAACGCCAGAAATTTGAATTTCCTCGGTGATATTTGATTCCGCCCTATAAATGTAGTAAGGAGGCATACCCGCAGAGCTTAAAGTAATTTGGTTACCCTTAATTAAGGCAATATTTAAACTCATTCTTAAGATACCTAAATCCACTTTTTTAACCACGCGGTTAAGTTCATGGAGCATATCATTAGGGCTCAATTGAGGAAGTCCAATAATACCTGCCTTGGTAATAGACACCAACATCCCAGAAGGTGTACCGTGGCCAGTAGCATCCCCACAAATAGCATATAAAGAGCCGTCAGGTTCTTCAAAGAAGTCGTAATAATCACCACCAACCTCCGTTGAAGTTCTCAAGTAACCTGCTATGTCTAAATTTGGAATAACTGGTAATGTTTTAGGCAGCAACCTGTTTTGTAAGTCTTTAGCAGCCGCCAACTCAG
>Ga0209598_10004055_pt1 | contig 10871 bp, 14 predicted proteins | sample M_140807_EF_Meta_FD_187317 | JGI IMG/M metagenome (GOLD analysis project Ga0209598, IMG submission 187317) | Freshwater microbial communities from Lake Montjoie, Canada to study carbon cycling - M_140807_EF_MetaG (SPAdes) (version 2) | ecosystem: Environmental > Aquatic > Freshwater > Lake... | reverse complement strand
CCCTACTGACCACCCGTAGCCACCACCCAAGCCACTCCCAGTCCTTCCCCTACCCCACCAAAACCACCCTCAAACCTCCTCTCAACCTGCCAAGACCTCTGGTGGATGCTGCTTCAGCACCTCCTTGAGATACCTGCCCGTATGGCTGGTGGGATGCTCTGCCACCTTTTCAGGGGTACCAACATCCACGATCTCGCCGCCCTTATCGCCCCATCGGTTCTTAGATAAATAATCCAGTCGGCACAGCGGATCACATCGAGGTTGTGCTCGATCACCAGGATCGAATTGCCCTTATCCACCAGGCGCTGCATCACATCCATCAATTGATGCATCAAAAATCATTAGGCAGGTTGTTTGACTACCCACAGAGACCATTTTGGCTTCAGCCCCAAGCCACCCCCATAGCCACTACCCCCATAGCCACCACGACCTTCCAACCCCCCACTGCCCTACCCCCAGAGTTCTTCTGCCGCCCCGCCCAGGAGGTGGCACCAGAGCTGATTGGTTGCCTGCTGTTCAAGCGTCAAGTAGGTGGGTCGTTGTTGGGGGGCGTGATTGTGGAAACAGAGGCTTATTGCCAGAGCGAGCCCGCTTGCCACGGACACCGCCGGCGCAGCCCCAGTAATGAGACGTTGTTTGGTGAGCCTGGGCATTGGTATGTGTACGTGAGTTATGGGATACACCACTGCGTCAATGTGGTGACGGATCGCCACAACTGGGCCAATGGCGTGTTGCTCCGCGCCGTGGCCCTGCCCGATGAGCCTGCGAGGGTGGCGGCCGGGCCAGGACTTTTGGCGCGCCGTTTTGGCATTGATCGTTCCCATAACGGCCAGCCGGTGGCGGAGGCTTCGGGTTTGTGGTTGGCGCCGAGGTCGCCAGAGTTGGGCGCACTTATGTCGACTGATCTAGTGCAAACCACCCGCATAGGCATCAGCCAGGGGCAGGAATTGCCCTGGCGTTGGTATCTGCGCAGCAGTGCCAGTGTTAGCCGCCGGGCAAGAATCACCAAGCTATGGGCATCCACTCGATAAACAAGGCGATGACAGGCGTCGATCCGTCGGCTCCAACAACCGGAGAGATTTTCCCTCAGGCGTTCGGGTTTGCCGATGCCACTGCTGGGGTACCGCAGGCAGCTCTCAATTAGCTGATTGATCCTTCGCAGCATTCGCTTGTCTTGGTTTTGCCAAAACAGATAGTCGTCCCAGCCGTTGGTGGTCCAGCTCAACCGCTCAAGCATCAGGATCCAGCAAGCCCCGCTCCAGCAGTTCCCCAGCTTTTGCCTGGTGCAGTGATTGCTGTAGGTGAGCTGCATTGGCTGGAGAACCGAGTAGATGCACGGTTTCCATCAGGCTGTTGTAGGTGTCGAGCGACATCACAACGGCGCTGGGGGCATGGCGCCTGGTGATCAGGGTCATGTCGGCATCGTTGCTCACCCGATCCAGCACCGCCTTGAAGTGTTCCCTGGCTTCAGAAAAACTCACCACATCCATGCTGTTGACCTATGGGTCGTACAACCATAGGTACAGCGCCCACCCCCGCTGGTCAATTTCCTCCCTCCCCTTACCTTGAGGGTGTTTGCGCTGCGTTGTCTTGAGCCGCTGGTCCCACCGCCATGTGCTTGATCTGGCGGCCTTCAGCAGCCACGACTACGCCACCGTGCTCGAGCTGGCCAGCCGTTTCCATGCCCTGCCCACCGCCGGGGCCCGGCGCCTGCCGGCCCTCCAGGGCCGTTTGGTAACCACCCTTTTCTTTGAACCCAGCACCCGCACCCGCAGCAGTTTTGAACTGGCCGCCCGGCGCCTCTCCGCCGATGTGCAGAGCTTTTCCCCCGCCAGCAGTGCCCTCAGCAAGGGGGAAAGCCTGCTGGACACGGCCCGCACCTATGTGGCCATGGGTTCCGATGTGCTGGTGGTGCGCCATAGCTGTGCCGGCGTGCCTGCGGCCCTGGCCCGCGACCTAGACCAAGCCGGAGAACGGGTGGCGGTGCTCAACGCCGGTGATGGGCTCCACAGCCACCCCAGCCAGGCCCTGCTGGATCTCTTCACCCTGGCCCGCCATTTCGCCCCCGAGGCCCCCAGCCCCGAGGCGTTGCGGGGCAAACGCATCGTGATCGTGGGCGATGTGTTGCATTCGCGGGTGGCCCGCTCCAACCTCTGGGCGCTCAGCGCCTGTGGGGCCGAGGTGGTGCTCTGCGGACCCGCCACCCTGCTGCCCCAAAGCTTTGCTGACTTCGTGGCGGCCCCACCGCCGGGCCAGGGGGCCGATCCCATTGCCCAGCGGGGCAGCGTGCGCCTGGAACGGCGCCTGGAGGATGCCTTGCCTGGGGCCGATGCGGTAATGACCCTGCGGCTCCAGAAGGAACGCATGCGCCAGCACCTGATCACCAGTTTGGAGTCGTACCACCGCAGCTATGGCCTCAATCACCAACGGCTGGAGCTCTGTGGCAAGCCCGTGCCGGTGTTGCATCCCGGGCCAGTGAACCGCGGCGTGGAACTCAGTGGTGCCCTGCTGGATGACAGCAGTTGCAGCCTGGTGGAAGAACAGGTGCGCAACGGCATTCCGGTGCGCATGGCCCTGCTTTATCTGCTCAATGCCTAGGCCGGAGTGCCTTCCGCTGGGGGGCTGGCGGGGCTGCTTTGAATGCCGCCAGCTTTGAAGTTTGCGAGCGCCTTTTCCATAGTGCTATCGATGGCGGCAAAGGAAGGTTGCTGGCCCTGGCCCATGGGGAAGGGGGCATCGCTACCTTCCAGCCCCACATGCTGGCTGGGGAGCCCGGTGATTATTAGGTCACTGCGCTGCTGGGTGAGGATTGCCCACAGCCATTTCACCAGCAGGGTGACGCGGTTTTCGTCGTCGGGCATGAAGGCCAGGTGGGCAGCGGCCCAGAGGGCCCAGCCCGCCCCACCGGCAAACTTCAGCCCCCGCAGGTCGGCCACGGCATTGATCCGACCCAGTACGGCCATGCTGCCGAAATCAAAGAAGGAGAAGCGGGCGTGGCTGCCGCCTTCCAGCTTGGCGCGGATGTCTTGGGCCACCCAGCCGCCCATCTGGGTGGCGGGGCCAGCCATGCCAGGTAGCGGTTTGCCATCGGCCGTGTGGCTGTAGCTGCAGAGGTCGCCAACTACCCGAATTTCCGGGTGATTGGCAATGGAAAAATCCTCTTGAACGATCACCCTGCCGCCCCGGTCCAGTTCGCAACCGGTGGCTTCCTGCAACCGTTTACCCAGCCGTGAGGCCCTAACCCCGGCGGTCCAGAACACATTTGCCGCCTGGATCCTTACTTCGCCATCGGCGGTATTTATCAACACCTCGCCCGGCACAATCTCCTGCACCCGCCCATGGAACAGCAGTTCCACCCCCACGGAGTTCAGGTGCTTTGCCGCCGCCGCCGATAGTTCCGGAGACATGGCCCGCAGCAGTCGTTCGCCAGGATCCACCAGCACGATGCGGGTGGCCTTGAGCTCCACCTGCTTGAAATCCTCGGCCATGGCGTTGCCCATCAGCTCCGCCACCGCCCCCGCCAGTTCGCAGCCGGTGGGCCCCCCGCCCACGATCACCACGGTTTGCAGGAAATTGCGCTCGCCTTGGTCGCGGGTCTGTTCCGCCTGTTCCATGGCCATCAACAGGCGCCGCCGGATCTCCGAGGCGTGTTCGAGGATCTTCATGGGTGGGGCAATGCCGCGCCAGTCCTCGTGGCCGAAGTAGCTGCTGCCAGAGCCGCTGGCGAGGATTAGGTAGTCATAGGTGAGGGTTTTGCCGTTGAAGCTGATCTGTTTGGCAGCCGCATCAATTTCAGACACCTCCCCCAACAGCACTTGCACATTGCGTTGGGCCCCCACCAGCAGCCGCAGGGGGGTGGCCACATCGCCGAGGCCCACCAATCCAGTGGCCACCTGGTAGAGCAACGGTTGGAAAAGGTTGAAGTTGCGTTTATCGATAAGGGTGACGCGCACATCGGCGCCCTTGAAACGCTTGCAGGCCTTAACTCCAGCGAAACCACCGCCCACGATCACCACATGGGGTTTATCGCGCAGTTCCTCCACGGGAGGTTCCAGTTCCAAAAAGAACCGTTGGGGCGCGAGGGCCATATGGGGCGCTGCAGAAAACTTTGACTACAAGCTATGCCGATTTTTGTTAAGGGCGAGAGAACGTGCTCAGACGCTGGCTTTAAAGCCCTCCAGCAGCAGTCCGTAGATCAAGCCGATGCGGCCCATGTCCAGCAGGCCGAGGCTGAGCTGGTCGCCCCCCTGGTTTAACAACGGTCGTCGCAGTCGAATTGCTAGCTCCGCCAGCCCCACGCAAAGCAGCGCCGCCAAGGGATCTAGAAAGGCCAAGGCCCCGGCCACGGAGCCCAGGCTGGCGCCGATGCTGAAGCCGCCGAGAAGCACGATCAAAAGCAACGACAGCCGCCGCCAGGGGTTGGCCGCCCAGCCCTCTAATTGAAGTAAGGCCTGGGCCCCATAGCGCTGTAATCGGGTGTTTTGCATGGCTAAGACCCATGGGAATCGCTTTGTGGGCTGGCTCTTTGTTTTGCTTTTGGCCCCTAAATCCGCCAGGCTTGGCCCACCTTGGCCTTGGCTAGATGTTGCCGCTGTTCTTGGCTGTGGTGCAAGACCTGCCGGCCCAGGATCCGCCACCTCCCCTGGCCAAGTTGATGAACACCGAGGCCCGCCTGGAGCTGGCCCCCACCCAGCAGCGCGACCAGGCCGGAAACCGCCTCTGGGAGCTAGCCCTCTGGCGGGGTAAAGAGCTCTTAAAAATTTGGCCCTCGGTGACAGGGCGGCCCGAAACCGAACTCCACGATCGCTTAAACCGCCCCGGGAACCATGCGCCCTTGCCCCCAGGGGCCTACACGGTGGGCTCGCCCTTGCGACTTAACAATTCAGACCATTATGAGATCGGTCGCAGCTGGTTTATCCCCATAAATCCGCTGTTTCAAACCCCCCGCAGCCATTTCGGCATTCACCAGGATGTAAGCCGTGATGGCACCGAAGGCTGCATTGGCCTAGCCAGCAGGTTGCTCACCGAGGAGGTGGCCGACTGGGTGCGTTCCGTGGGGGCCCGTTACCTCTGGGTGCGCAGCTGAGCTTGGCTTTGGTGGGTTTAGGCGTCTGCTTCCTTGGCCTTGCGGGAGGTTTTCCCCTCCAACAGTTCCAACAGGGCCTCCATCTGGGCCATTACCCCCCGCACCTCCCCTGCTTCCGGCAGCAGGCCATCATCCATCACTCCCTGGTGCATTTCACGCAGTTCCTGGCGGATGTAGCGGAGGTGGCTCACCACCTGTTCGCGCTTGGACTGCGACATAAGTAAGGATTGATCAACGGTGTCCCTTTGTACCCTATGGCGGCGCCTGCTAGCGATAAGCTCGCCCGCCCTTGGGGCAAGAGCGCCCCAGGAGCCGGCTGCCCAGGGTGAAAGGTTTCTCCCCAAACCAGTCGCCGGCCTCGTCCCCTGGGGTAATCAGCTGGGCTGGGCCGCCCCCAGGGGCCAGGGGTTCACTCAGCCGCCGCAGCCGCCGTTGGCGGCAATCCAATTGATAAATCACGGTCCAGCGGCCGCTGCCGTCCTTGCGATGGCGCTGGGTCCACACCCAATCGGCCGGGGCCCCCCGTGGGGCAGGAATCTGCCAAATTTGTTCCTGATTGGTGTCTAGCAGAGGATTTGCCAGCTGGAGGGCCGCCGCCAGCAACCAGGGCAGGGAGTGCATGGCCATGGAGAATAGGGGACTCGAACCCCTGACCTCTGCGGTGCGATCGCAGCGCTCTACCAGCTGAGCTAATTCCCCGGGGGGACCCGCAAAATCAACGTATCACCCATGTCTGCACCAGTCGTGATCACCGAGGCCCTGCGGGCCGCCCAAACGGAAGAGACCGTGGCGGCCCTGGCCCAGCGCCTGGAGGAGGACGACTATCCGAATGCTTTTGACAGCCTTGCCGACTGGCATTTGATGCGCTCCCTGGCCATTCACAACCCTGAACTGGCTCGCCCCTACGTGCACCTGGTGGACCAGGAACCCTTTGATGAGGAGTGACCCGCTGGCGGGCCGGCGCCTCCTGGTGGCGGTGAGCGGCAGCATTGCGGCGGTAAAGGTCCCTGGGTTGGTAAGTGCCCTGGTGCAACGGGGCGCCCAGGTGCGCTGTGTGCTCACCCCCAGCGCCGCCCAGCTGGTAAGCCCCGTCTCTTTGGCCAGCCTCTCGCGCAATCCCTGCGCCCTAGACCACGACCAGTGGGCCGCGGCTCAGCCCCGGCCCCTACATATCGAGCTGGCTGCATGGGCGGAGCTGGTGTTGCTGGTGCCGCTCTCGGCCAGCAGCTTGGCCCGCCTGGTCCATGGCCTCGCCGACAACCTGCTGGCCTCCACCCTGCTGGCCTGCCGGGCGCCCCTGCTGGTGGCGGCGGCGATGAACACCGACATGTGGGAAGCGGCGGCGGTGCAGCGCAATTGGCACCTGCTCAAGGCCGAGCCCCAGGTGCTGCCCCTGGCCCCGGCGGCCCAGGGCTTGCTGGCCTGTGATCGCCAGGGGGCCGGTCGCATGGTGGAGCCGGCCCTGATCCTGCTGGCGGCTGAATCGCTACTGCTCCATGGGCCCAGCCAAGACCTGGCCGGTCGCCGCTTGCTGGTAACCGCTGGCCCCACCCGCGAAGCCCTAGACCCGGCCCGCCACCTCTCCAACCCCTCCAGCGGCCGCATGGGGGTGAGATTGGCCCAGGCGGCCCGCCTGCGGGGGGCCCAGGTGCGTCTGCTCCATGGCCCCATCGAGGATGCCCCGGCCCTGCTGGAGGGTTTGGAGTGCCATGGGTTCACAACGGCGGCGGAGCTGCAGCAACTGTTGGCTCAGCACCAGCCCTGGGCGGAGGCGGTGCTGATGGCGGCGGCAGTGGCCGACCAGCGCCTGCGCCAGCCCTTGGCGGAAAAGCTGCCAAAGCAGCAACTGCAGGAGCTGCTTTGGCAGCCAGACAGCTGGGAGCAGGTGCCTGATCTATTGCAAGAGTTGGGGGGGCGGCGTCCCCCAGGGCAGCTGTTGTTTGGCTTTGCCGCCTACACCGGCAACGGCCTAGACCAGGCCCGCCAAAAGTTTGAAAACAAAGGTTGTGATCTCCTCTTCGCCAATCCCGTAGATCTACCGGGGCTGGGATTTGGCAGCGGCAGCAACCAGGGTTGGCTGTTTAGGAAAGGGGGGGAGCCCCTGGCCCTGGGGCCCTGCGGCAAGTTGGCCCTCGCCCACCAGCTGCTGGGGGCCCTGGCCAGCCATTGGGCTTAGCCCGGGGCGCCCTCGAGCCGCTCCATCAGGTTTTTGAGTGGCGGCCGGGGGATGTAGGGCCAGCCGCCGCTGGTTTCGATCGACTGCAGCAGCGCATAAAGCTTCTGGCGATCGTTGGGCAGGCTCGCCCGGAAGGGACCCTCCTGCAGGCTGCGGTGCAGTTGTTCCAGTTGGCGTAAAACCGACAGCAACACCAGCGGATCGCCACTGGCTCCGCTGGCCAAGTTTTCGGCTTCCTCACACCAGGCCCCATAGCGGCTGCTCCAGTCGGTGTCGGGGGCGGCCATTAAGGATGTTGAGAGGCGCGACATCCTATCCGGCCCAAGGGTTATCAGATGTACGATCGCGCCCACGCCCCCCTGCCGGTTCCCATGCGTCGCCTGCGTACCCTGCTGCAGTCAGCCGTTGCCCTCTGTCTGGCGGCCTGTCTCACCTTGCTCACTGCTTGTAGCGGCGGTGCCAAGGCCGTTGACCGGGCAGACCTCACCTACGCAGATATCCACAACACCGGGCTCGCCAACGATTGCGGCACCCTGCCGGATTCAGCCCGGGGCAGCATCCCGATCCAGGCCGGTAGCCGCTACGTGCTCAAGGAGATGTGCTTCCACCCCAGCGCCGTGGCCGTGAAGGGGGAGCCCCTTAATAAGCGCCAGGAAGCGAAATTTGTTGATGGCCGCATCCTTACCCGTTACACCTCCAGCCTGGATTCCGTGTACGGCGATCTCACCGTTGAAGGTGATGGCCTGCGGTTCAAGGAGCAGGGCGGCATCGATTTCCAGCCGATCACCGTGCTTTTGCCCGGTGGAGAGGAAGTGCCCTTCACCTTCTCCAGCAAGAAGCTAGACGCCAAGGCCGATGGCCAATCGATTTCCACTAGCACCGATTTCGAGGGTGATTTCCGCACCCCCAGCTACCGCACCAGCAACTTCCTTGACCCCAAGGGTCGCGGCCTTACCACCGGCTACAGCAGCGCCATGGGCCTAGTGCCCGACGGTGACGACCCCCGCCTGCTCAAGGAAAACGTTAAGCAGTACGTGGATGGCACCGGTTCGATGAGTTTCTCCATCACCAAGGTGGATAGCCAAACCGGAGAATTCGCTGGGGTCTTCACCGCGATCCAACCCTCAGACACCGACATGGGCGGCAAGCAGGCCGTTGACGTGAAGGTGAGTGGCGAGATCTATGGCCGCGTGGAACAGGCCTGATTTAACTGATTTAGGGGGGATTTAGGCCGTAGGCCAAGCGGAATTCTGCTTCGTTTCCAGCTCATTCGTATTTCCCACCTACCTATGTAAGGGGGCCCATTAGGGCCCTTTTTTTTAGTTATTTCCTGGGCCCGGCTGCCGCTCTGGAAGAATTTCCCTCTGACTTCCCTTTAACCCCTCCCCCCAAAGCCGATGACGAGCACCGCCACCTCTGGCAAAGCTGCCCAGGCCCTGATTGCCCCCCATGGCGGCGTGCTTGTGGACCTGCGCTTGGCGGCCGAGCAGCGGCAAGCAGCGGTGGCTGGCGTTGATCATGTGGTCGAGTGCTCCGATCGCAACGCCTGTGATGTGGAGCTTTTGATGGTGGGTGGCTTCTCGCCCCTGCGGGGCTTCATGCACCAGGAGGACTACCTGTCGGTGGTGGAGAAGCACCGCACCAGCAGTGGTTTGCTATTTGGCCTGCCGATCGTGATGGACACCGATCGCGAGGAAATCAGCGTGGGCCAGCGCCTGTTGCTCACCTATCGGGGCCAGGAGCTGGCGGTGCTCACGGTGGAAAGCAAGTGGGAACCTGACAAGGCCCGCGAGGCCCTGGGTTGCTACGGCACCACCTCCCTGGAGCATCCCGCCGTGAAAATGATTGCCACGGAACGGGGCCGTTACTACCTGGGGGGAGCGATCGAAGGCCTGGAGTTGCCAGGGCGCCCCTTCCCCTGCAAAACCCCGGCCGAGGTGCGAGCCACCCTGCCCGCCGGGGAAGACGTGGTGGCCTTCCAATGCCGTAACCCCATCCACCGGGCCCACTACGAGCTGTTCACCCGCGCCCTGCATGCCACCAATGTGAGCAAGGCGGGGGTGGTGCTGGTGCATCCCACCTGCGGTCCCACCCAAGACGACGACATCGCCGGTGAGGTGCGCTTTCAAACCTATGAACGCCTGGCCGAAGAGGTGGCTAACCCCCGCATCCGCTGGGCCTATCTGCCTTACTCGATGCACATGGCCGGCCCCCGCGAGGCGCTGCAGCACATGATCATCCGCAAAAACTACGGATGCACCCACTTCATCATTGGTCGCGACATGGCCGGCTGTAAGTCGTCGATCAGCGGCAGCGACTTCTACGGCCCCTACCAAGCCCAGGATTTCGCCCGCGACCAGGCCACTGAGCTGGGCATGGAAACCGTGCCTTCCCTAAATCTTGTTTACACCGAGGAGGAGGGCTACGTAACCGCTGAACACGCCGAGGCCCGGGGCTTACACATCAAAAAGTTGAGCGGCACCCAGTTTCGGCAGATGTTGCGCAGTGGGGAGGAGATCCCCGAGTGGTTCGCCTTCCGTAGCGTGGTGGAGGTGCTGCGCGGCTGCTGACGCTCAGTTCCGGTTAACATTCCTTTACTTCTGGGGTAGGGCCTTGGCAGGCAATAAGCGCTGGCGTAATGCGGGTCTGTATGGCCTTTTGGTGGTGGTGCTGATCGCCCTGGGCACCGCCTTCATGGGCGGCCGTCCCAGCGCCGACAACAGTCCCCGCAGCCTGCGTTACAGCGATTTCGTTGAGTCGGTTCAAAACAACCAGATCTCTCGGGTGCTGATCTCCCCCGACCGGGGTACCGCCCTGGTGGTGGAGAGCGATGGCCAGCGGGCCCAGGTGAACCTGGCCCCCGACAAGGACCTGCTGAAGCTGCTCACAGACCACAACGTTGATATCGCCGTCCAGCCCACCCGCCAGGCGCCGGTGTGGCAACAGGCCCTCGGCAGCCTGCTCTTCCCGCTGCTGTTGCTCGGTGGTTTGTTCTTCCTGCTGCGCCGGGCCCAGGGGGGTGGGGGCAATCCAGCCATGAGTTTTGGCAAGAGCAAGGCCCGCGTCCAAATGGAGCCCCAAACCCAGGTCACCTTTGACGACGTGGCCGGCATCGAGGGCGCCAAGCTCGAGCTCACCGAGGTGGTTGATTTCCTTAAAAACCCCGATCGCTTTACCGCCGTGGGGGCAAAGATCCCCAAGGGTGTGTTGCTGGTGGGTCCCCCAGGCACCGGTAAAACCCTGCTGGCCAAGGCCGTGGCAGGGGAAGCCGGGGTGCCCTTCTTCTCGATCTCCGGTTCAGAATTTGTGGAGATGTTTGTGGGCGTGGGCGCCAGCCGCGTGCGCGATCTGTTTGAACAGGCCAAGAAAAACGCCCCCTGCATCGTTTTCATCGATGAGATCGATGCGGTGGGTCGCCAGCGGGGCGCTGGCCTTGGCGGTGGCAACGACGAGCGGGAGCAAACCCTCAACCAGTTGCTCACCGAAATGGACGGCTTTGAGGGCAATACCGGCATCATCATCGTGGCGGCCACCAACCGCCCCGATGTGCTCGACCAGGCGCTGATGCGCCCCGGTCGCTTTGACCGCCAGGTGGTGGTAGATCGGCCC
>Ga0209598_10004053_pt1 | contig 10876 bp, 7 predicted proteins | sample M_140807_EF_Meta_FD_187317 | JGI IMG/M metagenome (GOLD analysis project Ga0209598, IMG submission 187317) | Freshwater microbial communities from Lake Montjoie, Canada to study carbon cycling - M_140807_EF_MetaG (SPAdes) (version 2) | ecosystem: Environmental > Aquatic > Freshwater > Lake... | reverse complement strand
TCCCGAACTCGGCCGTCAAACACCGCATTGCCGATGGTAGTGCTTGTATAGCTTGCGCGAGAGTAGGTAGCCGCCGAACCTTTCCTAAGCCGGACTCCTCTAGAGTCCGGCTTTTTTGCGCTTGTTGACTCCCCTGGAGTCCGGCTTTTTTGCGTTTGTTTAGTGACTTCTATCTTGGATTAGGGTAAATCTTGGCATAGACAGCTTGTTATGAGATTAATGTCTGATGAGGTTGATGTCTGATGCGACATTGAATTTCAACGTCTCAACGATCACTTGGATTAAATTCTGCTATGCCAACCTACGAATACGTTTGTCTGAAGTGTCAGGGGCAGTTCGATGTTTCACAGCGGATGAGCGATGCGACGCTGACTCAATGTCCCAAAGACATGTGTCTGCAAAAAAAATGGGGCAAAGGTAAGGTTCAGCGAGGGGTCGGCGGAGGTTCCGGTCTGATTTTTAAGGGTTCCGGGTTCTATATTACCGACTATCGCAGCTCAGGCTATAAGTCCTCGGCTGCTAGTGATTCCAGTTCCGGAGCAGCGGCAGCCAAGCCAACATCATCGTCGACACCATCGCCAACACCATCTCCAACACCTTCTCCGGCCCCGAAATCACCCTCCACCTGACCTAAGGTTCACCAACCGTTGAATTCATGAAGAGATTCTTCGGTGTCATTTTTTCTCTCTGGTTACTATTGGCCAGCAATTGGGACGCCGAAGCCCAAGTAGGTTCAATTTCTCGACGGCCGAAGAGCGTGCCGACTCGAAGTCGAACGGGCCAGTTTTTGGTTATAGGAGAAGTTTCCGACTTACAGGAAAGGGTGCCGAATCCGATTCTGCTTCCTTCAAGTTCTCAACGGTCCGTTGCTTTCACCCCTTTGCGTCCCTTGGACTCTCAGGGGGTGGCGACCCTCAATCCTCCGATCATTTCAGTAGCCTGCGAGAGAATCAAATCAGAGGTGCTTCGGATTCTGAAGATCGAGGACCGTTTCAACGGTTCAATCGTTGTTCGGATTTTTCCGGTGGATAAGAGGCGTCCTCCCGCAAAAATTCTAGCGACCCAGTTTGCTGATGGATGGCGTTATACTCTGGAGGTTCAAGATCGAGTGCACTGGACATTGCTGGTCCGAACTACTGTGGAGGCGCTCCTCCTAGAAATCGCCAATCGGGGTAATGGGGAGCAATTGAATCCTATTCCACTTTGGTTATCTGAGGGGGTCACGACATTGCTCATCGGGGAATCGAGTCGGGAATTGGTTCCGCAATTGAATCGTGAATTTAAGGACCCCAATCGCTCAATGGATCCTTTGGTGGCCATCGCATCCAAAACGGTGGGACGTTCCCCTTTAGGATTTGATGCGTTGGCGTTTCCGACGGATGCGTTGATCAGCGATACCAACCAATTTCAATTATTTCAGGGTTCTGCTGCGCTGTTTGTTCATCATCTCCGGTCGAAGGGGGGAGTTTCTGGTTCCCTGGGTGCGTTGGTTTTCGCCTTCAATCGTTCCTTGAACTGGCAGACTGCTCTCTTAAAAACGTATCCCGCTGAATTTCAGAGTTTGCTAGATGTTGAGAAATGGTGGGCGATCACCTCCGTCGCCTTCTACGCCCAAAATGCTTCTCAGTTCATTACTCCAGAGACTCTCGATCGGCATTTGAAATCCATCCTTCAAGAGACAGTGGAGGTGGCACGTTCCACAAACTCTCCCCTTGGAAGGCGAGTTCTCCGTCTTTCTGAGACGATTGATCAATGGCCATTGACCGCTCAGATACCGGTGCTTGAACGGAAGATGATCCAGTTGCGGTATCTCTCTAATTTAGGTTTCCAATATTTCTCACGTCAGGGCGGCGGCGGCACAGAGCCTGAAATGCGGGTTCGCTTTGAACAAGTGCGCCGCCTTCAGGAGATCCTGAATCCCTACCAGAGGGAACGCAGTAACACTGGCAACTTGGCTCGACGGGGAGATGTAGATCCTCGGATTCGGGTCTTGGTTCAGAGTGCTGCCGACCGGTTGCGTTCCTTGGAAGCGGAGATTCTTGGGGCCCCTGATGCCCGAGGCAATGAACGTGTCGTGGAACCGTCCAAGTGACGCCGCTTTCGGCGGAGATTCCATCATTAACCCTCGGTTTTGAATCTCTGTGATCTTTTCCAAATCAGGTTTGATTGTTGAGATCAATTCCGGTCGTATTTGGCGCATGAGCACTTTCGGTTTCTGCGCAGCACTGGCCTTAGCGCTAGTAAGCCCGATTCTGGCCCAATCGCCAACTGGATCCGGTTCTTCGTCGTCGTCTTGGTTACCACCGGAATCGTTATTCAAAAAAGTGATTCTAGATGAGGATGCCTTGGTGGATGGGGTCCGAAAAGACACCATTGTCGATCCCATGGAACTCACGGTGGCACCGGATGGGCGTGTGTTCTGGGTTGAACGTGCAGGTGTTGTGAAGCTCTGGAAGCCCGACACCCAGTCCACCGTGGTTGCGGCAAAATTGGCAACGTTCACTGGCCTTGAAGACGGCGCGCTGGGCATCACCTTGGATCCGGCGTTTGCCAAAAATCACTGGATCTACGTGAACCGTTCTCTACCCGAGACCACCACCAACTCTCAAGGAAAGGTGGGCATCATTCGGGTCGCTCGTTTCACTGTTAAGGGCGATCAACTGGATCTTGCCTCTGAGACGCCCATTATCGATGTCGAGACCCAGCGGGAACAGTGCTGCCATGTCGGTGGATCGCTGACATTCGACGCCGCTGGCAACCTCTACATGTCGATTGGTGACAATACCAACCCGTTCGACTCGGATGGGTTCTCTCCACACGATGAGCGTGCAGGCCGTTACCCTTGGGATGGTCAGCGAAGCGCCGCGAACGCAAATTCTTTGGTCGGAAAGGTGCTTCGAATCAAACCGCGCCCGCAAGGTGGCTATGACATCCCTAAAGGTAACCTCTTCAAACCCGGCACTGCCGGCACTCGCCCAGAGGTTTATGTGATGGGTAATCGGAATCCGTTCCGCGTCTCGGTGGACCGCAAGACAGGATATCTTTATTGGGGAGAAGTTGGGCCAGACTCCGGACATGCCGATGCGAAGCGGGGGTCTGCGGGTTTCGATGAGGTGAATCAGGCTCGCAAACCCGGATTTTTCGGTTGGCCCCTGTTCGTCGGAGACAACCGAGCCTACACGAAGGTGAACTTTGTCGATCGCCAACGCGGCACCGACGCCCGTCAAGCCTATGACCAGGTCCGCAAAAAAATCGAGGAGATGAAAAAGAAGGGCGAGACCAACAGTCTTCCGGAATTACCGACGAAGCCGGAGGCCTGGGATCCGAAGGGAATGGTGTTTGACCCGGAGCACCCCAAGAACACATCGCCTAACAACACGGGCATCCAAGACCTGCCCCCTGCGCAGCCGGCATTTATCTATTATCCCGCGTCAGCTTCGACCCGTTTTCCGGCGGTCGGCTCTGGGGGGCGGACCGCCATGGCCGGACCCGTTTATTACTACGATCCGAAGAACCCATCAGCGCATCGGTTGCCCAAACAGTTCGATCACACCCTCTTCATTTATGAATGGTCCCGAAACTGGATCATCGCTGTGAAGTTGGATGAGAACGATAACATCGCCAAGACTGCCGACGGCAAGTGGATGATGGAGCGCTTCATGCCTGCGACGACCTTCAAGCGGCCCATGGACTTGGAATTGGGTGCCGATGGTTGTCTCTATCTCATCGAGTACGGCAAGGACTGGGGCAACAATTCGGACACGAAGATCGTTCGGATTGAGTATCACGGTTCGAGCGGTTCCTAGATCTGATGTCTTCAGCCCAGACCCATTCATTCGACTTCATCGTTCTCGGGAGCGGTGTGGCCGGGTTGACTTACGCCCTTGAGGTGGCTCACCGAGGTAAGGTGGCCATCATCACCAAGAAGAATCGCGCCGATTCCAATACAAACTGGGCGCAGGGCGGGATTGCGACGGTCACGAGCTGTGAGGACAGCTTCGAGATGCATGTCCAAGACACGCTTGAGGCCGGGGCGAGTTTGTGTCGTGAGTCCGCGGTGCGAACCATTGTTCAAGAAGGCCCTGAGCGTATTGCCGAGTTAATGCGGTTGGGGGCGCAGTTCAGCGAACGAGACATTCCGGGTGGGGGTGGACGCCGCGAATTAGATCTCACCAAAGAAGGAGGGCATTCTAAGCGGCGGATCCTGCACGCCGCCGATGCGACCGGACGTGAAATCGAGCGGGCCCTCCTCGCGGCGGTGGCCGCCAATCCGGCGATCACGGTGTTTGAAAACCACCTGGTGATCGACCTGATCACCACGGCCAAACTGGGGTTGGCTGAGCCCAACCGGTGTATCGGTGTCTATGTGCTAAACAATCCCGAGAGGCGGGTTGATGTGTTTCAGTCTTCAGCAGTGCTGTTGGCAACCGGAGGGTGTGGCAAAGTTTATCTCTACACTACCAACCCAGACATCGCTACCGGGGATGGCGTAGCGATGGCCTATCGAGCAGGGGTTCCCATCCTGAACATGGAGTTCATCCAGTTTCACCCCACCTGCCTCTTCCATCCGCAGGCCAAGTCCTTTCTGATCTCGGAAGCAGTCCGGGGCGAGGGAGGTATTTTGCGAACCCCGGGAGGAGAACGCTTCATGCAGCGCTATGACGCCCGATTGGAACTGGCGCCCCGGGACATTGTGGCTCGAGCCATCGACTCGGAGATGAAACGAACCGGAGCCGACTGCGTGTATCTGGACATCACTCACCGATCGCAGGAATTCATCCTAAGTCATTTTCCCACGATCCACGCTCGATGTCTCGAGTTCGATATCGACATGACCAAGGACTGGATTCCAGTCGTTCCGGCCGCTCACTATCAGTGCGGAGGGGTGGCGACTGATTTGGATGGGAAGACTTCTCTGGACGGACTGTTTGCCGTGGGCGAAGTGGCCTGCACTGGCCTCCACGGAGCCAATCGACTGGCGAGCAACTCATTGTTGGAGGCCTTGGTTTGTTCGCACCGGGCCGCCCAGCGGGTCCTCACATTGCCAGGAAGCGGTGGATCTATTGCGATCCCGCCCTGGCAGACGGGGCAGGCGACAGACCCCGATGAAATGGTCGTTGTTTCCCATAATTGGGACGAGATCCGCCGGTTAATGTGGGATTATGTCGGCATCGTCCGCACCACCAAGCGTCTCCGGCGGGCCCAAAAGCGATTGGCTAATCTTCAGGAGGAGATTCGAGAGTATTACTGGAATTTCATCGTCACGGCCGATCTGCTTGAGTTGAGAAACTTGGCCACCGTAGCGGAGATTATTGTGGCCAGTGCTCTGCGGCGGACCGAAAGCCGCGGACTTCATTGCAACAGGGACTTCCCCGAATCCGATCCGCGTTGGACCCAGGTAGACACGCGAGTGTGTCGCGAGGAGTGAGTGCTTAAGTCTCTGAGGAACTATTCCGATGCTCTAGCAAGGCCCAAGTCAGGGTCTAGCGCGACCGTTTCTCATGTCCGATACATCGGTTCAAACAAGTCTTCGTCAGGCATGGTTCACCTCGGTTGTAGCGATCGTTAGCATCGCAGTCCTAGGGTTGATCTTGGAAATTGCCCTAGGCTCTAAATCTGCAGATTTGTTCAACAAGCACAACCGTACCCGGGACGGCGCTGAACAGGTTCGCATTGAACTGAGGTTGTTGGGAACGCTGCTCGCGGACGACCCGGACGCCTATCCTGCCGATTTGTCTCAGCGATTGGCTGGCATGAAGGACTCCATGACGGCTGGATTGCAGTTGCTCGGAAAGTCCGGACTCAAGTCAGACAACGAGAAGGCGTTTCAACAGTTGGAGGTTTGTTTCCGGGAGAGGTTCTTGCCTGATTTTATTAATTTTCGCCAACCCTATGGTGATCAGGATCGGCCTAAGATCCGGGCTAGTCTGAAGATGTCGAGCGACGATTTGGAATCCAGACTGGGTGTGTTTGAACGTTCTCTGATCCAATATTCGACCAAAGATTTTAAGGAGACGGGCCAGGTAAAGATGATGGCGGCCTATGGGGGAGGTGTTATGGGAGTGATGGGGCTAGCGGTGCTCTGGTTACAGATTCGATCTCTTCACAAGGTCATCGCTCAAGCCATTCTGCAGGCTGCCCCGGTGAGTGGTGCCGACGCCAAGATGACAGAGAACATTGCCAAGTATGCGACTCGGATCCGTGAGTTGGAGGGTTCCAACAAGCTGTTAAGGTCTGAGGCGGATAAATTGGCTCCGCTCGCCGATGAAGTGGTCACTTTGCGACAGAAGGGTTCAGGCACCCCCTGGGAGATCTGGTTGAGGGCAATTCATGCACGCGGACGTTCCACTCTGGGCAAAGGCGGGCAGTTGGGCATAGTGCTGGAACTTCTTCCCAACGAGATCCTGAGCCTGGAACCGTTACTACGGGAGCACACGGAGTTCATCCGAATCGAAGCGCCTTCTGAATCGGACAAGCCCGCTCAATCCCGACACACTGTTTTGATCGTGGATGAAGACTTTGGAAATCGAGCCCGCTTGTTGGCGTGCGTCTCAGGACTCGACCTGGAAGCGGTAGAAGCACCTTCGACCGAGGAGGCGTGGAAGATGATGAATGGTGGTTTGGTGGTCCGCTTGTGCTTGGTGGGCGGTAATGATGGCGAAATTTCGGGGGCCGATTTTGGAAAACGAGTCAAAGCCGATCCGCGCTTCTCCGAGGTGGAGATAATTCTCTGCTCGGCCTTAACGAACTTAGAGGAGTTGACCAAGACCCTGGAAGAGGTGGCGGCGAGCAAGACTCCCTTGGAGGAGGCCCAGGAACAGTCGGGGCTTAATAGTCACGCTTACGGCAAGATGCTTCAGGCGGTCAACACCGAGACCAAGGAGACACTCACCTTCGCCCGCACCGCTCTCTCCCACGGTCAACGCAAAGCGGCTTGGAACCGTATCTCGTCCCTCAAAGAAACAGCGATCACGGTCGGTGACAAGGCTCTCAACAATGCCATTAGCTCCGTCGAGAGAGAGATGGATCGCGGGGACGTGTTCTTCATTACCACCGAGTTGGAACGTCTGGAGCAGGAAAACCAGCGCTTGAGCAAGTTGGCCGAACAACTCCTGAATTCGGCACCGAAGGCCATGAATCCCGGAGAGGTTAACCTGGGCAGAGCCTAATAGAGCATCGCTCCGCCGGTATTATTCCGGGAATGGGGCTTTCGGAAAATTGCCCTACCCGATCCAAGCCACCCGGACCGCCCTGTCGAGCCTATCGGGGGAATTCTGCAGCCGATGTCATGGATAGGGACCGATCTCCGAGCGGTCCGTCCAAGGGGGAAGAATAATTGTCGTTGAACACAAGGGTGCTGGTAAGTCTGCGAACCTGAGATGGGCTGGGGTCGGGCCTGGGCCCGAGGGTCCCTCTCTGAACCTCGACCGTTCACGCCACTTCGGACTGCGTCTGGCCATCTCGGGTGAGTGCCAGGAATGCCGCTTCCAGTGTCCCGGTTGTTTGTGATCTTGCACGCAGTTCATCGGCGCTGCCGCAAGCGATCACCTGTCCCTGGTGGAAGATACCGATTCGGTCGGCCATCTCTTCGGCGACACTGACCTGATGGGTACTGAAGAAGACGGTCATACCCTGAGTTGCCCGTTCCCGAAGGATGTCCTTCACCACCCGTGAATGGTGCGGGTCGAGGCCCACCATCGGTTCGTCAATGATGAAGACCTCGGGTCGATGGAGTAGCGCGCTGGCGATGGCGATTCGTTGCCGTGTGCCATGGCTGAGGGATTCGATGGGTTGGTGTAGCCAGTCCTCCAAATTGAACCGGGGTACCAGTTCGTCGCATCCCTCGCGGATTTGTGCGTCCGGCATCCGGAACAAACGTCCGGTGAATCGAAGGAATTCAGCAGGCGTGAGCTTCTCGTAAAGGAAGGGGAAATCGGGCACGTAGCTCAGGCGTGAACGAGCCTCCAACGGGTGCTCTTGAATATCGAACCCGGCGATCCGAGCCTGCCCAGCAGTCGGCCGGATGAGCCCGACCATCATCTTGATGGTGGTGGTCTTCCCCGCTGCGTTAGGACCCAGAACTGCAAAAAATTCACCGCGCGGAATTAGCAAGTTGATCCCATCCACAGCCCGGAGGGATCCGAAGTCTTTGGTTAGGCCTTTGAGTTCAATCATGGGGAGAGTCTCGTCATTCAATCTCCGATAATGGCCTCGTTAACCAACTGGAGGCGGTCGGGCAGTTGGATCCTCAGCAATTCTCCGGCGCGACTAATGAAGGCGGTGGCCTCGAGTTGTCCGGGTAATCGAGCGCTCAGGCGATAGACCCGGACGCGGCTTCGGCCGATTTGCATCCAGTCGGATCGAGCGTCGATGGAAATATTCTGGGCCAAGGACTCTGGGTGGCTCAGGGCGTTGTTGGGGATGAATCCGGAAGGCAGAGCCGTCAGATAGGGAGCCAGCATGAGCTGAAGGGCAGCCCGATTGCGGGTCTCGAAGGTTTGCTCGAAGCGCTGGCGCCCCTCCTCATAGATTATGCGGACCTGGTCGGATCCAGCCTCGGCTTGGATCTCCCAGCTCTTGGGTCGCTGGTCGACCCGGACCTGGAGTCTCTCCCAGGTGTTGGAGGACGATAATTCCACAGTCCCCAAAACCATCACTCGGTCCAGAGGCGAGCTACTGCCATGAATGCGAGTAGAGACTCGGATCAAGTGTCCTGCGGGTGCTGAGACCATGCCTTCGATGGCGGTGGTATTGCTGCGGGAGACTTCGAGAATGGAGGGGTGCCATTCCAACGAACCGACGGTCCTGCCTTGGTGTCGGATGCTCAGCACGCTGGAGTCCGGGGAATCTAGAATCTTCTGCCAGATCAAGTCTGGTGAGAGTTCGGAACCCGAGGTGAAGCGGTCTCCCCATTCGGCCTGCCACAAGAGCCCATTCATCACCACCCAGAAGAGAGCGGAGGCAATGAGGGTGATCCGGGAAGCCATGTTCTGAAGGGAGTGCCCCGCTTTTCAGGGGACTCGTATTTCAACGCCCGGCTTTAGCTTGCGGGTGTCCACGCTGGGATTAGCGGCTTGAAGCTGCTGCAAAGTAATTCCTTGGGCCTTGGCGATTTTGGCCAGGGTGTCTCCAGATTTCAATGTGTAGGTCTTGGGAGTGGACGGCTTGCGGGGTTCGACCGCTCGGGGGATCAGCCGTGCCGGGGTGTCTGTCGCCTTGGGGGGCGCACTTGGGGCGCGGGTCGGTGCCGCGATGGTTGCGTTGGTGGGACTGGAGGCCACGAGGGCGGACGGGGCGATGCGGGGGGAGGCTGAATAGAGTTGGTTGCTCAAGGACAACACGGACTTGCGCAATTCATCGTTCTCCCGCCGCATTTGCTCGAGTTGACCTTGTGTTTGGATCTTGCCGATGGTGTCGGCATGCAATTCGGCCAACCGCAGGCCGGTGGCCCGGATGAGTTGGTTGACAATCAGGTCGTTGGTGCGCCCAGAAAGAACGACGTACCGTCGGAGGTGATAATAGGCGAAGCCGTACTCGGGGAGTTTGGCCGAGTCGGAATGGATGATCCCTAGTCCGAGGTGCGCATCCGCGTTGCGTGGGTTTACGTCCAAGGCTCGCTGATAATATTCCACGGCCCGGGAGTACTGGTTCATCCGCTGATAGGCTTCGGCCTGGCGGTAGTTATTCTCCTCCTTCGGGTCCGCCTTGCCGCTGACCCAGGGACGCTCATCGCAGCCCACCCACAAGACGCAGGAAAGCAACAGACCTCCGCAGATGTTCCAGAAGCGATCAGACATTAATTGATAGGCTGTCCGCGCCACCGGCAAGCGTCAACGCGGCGGAGCAAGACTGCGGCGATTCTGGGTCACCCGAGGGTTCCTAGTTCCTTTTTCCATCGTGCCAATTGACGGGCGACCTGACGGACTCCGGGAGCACCAGGAAGTTCACGCCGTGTCATGGCCTTCTGCAAATCATACAATTCGAGCACATCGGCTGAAAAGCGGGGTTCAATCGCCTGATATTCCGCGATGGAGAGTTGGTCGATCCGGCGTCCAACTTTCTCGGCGAAGGCCACCACGGCTCCGACGGCGTGATGCGCCTGGCGGAAGGGCATTCCCTTTTTCACCAGATAGTCGGCAAGGTCGGTGGCCAGCAGCAGGGGATCCTTCGCGGCGGCATCGCAGGCCGGGGCTTGGACGGTGGTGTGATCGAGCATCGCCGCGGTGAGTCGGACACAGGAGCGGACGGTGTCCGCGGTATCGAAGAGACGCTCCTTGTCCTCTTGCAGGTCCCGATTGTAGGTCATGGGCAGGCCCTTTAGCAGGACTAGCAGCGAGACCAGATTGCCGATGACGCGTCCCGATTTGCCTCGGGTGAGTTCTGCGATGTCCGGGTTTTTCTTCTGCGGCATGAGCGAGGAACCGGTCGTGTAGGCGTCCGCGATACGGATGAAGTTGAACTCGGAGGAGGCCCACAAGATAAGATCTTCGGAGAGGCGGCTGAGATGGACGGCGATCAGTGCCGCGGCTGCACTGAATTCGATGAGGAAGTCCCGGTCGGAGACCGCGTCCATGGAATTCTGCGTGATGCGCGGCCGACCTTTCGTGTCGGTAAAACCGAGGAGGGTGGCCACAAACTCGCGGTCGAGGGGCAGCGTGCTGCCGGCGATGGCTCCCGCTCCGAGCGGACACACGTTCAGTCTCCCAAAAGCGTCCGACAGACGACCGGTATCGCGGTCGAACATCTCGACGTAGGCGAGGCAATGATGGCCGAAAAAGACCGGTTGAGCCCGTTGCATGTGCGTGTAGCCAGGGATAATCACCTCCGAGTGCCGCTCGCCCAGTTTGACCAAAGAGCGTTGGAGTGTGCGCAATTC
>Ga0209598_10004044_pt1 | contig 10889 bp, 7 predicted proteins | sample M_140807_EF_Meta_FD_187317 | JGI IMG/M metagenome (GOLD analysis project Ga0209598, IMG submission 187317) | Freshwater microbial communities from Lake Montjoie, Canada to study carbon cycling - M_140807_EF_MetaG (SPAdes) (version 2) | ecosystem: Environmental > Aquatic > Freshwater > Lake... | reverse complement strand
AGATCTCACTTCTTGGCACTATGTCCGCTGCGTCTAAGTGACTCTTTCCATCTGTCGACCTGTTGACCCCCGGTGCCTCACGGCATACGGGGGTTTTTTTATGCCTATCTCCTCTTTTGACCTTGTTACCCTATCTACATCCCCCGATCATGAAGGCTTGATCACGACCGAGGAAATGACCATGTCCGAGAATGCTCCCATCAACGCTCCTTCCCAACCCGTTGATGCTGCTCCGCCTTCCTCCACCCCTGCGAAACCTCCCATGGTTTATCGCAACAAGGAAGGTAAACCGGTGCCGCGCGTGACTCGCGACGGTGCCCCCAAACCTGTTCCTGACACCCCCGAACCATCCGAAACTACTGCATTACCAGGAGGCGCCCGCCGCCTCGATGCCCCTGTTGTTGCTCAACCACCCGTTCAGCAAGGTATTGCCGCCGTTGTGGCTGAGCAGATCCTGCCGCCGGAAGGCGAACCACTGCGTAACACGCGTGGTGGTGAACAGAGCCGACGCGATCGTAGCCCCCGCCGACCAGGGCCTCGCCGCGACGAACAGCCTGAACGTCGTGAAGCGGGTATTTTTTCCCACGAATTCGGCTTTGGTAAAAAAGCACTTCGCGAAGACCTGAATATCGATGAGGAGTTCGCTGCTGCCATGGGCGGCCGTTCCACTGTCGACATTCTCGGTGAAGTGAACGCTTCCCAGCCTCGCCGTAAACCGGCTGAAGGCGAAACCGGACCATTCCGTAACGGAACAGTCATTCGGGTTCAAAAAGACGCGCTTTATGTTTCTATGCCGGGTAGCCGTGCTGAAGGCTTGCTCCGCCGCGAACATTGGCCAGAAGGCGAAACGCCTGTTGCTGGTGACAGTATTGAAGTGCGTGTTGAAGGTTACGACGGAGCCAATGGTCTGGTTATTCTTGCAGGCAAGAAAACCACGGCTGTTGATTCGTCGTGGACCAGCATGGTGAAAGGCGCCGTTGTTGAAGGCCGCGTTGTCGGTGCCAACAAGGGCGGCTTGGAAATCATGGTTGGTTCCATCCGGGCTTTCATGCCTATGAGCCAAATCGATACCGGCCGTGTCGAACAACCAGAAGCTTGGATCAACCAGCGCATTCAGGCGTTGGTCACGCTCGCTGATGTGGCAGATTCGAACCTTGTTCTCAGCCGTCGCGATCTTCTTGATCGCGAACGGGAAGAAGCCTCCATCAAGACATGGAATGAATTGGCAGAAGAGCAAGTACGGGACGGTATCGTCCGATCACTTCAAGATTACGGTGCCTTTGTTGACTTGGGTGGTGTGGACGGGTTGATCCCGCTGCGCGAAATGGCATGGGCCCGCATCAGCCACCCCAGTGAAATTTTGAAGGTGGGCGACACGGTCAAGGTAAAAGTACTCAAGATTGATCCTGAAACCCGCAAGATTGCCCTCGGATTGCGCCAGTTGATGGACAACCCGTGGGATTCCATCGCTTCCAAACTGGTTCCCGGCACAACGGTCACCGGCCCCATCACCCGACTTGCTGATTTCGGTGCATTTGTTGCACTCGACTGCGGTATTGAAGGGCTGATCCATCTTTCGGAACTGGCGATCAAGCGCGTTCGCCGTCCGCAAGATGCCGTGAAGGTGGGCGAAGTGGTCGATGTGATTGTGTTATCGATCGATACCGATCTCAAGCGAGTTTCCTTGTCGCTGAAAGCTGCCAAGATGGCGGCCGAAGGGCATGTGGAAGATGTCGCTGCTTTGGTAGCGGAATCGAATCCCGCGCCTGCGTTCAAACCCAAGGCTCGTCCGGGTGGTTTGCGTGGCGGCACCGGTGGCGGTGGCCCGCTGTTTTCACTGCCAAGCTGACAAATCTGTGAGCGGATTTTGCTAGGGGAAGACCGGCGAGACGCCGGTCCCACCTTAATCGATTACGGTTTTTCCCTAACCTTCGCAGATTTAGATGTGGTGGGTGGGACCGGCGTCTCGCCGGTCTTTTGACTCTGCTGTTGGAAGACCGGCGAGACGCCGGTCCCACCTGAATCCATTATTATTTTTCCGTAACCTTGGCAGATTTAGATGTACTGGGTGGGACCGGCGTCCCGCCGGTCTTATGTGGATTTCAAAAAATCAATCGCCTGCCGTGCCGTGCGCACGGCATCGTGCGAGTGTCGGCTCAGTTCCACATGCAGGCCCCCTTGGTAGCCAGCTGTTTTTAGTCCTCCCAAGACTTCAGAAAAGTCCATGGTTCCTTCACCGAAAAGCAGGTGATCGTGGATACCTGCGCGCATGTCTTCAATGTGGACATTCCAAAGATGTTCGCGCCATTTCCAAGCATGGGGTGCCGTTGGTACTTCACCCAAGCAGTGCAGATGGCCAACATCGAGTGTAAGACCGAATGCCGGATGATTCACGCGCTGAAAAAGTGCCGCAAAACGTTCCATGGTATCGATGAACATTCCCGGTTCAGGTTCAAATGCGATTCGCTGACCTTTGGCAGCAGCATAATCGGCCAGGTACCTGCATTCAGTTGCCAGTCGGTCGAGCAGAACAGAGGCAGGTTCTTGGGAGATGGGCGAGCCGGACCAGAAGCTGACGGCATCGGCATTTAGTTCGTGGCCGACATCAATCGATTGTTCCAAGAATGCGCGACGAATTTGTCGCAAACCGGGATCTGGGTCGAGCAGTGTTGGCTGGTGTTTTCTAAGGGGGTCGAGCACAAAGCGCGCCCCTGTTTCAATGACAGTCCGCAATCCATGGCGTTGGAGGCTGTTTTTGATCTGTTGTTTTTTACCGCAGTCGTCTGAAGGCAGAAGGGAATGATAGTCGAGAGTGAGCGCGATGCTTCGGTAACCCAGATCTGCAAGGATGTTGATGGCGTCTTCAAGGCGGTGGTGAGCAAAACCGTTGGTATTGTAGCCGGGCAGCATAAAGCGCTTCTTCCTCAAGTGGGTGGAGTGGTGGATCCTGCTGCCGCTTGGCGTTTAAGGTTGAGAATGTTGCGGCGAATGTTGAGGCGAAATGCGCGCAAAGCCAGAACATCGTAGGCGAGAATAGCCAGCAGAATGAAGAAGACCAGAAAAAAGGCGAGCCAGTAACTGCCGTAGATACTGGCAAATCTCTCTTGGCTGTCGTCGAGGTGAAAGGTTGTGCCTGTCATGTCGGCATGGTCGCGAAGATCGGCAATAACCTGCGCTGGTTCCTCAAGCAGAATCATGGCCCCGCCAAGCATGGCACCCAGAAAAACAAGGATGAAAGCAATGACCAGTCGTCGCGATGCTTGACCGCGGAAAAAACGTGATTCTGCCGTGTCGCCTTGTTCGTGTGAAAGTGTGACGCACTGTTTCCAGGCGGTCCATAGCCCGATGATGGCAATTCCCAGCACGAGTGCCAGTCCGAAGAGGCTTTGGGCGGTACTCATAGTAGTGCAAGCCTCCCGATTGGCGGATTAGCGGATGCGATCCATCCAAGCAACCAGCACCCTAGAAACCTGATCCAGCCCCTCGGGGGCGCAGTTTTCAGGAGTGTCGGACATTTTATGCCAATGCGGGTAGTCGAAGTCGATCAAATCGATGGCGGGTATTCCGCCGTTGTTGAGCGGGACGTGATCGTCTTCGACAGGCGTGGAGGAATATTTGTTAGCCTGAAAGCTTGTGGCTTTCAGCTCGATGGCGGTGGTGTATATCTCCTCGACAAGACGCGGCGCCTTGAACCACGAGTTTTGCTCGATGGGAAATCGGGGATTTTTTCCCGCGATCATGTCGAGAAGCACGGCGCATCGGTAGCGTATGCCGCGCTGGGCGTCGAGCCGGGCCCGTGTGGCGAAATGCCTACTGCCATGGAAATAGTCGTCTTCCTGATCGAGCACGAACTCTTCGCCGTCAAAGCAGACAAGGTCGATTCCGTAAACGCATTTGATGGACTTCGCGTGCCGGGCCAATTCCATGAGAAATGCCACGCCGGAACCGCCGTCGTTGGCGCTCAAAAACGGCGCGTCGCGTTTGGCGCGGTCGGTTTCCTGATCTGCGCGGGGGCGTGTGTCGTAGTGGGTGCACAGGATGATTCGGTTTTGTTTTTCAGGATTGATCCGGGCGATCAGATTGGCCATTTCCACCGTGGTGCGCGTGCTTTTGCGGGTAGCCTGAAACCTCTGAAACGAAACGTCGAGGCCTTGAGCTTTGAAATGTTTTTCGAGCATCTCCTGCTGTTTCTGCATGCCGGCCGACCCACTTACGCGGGTGCCGATGGCGCAAATGGCGGACAGATCTTTCAGTGCCCTTTGCGAATCGAATGGTACTTGATGCGCGGGAGCGGGAACGCGGTCTTGCGCGAAGGCGTCGGCCCGGCTTTCCTGTGGCCACCAGCGCCAAGCCAGAAAGACACACACGAGTGTTCCCATCAGGCCTGCGCCCCATAACCAACGCGAAGTCATGCCATGCCCTCCGTGGATCGCTGCATCGATCTGCTTCATGCTACTCTGCGGGTTCTGGCCGAGGGGAGACCGAGTCGTGCGCATGAAATACCTTGGTCGGCCGAATGTACCCGTCGCTGAAGTGCCCTACAGCCCTCAAGCGCCCCGTTGTGTCGAATATGGCGTGGTCCACACGCTCGGGAAGTGGTTCGGCGCTTGGTTGTGGGCGGCCTTGGCAGAGTGTATCAGCATCAGCGACCTGCAAGACAATGCGGGGAAGTGCCGCGACTGCGGCTTCACGGCCCAGCAGGGCGGCGCGCAGTTTATCTTGCTCCCAGTCGTCGCGGGCTATGGCTTTGTCTACGGTAAATGGCCCTACCGCCAGTCGCCTTAACTGGGAGATGTACCCGCCTGTACCCATCGCCTCCCCCAGATCGCGTGCCAGTGAGCGGATGTAGGTTCCCTTGCCGCAGTGCACCACCAGACGTGCCAGAGGCCATTGCCATGAGGTCAATTCGATGCTGTCGATGCGAACCGCGCGTGGTGCCAATTTGAGTTCCATACCGGAACGAGCCATGTTATGGGCCCGGCGGCCGCCAATTTTAACGGCAGAAAAATTGGGAGGTCGCTGCATGATGGTGCCGGTGAATTGACCCAATAGAGCGCGGAAAACCGATTCCGTAGGCGGATCGATGGGAGGGTTGGGTGTGATGTCTCCCTCGGCATCGTCGGTGGTGCTGGAAGCTCCAAAAGTGATCTCGGCTTCATAGATTTTGGGTAGGTCCTGAATGCACTCGATCAGCCGGGTGGTGCGCCCCAGGCAGGCCACTAGTACACCTGTGGCCATGGGATCGAGCGTTCCGGCATGCCCCATGGCGGTGCGCTGGCGCAAACGCGCATAGACAATATTGAGCGCCAGCCGGGAGGTCATATCCCCCGGCTTGTCGAGTACCAGCACGCCATCCAAACTGTTTCCGCTCATAGTGCTCAACATAGCATGTTTGGCAGGTAGAGGGTTGCATCATGTGGTTTGGCGGACCGGTGTATGTGGTGGCGCATGTCGATGCCGGCCGCGGCCGTTCCCGGCGCTCCATCGATCGGTTGCGTGCCGTTCTTGGGCCCGGCGACCATCTTGAACCGACACGTTTTGCTGGCCATGCGGTGGAACTGGCGCGCCGTGCCGCTGAAGATGGCTGGCCGGTTATTGGCGCTGCCGGTGGCGATGGTACCGCCCACGAGGTGGCGTGTGGCCTGTTGGAATCGGGGCGAGATTCAACGCTTGCTGTTTTGCCTTTGGGTTCGGCGAACGATTACGCCGTGGCGCTTGGTCTGGTTCCGGGCTGGTGGAGCCGGCCTGTTGAGGGCGTGGTGCGTCGGCGTGTGGATGTGGGGCGCGCCACGTGGGCTGGCGGATCCCGATGGTTTGTTAACGGCGTGGGAATGGGGTTCAACGGGCTGGTGACGGTGGAATCTAGGAAGGTCAAGCACTTTCGAGGTCTTTTGCTATACGGAATGGCGGTATGGCGCGCCTTGGGAAAGCCGCGGCTGTCAGGGCCATGGCATGTGAATATCGATGGTTTTATGCGGGAAGAGCGTCCATTGATGACGGTTTCCGTAGCTCTGGGGCACCGCGAGGGAAATTTCACGCTCACGCCACGCGCGCTTTTGGATGATGGATTGTTCGACGTTGTGGAGGCCGGGCATCTGTCGCCTTTTGAAGTGATGTCGCTACTTCCTCGTCTGATGATGGGTGGAGAAGTTGTTCATAACAAAGTCTGGCAGGGAACGGCAAAGACAGTCGAGATTGTGGCACCGGGTGCAGTTGCCGCCCATGCTGATGGCGAACTGCTGTGCCGGGTGGAAGACGGCGTGTCGGCACTGTCGATCGAATTGGTTCCCCGGCGATTGGAAGTGATCGCCGGGCCGGGGTTTCGCGGGATATCGTTCTAGCGCGTCAGGCACGGTGTGCGCAGGCGGTAGCTGTCTCGGTCGTGCTCAAGGCGTTCGTCAAGAAGCAGCGTGGTGGCCGGGCGGACGGCGCGAAACCCGAACCGCTCGCGGATGGCGTCGGTCGATTCCAGCAACCGCCGACGGCGTTCAGCGTTGGGGTCGGGGAACAGTTCAATCTGTGCCGTGGCGGGGCCAAGGCGCGTCAGTTCGATGGCCAGCAGCCGCAAGGGTAAGCGGCGTGTGAACATTTGCGCCAATGCCTGATGCAGCGCGGGTCTCAAAGCGGCGTCGTCGTTGGTGGGCGGGTCGAATCGGCAGGAGGTTTCGGCGGGCGCATAGTCGCCATAGCGCAGATGCAAGCGCACCTGGCCGGCACACAGCTGGCGGCCTCGCGCCTCAAGTGCGGCGCGCGCGAGAAGATAGTCGAGCATGGCACCCAAAAAAGGTAATTCAGCGGTGGGCGGATCGAAACTTGACCGGCGGCCAATGGTGAGTGGTGGCTTGTCTGGGCGCAGTTGAGTGGTGTCGATTCCGCGTGCGAGGTCGTGCCACTGCGACCCGAGGTTGCCAAACAAGCCTGCCAGAACACGCCGGGGAACCTGAGCCACCTGCCCTAGAGAGAGCAGCCCGCACTCGGTTAGTCGGGCAGCGCGGGCGGCGCCGGCACCGGGAAGTAGATCAGCTGGAAATGGGGCCAGAAATGTCGCTTCATTTCCCTGAGGAGCCACAACCAATGGGGAAGCCGGCAGATCTGCCGGAAGCTTGGTCAGACGACGCAACCCTTCCACGCGTTGGTTTTTAGCCGCTTGCGTGGCAACTGAAGCAATAAACCGCCCTCTGCCAATGCCCGCCGAAACATGAAGGCCCACTTCTTGGCGCACCTGCAACCGCAACTGCTCTGCCAAACGGGCGGCGTCGTTGAGATCTGGTCCGTCGGGTGGCGCGAGATAGAGGTCGTCGAGCGCCGCCACTTCCACACGTGCAATTCTTTCCTGGCAAATACCAAGAATCTGGCGGGCAGCCAGTTCGTAACGACGATAGTCCCCGGCAACGATGCGTAATTGTGGGCAGATTCTGCTGGCCTCTGCCAGACGCATGGCGGTGCGAACACCCTGCCTTTTGGCTTCATAACTGCAACTGGCAACAACGCCGGTGCCGACAGCAACGGGGTGTCCACGAAGTGTGGAATCGTCGCGCTGTTCCACCGATGCGAAGAAGGCATCGACGTCGAGATGAATGACAACAGGGGGTTTCATGAACAAACGTATAGTTCATGTTTTTGCCCATGTCAAATGGATTCCTTGACGTTCATACCCGCAAATCACTAGGGTATCATTGCGATTTGCACAAGGGGTGGCGGTACCGGTCCGTCGCATCCCTCGTTCGGTGCGAGCCAGTCGAGTAATATTCATGGATCAGCCATCCGAGCCCGGGGCACACCCCGTCGAGGGCCAGGCGCCTACCCGGGCAGGTCAGCCGGGGCACGATTATTCCCGCATAGCCCAAGATCTTCAGATCCGGCGAGTGCAAGTCGATGCAGTGGCGCGACTACTCGATGAGGGGTACACAGTGCCTTTCATCGTCCGCTTCAGGAAGGACCGAACCCAAGGTTTGGACGATGCCGCGGTGCGCCAAATTGCGCGCCGCTTATCGACCATCCGCGCGTTTCAGGAGCGGAAGAAAAATCTTCTGGCCAACCTGTCTCAGCAGGGCAGGCTTGTTCCTGAACTGGAATCGGCCATTGCGGAAGCGGAAACCCCCAAGCGCCTCGACGACCTCACCCTGCCGTTCCGTCAGCGACGCCGCAGTCCGTCGCATGCGGCCCGCGAAAAAGGGCTTGGGCCGTTGGCTGAGGCGATCTGGCTTGCAGATCCCGCGCTGACAGATCTCGACGCCATTCTCGAACATTGGGCCGACCCCGAGCTGAAACTCGATGCCGAAGCCCGTGCCGCACAGGTGAAAACCGTGCGTGAAGGCGTTGTCCATATTCTTTCCGAAGTCGTGGCCGATACGGCGGATATCCGCTCCATTTTGCGCGACCTGCTGTGGGGAGGCGGGCGACTGACCTCAACCAAGCAGGCAACGTTGGCTGAAGGTCAGGGCTTGGAACACCGCGAGTTTTTTGCATACGCCGAAACACTTCGCCAATTTCCTGCGCATAAGGTTCAGGCTCTCTTCCGTGCCGAAAAAGCCAATGCGGTTCAGGTGAAGTTCGAGTGGGACCATCAAACTGCTGGTCGCGTGGTGTGGGACTTCTTCCCACTGCCAGAACCCGACAAGCGTCCGATTCCGTCTTATCAGGGTGGCGACCAAGGGCTCGCGCCTTTGCGATCACCCGAAGCTGTGCCGGAAGCGGCGCCCGTCGCTGAAATCAGCGCACCGGTGGAAGCACCAGCAGAAGTTGTGGAATCGGCGCCAGCCGAACCAACGGTTGTGGTAGCTGAGTCGGCTACGTCGGAACAGGTCGTTGTTGCTGCTGCTCAAGCGGTTCCAGCACCTATTCCCCCCGCACCGATACGTGCTCATGGCAGTGTGCTTCCTCCTTTCCCGATCCAGCCAGTTCCGCCACGCGGTCCTCGTCCGGATCTGATCGAGCAGCATCCTTTCTGCGCGTTGCTGACCGATGTGGTGACCGATGCCCTGAACCGCCTCCTGATTCCAGCACTGGAACGTGAAGCACGCCGGGAATTGGGCCAGCGCGCCGAAGAGTTGGCAGCTCAGGCATTTGGCCGCAACTTGTTCAACCGCTTGATGACGCCGCCTTTCTTGGGCAAGCGCGTCCTTGGCATCGACCCGGGTTTCCGGGCTGGTTGCCGGTTGGCGGTAATCGATGAGCGTGGTCGCCCATTGGAATACGCGACAATTCATCCGCATGCACCGCACGATCAGGTTGCGGAAGCCCGTCTGAAAATTGAAGAGCTTGTGCGTCGGTTTGAAGTGGATTTGATTGCGATAGGCAACAACAACGCCAGTCGGCCGACGGAAGTCCTTTTATCGGATCTGTTGGCGACATTTGGCCGCCGCCGCCGAGGCGAACCTGAACCGGAACTGGTGGTGGTATCAACACCCGAGCCAGCTGCGGAAGTGGTCGCCACCAGTGAAGTGGTGGCTGCGGAAGAAGGCGCGCCTCAGGAAGCGGTAGCAGCGGTCGAGACTGTTGCGGTTGAGGCCGCACCGGAAGTTGCAGTCACTGCACCAGTGGAAGGCGAAGCCCCGGTAGCAGAGCTGAATCCGGAAGAAGTTCCCCTTGTGTTTCCGCCGCTTTCAGAGCGCCCGGTGGTTGAAAAGCCGCAGGTCGCGCCTGCTGTCAACCTTCCCCCACCGCCGCCCCCGGTTGATTTTTCGGGATTGAGCGAGCCCAAGGAAAGTCTTTCATTCTGTGTGGTGGCAGAAGCGGGTGCGGGTGCGAGCGAGCCCGACGAAGATCTGCGCGGTGTGGATGCAGGGTTGCGCGCAGCCGTTTCCATTGCTCGCAGGTTGCAGGATCCACTGACGGAATTGGTTCGAATTGAACCGCAGCATCTGGTGACTGGCGCCTACCCATTCGACACGAATTCGCGTGTTTTGCGCGATATTCTAAACGAGGTGGTTGAAAGCGCGATTGGTGCCGCCGGTGGCGAAATCAACCATGTGAATCCGCTTCTTTTGGCGCGTACCAGTGGATTCAACGCGGTGCTTGCGCGCGAATTGATAGCTCGGAAGGGCGGATTGCCCGGCCAGCGCTACAGTTCCCGCGAACAGTTGCGTGAAGTTCCTGGAATTGATGCTCTTCGATTTGAATTGTCGGCAGGTTTCCTGAAGGTGGATGGTGGCAGTGAGCCACTCGACGGCACGTGGATACATCCTGAGAGCTATCCGGTAGCTCGCCGTATTCTGACGGCTGCCGCGATTGATCCTTCCGAACTGGCGAACCCCGAGGTTCGCGAGACCTTGGCAACGCGGTTGACTCAGCTCGACTTGGTGGCATTACACGATAGCCTTCGTCAGGCTTCGCAATTGGGCGAATTGGCAGGTCCGCTGCCAAGTCCCGCCAGCTTGAACGATATGGTGAGCCTGCTGGCCCGTCCTGGACGTGATCCAAGGCTTGACCATGAGCCACCTGTCCTGCGCCAGTCGGTGCTTACCATCGACAAGCTTGTGCCGGGTATGGAATTGCGTGGCAATGTTTTGAATGTCGTCGAATTCGGCACATTCGTGGACATTGGTATGCGCGAGGCAGGACTGGTTCATATCAGCCAATTAGCCAATCGATTTGTGCGCAATCCATTTGAGTTCATCTCGGTGGGTGATGCTGTTCGTGTTTGGGTTCTCACGGTTGATCGCGAACGATCCCGCGTTTCCTTGACCATGATTGCTCCTGGCACCGAGCGTGCCCGTGGCGAACAGGGACCGGGCGGCCGTGGCGAGCGTGGTGAACCGGGACAGCCGCGTGGTCCACGTCCACCGCGCCGCGAAGGCGGCGCTCCCCGTGGCGATGGCGCACCCCGCCCCGATGGTCCGCCTCGTGGTCCAGCCCGTCGCCCAGAAGGTGCGCGTCCAGGTGGCGGA
>Ga0209598_10004042_pt1 | contig 10896 bp, 7 predicted proteins | sample M_140807_EF_Meta_FD_187317 | JGI IMG/M metagenome (GOLD analysis project Ga0209598, IMG submission 187317) | Freshwater microbial communities from Lake Montjoie, Canada to study carbon cycling - M_140807_EF_MetaG (SPAdes) (version 2) | ecosystem: Environmental > Aquatic > Freshwater > Lake... | reverse complement strand
GGTCAATGATGCACCCAATGCCGTTGCCGACACTCTGACGGTCACCACCGCCGCGAATCAAAGCATCAATGTGCTGGCCAACGATACCAATGTCGATGCCAACGAAACGTTGACGATCTCTGCAATAACACAGCCAGAGAGCGGCAAGGGAACCGTCGCGATCGCGACCGATAAAAAGTCCTTGCTCTACAGTGCCCCATCGGCAAGCTTCACCGGCGAGGTCAACTTCACCTACACCATCAACGATGGAAACGGTTTGTCATCCACGGCAAATGTGAAACTCACCGTGGTCAACTATACCCCCAGGGCTGTAGGGGTGACGACCATTACGCCTGTCCAAGGTGTTATGGTCGAGGCTAAACAAACTGGAGGAATTGGAGTCAATGAAACCCCTGTGGTTTTGAACTCCGCCCGAGAAGGCCAAGTCGTAAAGGTTCCCGATGTGGGACCAGGCACCTACCAATTCTCAGTACCAACTCTTCCGTTTTTCGTGCCCAAGCAGACATCCGCTCAAGTCGTCTCAGCTCCAACAGACGGAGATTCGTTCAGAACGCCGCTGGATGTCGGTGCTCGCGATCCAAAGTTCATGGATGTGCGTGACTTTACCAGCAAAGCACTTCGCAAAGGCATCACGCTGGCCGTGCAGCCAGCCCAACAAGCACTCTGGTACGACGGAGTCAAGGATTGGCGGAGCTACTCGAACATCCAAGTTACGCTCAATCAAGCTGCCACACAGCTGACGATCAACGCGACGGATCCGACCAACAAGGCGGTGACAACCACCCTGGCAACTACCGATTCACGCGTTCGATTGCGAGCCAAGGATGGAGCTAATCACCTGTTCCGGATCCAAGCTGCTCCGAGCGAAATGAACTTCACCCCTGTTATTGCGCCTGCTAGCTCAAGCACTAGCGGTACGCCAAGCACCAGCGGTACTCAAGGAGCAAGTGGTGAAGGGGAGGGGAGAAGCTCTAGTCGGATGGCTGCTCCACCGGTGGTAATCGACCGAGCCCTCGATCAACTCTCTAGCGAGTTCTAATCGCCAGCCGCCTTTCCGAAATATCAACGACTCCAAGATCTCGCCGCAAGTGCGTCAGGCAAGAGTTTGACTCACTCGGCAAAACACTCGTGCGCTCAGCAAAATCTCACTTCGATTCGATCCATTCCTGATTGAATTCGGCGTGCTTCATGCTTTTTCCGCCAGCGACGAAATAACTGTAGATCGCATGGATGCGACCATCGGAACTTTGAATGATGGCCGGGTAATGAAACGAACCAGCAGGCTCGTTCTCCAGATACTTCGGTGCAGACCAAGTCTTGCCCTCGTCGTGCGAAACAGACAATGCCAAGCGGTTGCGCCCCTTGTTGGTGTCGTTATAAATCAAAATCCAATCGCCGTTGCTCAGACGCACCGCATCAAGACCCGATCCGGGGTTATCAAGCTCGATGCTGCTGACATCCGACCAACTCTCTGCTCGGTCCGTCGAGGTCGCTGTCCGGATCTTGCCCGTAAATCCATTCTCTCGCATGTAAGCCACCAGGCTACCGTCTTTTTTCTGCAGCACTGCGGGCTGGATGTTCCCAAAGCCCATCAGCGGCTTGCTGGCTCGCCAGCTTGTGCCATGATCGTCGCTGATGGCCATTAGCGAAAAAGAGTACGTGTCCGAATACAATGGGAGCACCAGCCTGCCGGTGTCCAGCAGCGTCGGCTTGCACCGAGTTTGCCAACCGAGCCTCTGATAGAGTTTATCGCTCAGTCGACCTCGCACCTCGACGACCTCTTTTTCAAGGTTTTCAGCAAGAGGCTTGGGAATCGTCGCTAGCAATGCATCGAGCTTGGCAAGCGCCTGGGCACTAAAGTCCTCGGGTTTGAGCCATAAACTCTCCTTGCGGTCCCACGTGGGACTCCCTGTCCCTAACGGTTGGTTGGAAACCAACTGCTGAGTGACGCACGACTCCCATGTGTTGGCGAGTACCAACGGCCAAAACAAATGCAAATGCCCTTGGCCATCGACCATCATCGCGGTGTTGCCATCTGGGAACCCAGGCGTGTCGGTCATGACAAAGTCTTGCGACCACTCCTTGGAGCCTTTGGCAAGTCTTGCTCCGTAGATGGCAACATCGTCGGCTTTGCGCTCCCCAGAGCCTCGATACCAGGATGCTACAAAGGACCCGTCGCTGAGTTCGACGAGGCTCGGAGCATGATTGTGCTCGGCCCGTAGAGGGAAAACCAACTCGGAGCGAAAGTAAGGCTCCTGGGCACTAAGGCCTTGGATGCTAAACAAAATTCCCAGAGCAAAAAGGATTGTCTTGAAATGCGTCTTCATAATTGCTTAAGCAGCTCCTGGCGGACCTTTTGGTCATCCCATAGTTCAAGTCGAGAGTAGTTCGGGTGACGGCCATCGACGATGTAAGGATCGTTGTGTTTGGTGTTGTAGCAGCAGATCAGCGACCAACGAGGATCCTGACTGAGGTTCTTGCTCGAACAATGGAACAAGTTTCCATGAAAGAATAAAGCATCACCGGGCTCCATCTCGCAGAACACAAGCTCGTGCCGCTTGATCGCCTCGGCAACTCGAAGAGCATCGGCACCCTTTTGATCTCCCGTCGTAAAGTGCTCGACTCGTCCTATCCGATGCGAACCGCTCAGGACCTGCAAGCATCCGTTGGCCTGGGTGGCTCGATCTACCGCGATCAAACAGCTTGCCATATCCGGGTACAAACATCCATTGTTGTACCAGTAACCGTAATCTTGATGCCATTCCCAAGCTCCCCCGACAAAAGGCTCCTTGAGCATCATCTTGTGGTGATAATGATAAACCTCATCCCCGAGCAACGCTTGCATCGTGCTTGCTACCCGCTTGGAGCGTACGACCGCCGAGTAGGGGGAATGGTCATCTAAGTCGTTGCGAAGCGCCAGTTTGCTCTGACCACCGGTCGCATCGCGACGAACGTAAGCTTCGGTGGCAAGTTTCGAATCCTCCCGAGCGTATCGGAGTAATGCTTGCATTTCATCAGCAGCAAAAAGGCTTCTGGCGAGGAAGAAGCCCATGTTTTGGAAAGCCTCTTTGGCAAACCCCAAATCGATTGTGCCGGTCATGGTACCAACTTTCATTCGTCTGCGATTGACGTGTATTTAAGTCGCATTGTCTTGTGAATCTAGAGCCATTCTAAATGATCTCGCAGGCTCCGGCAGTCGAAATCCCTCTTGGACTCGAAGGGCTCTTTTCGTTATTTTCTCCCGAGAGCCTCAGGAGATCGGAACCAGGATTAGTCACCATGCATGAAAACGATGATACGAACCGACCGTCTCGTAGGAACATCCTAGCGTCTTTGGGTGGTATGGGCCTTTCGGTCTGTTGCGGGTGTCGATCTACGCCGTTGACTGGCCGACCGCAGTTGGTGTTTATTCCTAAATCGATGGAGATGTCGCTTGGGGAGCAAAGTTACGCCGATGTTCTCTCCAAATCGACCCCCTCGCAGAATCCGGCTTGGGTCGAAGCGGTCCAGCGCACTGGCCAGCGGATCGCCTCGGTGTCCAATGCCCCGGGGTTTCAGTGGGAGTTTCGTCTGCTAGCAAGTCCAACGCAAAACGCGTTTTGCCTGCCCGGTGGAAAAGTTGCCATCTATGAAGGGATCATTCCACTTTGCGAAAACGAAGCTGGATTGGCGGTGGTGATGAGCCATGAGATCGCCCATGCGCTGGCTCACCACGGTGCAGAGCGGATGAGTCAGCAGGCTGGGGTTCAAGGAGCCGGAGCGGTACTTGGTTGGGCAGTGAGCGAAACCTCTCCCATGACGCGAGATCTTGCCATGCGAGCTTTTGGCACCGGAACCCAGTATGGGATCCTGCTGCCCTATAGTCGTCATCATGAAAGCGAAGCCGACTCGATCGGCATCCAATTGATGGCGAAAGCCGGTTATGATCCGGCCGAAGCCCCTTTGTTTTGGGGACGATTTGGAAACGCCAAATCCTCATCGGAGGCTCCGCCAGAGTGGTCGTCGACTCATCCGAGTGACAGTCGCAGGGCGGCGGATCTTGCGGCGAAGCTTCCGCAAGCAATGCAATTGTACCAATCGGCCTCGAATCGATTCGGCCGGGGCGAACGATTGGCTTAGCGTGATTCGAGTCTCTTGTTCAACCAACCCCTAAAAGTCCTCGAACGTAGGACTTGAACTCTAGAATATCCTCAGGAGCATCAGGGCCGATGACTACCGGATTGTGCTCGAGCGAGTTGACCAGTCCATGGCTACCCCCCACCAAACTAGGATCGAGCGGGATCACATCCATCTTCATTCGGAATCCAAGTTTCTTTTGAGCGACACGACGCATCGCTCGAACTTTCGATGTAATGAAAAGTTCGCAAGGGTCGTACCCGGGCTTGCGATGGATATCGACGGTCCTAGCAAAGTCGGGTGCAAGGTTGTCTTCTAGCCAGTAGTAGTAGGTAAACCATGCATCGGGATCGGCCATGGCGATCCAATCGCCACTCCTAGGGTGCTTGAGGCGAAGTTCTTCGGGATGCACAACGGCGTGGATGCCTGGTTGTTTGCTGAGCAGCTCCCGGACGTTTTGAGAGATGCTCGGATCGTTGACATACACATGGGCGATTTGATGATCCGCTACGGCGAATGCTTTGCAATCTCCCGGGATGAGCATCTCACCAAAGGGTCCATTGCGAACCGATAGCAAGCCATGTTGCCTTAGGATACGGTTGATCGAAATGGCACGTGTCACAGGGACTAGTCCGTATTCGGAGACGACGATCGGTGTTGCGCCGATGTCTTGGGCTGCATCGATGAGGATCGCAGCGCAGCGATCGACCTCGGCAACTCGATCCATGCTAGGCTGGCGGTAACGTTGGAAGTCGTAGTCTAGGTGGGGCAGATAGCACAAAGTTAGCTGGGGTTTTTTCTCTCGGAGGACTTTTGCTGTTGCACGTGCAATCCACTCGCTCGCTGGCAGGCCAGCGTTGGGACCCCAGAAGGAGAAAAAGGGGAACGGACCGAAGTGTTTCACCAGCTCACAACCGGTATCGTCGATGACGTCAAAGACCTTCGAGCCATCGCAACCGTAGTGGGGTTTTGGGGTGGCGCTGTAGCGGACGCCAGAGTGCTGATTGAACCACCAGAACATCTTGGCCGTCTCAATCCCGTGATACAAGAGCTCTCCGGAGATGAGCCGGTTGGACTGTTGCCAGAAGCGGACTTCGGCCGAGCTTCGATCGTACCAACCGTTGCCAACAATCCCGTGCTCGTCGGGCATTCGACCGGTGAGCATGGTGGCTTGGACCGTACATGTCACGGCTGGGACTGGAGGAGTCCAGACTCGGTGCTTTCCTAGTTGAGCGATGCGTGGGGCGTAGGCAAGGAGTTCTTGGGTCAGTCCGACGACGTTGATGATACAAACGCGTTTCAAGGTTCCATTCCGTCGAGTTGCTGGTTGAACGATTCGATCGAAGGATCGCTTGGAGCAGCACGCACCAGTTGCCTGAGGAATCCTCGGGCCTTGTCCTTTTGTTTTGTCTCGATCAAGAGCGTGACGATCCGTTTGAGTAGCGGTACATTGCTTCGATCTAACCCAAGGATAATGGTAAGGTTTTCGATTTCCAAGTCGACTTTACCTGTCTCGCGCGACACGTCGGCCATCAAGGTTGCTTTTTGGAGTCCTGTCCAAGGTGACTGGGTGCTGGCCTGGATGAGTTTTTCGGCTAATTGTTCATGAGTGGTTGGAAAAGCCTTGGCAGTGAATATCTCATTGTAGATTTTGCGGAGCACCCCAGGCTCCAGAGGGAACGTCTCGATGGGGACTTGGCCATCCTTGTAGGTTCCGGCCATGATCTCGGCGATCGGTATCGATTCCGCCCGATTGGCCCGAAGAGCCCGTTGCCAGAGATCGAGCTTTTCTTGGTCGCTCAGCACGGCATGGTAGATCAGTGAACCGGAGGTCAAATTGGCGGGCCTGTGGGCCGAGATCTTAGCAAGCACCGGTACAAGGGGCTTGAGCTGCTCGGGTGTGCATTGCATGGCCGTAGTGATTCTTCCCCAGACCAATCGCCAGTCCAACGGGGAAAGCAATTGACCCCGAGTGTACCAGTAATTGGCTTTTGCGAAGCGATCCATGGTGATGGTCCCACCCAGGGCTTCGATGATGCTTGCCCGGACCTCCTGGCTCTCGCTCTCTTTGGCAGATTCCAAAGCGAGTCTGATAACGACTGGTCGGGTCTGATTCCATGCCAGTTCGCTGGACGACGAGTCAGGGCGTTTTTGCCAACGCTCGACACGCGTATCGTATGCAATCCCATCTGCCAGCAACCGCAGCAGAATAGGACTTTTGGTTACCACATCGATCCCTTGCTTTGCGTAAGCATCAGCGCAGGCATCGATCCAGCGATCAACCATGGGCTTGCTTTCAATGCCATCGTTTTTATTGCTACCAGGGAAGTCTTCCACTGGAAACTTCTTTTCCATCTGTTCCGAAAGTGCTAAGACCGACACGGCCCGCTGATTGGTTATCAGGAATAGCAAGCACACTAGAGCAAAGCTCAGCGAAAAGAGACGCTGGATTCTCAAGCGAAGTTCGCTCCTAATCGGATCGGCTTGATTATGAATGCGTCGATAGGCTCGCTGCGACTCGCTCATGCCACCGAGGATGCACCCAATAAATAGAGCGCTTGGCACATACACTCCGGGGAGTATCCAAGCAAAATCGATGAAGGCATGAAGTGCTTGGCTCGCCAAGAAGAATGCCCCGGCGAGCTTGAGCGGAAGATATTCCCTGAATCGCTCAGAATGATAAATTTTTAGTAGGCCCCCCACAGTCGCAATCAGCGCAGCCAATGCAGCGAGCATCCCTAGGTAGCCTAGGGTCACAAGAATCTCAACGAAGAGACTCTCGGCATGGTAGTACCAACCTCTAGACAATGGAATTTGAAAGGGTAAAGCGGCCACATGGAAAGTCCCTAACCCCGATCCTAGCCAACCATAGTGCATCGCCGCGCGGAGCGCAACACTCCATATGTAAAGGCGGCCCGACTGCTTCTCCGTCTCCATGTCCAAACGCTCGATGCTTTCGATGCGACTCAAAGCGGTCTGATCAAATTGCAAACTCGCCATGGCGACAACGGCAACCACCATCGCTAAGAAACAACCGAAAAGCAACGCCGTGCGTTTTTTACCAGGCCAGGCGATCGCAACAGCCACGAAGACTGCAACCACAGCGCTGACAAATGCGCCCCGGCACAGACTTATCGCCATGCAGAAGGCCAGCAGCAACACCGAAAGACTCGCCATGACACTGGAAGCATCAATTTTTTCAAATGCCGTCTTGAGCCCATACTGAAACTTGGCATTCCACGGCCATTGCCTCATGTCTCGCGATCGCATCTGACGGGCAACCGAAGTGTAGATTCTTTCACCCTGCCAGACGGCAAGACCAAGTGCGGCCGAAAGGGTGATGTTCAGAAACGCGCCTGCGGAATTCTTGGAGACGAAAACGGAAAACGAAGACCCGTACGTCAGTCCCAACAGATTGGGCTTGGAACGCAAAAACACCCCAACAATTCCGTAGAGCCCAACCGACACTCCAAGGACCGTGAGTCCAAGTAGAAACTGAGGATACGCCTTGCGATGACCCCAGACACAACTCGCTCCCCATACCAAAAGACCGCAGAGGAAAAGACTGCTAGAGGCTCCCCGTGTCGTGATCGGCTCGACGCTCAAGGCCAGTTTGCGGTGCTCAGGCTCAACCGTGCTTATATCGCAGCTAGCAGGTGAGAGTGCCTCCACTCCAAGTGCCCAGCGCTGTATCTGAATCGAGGGGAAATTCGAAGAGGAAGCGGCGTCCAAGTTCCAGGATCGAACGCTTTGAACCTGAGCAAAAACACCCAAGAATAGAAAAACCCAGGCCGCCGTAGGAGGATATCTCCCCACCAACCGCCCGCCCTGTCCCGCATAATCTGAAGCCGTGAAAACCGAAGCTCCGAGAGCCAAGGCCAGCAGGGCCGCTGGAAAGAATAGGATGTATTGGAAGGACCATGTTGCACCCCCAAAATACCAAGGGGAAATCCAAAGAAGCAGCAGCAATATCCAGCGTATGGCCCTCAGGCCGAGCCCCTCGTCAACTACGTGGCCAATGCCTGCTTGGCCAACTTCTGCTTGGCCAACTCCGTTATCGCGTTCCACTGGACTTGGTGTTGTCACTGGCTACCGAACTATCTGCTATCGAAGGGCTGAAGCGAACACTTCTTGACATCTCCATCCATCGTCAAGGATTGGCTCCGGATCGATGCAAAAGGATCCGATCCAGAATGCTACTATTGGAATAGAGCAAAAAGGCCTTATTTCAGGATCCATCGGCATAATCATTAAATTCTCAACGTCGCTCCATGCGATAAATCGATCGATGGATAGTCGTTATTCATCGTCGGGGCGGGTGTGGCTTGCTAGCATTCTCGCCAAAACAAATGCAAAAAAGGGGAATCGTCGATGTTCCATAAACGACGAGTTGATCCGAAAGCTTGGCTTTCCGTCGCTCTGGTGAGTTTCGGACTCTTTGCAACAAGCGGTTGCACTGCGGTAACTGGCATCACCAACATCTTCCGTTACAACAACGACTTGAACGAATACATCATGAGCAGCCGGGCGTATTCGATGTCGGGTAAATCCTGGCATGGACGCAAACACTGCTTTGTTGACCAAAAGTACTTGAAAGACTTCCAGAAAGGCTTCCGAGCAGGGTACATGCAGGTGGCCGACAGCGGCAGCGGTTGCACACCTGCTTTCCCACCCATGGACTACTGGAACTGGTGCTACCAATCTGCCGAGGGGCAAGCCCGCGTGGCTGCTTGGTTCGCCGGTTTTCCTCACGGAGCCCAAGCTGCTGAAGAGGAGGGGGTCGGTATGTGGAATCAAATTCAGACCTCCTCGGCAATTCAAAAACAATACGTCGATCATAACAGGATGCCGAGCCAGTACAACGGTTTGTATCCGGTCCCTCCCTTCGATCGCAACCGTTCATTGCTAGGCACAGGCGTGCAGGGCGAAGCCCCGATGGGATTCATTGAGTCGGAGGTCGTGGCACCGCAAATTGCACCTGTGCCAAACATTCCTCCACAAGTGATCCCCAACCCTATCCCGGCGATCCCGAACCCGATCGGCCGACCTTAGCCCTCATCCGGACAAACATTTAGGTAAGTAACCCTAAACAAGAAGTGCAAGCAAATGACAATCGATAAGAGCTTCGAAAAACGGCTGGCGAGTTGGCTCAAGAATGCCAGCTCTCTGGGGCTGGTGGTGCTAGGGGTCCTGAGCACTGGTTGTTCGACCATCACGCAACCAATCAGCGGTATCCCTGCACGGAGAGTGCCTCCGCAATTCCTGGCGCAGAGCAAGAACAATCTTGTTCCACTAGACCCTGCTAGGCTCTCACAGGAACCTTCGCGAGATTATCTCCTCGATAACGGCGACATCCTAGGTATTTACATTGAAGGTATCTTGCCGTTTGTGCCACCCGATAGGCCACCTGAACCGCCTCCGGTGAATTTCCCGGATGCCACAAGCCAGCTTGATCCTTCGCTGGGTTTTCCGATCGCTGTGATCAACGATGGAACGATCCAACTCCCAAATCTTGAGCCTATCAAGGTCCGAGGGCTGACGATCGATCAAACCCGAGACCTGATTCGCAAGTACTACCTCGATTCGGAGATCCTCCGAGAGTCGAGCCGCTTGCAACCCATCGTGACACTGATGAAGGAACGGACCTACAACGTCATCGTCATCCGTCAGGACTTGGGTAGTGGCGGTGGAGGTGGCGGCGGCGGTGGTGGCGGTATGGCTGGTGGATTCACCCGAGGGACCGACTACAGTGCCACGGGCCGGATGCTCAAGTTAAAGGCATACCAAAACGACATTCTTAACGCTCTGATGGAATCCGGAGGCTTGCCCGGTGTCAATGCAAGGAACGAGATTAAAATCCTTCGCGCCTCGAGAGCCGATCAGCGCCGTCGTGACGAATTCGTCCAACAGTTCTATCAGCAGTACTATTGCAATCCCGATCCCTGTGGTTGCCCACCACCGCTTCCTGAGGATCCCTCAGTTCTTCGAATCCCTCTTCGGTTAGCACCTGGCGTTGTACCTCAGTTTGCTCTCGAAGATGTTGTCTTGGATGATGGCGACATCGTGTACATCGAATCGCGAGATTCAGATGTCTACTACACGGGAGGCATGCTCCAGGGTGGAGAACACCGAATTCCTAGAGATTACGACCTGGATGTGCTGACCGCGATGTCTCTCTCGGGAGGGTCGATTGGAGGAAACCGCAACGGCCAAGGTGGCGGGGGTGGCATGGGTGGCATGGGCGGGATCGGAAGCTTGATAGGCCAAGTTCCTCCAGGAATGCTCTACGTTCTTCGAAAAACACCTTGCAATGGACAAGTTACCATCGCTGTGGACCTTGCCCGAGCCAACAACGACCCGCGTGAACGGATTCTCGTCCAACCAGGTGACATCCTGATCCTTCGCTACAAACCAGGTGAAGAAATCTTGAACTTCGGCCTGGGCGCCTTCTTCACCTACGGAATTCAGTACGCTCTGACCAACCAACGGCGGTAACGAACAAGCAACGATTACATTTTCTTGTACCACGCAAAAGAGAACAGCCCGCAATCGCGGGCTGTTCTCTTTTATCTGACGCCATGATCGCTAGCGGATTGACAAATCTTTGGCCCGTTGCATGATCGTGATGCATTCGCGACGGTAAGGGTCCGAGGCTACACTGTCCATCGCCCTTGAAAGCATCTTTTCCCAATCCATTCCGGGTGCCATCTGGCTTCGACGCATGAGCAACCCAAACTCCGCAACACTCACTGCCCAGTCGAAATCGTTTTGCTCACCCTC
>Ga0209598_10004041_pt1 | contig 10897 bp, 7 predicted proteins | sample M_140807_EF_Meta_FD_187317 | JGI IMG/M metagenome (GOLD analysis project Ga0209598, IMG submission 187317) | Freshwater microbial communities from Lake Montjoie, Canada to study carbon cycling - M_140807_EF_MetaG (SPAdes) (version 2) | ecosystem: Environmental > Aquatic > Freshwater > Lake... | reverse complement strand
CGTGCTCCACGGTCTTTCGTCCGAGGATGCGGTTCGCAAGCGTGCTGGCAACCGACCGGTCATCCGGCCGGAGAACCAGGATGCCCTGCAACGTCCCGCAATCGATCTCCCGAACCCCGACGTCCTGCGCAACGTCGATCAGGCGGCGGGTGAGGTAGCCAGCCTCGGCGGTCTTCATTGCCGTATCCGCGAGACCCTTGCGGGCACCGTGGGTCGACAGGAAGTACTCGAGCGGCATCAGGCCCTCACGGAAGTTGGTCTTGACAGGCAAGCCTTCCTTGAGCCGTCCCTTGGTGTCGGCCATGAGCCCACGCATCCCGGCAACCTGCCGGATCTGCTGGAACCCCCCCTTGGCCGCCCCGGACGAAGCCATCATGTGGACCGGACCGTCCGGATCCAGCTCCGCCTTGACCGCGCGCTCGACCTCAGTCATCGCGTGGGTCCAGATCTCCACCAGCTTCGAGGACTTCTCTGCCTCGGTGATCAGGCCACGGTTGAAGTTCCGGTCAGCCCGGTTGGTCTCCTCATCCGCCTCGGACACGATGCGCCGCTTCTCGAGAGGGATGTGGATGTCACTGATGGCCATCGTGATGCCGGAGACGGTCGCGTACCGGAATCCGAGGTACTTGAGCCGGTCCACCACCTCAGCGGTTTCACGGAACCGTGCACCCAGATCAAGAAGCCTCTGGGCGTCATCAAGCAATGGGTCGTGGCGCGACGCCATCATGCAACTGGAGACGAGACCCTTCACCTTGGTCTTGTCAAGGATGTCGTTGTAGAAACGCAAGCGCTTGGGCAGGACGCTATTGAGAATGATCCGACCAACGGTCGTCGGAAACAGTTCGGACCACCCGTAGGTCACCCCGGCCGCAACCGGAGGCTCCGGGAAATCCTCGTCGGTCACGCGCACTCGCACCTTCGCATGGAGATCCACCATGCCGAGGTCGCGGGCCAGCATGACTTCCTCGAACGACCCGAAGGCACGTCCCTCGCCAACCATGCCGTCGCGCTCGAGTGTCAGGTAATAGAGACCAACCACCATGTCCTTCGTCGGCGCGACGATCGGCTCGCCACTCGCCGGAGAGAGCAGGTTGTTGTTCGCCATCATCAGCTCGCGCGCTTCACGCTGCGACTGCTCGGAAAGCGGCACGTGAACCGCCATCTGGTCACCGTCGAAGTCGGCATTGAACGCGGTGCAGACAAGCGGATGGATCTGGATCGCGCTTCCCTCAACGAGGACCGGATCGAATGCCTGGATGCCGAGCCGATGCAGGGTCGGTGCCCGGTTCAGGAGCACGGGGTGGCCCTGGATGACCTCCTCAAGCACATCCCAGACCTCGCCTCGTCCACGCTCGACGACCCGCTTGGCGCTCTTGATGTTTGGAGCGTGACCATGCTCGACAAGCTTGCGCATCACGAACGGCTTGAACAGTTCGAGTGCCATCTTCTTGGGCAAGCCGCACTGGTGCAGCTTGAGGTCTGGGCCGACCACGATGACCGAACGGCCGGAGTAGTCGACGCGCTTGCCGAGCAGGTTCTGGCGGAACCGCCCCTGCTTGCCACGCAGCATGTCCGAGAGGCTCTTGAGCTTGTGGTTGGTCGATCCGGCGACTGCGCGACCCCGGCGGCCGTTGTCGATCAGCGCGTCACACGCTTCTTGCAACATGCGCTTCTCGTTACGGATGATGATCTCGGGCGCGCCGAGCTCAAGCAGACGCTTGAGACGGTTGTTCCGGTTGATCACCCTACGGTAGAGGTCGTTCAGGTCACTCGTCGCAAACCGGCCGCCATCTAGCTGGACCATCGGTCGCAGATCCGGAGGCAGGACCGGCAGCACGGTGAGGATCATCCACTCCGGCTTCGCCTTCTGGGCTGACCGGCGGAAGTTCTCCACGACACGCAAACGCTTGATAGCCTTCTTTCGCTTCTGGCTAGAAGAGGAATGGACATCGTGGCGGAGCTGCGCGGACAAGGTCTCGAGATCCAGCTCGCGGATGATCTCGAGGATTGCCTCGGCACCCATTCCCGCGCGGAAAATGCCTGGCGCAACGTCCTGGAGCTCACGGTACTGCGTGTCGGTCAGGAATTGCATTGGCGCAATCTTGTCGACACTGTCCTTCTTGCTCTGGATGCTCGCCTCGAGAGCCTCGATCTCCTCGTTCATCTTGCGAGCGAGCGCATCGATTTCGGCATTGGCAACCGCGCGGATGCGTTCCTTCTCGCGGTCTGTCTCGGAATCGATCCGCCGGACCTCATCCTCCAGCTGCGTGCCACCCAATGCACCCGATGGCTGGGTCTCCGCATCGACCGCGTCAGCCTCTGAACCACCAGCCAACGGAGCCACACCCATGGTGAGCTCCGCAATACGCTGATGCTTCTCGGCATCCAGGCGATCAAACTCGGCCTGGACCTGCGTTTCGAGGACCCTCTGCTGCTCGGTCGTCGCAACGTCAACCTGCGTTGAACGCTCGGCAACCGCAGCCTCGATGCCCTCAATAGCTCGCTGGCGCGCCTCGGCATCCACGGAAATCGTGATGTAGGACGCGAAGTACAGAACTTTCTCGAGATTTCGGGGAGAGATATCCAACAGGACACCAATACGGCTCGGTGTTCCCTTGAAATACCAGATATGACTCACCGGCGATGCGAGTTCGATGTGGCCCATGCGCTCGCGACGGACCTTCGCCCGGGCGACTTCGACGCCGCACTTGTCGCACACGATGCCCTTGAACCGAACCCGCTTGTACTTGCCGCAATAGCACTCCCAGTCCTTGGTGGGACCGAAGATGCGCTCACAGAACAACCCGTCCTTCTCAGGCTTGAGTGTCCGGTAATTGATGGTCTCCGGCTTGGTGACCTCGCCGTATGACCACGAACGGATCAGGTCCGGCGACGCAATGCCGATGCGGATAGCGTTGAAATCGTTGACTTCCACGGTCAGTTTCCCTTCACATCGACGCGTAGATCAATCACGGTCCTCAAACCCTTCAAGGTTGATGCCAAGCTCGGGGAGCGAGTCCCCGCCACTGTCATCAATCAGAGGAATCTCTTCCTCATTCTCGTTGAGGACCTCAACTGCGAGACCAAGGCTATGCAGCTCCTTCATGAGAACCTTGAAGGACTCCGGCACGCCCGGTTCCATGATCGGTTCGCCCTTGACGATGGCCTCGTAGGTCTTCACCCGACCAACGATATCGTCAGACTTGACGGTAAGCAGCTCCTGAAGAATGTGCGCCGCACCATATGCCTCAAGCGCCCATACTTCCATCTCACCAAATCGCTGACCGCCGAACTGAGCCTTCCCACCGAGCGGCTGCTGAGTGATGAGGGAATACGGCCCGGTGGAGCGCGCATGGATCTTGTCCTCAACCAAATGGGCAAGCTTTAGCATGTAGATGTACCCGACACACACATCCTGATCGAATGCGTCACCAGTCCGGCCATCGTAGAGACGCGCCTTGCCGTTGGGGTTGAAGACCGACGGCCGGCCAACATCCTCGCCTTCCTGCGCCGCCAGAGCAACATTCTTGGCCTCTTGGAGGAGATCCTCGATCTGGCTCTCCTTTGCGCTATCAAAGACCGGCGAGGCGACCTTGATCCCCAGCGCCGACGCCGCCCAGCCAAGATGTGTCTCGAGAATTGAGCCGATGTTCATTCGCGACGGTGCGCCAAGCGGGCTAAGGATAATGTCGACCGGAGTGCCATCCTCGAGATACGGCATGTCCTCAACGGGCATGACCTTCGCGATGACACCCTTGTTGCCGTGGCGGCCGGCCATCTTGTCACCTTCGGTCAACTTACGCTTGACCGCAATTGACACCCGGACCATCTCGTGAACACCGGCAGGCAACTCGCCAGCGCCGGCGTCATCACGCTTGAATTTCTTGACGTCGACAACCTTGCCGTACTCACCTGAGGGGACGCGAAGCGAAGTGTCCTTAACCTCACGCGCCTTCTCGCCGAAGATAGCCCGAAGCAAACGCTCTTCAGCGGTCAGCTCGGTCTCGCCCTTCGGCGTGATCTTTCCGACAAGAATGTCGCCAGCCCGAACTTCGGCACCAACGTAGATGATCCCATCGTCATCGAGATGCCTCAGGGCATCCTCACCAACATTCGGAATATCCCTTGTGATTTCCTCTTGCCCAAGCTTGGTGTCTCGCGCCTCAACCTCGTATTTCTCGATGTGAATTGAGGTGAACCTGTCGTCCTGAACCAGCCGCTTGCTAAGAAGGATCGCGTCCTCGAAGTTGCCACCCTCCCAGAACATGAATGCACACAGCACATTCTGACCAAGAGCAAGTTCGCCACCATCGGTGGACATGCTGTCCGCAATCGGCTGGCCAGCCACCACGTGATCGCCCTTTGACACGATGGGTCGCTGGTTAATGCAGGTACCTTGGTTCGACCGCACAAACTTACGTAGAGCGTGCCGGTGAGGCTGACCATCGTGGTCCACAACCACCACTTCGGTAGCGGTTGCACTGACGACCTCACCAGTCGCCTTCGCAATCGCAACCTGGCCGGAGTCCTTGGCCACCTGAAATTCAACCCCAGTTGCGACAAGTGGCGCCTCAGGTCGCAGCAGCGGCACGGCCTGCCTCTGCATGTTCGCACCCATCAATGCGCGGTTCGCATCATCGTGCTCAACGAACGGGATGAGCGCTGCTGCGACCGAGACAAATTGCTTAGGCGAGACGTCAAGGAGGTTCACACGCTCTGCTGGCGCAGTCTCGAACTCACCGACGTGACGCACCACAACCGTCGACTGAACAATGTTTCCATTGCCGTCAATCTCAGTGTTCGCCTGCGCGATGTAGTAGACCTCTTCCTCGTCTGCCGCGAGGTACCGAATATCGTCGGCGCCCTTCACGTACGACCTGACAGGCAACTCAAAGTCGCCATGGTCCGACGCAGAGGCAACCAACGCACTCGCGAGAGTGGAGTCAACCTCAATTGGTCGGCTAGCGACAATCGATACGAGCGGGGCCACCGTGCCCGACTCGAAAATCGAAGCAACCGCCGATGGAACGCGCCCGCGCGCATCGACAGCAACCTGCCTGCCAACCAATTCGTGCGGATCGGTGTTTGCAGTGATTGGCACCGTGCGGTGAACGGCACGGTAGGGCGTCTCGATGAAACCGTAATCGTTGATGCGGCCATACGTCGCGAGAGACCCGATCAATCCAATGTTCGGACCCTCGGGTGTCTCAATCGGACAGATCCGGCCGTAATGGGACTCATGGACGTCACGAACCTCAAGGCCTGCCCGGTCCCGCGAAAGTCCGCCAGGTCCAAGGGCAGAAAGCCGACGCTTGTGCGTTACCTCGGAAAGCGGGTTCGTCTGATCCATGAACTGGCTCAATTGCGAACCGCCGAAGAATTCCTTCATGGCAGCAACAACTGGCCTGATGTTCACCAATTGCGACGGTGTCGCAGAGTCAGGGTCCTGGATCGTCATCCGCTCCTTGATGACACGCTCCATGCGGAGCAGGCCCACCCGGAACTGGTTCTGGATCAATTCACCGACTGCGCGAATCCGACGATTACCGAGATGATCAATGTCGTCCGGACGGTCCTGGTCCCGGTTGAGCCGGATCAGCTCACGAACAACGGCGACAAGGTCATTCACATCAAGCGTGCGATCAGTACGCCCGAAACTCCTAAGCCTGCGGTTCAGCTTGTAGCGACCGACTCGGCCCAGGTCATATCGACGTGAATTGAAGAACAGCCCGTGGACGGTGGTCTCAGCGTTTGACATCGTCGCCGGATCGCCTGGGCGAAGGCGCCGATAAATCTCAATGACCGCATCCTTGTAATCCCTGGATGGGTCACGCCGGGTCGTCGTGCCAATAGTGGACGCAATGAACTGATGATCGGGATCGGTATCGACGTCCTCAAACAACGCGTAGATGGCCTCATCGTCGGCGTAGTCGCTCGAGAGCGAACGCAGCAACGTTGTAACCGGGATCTTGCGCTTGCGGTCAATCTTTACGGTAAGCATCCCTTTGTTGCTGGTCTCGAACTCGAGCCAAGCTCCACGGCTTGGAATCAACTTAGCCGTGTACAGGTACCTTGCGGTCGCGCCGTCGAACTCACGGTCAAAATACACACCTGGGGACCGGACCAACTGGCTGACAACTACTCGCTCGGCCCCATTGATGATGAAGGTGCCATGCTCGGTCATCATGGGAAAGTCACCCATGAAGATCTGCGACTCCTTAATCTCGCCGCTGTTCTTATTCCGCAACTCAGCCCGGCAATTCAAGGCTGCACCGAACGTCAAGTCACGCTCCCGGCAATAGTCCTCGTCGAATTTGGGATCTCCGAATGGATCGGAATCGACCCACAACCGCAGCTCTAGGTTCTTGCCGGTGAAGTCCGTGATGGGCGAAATCTCGTCGAACAGCTCACGCAAACCATCTCGCTTGAACCACTCAAAAGATTTTTTCTGGATTTCCAGAAGGTTTGGCATTTCAAGCAATTCGCGGGAACTGCCGAACTGCATCCGTCCAACCGCCGAAGGCTTCCCGAGGGCAACATCAAATACCTGCGGTTCTGCGACCATTCTCGACCACTCCTGTCACCAGTCTCGGAATTACAAACTGCCACAAAGCATCCTGTGGACAGCCTCGCCAGAAATCGAACCGGGACACAAAAATCACACTAAACGCACAATGTCCGTTGCCACACAGGATCAATGGAACCCAAGACCACCATGTCCTCCTCCAACTCCAAATCACCACGGTAACGGAGAGGTACGGCCCCAAGGCCATAAAGCACATAATGCCCCCAGGCGTCCTACGGCACTCATGCCGGGAAACCTGGAGGCCACCGCTGCCAACTTACCAGAAAGAATACCACCACATCTCGCTTCGAAGATGTTGCAGATACACCTGAGGCAAGTTGCTACTTGATCTCAACCTGTGCGCCGACTTCTTCCAACTTGGCCTTGAGAGCAGCTGCCTCTTCCTTGGTCGCGCCATCCTTGACCGACTTCGGAGCGCCATCAACGACGTCCTTGGCCTCTTTCAGTCCGAGACCTGTGATCTCACGAACGACCTTGATGACCGGAATCTTGTTCGGGCCAGCTGCAACGAGAACCACGCTGAACTCGGTCTGCTCCTCAACAACCGCTGCGGCCGCAGCGGCCGGCGCAGCCGAAGCAGGTGCCGCTGCGATAGCCGCTGACACACCCCATGCTTCTTGCAATGCCTTGCTGAGCTCTGCAAGTTCGAGAACCGTGAAATGGTTGAGCTGCTCGATGACGCCCTGAATCTTCTCGCTTGACATTGGTCTTCTCCCCTGTGTTACGCGGCGTGGCCGCTGATTTGCTCGGATCGCGCCTCAAGGGTCGCGACAAATGTCTGGAGGACGGCGTTAAGCACACCGACCGTATTGCTGAGCGGACCACTGATCGTTCCAACCAACTGAGCACGCAGCTGGTCGACTGGAGGCAACGTAGCCAAACTGGCCACTCCGTCTGCCCCGATCAGGTTTCCGTCCAAGAGGCCACCACGCACGCTCAATATGCGTGAGGTGCGTGCGAAATCCGCAATCACCTTGGCAGGTTCAACCACGTCGTCGAAGCAGAACGCAATTGCGGTCGGCCCCTTGAACAAGGTTGTCCCAACATTGATGCCAGCGTCAGCCGCGGCCTTCGTGAGCAATGTGTTCTTCGCCACCTCAAGTTCGGAGTGGTGACCTCCCAACTGTCGGCGGAGGGTACTTAGGTCCTTGACCTTAAGTCCCCGGTAGTCGGCGACAATCGCCAACTTGGCGCGACCCAGTTTGTCGGCCAGTGCAGCAATCTGCGAGGCCTTACGGGGCGTGGGCATGCGCCACCTCCTTCCATGTGCTTCTGAGCCGAAGGGGTTCATCCCAGCGACACGTCTGCAGATTTGACTTCAGAAGCCAGACCAGAAGACGGTCCGGCTTACGCAATCGCTAATAAGCAAACACCCCCGTGTCACAGACACGAGGGTGCAGAACAGCATCAACCAAAGTATTCAACAGTGGTTACGCGGTCCACTCCGCCTCGGTCGGCGCCGAATATCCCGGCATTATGTACCGCTTTCGCGGACACCGACTGTCTCTGACGTGGTGAATGCTCTTCAGTTAAACGAAGTGTACTGGACGCGAGACTATGATGACGAGCCGAGTGCCTGCGCCGCCGGCAAATCAATGCGGATTCCCGGCGCCATCGTACTGGTGATCGTGACGGTACGGATGTACGTACCCTTCGCACCCGATGGCTTGGCAGCCGCCACGGCACCCAGGAGCGCCTTCAGGTTCGACTTGATCGAAGCTTCATCAAAGCTGATCTTGCCAATCGGCACGTGAAGCAGGCCCTGTCGGTCAGCACGAAACTCAACCCGACCTGCCTTGATCTCCCTCAGCACCCGGGAAATGTCAAAAGTGACCGTGCCAGTCCTCGCATTGGGCATGAGACCTCGTGGTCCGAGGACACGACCAAGGCGTCCCACGACACCCATCAGGTCAGGTGTGGCCACGGCAACATCGAAGTCGAGGAAACCACCCTCGATATCCTTGGCAAGGTCATCACCACCGACGCGTTCTGCCCCTGCAGCAAGAGCCTCGGTGGCCTTGTCGCCTTGAGCAAATACGACCACCCGAACTGCTTTGCCCGTACCAGCGGGAAGCACAACCGTGCTTCTGACCTGCTGGTCTGCGTGTCTCACGTCGATACCAAGGCGAAGGTGCGCCTCAACGGTAGCGTCGAACTTGGTGTACGAGACTTCCTTCAGAAGGCTGATTGCCTCATCCGGACCATACGCTCGAGAAGCATCAACCTTTGAAGCTGCTTCGCGGTACTTCTTGCCGTGACTTGATGCCATGAGTTTTCCTTCTGCAGTCCATGCGCACTCAGGATCACTGAGTGCTCCTGCCCATTCCCCTATCGAACTGTGAGACCCATGCTCCGGGCCGTGCCCTCGATCATCTTCTCGGCTGCCTCGAGGTCGTTTGCGTTGAGGTCAACCATCTTGGTCTTCGCGATCTCCCGGATCTTCTCCTTGGTGATCGTGCCAACCTTCGTCTTGTGGGGAACCGCTGAACCCTTGTCAACGCCGGCAGCCTTCTTGAGCAAGTCGGCCGCAGGCGGTGTCTTGATGATGAACGTGAACGTGCGGTCCTCGAACACCGTGATCTCAGCGGGTATCACCATTCCCGCCTGCGAAGCGGTACGTTCGTTGAATTCCTTCACGAACATCATGATGTTGATGCCGTGCTGTCCAAGCGCCGGTCCGATCGGAGGAGCCGGAGTGGCCTTCCCGGCTTGGGCTTGAACCTTGACTATTGCGCGGATTTTCTTCGCCATGATCTCGTGTCCTACTTGTGGGAATGACGCAATGTGACAAACAGAGGAAGAGCCTCGCTAAGCAGGGCGTTCCGTCGTTCTCGGCGCCTACAGTTTCTCTACCTGGAGGAAGTCGAGTTCAACCGGGGTCTCGCGTCCAAACATGGACACCAGAACCCGCAACTTCGTCTTCTCGCCGTTCACTTCTTCAACCGAACCGAGGAACTCGGCAAACGGTCCGTCAACAATCTTGACCCGGTCACCTTTACTATAGGTGATTCGAATCTGTGGCTTCTCCTCCTCCATGAGACGGAGAATCGCACGAACTTCCTTCTCGTCCAGCGGAAGCGCGTCATTGCTTGAGGTACCTACGAAACTGGTTACCCCCTGCGTCCGACGGACGACGTCCCAGGTCTGCGGGTCAATGCACATCTCGACGAGCACGTAGCCCGGGAACATCTTTCGCTGGACAGTCCGGCGAACGCCGTTCTTGACCTCGACCTCATCCTCCGTTGGCACAACCACCCGGAAAACCCGATCTGCAACGTCCATCGAATGGATGCGCTGCTCGAGATACTGCTTGACCTTGTTCTCGTATCCCGAATATGTATGGATCACATACCAGCGTGTGCCATCGGGACGGTCCTCGGTCAATGTTGTCGCGTTGGGTTCGGCAACCACGGCGGTTCCTCGCGTTACGGTTCGTTAAGTGGGACGGGCCATTCGGCATCCCACCGGCACTAGCTCACGAACAGGCCAAATATCTTCTCGAAAACATAATCAAACGCGCCAAGGATCAACCCCACGGCGAAAGTGACTCCAATGACGAGCGCGGTCAGATTTGTAGCTTGTGGACGGGTTGGCCACGTTACCTTGCGCAATTCCCCGAATGCGTCACGGAAGAACCCGGTATTGATCCGTTCACTTAGAAGGCTGATCTTTCCCGGCCGTGCTGGCGTCGCCGCCGCATTCGCCTGCCTCATCGTCTTGGACGACGACACGGCGGTCACGACACGAGCGCCCGCCTCGTCACCGCGGTCGGTGCGCGGTGTGGGGCCACCCCGAGCTGTGCGTCCTCGCATCGCCATCGCAAAATTCCTGCTGTGCTATCCCTGACCGGAAATCTTCGACTCGCGATGCGCCTGATGTTGGCGGCAACGCGGGCAGTACTTCCGGAACGTCATCCGATCCGGGTCATTCCGACGATTCTTGGTCGTCGTGTAGTTTGGGCTTTTGCACTCCGAGCATTCCAGTCGGAAGGCGATCCGGTCTTCCCGCTTCGCCACGTCACCATTCCTCTCGATCGAGACCCACGTGCCGGAACTTACCCGTCACAGTGGCATTGATGTGATTACGCCATTCGGACTTGGGCCGCTCAACAGCGAAACTCCCATAATCCGTTCCCGCAACAAAAGATGGTACACGTGCCACCCGGGACACGTGTACCACCATCGTTGACCGAACTCCGGCCAGATGCCGGAATGCTACGCGATGATCTTGGTGACGACGCCGGCACCCACCGTCCGGCCTCCCTCGCGGATCGCGAACCGCAACCCTTCCTCCACCGCCACCGGCACGATC